>Ga0302140_10012491_pt1 | contig 10407 bp, 9 predicted proteins | sample I_Bog_E1_1_FD_202095 | JGI IMG/M metagenome (GOLD analysis project Ga0302140, IMG submission 202095) | Peat permafrost microbial communities from Stordalen Mire near Abisko, Sweden - I_Bog_E1_1 | ecosystem: Environmental > Terrestrial > Soil > Wetlands > Peat | place: Sweden: Abisko, Stordalen...
TTTGGAAAGGCCAATTTTACTGAAGCACAATTAAAAGAAAATCTGCTGGCGGTTTATGCATCGATTGAAAAAAATAAGCCCAGTGGGGTTAAAGGTAAATATTTCAAATGTTTCAATATTTGCACAACTATGAGTCCAGGGCTTAGAATTGATTTAAATAGCTTCTAACTCAAAAGTTCTTGTGAGAAGTTAATTTTGTTGTTATACATAGTGTATAGATTGCACAAATTACTTAGGTAATTGTGCGTCTTGATATATTTTTCCGCGTAGGCTAAAAAAAAAAAATGAATACAAAAATAACTAGCATTTTAGATCAATTAAAAGCATTAACCCTATTGGAAGCTGCGCAATTAGTTACTGCTATTGAAGAAACCTTCGGAGTGGATGCCTCTGTCTCTACAGCCCCTATTATAGCAAATACTCCTTTGGCAATTGCCGAAGTTATTGAAGAAAAAACGGCCTTTGATATTCATTTAACGGAAGTTCCGGCGGATAAAAAAATTTCTATTTTAAAAATTATTCGTAACGTAACAGGCCTTGGCTTAAAAGAATCAAAAGAAATTGTAGATAATGTTCCAAAGATTGTTAAAGAGGGAACAACAAAAGAAGAGGCGGAATCCATTAAAAAAGATTTAGAAGCCGCAGGCGCTAAAGCATTAGTTAAATAAATAAATTTTTTCAACTAATAAAAAATTTATTTTTTAACCAATCCCTTGGAAGCGCTTTAAGATTATTTGTATCTTTGAGTTCTTCCTGGTCTCTCTTGCTTGTCCAATAGGGCAAAATTAGGTTCGATTTTTACGAAGGGATCCATTTTGGTCTCAATTTCAAGTAAAACTTCGTAAATTATGTCAAGAATATCTTCCACAGGGCCAATATCACCGGCTTTATCTGTTGGAACAACCGTTCGTGCCGCAGGAGATGCATTCTTAAAAACTACTTCAAGTAACAGTAATATTGCGACTAAATCTACAGAATCGGCATCGAGATCATTTTCCAAATCGGACTGCGGTGTAATCGCTTCTTTTTTTATACCGTCCAATTGCTTCATTATTATGGTAACAATAACGTTAAATAATTCGTCAAATGATAAAGATTTCAACTCCCAATTTGCTTTCCATCTTTTAAGAAAAGTCATACAAAAATGATTTAAATTTTTCTTTATCCTCATTTAATTCGCTCAAAAAAAAGGAATACATTACTTTTAGCTCCAGCAAAGGATTAAGCCATTTTTTTTTAAGAGCACGTTCGCAAAATTAGTTTTCATCGTTTATTTGCAAATGCTCGGAATGTAACGCAGCTTGGTAGCGTGTCTGCTTTGGGAGCAGAATGCCGTAGGTTCAAATCCTATCATTCCGATTCATATCACCCTGCCCTTTCCCCTAACGCACTCGGAGGCGCGATTTTACAATTTTTTTAGTTCTCCTATTTTTGCTATTGCACCTTACCTCCAAGGGAATTCGAATCCCTGTTACTTTCGTGAAAGGAAAGCGTCCTAGGCCACTAGACGATGAAGGCGCGCTCTATTCTTTATCATTGTAACAGCAGTTGCGAAAGTTGTCAACTATGGACCATTTGTTCGTATCGTTCTGTATTGTTTAATTTTTTGGTACTCCACTTTTACACGATGAATCAATGGAACACCTGGGAATCGAACCCAGAACTATTCGGTTAAAAGCCGAGTACTCTACCATTGAGTTAGTGATCCGTAGATCTACCAAATATTATACAATATAATAGAAAAGATTGCTAGCCAACAGCGAAGAGCGCATTAAACGATGAAAGATTTAGCTATTTTTTTTGAATGAATTTAAACGTAATCAGCCAATTGCTCTTCGCTTTGCTTATCGTATTGCTAGGGCCCATATGCATGCTATATTTATCCTATTCCTTTTTGCCATAGGTACAAATTTCAGTGACCTCACTTTTTTTCAAGAGTTGACTAAAACTTTTACCCTTATAATAGATTGAGTACATTCTGCCAACTTTACAATATTGCCGAAAAAATTTTCATGCATTCAAAAGTAAGAGAACAATGTGGGACCCTATTTGAAAAAAAAAATGGCTTTACCTTGGTATCGTGTACATACAGTTGTTTTGAATGACCCAGGAAGACTGATTGCGGTCCATATCATGCATACTGCGTTAGTAGCGGGATGGGCAGGATCAATGGCTTTATATGAGTTATCTCTTTTTGATCCGTCTGATTCCACGTTGAATCCTATGTGGCGACAAGGAATGTTTGTAATGCCCTTTATGACACGGCTGGGTGTTACAAATTCATGGTCAGGTTGGAGTATTGGCTCTGCTAATCCAGGTGCCCCAGGCATCTGGAGTTTTGAAGGGGTCGCATTAGCCCATATAGTTCTGTCTGGCTTACTTTTTTTAGCTGCTTTGTGGCATTGGGTATATTGGGATTTAGACCTATTTGAGGATCCCAAAACAGGAGGACCAGCGCTTGATTTGCCAAAAATTTTTGGTATCCATTTAATTTTATCCGGGCTTTTATGCTTTGGATTTGGGGCTTTTCATGTAACAGGCCTTTTTGGCCCAGGTATATGGGTTTCCGATCCTTTTGGAATTTCTGGGGGTGTAAAACCTGTTATACCATCCTGGGGCCCCGAAGGATTTAATCCCTTTGATATTGGAGGAATTGCTGCGCACCATATAGCTGCAGGCGTACTAGGGATTATTGCTGGTCTTTTTCATCTTAATGTGCGCCCACCGGAGCGCCTATATAAAGCTTTAAGAATGGGTAATATTGAAACCGTGCTTTCCAGTAGCATCTCCGCCGTATTTTTTGCGGCTTTTATTACTTCCGGTACGATGTGGTACGGTACTGCGACTACTCCTATTGAATTGTTTGGACCCACGCGTTACCAATGGGATAGTGGCTATTTTCAGCAAGAAATTGAGAAGCGCATTGAAAATTCGAAAGCTAAAGGTATGGCAGAGGGCGCCGCTTGGGCAAAAATATCGGAAAAGCTTGCATTTTACGATTATGTTGGCAATAATCCGGCAAAAGGGGGGTTATTTCGTTCCGGATCTATGGATAAGGGTGATGGCGTTGCGCGTGCTTGGCTGGGACATCCAATATTTCGTGATAAGGAAGGTCGAACCCTATCTGTTCGTCGAATGCCAACCTTTTTTGAATCCTTTCCTATAATGTTAGCGGATCAAGACGGAATTATTCGTGCAGATATACCTTTTCGCCGCGCGGAATCCAAATACAACTTCGAGCAAAATAATATAAACGTGAGCTTTTACGGGGGAAAGCTTGATGGGCAAATTTTTAAGGATGCTCCTTCTGTAAAAAAATTTGCTAGAAAAGCGCAATTGGGTGAAATATTCGAGTTCGATCAAGCTCGCTTAGATTCTGATGGAACATTCCGTAGTAGCCCACGAGGATGGTACGTTTTTGGACACGCCAATTTCGCTTTGTTATTCTTTTTTGGGCACCTTTGGCATGGATCTAGAACACTTTTTAGGGATGTTTTTGCTGGAATTGGTCCGAATGTTACGGAGCAAGTTGAATTCGGTGTGTTTCAAAAAATTGGTGACCGAACAACTTCGCGCAAAGCGCTTCGCTAAAAGAGATTTTTTAGCCAATATTTTAACCATTATAATAAATATAAGTTCGCCTTTAATCTTATGAACTTCAAATCATTTATCAAAATGGCAGAAAAGCTCCATTTTTTGCCTGCGATAATACCAGCTGGATCAATTAATCGTTGAAATAAAACTTATGGAAGCTTTAATCTATACATTTTTACTAATCGGCACGCTAATGGTTCTATTTTTTGCGGCATTTTTTCGTGAGAGCCCTAAAATCGTGCAAGTCTAAAAATTTGAAGGAAATTAAAAACGTTAATTACTGTTTCCTTCAAAGGGGTCAAATAATTTGGTTGATCCAGGCCCGAAAGAAGCCCATATAACGAATAGTAGGATACCAAGAGTTAAGGACAGTATTCCAAAGATACTAAAAAGAGTATCTAAATTTATATTATTAAGCAAATTGTATCGAACTGGTAAGGCTTGTTCAGTCATGGTAAAACTTTTATTTTTCAACATTTTTTACGAGAATTAGAATTTATGGCATTAAAAACACGCCTAGGGCAAATCTTAAAGCCCTTAAATCAGGATTACGGAAGAGTGGCGCCAAATTGGGGGACTACTCCGATCATGGCAATCTTTATGGGGCTTTTTTTGACGTTTTTGCTAACTATTATTCAAAAATATAATGGAACAATTTTAATATGATTTTGATATACAAAAATTGCTCCTTTCAAGCGAAGCCTAAGTGAATTCCAATTTTTCCATATTTAAAGAAGGGGGCCAACTAATTACTTTGAAGGACAACAACGCGAATTGACCTTTGGTCTACTATCGGTTAGATGGCGTGGAACATCTTGAACATCTGGCGCTCCTCTGGCCATGTTTGGGGAAATGATCCGCAATCTTCTAAACGCCTTCAGCTACAAGCTTGTTAGGTTTGGGCGGCCTCGTTATAATTGAACTTAAAAGTTCAATTAAGGCAAAATTGGCTGTATTTGTACCGCTGTAGTTTACAGAATCAAATCTTACAACAACAGGGTATCTAATAGTATCTGATTTTTCAACACTAACTACGGTACCGATTTTGTTAAACCAATAGGATTCTTTTCGTAAAATGCAAACTTTTTCACCCTTTGCTACCATTGGATTTATTTTTTATCACCTCTATTTGTTATATTATATGCATATAATCTAATGCGTTCAAAAGCCTGATGCTATTGGTGGTAATTGTGTTATTTTTTTTTAGTCTTCTATTAGCAAACCTATTTTATTCATCTAAAATTGAAAGTATGATTAACAATATTATTTTTTTTGTCTTCGCCCTGATCTCTCTTTTTTTAGGCTTTTTATCAAATTATTTACTTATTAAGCAGGGGCTTTCTTTGTCTACATGTTGGACAGCTATTTTGATTTTTGCAACTTGTTACGAATTTGGACACATTTATGAAATGCTGTGGAAATTTTTAAAAATTTATATTCCCGGAACCGGCACCAATAATCTTTTACAAAATGCTAAAATGATTCCTAATCCTGGAATAACTTTCAAAGATGTTGCTGGGTATGAAGAGGCCAAAATTGAATTAAAAGAAGTGGTGCAATTCTTAAAAAATCCAGAGCCTTTTCGTAAATTAGGTGCCACGCTTCCTAAGGGTGTTCTATTAGGCGGACCCCCTGGGACAGGAAAAACATTGTTAGCAAAAGCCATTTCGGGCGAAGCCGGGGTTCCTTTTTTTATCGTTTCAGGAGCGGGGTTTGTTGAATTATTTGCTGGAGGAGGTGCCTCACGTGTTAGAAATTTATTTAAAGCTGCTCAAGCGGTCAAGCCGTCTATTATTTTTATTGATGAAATTGATGCCATCGCCAAAGCTCGTGCTAGCGGGGCTGCCATAGGGGGGACTAATGACGAACGGGAGCAAACTCTGAATCAAATTCTAGTCGAAATGGATGGTTTCAAACCAAACGACGGAGTTGTCGTCATAGCTGCAAGCAATCGTATTGATATTCTTGATCCCGCAATAACGCGCCCCGGCCGATTTGATCGCCAAATTATTCTAGGTCTGCCAACGCTAAGCGAACGTTTAGCTATTTTAGAAGTTCATGCGCGAGGAAAAAAACTAGATTCCTCCGTTTTGCTACCCCAAATAGCTCAACGAGCTACAGGTTGCTCGGGGGCAGATTTAGCAAATATCCTAAATGAGGCGGCAATTCTTGCCGTGAGAGAAAAGAAGGCTTTCATTGATATACAGGAGATAAATGAGAGCATCGATCGAGCTCTTTATGGGCTTAAGGGAAAGCAAATCGTTCGCTCAAAACCGCGTCATTTAATTGCCTTTCATGAAATAGGTCACGCTCTGGTTAGTAGTTTGCTAAACGAGGATAGTCCTGTAGATAGGGTTCGATTAACCGGCAGAGGGCCTTCACAAGTGAGAACTACCACTATTCCCTCATTGAATCTCTATAATTCACGAGACGCTTTTATAATTCAAATACTTACGCTGATCAGCGGGCGAGCGTCAGAAGAAGTTATGGGAGGAATAGGAGAATGTACGACATTTGCACAAGGAGATATTGCTCAAGCGACGCGAAATGTTCGGGTTATGATTTTGCGATATGCAATGTCGAAACTTCAAGAATTAAAGCAACAAGCTCAGCAGAGAAATTTATATTTGCTGGGAAGTGATATGAAACAAGAATTAAACAATATTGCCGATAATTTTACAACAAATTTTATAAATATAACATATACTGAAATTGTTCGCTTTCTTGGAATTGCGCGCCCTGCGGGTGAGCGTCTAATAGACGAATTATTATCCTCAGAGGAGCTCACTGGTAGCCAACTTCGAGCTTTAGAATACTTTTCTTCTCTTTATGCTGTTGAAGCGTTAGATCGTCGGCGAGAATCTCTTCTTTACGAGTTGCTTTTACCTTTACTCGAGGATGCGGTAGCAGATATTGAAAAGGTAGCGAAATTAGTTGAAAAAAAATAGTTTCATGATAGAGGAAAGCTCTGAAAGGCACTTTGGCCTTTTTGAAAAAGAGACCCGCTTAAAATATTAAAAAAAGATTTTTTACTCAAAAGATCCATTATTCACGGATACAGAAATTAAAAGTTATTGGGACGAAATTTTTAAATAAATGTTTTGGTGGATAGAAAAGAAAGCTACTATGTCCATTTTGCATCATATTTAGATAAAGTTCCGCAGGATGCATGTGTGTCTGGAATTTCCTAAGAATGAACTTATAAATAAGCTCTTCTCGTAATTAAAGGCAATTATCCAGGGCAATCTAAATAGTTCCATTAGGTCGAATATAAATTGCGCCGCTTCCTCGACTGCAACGACTAGTAATTATACAAAGTGTTATACTTAACCCAACGAGGGCACATTGCTAGATGGGAGAAATTTTTTTCGCTGTAAGAAAAAAACTCTCTTTTAATTTTAATAAATTTTTACAATAACTAAAGAAATAAAGAATTTAAAAAAAATTTATGCGAGTAGCTTCCTATAATATAAGGGACCCGAATATTATAAAGATAAAGCTTTAATGAAATTAAATTCTCACGGTATATTGTTTAAAAGCACTTTTTCTGTTTTGGCTACTTTACCCCCAACTTATCTGGTAGCGCAACGTTTTTTTTTTAGTATCCTTATCGGGATTTGGCTTTTATTTGGAAATGTGTTATTGGCACAAGCGGATTTCAAAGCTCTAGAGCTTTGCGAAAAGTCGCCGGCCTTTCATAAGCGGCTTGAATCTTCTACTAAAAAGCTTGAAAGTCGATTAAAGTTCTATGCTCCGAATACACGGGAGGCATTAACTTTAGCCAATAAAATCGAATTAACAAAAAAACGGTTTAAAAATTACGAATCTGCTACCCGCTTTTGTGGAAAAGATGGGTTGCCACGTGTAATTGTAGGAATATCCGGTAACTATCTAAATGAGTTCATATTTCCAGCTTTGCTGTTTCTTTATATTGCAGGTTGGATCGGTTGGGTTAGTAGGAACTACCTTAAGAAAATCAATGAATTAAGTAATAACTACGAGAGCGAAATTATAATTGACGTCCCATTGGCGCTACCTATTATGATTCGAGGCTATTTATGGCCTGTTCATGCAATACAAGAAATTTCGGCGGGGTATCTTGTGGCTTCAAAAGAGAATATAACCGTATCTCCGCGCTAAGCAAATTTAATTGAAATTAACTTTTATGAAACCTTTTTTAAGATATATATCTTTTGCTCCTATATTACTATTTTTGTGGCTTTCGTTTACTTCTGTTTTTGTAATACTAATTAATTTTATATTTCCAGATGCTTTAAACTTTCCAAATTTCAAATAGGAAAAAATAATTTGATTATATTGGTAACTATACAACTACGATTAGTTAAATGAGTAAATCTAATTTTTTGTACCAAAGGTTCATAAGTAATTCATTGTAGAATGCTATTTTGCTTACAGGCTAGCACTAATCTTCAGTGGAGCGGATATTGCAATAATTAAAATTAATTTATAAATATCCAAACTATCCTCTTTCCTTTATGATTTAAGCAAAACCTGGTATGAACAAAAAACAACGCATCTCGATTCTAGTTGAAAATGAAACTGGAAAGAACATGATCCAAGTTGACGTGCTTGCTCGCATTATTGCTTTCTTTTCCCTACGTAATTTTGAGATCGAAAGTATCTCTGTAGTGCCTGCTATAGAGAAAAACTTCTACAAAATTGAAATTGTGATTAACGTGGATGATCAAGGCATGGACCTAATAAAAAAACAGCTTAGAAAATTAATTCAAGTTCTCGATATCCAGACTTTGAATTTATGGGAGGAACCTAATATCGAGCGTGAATTGGTCCTTATAAAAATAAAGGCACCTGATAGCATACGAAAACAAATTTTGGAAACTTCGATTAGACTTGGGGGAAGAATTATAAGAAAGCATCCCGATTTTCTTATTTTAGAAATTATAGGCCAATCACAAGATATAAACATGGCTATTAAAATGCTAGGATGTTACGAAATTATTGACATAACTAGGACCGGTACTGTGGCCCTGCGTGATTGTTAACCAAAATTTTTTAATAGATCTATTCTGCAGATTAACATCTGATTATCAGAAGCACATAAATAGTTTGGCATCCTATCAAGGCAATATTTGTTCCTTAAAAGTGCATCCTTTTTAAGTTTTTCAAAAATTGATAGGAAGTCCACACAAAGCTACAAATGGATACTACTTAGGTTCAAGAGTTCGTAGCAGAATAAAAAACATGGGGAAAGAGGGAGTCGAACCCTCACAACTTTATAAGTTGACAGATTTTAAGTCTGTTGCGTCTACCATTCCGCCATATCCCCCAAGCGTAACGGGAAAAATGTACGCCCAATACTCTCCAAAAACACGCAGCGCATTTTTTAGAGATAAAATAATTTAAGTATAAAAGGGGTTGAAAAAACATTTATACATTTTAAGCGGGGAGTTGCTACACTTGTTAGGATACATTTTGCAAAATAAAGAGAAGACGGTATCCAGATTTGAACTGGAGAATAAAGGATTTGCAATCCATTGCCTTACCACTTGGCTATACCGCCTTCAAAGTGATATCTTTTCTAGAAGAATATACTCGATAAGAGCCAAAAAACACAATTATAATAAAGTTTGCATTCAATTAGTTCTTTTAAAAGGTTAGGTTATTAGAAGATGACAAGTAACATAAGAAAGGTATCTGAGGAAAAATCAGTAACAAAAGAAACTCTATTAACCCCTCGTTTTTACACCACGAATTTTGAAGAGATGGCAAGATTGGATATTAGCTCTAACCAATCAGAAATTAAAGCAATCGTGGAAGAATTTCGAATTGATTATAACCGAAATCATTTTTTGCGAGATAAGGAATTTCTTTCCACGTGGAATAATTCGGATGCAAATATTCGCAATATTTTTATTGAGTTTTTAGAGCGCTCTTGCACCGCCGAATTTTCCGGGTTTTTATTGTATAAAGAAATTGCTCGAAATTTAAAGCAGCACAATCCTCTTCTTGCCGAGGGATTTTCATATATGTCTCGAGATGAGGCTCGTCATGCTGGATTCTTAAATAAAGCCATGAGCGATTTTAACATATCCTTAGACTTAGGATTTCTCACAAAAGCCCGCAAGTACACTTTTTTTTCCCCGAAATTCATCTTTTACGCAACGTATTTATCTGAAAAAATTGGATATTGGCGATATATTACAATTTACCGGCATTTAGAGAAAAATCCTACTTTTCGAATTTCTCCTCTCTTTCGATTCTTTGAAAGTTGGTGCCAAGATGAGAATAGACATGGTGATTTTTTTGCAGCCATTTTAAAATCACAAAAACCTTTATTGACTACATATAGTTCTAAACTCTGGTGCAAATTTTTTTTGCTCTCCGTATTTGTAACAATGTATCTAAATGATTTTCAACGTAGTGATTTTTATTCACTTCTTGGATTGAATGTCAAGCAATTTGATCAATATGTTATACGCAAGACAAATCAAAGTTCTGGAACAATATTCCCAATAATTTTAGACCTGGATCACCCTCTTTTTTTTAATTTGCTTGATTTATGTGTTGACTATAATGTACGCATAAATGCACCCTGCAAAAACAATGTTTCGTCTGTTGTTGAATGGAAAACAAAACTTGAAGCGAAATTATTACTATTATGGAGCCTTATTCGTCTCTATTTATTACCTGGTATTGAAACAAGAACATATTCGTAAAATAAAGAAGCATGTACCAATTTTAAAATAAGATGCATCTAATCCAGCAAAAGGTAAATGCAATAAAAAACTACTCCAATTTTTTTTTACACATACTTAAGTAGAACTGATAAAG
>Ga0302140_10012493_pt1 | contig 10406 bp, 12 predicted proteins | sample I_Bog_E1_1_FD_202095 | JGI IMG/M metagenome (GOLD analysis project Ga0302140, IMG submission 202095) | Peat permafrost microbial communities from Stordalen Mire near Abisko, Sweden - I_Bog_E1_1 | ecosystem: Environmental > Terrestrial > Soil > Wetlands > Peat | place: Sweden: Abisko, Stordalen...
TCGTTTGCTGAAGCCGTCCAGCGGCGCAGCACCAGCAGTGCTCGGATTCACATCCATGCTCCTGCCACGAGGTTTTCCCCACGATAAGGGGCGCGGTGGCCGTGCGTGCGTGCAGCCTGGCTCTGCTTCCCGCATAGGGCTAAAAATGAAGACGGATCGCCGACGTGGGTTGGTGGGCGATGTCGGCGAGAGCCTTGGAGATGCACGATGCTGGAGGCTCGTTAGAGGAGGAGGAGGAGGAGGAGGAGGTTGTGGGATGTTCCAAAAACCTCCCTTCATGAGAAGTACCTACCTAGGTATGACTGGCGAGGATCCCCTCTCGCTCCCCTTCTATTTCTATTACCTTACCACTCTGTCACTCGTCTGACAGCCACTGCCCATCTCCCGCTGTCCTCCGTGATCTGCTTTGGAAAGTCCACTTCCACTTCCACTTCTGCATCTCTTTCCACTGCCCTCTCCCGCTCCCCCGCCTGTCGCCATCACGGCCGTCGACTGCTCATGCACCAGCCCACCGAGGCCTGAACTCCGAGCTCCGCGACGGCCAGGAGCGTGCTCACTGTTGCTCACTTACCAATAATGGTGGGCCAGCATGATTCATCGCCTCGATCTGGCCTGTCGACACTTCACGCTGGGCAGCCTTCGTCCAAGCTAACGCCAAGTCTAGCCACCACCACTTCTCCCCCCCGCCGCCGAGCCAGCGTACAAAGACTCCCGCCCAGGCGTGCGTAGTGCACATGCCCAATAGTTCGTTCGTTCTATCTTGCCGACGCCCACTCCCGCTCTTCTTGCGTCCAGATTAGGAAGCTCGCAACTCTCGCCCTCATACACCAGGCCTCGCGGTCGCACCGCAGCTGCCCCCAGACGGTCTTTATCCTGGTGGCGTTCTGCCTGTCCGAGGACTAAGTGCAGCCGGTCCCGGGTATTGGTTCCAGAGATTCGCGAGCGCAAACGAGACCCTCCAGCCGTGCGTGCATGCAGGGAGGAAGGCTGGCACGAGCCATAAAGCTTCTTCCATCCTCCACATCTCCCGTCCTCGGTCTGGGGAAACCTTCGAGAAGAGAGATTGGAGGCTTCGGACATCTGAGAGCTGTGTCTCGGTCACGTTCAGGACCGACAACTGAAACATGGCGTCCTCAACCGCTGGACTAATCCCGCCGATGGACAATGACTGGGAGTATCTACATGGCCGAGTCGACCCTGGACAAGACGAGAATCTCAATCTGCTGGAATCGGTAGAGGTAGAAGTGCCAGGGGATGCAGACCTCGAGCAGAGGAATACGTTGTCATCCCCGGAAGAGACCGACGAGTCCAGCAATGCTCCGCAAGGTGTTCTCGGTATGTTCACCAACCTGAAGCGAAATCATTGCCTAGTTCTACCTTTTCCGCGTTACATATTCAACTCCAGATCATGACTAATTCATAGACTCTCTAGACTTCGTTGCTTCTTATCCTTCACCAAAAGGTAGCCGCCTCACACGCCTTCCTTCCGAACTGATCGATCTGGTCCTGTCCTTCCTAGGCCCTATTGACCTGGTTGCGGTGTCCTCGACTTGCAAGCTCCTTTCAGGCCACGGCAAATCCGACTTGTCCTGGCAGCGTCATGTTCAAGAGAATGTTCCTGGGCTTACTCTGACTTCTCCGTACCCATGTAGCACATTTCGGGAGCTCTACATTGCACACGATCCGCACTGGTTCTTGCCGAAATACCAGATCTGGTTCTGTGACACTTTTCTGACAGGAAAGGTCATTATCACTCGTTTTGATCCTCGCCGTGGCTGTATTGAAGGATATCGCCTTGTCGCCGAGCGACTTCCACCTACCTTTGATCCTTGGGAAGCCGACGACCAAGTGCTCATTCATTCTTTCAATCCCCGCTGCCGCCTCCACATGGATCAGCCTGTCCTCCAACTTGATGCACTTCGACTCGAATCTCTGATTGCATCCTCCGCCAGAACAAAGCCAGCACATCGCTTTTGTGCCGAAACCCCTATGCACCTAGAGGAAGGGAGCCATCACGGGGTGTTCTCCAACTTCATCCTAACCAAACCCGTCGACGTTCGACCCAACATGCAACTCTGGCCACCTCCGACGATTCCAGCTCGGCACCGTGTCCGGAACGCTAGTCAGCAAGCCTTCGTAGGCAGGGGCCACAAACCACAGTCGCGGAAGGAAGTTAGTAATCAAGCTTTCAGAATCAGACGATGGATGGAGATGGTTGCAGGAACGACCTCGACGGGGCTTCACCTCGGAGAAGAAGTCTATACTTACGCAACACTCGATCCAAAACTTTATACACCAACCGAGGAGAAGCCTTTTAGGGGAATCTGGGTCGGTGATTACAGTGGACACGGATGCGAGTTCCTACTCATGAATCAGCCAGACAACGAGGAACCTTTCGATGAGGCAAGCATCATCCAGGCCGAGGATGAGACTGTAGAGGAATGGGAAGCACGGAAGAAAGAAGAGAGAATCTACCGTGGAAGACTCGAGGCTATCAAATTGACAGGTGACCCTAATATACCCAGAGGAGAGTATACATTCATTTCCGATGATATCTCGAGCAAAGGATTTATTCGCAAAGCGACAGAGAAGCAGTTTCATGGCGCCAGGATTGTCAGAAGCAGAGGGCATGTCGCAGCGAGAATGTTCCAAGAAGGTGAGCTTACCTTGGGAGAAAGTATGTTGTCAGGCATTAACCTTTACAGACAAATATATTGAAAGCCAGCTGATCATGGTCTCACACGACAAGCTCGCTCAGTACTGGGTTGGGTTTGGTCACATCAGCTTCTATGAGAGGGTCAACATCGACAAGTTTCTTTCGCCTGCAAATGATCCTCCTCCAACGAGTCCATGCTGAAAGGGTCAAAGATTTGATTAGCATATCGAGAGGGAGCATCGTAAGAAATGAGTTGCAGTTTGTTGAATGTAAATAATGTATAGACTGAGAGTATTATAATGACGCAATTTTGTGAGAATGACGAGACATCTTTTGTCCAGCTGCCAGTTCACCCCTTGCATTGAGAAATGTCACTTTTCCGAATTAAGCTGTCACGGTACTGCGGCGGGGTTGTCACATGCGGTTCCAGAAGCTCGACGTCACCGCCTCCTTTTTCGATGATCATCTTCACCGGCAAAATAAAAACTCGGACACGCCTCCGGACATCAATCTTCTTGTTGCAGAAGCACCTCTTCTTGGCTCTCGACACCAAGATCTTGCCAACGACTGTGCCAGCAGATTTCAGCCTTGTGGAATTTTATTCGCCCGAGTAGAAGTCGAAAAACGCCCTCTCTCCCAACAAATACACTCATTCTCAGCATTTGATCGCGCGTGACATCCACATGTGCCATCAGTAATTCGAACATTGAAAACGCAATCAAAGCACGACCAAAGCATGGCGCATAATTACATTCTGCAGGTCACTGCGGGTTCAGAGTACGACATTACAAAGCACAAGATTGTTCCTGTCAACCATGCGAAACCCACCACGATCCACTCCGAGCACATCTCCGTAGATCTCAATGTCCGGATCCAAGTACTGCTCCGTTGCCCCTCTCCGGAAACCTCAGCTAACAATGCCAGTCATATCGCGGTCTGCCACAAAATTCACCTAGTTCCTCTCCCTATTTCGACCTTCCTCCCCACGATAAGAATAAGGACCAGTACAGCATCGCTTTCAAATTCTCGCTGCTAGAGAGCATAAACGGCAACGATCTGGTGTTTGGCAATGACTTCGACCACCCGATTAGAGACAGGCTACCTCCTGGTTTCAACACTGCCTTCAAGATTGTCAAATGGCTGGTCGATCCTGGTTTAGATGGTGATGTCTATGCGGAGAAGCCGTACCTGTATGGACCTGCTGCGAGCAGTGTAAATACGTTGCATGTCCGTGGCAGTGGGAAGGTAGACGGGGAGGCTGAACACGATGCTGGATTAGTCTTTACTGAAGGTGGTGATGAAGATGGTATGGATCTGAGAAAAGAGAAGGGGATTCCTGAGTCTGAGGCGGCGAGGAAAAAACACTTCTTGAATGAGGAAAATAGGAAGGAGTGGGAGTGGGAAGCTGGCAAGATCTATGGATGTGACTTCTTCAATCCTTACTTGGATTTCAACGGCAAGTTTGCATATACTGCTGCGCCCCTCACAAATCGCTAACTTTGTCCAGATTTCGCACTACGACTACCAGGTTTCACTCTTCCGATCATGAAATACTGGGACGGACAAGGCTTACGGTAAGTCTATTCTCATCTGCGTGTTCAGCCCTTCTCTTGCCCTTGGAATTTTTAACCAGGAGTACCAACCTTGCTTTTGCGCGCCAACAGGAAAGTCCAAAAACGCTCACACACCCTAAGATATGTGCTTAAGAACCGCAAGACCGACACGGTACTCTTTGTCGTACTCTTCACTCTCTACCTGAAGGAAGATGTCGACGAGAACGGCAATGTGAAGGATGGCGTTGAGGGTGGCAAACCTTTCGAGTTGATGCCAAAGGACCAAGCAGAGAAGCACGAAAGAGAGAAGAATGGCATCGCCGCGCATGAAGAGAAGATTGAGAACGAGAAGTTGCCTGTCACGAGTGAGGATGATGTGGACTGAGCATCCAGGCCGCCAACGCAAGTCCGAACTCTTTTACAGAGGGCCTCACTTCAGAGGATATTATGAGACAACGAGCATATGAGGAAATTGGGGCGTCGGGATCTGTACAAGTAACAAAAAGGGAGCTCTCAAGATGTCATTTGAGGGGCTAGATCAGGATAGATGGGCGTAGATGACAGGTCACCCGCCTCGTCTCGGGATATTAGAAGAAATTCGGACCCGTAACGAAGAGCATGGATGCTTATTTTCACTTCCAAATTATGTTTCGCTTTCTTCGGCTTCGCGATGTCCTTTGATCTTATACAACACGGCTTATGACTCTCCCAAGTACTCCCGTACCCTCTTCATCTGCATTCCTCTGTTCTCCCACTCCGCCCTCCTGGGGTCCTTTGTCGCAGTTCACATCTCGCAACTCCTTCCGAACAGAACATCTCCACACCAACACGCCGAGAGTTATTAAAATCGAAAACATTGCGAACGTAGCAAAGAGAATCGATATAATTATAATGATTTTCTGCGACACATGTAAGCTCCAGTGCATAGGGGCATTGGAGAAGGGACTCACCATTTTAGGTGGTGTATGATGTTCGCGTATTGCTGGGCGAGGAAGTGTGAGATTGTGCAAGGACGACATTTTGGTACACTTATGTGGAAGATTGAGATGGGAAATGGTGCTTGGCTTTCAAACAAGCTTGGAGGCGGGTATCTGAAAATTTGGTATCTGTACTTCTATAGGTATGTCTAGCTTGATTCAGGATGGTATGCTTCCTTCTTCGCGGTCTGGTCGCTAATCCCCATATTTGGGACCCAGACGCTCAAATGCATTCCCCTAGCCTCTACCGTGGTGCTCTATTATACTAAAGGAGCATTCAGTGCGGCTGTGCGGCTCGGCTCGGCCCCTTTTTCTTCCTTTCTCTCTAAGCGACCTTCATGTATCCTCGCAATATGACCGGATTGCACTGATAATCTTTCGCCTCGTAGCTGGCTTATCAAACACCTGTGCATGGTCCAGATCTTTGAACCAGAGAATGTCAATGCCAGCCCCTCTCCATGGTCGAAATTTCCACTCTTCATCGTCAATGTCAATTTCTTCGTCCCCGGTACCTTCACCTTCGCCGCCACGGAGTCTCATTCCATTCTCCTCCGTCTCACTGTATTCTTCGATATCGATCAGTGTGTCGGCATCGTCTCCACTTGTAGATCCGCTAGGCACTTCAGATCCCACGCCAGTGCTGAGGTAACGTCCAACTGCCTCGGTGTCAACGATCAAGTCTCTCCCACTCAAGCTCACTGTTACCCTCCTTCGCCCAATATCTTTCTTCCATAGAACATTCTCATTCCAGAAGAAGTGTCTACTCAGCGTGTGACTAACACTCATATCCATACTAGCAAAGTAGTACAGCTGGTGCTCGTTGGCCTGCTTGGGTTTCCTCCGTGTAAAATTAAAAGCTACGTCCGGCAAATGTAGTAGGATGGAAACTGGATCGATAAGGACCATAGAGTCTATGCGTTCCGCTATCGATGGCGTCTTGATAAGATGGGTGCTAATAACCTAATAGCGGCACCATTAGCATTGCTCAACGTGGGGTCTGTTCTAAAGTTGAGAAGGGTTTCATTCCAACGGGATGTCCAATTTGTGGAAATCCCGACTTAGGAAGAAAGGTTCACGTACTGTTCCATACGAATGAGACACCAGAACAAACTTCTGTTCAGGGGCAAATTCTTTGTGAAGAATCTGGTCGATCTCATAACACAGCTCCGCTCGACCCAGTGCCGAATGTGTGATTCGAAAAGATACTGGCATCAGCTCAATAGCAATGATCCCGACCTGGTCATTTGGATCCTCGGACTCGATGCCAGCTGTCGAGTTGAGCTCACCAAGGAAGTTCGTGTATGGATAAAGGCCGATTCCGATTCCATGGATGAAAACGACAGGCAGTTTTGTTGATGATGTGTGGGGCCGGTACCAGTATGTGGTGTGATTTGCAGGGGATCGGTGTTTGGTGAGAATGGTCTGGGGTCGGAAGGGGAAAAGAGTAAAGAACCGAGTAAGATTCAAGCGGTGGAAGTGAAAGCCGTGAGACAGTAGCTTCATGTAAGTCAGGAAGTCGACAAAACCTACGCACTATCGAGGAGTGAGCTTCTTTAAGTCTCAAGGTTCAGCCGAGGTTGACTTACACAATACCAGGTCAAGCTGCGGTGCAGCATGTCAACCTTATCTAGCGTCAAGCGCAAACACTGTGCGCTTCCTCTCCCAGCTTCAATCGGCCGTCCCAGGAGTTTCTCGGTCGCAGCAACATACTCCTCCAACTCCTCGTTGTCGTCCCCTGGCGGTCCGCCACGATTGAAAAAAGCCCAGAGGAAGAATTCCTTCACATTCTCCCGCTTGATCTCCTCCAGATCAGCTCCCAAGAACCACTTCCGCAGGTATGCTTCTGGATCTCTGATGTTCGCGTTGCATAATCGGAACAGCTCGTGTCGTTCTTCGCGAGTGGGCGCAGGAGGATGTGCGGCTTCCTTTTGAAGGTGCAGACGATAGGGGATGAAGACCAAGAGATAGAACAGCGACTCGGCAACAGCCACCGTTTCGATGAGCAGAGGGAATCTATAGGTTGCCGCCTTGAGGCCGTAGAGGCTTATGACGAAGATGCAGTAGAGGAGACATATGGGCGCGAGGTAATGCAGGCCCACAATACAGGATATTATAAAATAATACTCGAGTTTTGAAGTCCCGATCATGGCGGCTACTGAGGCAAGACTCTCTGGCTAGCCAGCACAGGGACTTGCCAACACCGATGATCTTGTATTCGAGGGCGCGACTCGGGTGAGGAGGGCAATAGAGGGGCTCAACAGTTTGGTGGCAGCCTAGCGGTCGTTGAACGAGGGTAAGGACGACGGCTCATGGCAGGCAGCGAAGCACATGTGAATGGTGTTGTGCGTAGTTGCAGGTCCTTGAGGCCTGGTGGGTTGCGTTGGGATGAGAAGGGAGCAGAAGGAGTGGAGTGGCATGTGTCAGCCAGCGGCTGCTTCGCGCACAGCGCAGTAATCAACTGCTCTCGAGCCCTGTTATGACTGCCGCATGCAGGTGTTTCGCGTCGTCAACGGCGCCACCATGGCCTTCACGTGTGCTCGCCTCGGCACTCCTGAGGGATGACGCGCCAGTGCATGAAACCGAGGAGGACCCTGCAGAATGGGAGCGAGCTGGCGAAGGAAGTAAGCTTACCTAATTACCTTAAGCTTCGAGCCCTGTGAGCTCTGCAAGCACATCAACGGTTTGTTTCTATGATATCGTTTCTTGGATCTTGCACAGGATCCTGGCTTAATTCCGCTCAAGGAATAGCCCGTGTCTAGATTAGACTGAATGCCGGTCAATAGTTGCTTTAGTCGTGCATTAATTAATGGGCGTACAACGGGTAGACGGCGGACCAAGGGGACGCTTTTCTCCTCCGTTATCTCAAGGGAGTGAAGAGTAACGTGATAGCGACGATAGCGACAAAGGGACCAAGGTACCTACAAGCGTCCCACTCTTCCTCTCGGTCGCCCCTCGCTGCCTGGCTGGTAATTCAGGGGTTCAGGCACCGACGAAGTCTCGCTAAGCAATCCTAACACCAGAACATCGAAAGCTTAGCTTGAACTCGAATTTTCTTGCCCTACCCTACCCAGCCCGATCACAACCGCCTACCAAAGTGTTCGATGTCTATCAGGGCAAGTCTCGGCATTCCTTCCCCTCGTCACCTTCGAGCCGTGTTCTGACCATCACTAGCACGGTCACCTGTCGAACCCCATTACCGCCCTGGAATTTCACCGCACTAGAGCAGGAGTTCTTCTTGTTCTCGCTGGAGAAGGCTCGTTCCTCAAAATTTTCCATGCTGAGGAAGCCAAACTGCTCCATCAGTGTGAGATCTTCCATGGCCAGATTATCCATGGAATCGTCATTCGCGACGATGTAGATCATGCACTCGGCTTGCAAATAGTGATCTGGGGTGGACCCAACCTCGCGCTGCTTTCAACGCAAGATTTCGACCAGCTTTTAAACCAAAATGTGAGTTCTGTTGCAGATACTGCAATCTTGGTATCAGATTGGGTCTTAGATGTCGCCATCTCTCCCTTTGATGCTTTTGGCTGTGTTCTTGTCACTGCCCATAACAGTGTCATTCGAGCTAGGCTTGGCCAGCTACAACGCGCACCCATCATGGAGACACTGCACTCGCCTTCGAGGTCAATTCTGTACTCTGCTCATCTTACCTGGGAATCTCCTTCGTGTGTCATGGTGGCTGCTGGAACCGTCTTCGGTGAAATCATTGTTTGGCAATGCTCCCCATCTGACGGGACCTCTGAAACGAGCCAGATAGTTTTTACTTTCTCAGGCCACGAAGGTTCTATTTTTGGCGTCAATATCTCCCCACCTATCATTGGCTTACACAGTGTCACTCGATTGCTGGCAAGCTGCAGTGATGACCGCACAGTCCGAATATGGAATTTGAGTGCGGATTCAAGGAGTAGTCTCCTTTCTGCTACAGCAGTACTAGGCCGCGAGACTGGATTTGGTGAGAATAGCGCTTCTACAGAACACAAAGATTCCAAACACCTGCCTCTAGCTATGGTGATGGGCCATGCGTCAAGAATTTGGCGAGTTAGATTCCTCGGAGAACGTGGCGTGCCTCTTGACGATTCTGCTCTCAGCATTATTTCATTTGGAGAAGATTCTACAGCTCAGCAGTGGGCTTTGCGTATCGAGAAAACACCGCAGGCAACTGCAGCTTGCCCCAAGGTTATTGGAAGACTCGATCCATTACGTACGTTTGCATTCCATAGCGGCAAACACATTTGGTCTGCGGCTTTTTGTCGATGGGATGGTTTGAAGACTCTGTTGGCCACCGGCGGCGCGGACGGCAAGATTTGCATTTACGAGACAAGGACAACAGATCGTGTGACGGCTATCGAACGCCCGTCGCTAGAGGTCGCTACCCTACAGCATATCAGCGGCCAAGCACTCTCAAACCATTCTACGTTGAGATCATGGGAGCTTGGTGAGATATTGCAATGCTTGGCGCGAGGGACTCTTGTCGACCTGGTCCTTGAGCAGCACACCTTAGATCCGACAAATATAATATTGCGGGAATCCGTCGATACGAAGTCGACAAAGAGTAAAACAACGAAGAGGACTTTCAAGGATAGCTTCAATCGATACGCTTTCATTTCGGAGAATGAGTTTCTTGCCACCACCACGTCTGGCCGTATTCTTCTCTGCCACATCGGCTCGGAAGTACAATGGAGCGAAGTCGGCCTTCCTGAATCGGGACGAGGCGATCTTCGATCATACGCTGTTCTTGTAGGCCTTCCAGATATTGGGCTGGCGTGTCTCGCCGGCGCGAATGGAAGTCTCTATGTTTATCGTCGCCACCAAGAAATCCTCGAAGTAGGGCGAGTTGGGGGGAAAGTTGCAGATATTCTCGAGGTTTTCCATTCACGAGAGAGATTTCAATTACTGGTTACAACCCTGGGCGGCGCGAGCCCGACCCTTTTCTCCTTCGATTTGTCAGAAGCCGAGACGCTGCTCGTAACCAATACAGTTTACAATTTGCCAATTAAGTTTGTCGTCACGAGTGCTGCAAGTATCAAAAATACTTTGATAATGGGGTCCAGGTCGGGCTCATTGGCTCTATATGATTCAGAAAGTCCAGAATCGCCTCCTCAGATCTGGGAGCATTCTCCGGGCGAAACGAGAGACGCTATCACAAGTATCGTGAGCCTTCCATCCTCAGGTGTTTCTAAAGATGGCGATACCGAGTTTTTCTTGACCACCAGTCGG
>Ga0302140_10012495_pt1 | contig 10404 bp, 10 predicted proteins | sample I_Bog_E1_1_FD_202095 | JGI IMG/M metagenome (GOLD analysis project Ga0302140, IMG submission 202095) | Peat permafrost microbial communities from Stordalen Mire near Abisko, Sweden - I_Bog_E1_1 | ecosystem: Environmental > Terrestrial > Soil > Wetlands > Peat | place: Sweden: Abisko, Stordalen...
TGCCGTTTCAATGGTTTGCGTTGGACAGAATTCTGAGCGAAAGTTCGATGCAAAGCCTCGGCGTCAAAGAGGCGCCGGATCGGGAGGACCAAGCAAGCCATGACGAAACAGAGTTGGATTGGGCTCGTCGGGATCACCCTCCTGGCGTCCGTTTGCGCGGCAAGCGCGCAGCAGGCCGAGGCGCCGAAAGGCAACCCGCTGGACGTCATTCCCGACAAGATGCCTTTCAATATACCCTATGGCGAGCCGATATCGCTCGTCCGGGCGCAAGCGGCGATCACCGCCGCGATGGCGGAGGCCGAACAGCGGGGGTGGGCGCTGAATGTCGCGGTCGTCGACGCGGGCGGCAATCTCGTGGCGTTCGGCCGCATGGACGGCGCGCAATTGGCTTCCATTTCGATTTCCGAGCACAAGGCCCGCGCGGCCGCAACCTTTCGCCGCCCGACGAAGGTTTTCGAGGACGGGGTTCAGAAGTCGGACAACAAATACCTGCTGAGCCTGGACGGAGTCATCGCTTCGCGCGGCGGCATTCCGCTCGTTGAATTCGGCAAGCTCATCGGAGCCATCGGCTGCTCGGGCGGCGCCGGCTCACAAGACGAAGCCGCGTGCATGGTCGGCGCGGCAACGATCAACAGATAGTTCTTCGTCCAGGCCGAGCGCTGACAGGGCGAAGGAGCGGGCTGACGGGCTCGCGTCCGCGGCTTCATCCGTCGCGGCGACGTGAGGACGATTGCGCATGGCGGAAAAGCGCGGCGCGCGGCGATGTCCGCGATGTTGCACGACGGCATTGCCCCCTACGGCGCCACATGCCTATTTCGGTCGGTGTTCGCGCGCCGCGACGCCGGCTCACGCCAAAAACCCCATCACGGCGTCGGCCCGACGTTGCTCCAGGTGGCGCCGGTCACCATCTTATTGACGAAGCTCTCCACCGAAACGCCATTGCTGGTCAGCTGCGGTGTAAACCACAGCACGTGGCCCGAAGCCGCATCTACGAAGTAACGCAAATTCGGGGTCGGCTTGAAATAGGTCAGCAGGTCACCGTCAAGGCCGGCGATGAACTGACTTTCGTCGATGTCGTAAAATGTCGGCAGCACCGAATCCTGTTGATAAGACAACAACGCACCGCGATCCTTTGGAAACAATTTCGCATAATAGGCGTAAAGTTCGGCCAATCCGGACGCCAAACAACCGCCACAAGCCGCCGGAACGGCCGCATTGACGTTCCAGGCCGCCGCGCCGATTTTGACGAAGCCCGCGCCTTCGCTCGCCGGCATGAACGTGCCGCTGTCGTCGATCATATCGACTTGGGCGCTGGCGAACGCGTTCTGGGTTTCGCCCCAGTTCACGACCGCGCCCATCCCGCCAAAGCTGGAACCCGCGAGCACAACCTGAGTTGCCTTGGGAAACGTCGCGACGAGTCGTGCGAGATAGGCTTTGAAATTGCTCCCACCGAGGAACGACGTTTGCTGTGGCGTTCCTTGGAACCCTTGGATCTGGACGACGTTGCGGCCGATGTGCGCGTCGCCAGTGCAATAGGGTACATAGATGTAGTTATAGTCGCGAAATGGGTTTGTCACCGATGCGCGATCGAAAAAGCCCCCGGCCATTTTCAGCGTGGGCAGATCTCCCTGGAACTGCGCCGGACCGTAGCCCGTGGTAAAATTGACCGCGCTGAACAATATGTAGCAAGTGAGGTCGCTCCAGCAGGCGCCGCCGGCTTCCATGTAGATCAGCACCTTGTTGCTGCTAGGCTGCAGGTTGACGCCTATCCCGGTCGATGCACCATTGGCGCAAAATGCGTCCCAGAACCGCACGAAAGACCAGGTGTCGGCGGGCGCCGTGATTGCAGTGGTTTCCGACGGAGTGATACAGGTCGGGGTAACGTTGGCGCCGGCGCTGAGGGATATCGTGCGCGAAGCGGCGAGGATCGCGCCGCTGAGGGTCGCGTTGGTAATTACCAGGGAGGGGGTCGCGCCCGTCGCTTTGCCGAACGCCAAGAACGTGCCGGCCGCGAAGCTGCCCCCGGAAACCTGCAGCGAAAAGCGACCGAGATTGAAGATCACGTTGGCCGCCGGGACGCCGTTCAGCAGAATTTGCGACGACTGGGCCAGGCTGACGTCGCCCGCCATGTTCAGGTAAAACACGTCGCTTGCGGAGCCGGACAAAGTCAGCGTGGCGCCGCTGAGGGCGAGGCTGGCGATGGACACGACGTTGACGCCGGCCGTTGCTGTGATCGTCGCGTTGGCGGTGATGCGCCCGAATTTCTGTGTCGGCGGCATAGCCGCGATCGCCGCCGCGGCCGCGGCGGCGTCGCTCACCGCTACGGTCAACGAGGCCTTGACTGTACCGCCATCGATGATGACGGTATTGGCGCGAGTATCGTTCGCCGCCGGATCGACCACAAACTGGCCGATGATTTGGCCCGTTGTGAAATCCTGGACCGCGGAACGGCCGAGGCCGACTTGGCCGCGGATAGTGCTGTTGGCTCCCGAAAGCGTCAGGGTCGCGCCGGCGCCGGACGGGAGCAGGGCGAAACATTTGGCGGCGCCCAACGACACCTCGGTCGCCGCCCAGACGGCGCCGGGCCAGATAGCGAACGGAATGGCAAGCGCCAGCGCCCAAAGCATCTTGAGCATCAACCGACCTCCGCAGACAGGCGCGGCGCCGCGAAACGCGGTCCGGCCAGGCGCCCCCCATTCGGATTTCTCCCGCCGGGCAAGATAGTCGGCGCGCCCGCCATTTAGCAATAGCGGGGCGCGTTCTTGTCGCCTGCCGTTTGCCTCGCGATCCCAACCTATCCGCCGCCCTCGCCCGTTTTTTCGGCTTGCCAGCGCCGGCCCGCGTCAGCCATGACTTGCGCAGCGAGCCGGCCGCAGCGGGCCGACGCCGGGGAGGATCGACATGACAGCAGCAGCCGCTCCCGCTTACGCGCCCCCTTCCCACAGCGGCGCCAAATTCGGCGCCGTCCTGCGCGCGACGGCCGGCAACTTCCTCGAGATGTTCGACTTCTTCCTGTTCGGCATCTACGCGGCGCCGATCGGCAAGGCGTTCTTCGCCACCGGCAACGAATATTTCGACACCTCCATCGCCTTCATCGTGTTCTGGGTGGGCGCGATGATGCGCCCGCTCGGCGCGATTTATCTCGGCGCCTATGTCGACAGCATCGGCCGCCGCAAGGGCCTCATCGTCACGCTGGCGATCATGGCGGTCGGCACGGTCATCATCGCGATCACGCCGGGCTACACGACGATCGGAATCGCCGCGCCGATCATCGTCGTCGCCGGCCGGTTGTTGCAGGGTTTTTCTGCCGGCGTGGAGCTCGGCGGCGTTTCCGTCTATCTCGCCGAGATCGCGACGCCGGAGCGCAAGGGGTTCGTCACCTCTTTCCAGTCGGCGAGCCAGCAGGTCGCGGTGTTCGTCGCGGCGCTGATCGGCTATACGATCAGCCAGACCCTGCCCCAGGATCAGATCGTCGCCTGGGGCTGGCGTATTCCGTTTCTGATCGGCTGCGCGATCGTGCCGCTGATCTTCATCCTGCGCAGCTCGTTGCAGGAGACCCCGGAATTCCTCGCCAGGAAGAGCCACCCCAAGCCCGCCGAAATCTACGCCTCGCTGTTGGCCAACCTGCGCATCGTGCTGCTCGGCATGTTGATGGTGATGCTGACGACGGTCGCGTTCTATTTCATCACCGTCTACACCCCCGACTTCGGCAAGACGCTCAAACTGACGGCCAGCGATTCGCTGCTGGTGACAGTCTGCGTCGCGGTCGCCAATTTTTGCTGGCTGCCGGTCGGCGGCGCGCTTTCGGATCGCTTCGGGCGGCTGCCCGTCATGTTGTTCGCCGCGAGCCTGATGCTGATTTCTTCCTGGCCCGCGCTCACCTATCTCGCCGCAGGGCCGACGTTTGGCAAACTCATCGAGGTCGAGATGATTTTCGCCCTCGGCTATGGCCTCTACAACGGCGCGATGGTGGCCGCGCTGACGGAAATCGTGCCGGCGCGCGTGCGCGCCTCGGCTTTCGCGCTCGCCTATTCGCTCGCGGCCGCCTTGTTCGGCACGTCCACCCCGTTCATTTCCAAGATGCTGATCGGCGCCACGGGCGAAAAATCCTCGCCGGCGTTCTGGCTGATGATCGCCGCCGCGGCGTCGATTTTCGCCGCCACGACGCTCTACAGCCGGGCGGCGCGCGACAAGCGGGCCTGAAACTCGTCTAAAGCAGAACTTTGCCGGCCCCTGTCGCGGTGCTATAGGGGCGTTTTCGCACAAGCGCCAGGGACCCGATATGCCGAAGATCAAAGTCAAGAATCCAGTCGTCGAACTCGACGGCGACGAAATGACTCGCATCATCTGGCAACTCATTCGCGACAAGCTCGTCCATCCCTATCTCGACATCGACCTGCAATATTTCGACCTCTCGGTCGAAAAACGCGACGAGACCAACGACCAGATCACGATCGACGCGGCCAATGCGATCAAGGCCGTCGGCGTCGGCGTCAAATGCGCGACCATCACCCCGGACGAGGCGCGGGTAAAGGAATTCAAGCTCAAGGAAATGTGGAAGAGCCCGAACGGCACGATCCGCAACATCCTCGGCGGCGTCATCTTCCGCGAGCCGATCATCTGCAAGAACGTGCCGCGCCTCGTGCCCGGCTGGACGCAGCCGATCGTCGTCGGCCGCCACGCCTATGGCGACCAATACCGCGCCACCGATTTCAAGGTGCCCGGCAAGGGCCGCCTGACGATCAAGTTCGAGGGCGACGACGGCACTGTCATCGAGAAGGAAGTGTTCAAGTTCCCGAGCGCCGGCGTCGCGATGTCGATGTACAACCTCGACGATTCGATCCGCGATTTCGCCCGGGCGTCGCTGAATTACGGGCTGTTGCGCAAGTATCCGGTCTATCTGTCGACCAAGAACACCATCCTCAAGGCCTACGACGGCCGCTTCAAGGACCTGTTCCAGGAAGTGTTCGAGGCCGATTTCAAGACGAAATTTGCCGCCGCCGGCATCACCTACGAGCACCGCCTGATCGACGACATGGTCGCGGCGTCGCTGAAATGGTCGGGCGGTTATGTCTGGGCCTGCAAGAACTACGACGGCGACGTGCAGTCGGACATCGTCGCGCAGGGGTTCGGCTCGCTCGGCCTGATGACTTCGGTGCTGATGACGCCCGACGGTCAGACGGTGGAGGCCGAAGCCGCGCATGGCACCGTGACGCGCCATTATCGCGAGCACCAGAAGGGTCGCGAGACCTCGACCAACTCCATCGCTTCGATCTTCGCCTGGACGCGCGGCCTCGCCCATCGCGCCAAGCTCGACGAGAACGAACAACTCGCCCGCTTCTCGCTGACCCTGGAAAAAGTCTGCGTCGACACGGTCGAAGCCGGCTTCATGACCAAGGACCTCGCCTTGCTCGTCGGCCCCGAGCAGAAATGGCTCTCGACCAGCGCGTTCCTAGACAAGGTCAGCGACAATTTGCAGAAGGCGATGGCGTAAGCGGGAAGCCGGGGCCGCGTAGAGTTAGCCTCATGCCCGGGCGCGTCTTGGGCATGTATCGTTTGGATAGGGGACGACCCCTCAGCCAAACTCCACCGCCGCCACCCCCTTCACCCCCGGCCGGCACACGTACAAATCCCCGGCGTGCGGATTGGCGGCGATTTCCTCGGCGCTCATCCCGTTGCGCGACGTGGTGACGAACAGCAGATCGAGGTCCGGCCCGCCGAAGGCGCAGCTGGTGATTTTCGGCGTCGGCAGTTCGACGATTTGGTCGACCTTGCCGTCGGGCGTGAAGCGCACGACGCAGCCGCCGTCCCAGCGCGCGCTCCACAGGCAGCCGTCGGCGTCGACCGTCGAACCATCGGGCCAACCGCGCGGGAATGTTGCGAAGGCGCGTTTGCGCGAGGGAACGCCGGCGTCGAGGTCGTAGTCATAGGCGTGGATGACGCCCGTCATCGTGTCGCAAAAATACATCGTGCGTCCGTCGGGACTGAAGGCGGTGGAATTGGAGACCCCGATGTCGGTCTCGAACGGCGTCGCGGTCAGGTCCGCGTCAAGCCGGAACAGGGTTCCCGATTTCTGCATCAACGCGTAATCCGAGCCGTCAGGCGCGACGTTGTTCTGCATCGTGCCGAACCAAAACCGTCCGCGCAAATCGGTGGCGCCGTCGTTGCCGCGGTTGAAGGGCTTTTCCGGTTCGGGATCGAACAGCCGCGTCAAGGCGCCCGTCAAAGCGTTGATCCGCGCGACGCCGGTGTGGCAGGCGGCGATCAGCGTCTCGCCGTCCTTGGCCGAGCGCACACAAGTGACCATTTCCGGCATCGCGAAGCTTTGCGTCTCGCCGCTGACCGGATCGAGCCAATGCAGGCGCGAAGCCGGGGGGATGTTCACCCACCAGAGCCGTCCGCGACGCGCGTCCCAAAAGGCGCTCTCGCCGAGCTTGTCGCTGCAGCGGACCGCGCGCTCTACCGCAAGCCCCATGATGATCCTCCCCACCCGCCGCCGAGGCGGCCTTAAGCGCGCGTTTACTTGAACCCATTAGCGCTTGGGATGCAATCGGAGACGCCAACGTGCTGGAGCCTTTGCTCAGAGGTACACCCAAAACCGTCCCATTCCAGTCTTCACCCATCAATCCGCGTTGGATAGAGGCGGGCGACCCACGCGCCCGCTGCGCCATACTCGCCGTCTCCGACGATCGGCTCGCCATGACGGTGCATTGGGAATGCACGGCGGGGCGCTTCACCTGGCGCTACAACATGGACGAGACCATCTACATCCTCGAAGGCGGCTGCACCCTGAATCAACCGGGCCTGCCTGAGCTGCGGCTCCGCCCCGGCGACAGCGCGCATTTTTCGCGCGGCGCGGCCGTGACTTGGACGGTCGATTCCTACGTCCGTAAGCTCGGATTCTGCAAAGCGGCGCCGCCGCGCTGGATCGGCCTCGCCATCCGCTTGCTCAGTAGCGCGGTGCGCCGAACGAGGAGGTCGACCCCCGTTTTCGGCGGCGGCGAGCCCGCCGAGTCAGAGAAAGGCGAAATCGTGGAAGACCCCGTCGCTTGAGGCCTATTTCAAACCTTGCCGACCGCGGCCCTGTCGGGAGAACCTCTTCGTTTGGGCCGGCCTGGCGGTCCGCGGCATCGCCACTGACCTATTCGGCGTCGAGGGCGGCGCCCTATCGATGCGGAAGGCGCTCGATTTCGACAGCCGCACGATGATAGAGCGATACCTGTCGGTGAGCGCGGACTGCGCGGTCATCAGCGATTCGCTCTCTACCGTGGCGCCGGCGACCGTGGCGCGCCCTCTTCGCATAAAACGGATCGTGACCGTGCCTTTCGTCGCCTACGGCCTCTACCGCTATCTTCATCCTCGGCGTCGCGAGCGGCGCCCGGAGTCGCGCCGGCTGTGCGTCGGCTCGGGCCGGGCGGCGTTGACCGCGCGTATCCGCATATGAACCCGCGCCTGCTCAGCGGCGCCATCGTCAGCGCCGCCGCCGCCGCCGTCCTCTACCTCGGCTTCTCGCTGTTTGCCGGTTGGAGCGGCGTGGCAGCCGCCTTTTCCGAAGTTGGCTGGCTGACGTTCGACGCCGCCCTCTGCCTTTCGCTCGGCAACTACCTCCTGCGGCTGGTGCGCTGGCGGATGTACCTGAAAGCGCTGGGCGCGCCGCTCGACTGGGCGACCTCGCAGACCATCTATTTCGCCGGCTTCGCCTTGACCGCCACCCCCGGCAAGGCGGGCGAGCTGTTGCGGGCTTTGTTCCTGAAGCGGGAGGGCGCCTCGTTCCTGGTCGCGACCTCCGCCTTCTTGAGCGAGCGGCTGTCCGATCTGATTGGCGTGCTGCTGATCGCCCTGCCCGGCGCCGCCGCGTTTCCGCGCGGCGGATGGATCATCGGCGCCGGTTGCGGCGTCGTCGGCGCGCTGGGTCTGGCGCTGAGCTTCAGCGGACCCGTGGAGATCGCGCGCAACGCGCTGTCGCGGCTCAGGCCGCGTTTCGCGGCTAAAGCCGGATCGATCGTCGCGCTGCTCATCGCGACGCGGCGCTGCCATGCGCCGGGCGCATTCGCCGGCGCCACCGCTTTGAGCCTGGCGGCCTGGGCCTGCGAGGCGTTTGCGTTTCATCTCGTGCTGGAGCGGATGGGCGTCGACGTCGGGCTCGGCTGGGCGATGTCGGTTTACGCGCTGGCGATGTTGGCGGGCGCGATCAGTTTTTTGCCCGGCGGCGTCGGCGGCGGCGCCGAGGCCAAGGCGGTCGCGGCGACCGTCATCATCCGGCTCGCCACCCGGTGGTTCGCGGTCGCAATCGGCGTGTTGACGATGGCCCTCGAACGGCGGCGGCTATGGCCGGCCGCGGCGACGGCGGCCGCGTGACCCCCCTCTCCTGGAACCGATATCCGCGAGTAAAACCCCTGCGGGTGGCGAAGCTCGATTTTCGTCATGATCCGCTGCCGCCGCTTAACGGCGCCCCGAGCCGCCTCGCTTATGGCCAGGGCCGCAGCTACGGCGACGTCTGCCTCAACGCCGGCGGCCTGAGTCTTCTGACACGCGGGCTGGATAGATTCATCGCGTTCGACCGCGCGGCGGGCCGCCTTTCCGCGGAGGCCGGCGTGACGCTTGACGAGCTGCTGACGTTTCTGGTCCCGCAGGGCTGGTTCGTTCCCGTCACTCCCGGCACGCGCTTCGTCACGCTCGGCGGCGCGGTCGCCAACGACGTCCACGGCAAGAACCACCACCGCGCCGGCAGTTTTGGGCATCACGTCAGCGAGTTGGAACTTTTGCGAAGCGATGGCGAGCGCATCGTCTGCGGCCCCGAGCGGAATCGCGAATGGTTCGAGGCGACGGTCGGCGGCCTTGGCCTCACCGGCCTGATCACGCGCGTCACCATCGATCTCAGCAGAATCGCCAACGCCTTCATGATCACAGAAGGCAAACGGTTCCGCTCGCTCGACGAATTCTGGGCGCTCAATACAGAGGCCGAGCGCGACTGGCCCTATACCGCCGCCTGGATCGATTGCCTTTCCGCGCATGGGCGCGGCCTGCAACTGGCGGCGCGGCACGCTCCGGCGCATACCGCCTTGCCGCTCCACCGCCCTCGCGTGCGCAAATTTCCGCTCGACCCGCCGATATCGCTGGTCAATGCGCTGTCGCTCAAAGCCTTCAACGCGCTTTACTATCGCAAGCCCTTGCCGCGCGGACCGGCGTTGAGCCCCTATGAGCCCTACCTCTACCCGCTCGACGCCGTGCTCGACTGGAACCGCATCTACGGCCGGAGCGGCTTCTTTCAGTATCAATGCGTGCTCCCGCCCGAGGCGTCGCGCGCGGGCGTCGCGCAATTGCTGAATGGCATTTCGCGCCAAGGCGCCGGGTCGTTCCTCGCGGTGCTGAAGACCTTCGGCGATGCGCCGTCGCTCGGCCTGCTGTCGTTTCCACGACCCGGCGCGACCCTGGCGCTGGATTTTCCCAACCAGGGCGCGCGGACCGAAAGACTGTTCGTCGAACTCGACGCCATCGTCGCCGACCATTCGGGGGCGCTCTATCCCGCCAAGGACGCGCGCATGTCGCCGGAAATGTTCAAGCGCAGCTTTCCGAACCTGCCGCGTTTCCTGCCCTACGTCGACCCCGAATTCTCTTCCAGCTTCTGGCGCCGCGTGAGGGAAAGATAATGGCGAAAATTGCCATCTTCGGCGCGACCTCCGCGATCGCCGCCGCCGCCGCGCGGGAATTTTGCGCACGGGGGGACAGCTTGTTTCTCATCGGCCGCAATGGGCAGAAGCTGCAGGCGATCGTCGAGGACCTCAGCGTCCGCAAAGGCGCCGATCAGATCGTCGCTTCCGCGACCGCGGACTTATGCGTGCGTGCACTTCATGCCGGCCTGCTCGCGCAGGCGCGCGAAAAGCTCGGCGGGCTCGATGTGGTGCTGATCGCGCAGGGGTCGCTGCCCGACCAGAAGGCCTGCGAGGCCTCCGTCGAGGCGACGCTCGCCGAGATCGACACCAACGCGCTATCGGTGATCTCGCTGGCGACGCTGGCCGGCAATGATTTCGAGCGCCAGCGCCAAGGCGCGATCGTCGTCATCGGCTCGGTCGCCGGCGACCGGGGACGACAGAGCAACTATGTCTACGGCGCCGCCAAGGGCATGGTGGCGATTTTCTGCCAGGGCCTGCGCAACCGGCTGGCGAAATCGGGCGTCACGGTCACCCTGATCAAGCCCGGCTTCGTCGACACGCCGATGACCGCGGCCTTCGACCACAAAGGGTTTTTGTGGGCGCAACCGGGCGCGATCGGCAAGCTGATCGTGCGCGCCACGGCGCGCGGCGCCGACGAGGTCTACACCCCGGCGTTCTGGGGGTTGATCATGAGGGTGATCATGGCGATCCCGGAGCGGGTGTTCAAGAGATTGAAGCTGTAGGGCGAGGC
>Ga0302140_10012497_pt1 | contig 10404 bp, 11 predicted proteins | sample I_Bog_E1_1_FD_202095 | JGI IMG/M metagenome (GOLD analysis project Ga0302140, IMG submission 202095) | Peat permafrost microbial communities from Stordalen Mire near Abisko, Sweden - I_Bog_E1_1 | ecosystem: Environmental > Terrestrial > Soil > Wetlands > Peat | place: Sweden: Abisko, Stordalen...
TACTCTCCCACCTAATATTTTTACCATGAAAATTGTTACCTCAATTGAAGAGCTGCGTGATCAGTTAAGCGGCCAACTCCGTACTGCATTTGTGCCCACCATGGGTAATCTGCACGAAGGGCATTTGTCCCTGATGCGTTTGGCCAGACGGCATGGGGATCCGGTGGTGGCGTCAATTTTTGTGAATCGTTTGCAATTTGGACCAAACGAAGATTTTGATAAATATCCCCGCACCTTTCAGGCCGACGTGGAAAAACTGGAAAAAGAAGGCGTCTACGTTTTATTTGCGCCAACCGAAAAAGATCTTTACCCAGAGCCCCAAGAATACCGCGTACAGCCTCCTGAAGGGCTGGGCAATATTTTGGAAGGTGAATTCCGCCCGGGCTTTTTTGTCGGTGTCTCGACCATCGTTTTAAAACTCTTTTCGTGCGTGCAGCCACGCGTTGCAGTGTTCGGAAAAAAAGATTATCAGCAGCTGATGATTGTACGCAATATGTCCAAGCAATTTGCTCTGCCGACTGAAATCATCGCTGCTGAAACCTATCGTGCCGACGATGGCTTGGCACTGTCTTCACGTAATATGTATTTGTCTGAAGTCGAACGCGCCGAAGCGCCAGAGCTATACAAAACATTAAACCAGGTGGCCAACGAAGTGCGCTCAGGTCATCTGGATATGTTCCAGCTTGAGAAAGCGGCCATGGCACAATTAACACAGCGTCATTGGAAACCAGATTATATTTCGATTCGCAAACGGGTTGATTTGCAACCACCGTCAGCCGGGGATCTGGCAAAGAGCGAACCTCTGGTAGTTGTAGCGGCGGCTAAGCTGGGATCGACCAGGTTAATCGACAATTTAGAGATTTAAAGTTTTTTCAGAAATAACAACGGCGCTGACGAAATTATCAGCGCCGTTTTTTATTGCGCATCAGCTTAATCAGGGCCGCGCCACGGCATACATTTCTTTTGCGATTTGCACCATCAAACCCATTTTATCGTTGCCAATTGCATAGAGGTCAAAATGACTGCGGCCAGGTGAATAGGTAAAATGCGCATCGGCATGCAAACCGTCAAGCACAGCCTGCATTTTATGCGCAGAGCCATCCAGATAAAATGTATCAGCGTCGCCAACAATTAAATGGATGCGCCCGCGCAGATCATCGCCCCGGGTGGCCCAATTGGCAGTGACGATATTGGCCAGATCATAGTGATCGTGCCAATATGCAACCACCTTCGGATTAATCTCACCGGTCTGCCGGTTAAACATTTTCATGGGCTGTCCGTCATCGCCCTTGGGAGAAAACACCCAGTCAAACGAGGCAAACTGGCCGCCGTATGGGCCCATCACGTCTTCCAATTGGGCGAATTGCTGCACGCTCGCCATGACCTTGCCTTCGTACCGAATAAGAGGAATTGCGCTGCCATCGGCATGACGATACATATTCGCATTCGCTGCATACAAATTCGCACCGGTGAAGTCATGAAAATCGCTCGGGTCCGGAGAAGTTGACCAAGTTCCGCCAAAGATTTTGGGGTAATTGATTTGCAGTTGCAGTGTTGCCCAGCCACCGCTTGAATGACCGTTTAAAAAGTGACCAGTCGCTTTAGCATCCATCTGATAACGACTTTCCAGGTAGGGAATAAATTCGGTGGTTAGCGCCGCTCCCCATGGTCCGTTGTTGACCGAGTCTGCAAATTCATGCGTTCCCTGCGGTATCGATTCATCTAACATCACCCAAATCATGGGAGGAATTTGACCGGCAACCATGCGCTCACGAATTTTTACACTCGTCTCCAAAATTCTTTCCATACTGCCCGTGAAGCCATGCGTCCAATATACTGTTGGATAAGTTTTATTTCCCTTTACATCATAATTAGGCGGCAGTACCACCCAGGCGTTGATTTGTCGGGATCTTCCCCAAAACTGACTCAGCACCGGGCTGATAAAATGCTCTTCGATAATTTCGTTAGGTCTGATTTTTGCGTGTAGCTCAAGCAGTTCTGCACTACGTTTTGGATCACCTTCTGCATGGCGATTAATGGTCACAGTTGGCAGTTTTCCGCCCGGTATCCACTGAAATGAAACGACATCACTAACCCAGTCCCGCGGCGTACGCTGGCTGTAGTTATAACTGTGATCTACATCCAGAACGACTTGCATTTCGTATTGACCAGCAGATAGCGCTGAAAAGCCTTTGGGAAAAGCGATATCGTCTGCATCCAGCCAAACTGTCTGGTTAGGCGCCAGTACCGACACTTCCTTTGCAGCCACCCAGGTTTCATCAGGCTTGAACGGGTTGGTATCAACGACTTTGTCGCCTGATCCTTTTTTGATAAATACCAACAGCCGGCCAGACAAATTTTCTTTGACGTCCGGCCCGGCTTTAACGCGCAGGATTACATGATCAGGTGAGGAAGGTGCTGCTGCGTTTGCGAAGTAACTGAGATTGCACCAGAGGGCGATAACAATTAACCAATTGCACGGAATGGTAAGCCGCATGATTATCCTTTTTTTTAAGGTTTAAGATGTGCGAAATTTTGCCCTCAAAAACCAAAATAAGTTCAGGATTAATCAGGGTGAAGTATGTTTACATGGAAAGAAACTAAAAGCAACCCGGCGACTTTTACGCGATGCCCTGAGCGCAACGCTCGCTCCATTTCAGGATTAGCGCAGTATGGTCAGGCGACAAACCGCTAAATTTTGCCCCGACGCGAAATTCCCGGCCAGCCAGGATGACATAAATACATTCGGCAAAGCATGGCACAATCGTTGTCGATTTTGCTCCATTCAAATCAGGCACATGAATTTGCATTTCATATTTCTGACCGGCTTTTAAATTTTCGTCGCACAAAAACTGCATGCCCACATTTGTGACGTTGAGTATCTTGGCTTGAATGATATGTTTGGAAGGAAGACGAACTGCGGCATGCCATAATACGTGCATGCGGGCCAATGAACGGTTTTCAGTCATAAGAGCTTCTGGCTTTAAAAAATAAGTGGGGATTATAAGTTCTAAGAGGTACAAATGACAAATAGCTTTTAAGTTAATGCATAATTTGAATTCATTTTGAACATGGAGCAATCGATGCAAAATCTGTTATTACGCTACACAACATTTATCATTTCCGGTTTGATCTTTATCATCAATGTGCTGTTTTTACGCGAACATGAAATTTTCGACTGGATCTTCCTAAGTTCAGGTTTTTTAATCTGCGTTGGACTTCATGACATTATTCAAACTAAACGTTCGATATTACGCAACTACCCCATACTGGCACACTTTCGATTTTTATTTGAGTTAATCCGCCCCGAAATACGGCAATATTTTTTAGAGGAGGACACCTCTCCAAATCCTTTCTCACGAAATCAGCGCTCGATTGTGTATCAACGCGCCAAGCAGCAATTAGACAAACGACCATTCGGTACTCAGCTTGATGTGTATCAGGCAGGTTATGAATGGATCAACCACTCTATCGTGCCAGCGCCAATTACCACCCATGATTTTCGGATTACGATCGGCGCGGACCGGCCACAGCCTTATTCGGCCAGCATTTTTAATATTTCTGCCATGAGTTTTGGCGCGTTATCCGGCAATGCTATTCGCGCATTAAATCAGGGAGCTCAAAAAGGCAATTTCATGCATGACACTGGTGAGGGCAGTATCAGCCGGTACCATCGTCCGGAAAATGCACACGATCAGGGCGGCGATTTGGTATGGAATATTGGCTCAGGCTATTTCGGATGCCGTAATCCTGACGGTACCTTCAGCGAAGAAAAGTTTGCTGCCAGCGCCACCTTGAAACAAGTCAAAATGATCGAGGTTAAATTGTCGCAAGGCGCCAAGCCAGGACACGGCGGACTACTGCCTGGCAGCAAAGTCAGCATTGAAATTGCAGAAGCGCGTGGCGTCACACCTGGCGTTGATTGCGTTTCACCGTCTTCTCACTCGGCCTTTAAAACACCCATCGAATTACTCCAGTTCATCGAAAAACTGCGCACTCTCTCGGGTGGAAAACCAACCGGATTCAAATTTTCAGTTGGGCATCCCTGGGAGTTTTTTGGTATCGTTAAGGCAATGCTGGCAACTGGGATCAGGCCAGACTTTATTGTGGTCGATGGTGGCGAGGGTGGCACCGGCGCGGCACCGGTCGAGTTCACCGATCATGTTGGCGAACCTTTGCAAGAAGCGTTACTGTTGGTCCATAACACTCTGGTCGGTTGCAATCTGCGTGACAAAATCAAGATCGGTGCATCGGGCAAAATTATTACGGCGTTCGATATTACCCGTACACTTGCATTAGGCGCAGATTGGTGCAATTCGGCGCGCGGCTTCATGTTTGCACTCGGCTGCATCCAATCGCTAAGCTGTCATACTGACCGGTGTCCGACTGGCGTGACAACCCAGGATCCGATCCGCCAGCGTGCCTTGTACGTGCCCGATAAGGCCGAGCGCGTTTATCATTTCCACCTGAATACGTTAAAAGCGTTATCCGAATTGATTGCCGCTGCCGGGCTAAAACACCCCAGTGAATTACGTCCGCATCATCTGGTACGGCGCGTGTCGCCGAATCAGGTCAAGCTGGCTTCCAGCCTGTTACCTTATCTTGATAACGGTGAATTGCTGGATCCCAGCCAGTTCAGCCGGTTACCTGAACTTTATTCAACGTACTGGCCTATTGCGCAAGCCGAGTCGTTTAGTCCTATTAAATAATTAAACAGTACGAGGGACGCCATTGGATTCCCGCCTAAGACCGCGGGAACGACCAATTGTTTTGAGCTTCACCGACCACGCGTCCCCGACTCGGCGTCCCCAACTCGGCGTCCCCATCGGTCCCATCATTCCCGCGGCCTTAGGCGGGAACCCAGTGTCGCTTTACTCCCATGAAAATTCCGCTACATTCCCCAAAAAAAATCCCCTTGCAATTCCCGCTCATTTCAGCAATAATCTAAATAAGAATTATTATCATTTAGATTTGGCTTGCAATTTAAATATTGCAATACCCTGTAAATTGAGGAAAGCGAATGAATCAGCCAGCCAACAAAAAGCCGGAACAACTGATAGCCGCGGTATTGCATCTGATGTCGCACTACAGCACGAACAATGTCCTCAAAAAGGAACGTGGAATAGGCGTGAAACTGGCGGCAGTAATTGAACGGCATTTGGCAATTTTGTCTGAATTGCCCGATTTAGGGCCAGTATTACGCGCAACTTGCAGGCAGTTATCAGAACAATGGACACTTATCGCAGAGCAAACTATGCCGCAGCAAAATAAGGTCAGCTTGTTGAAGCGCCGGCACAACAACCCGCAAATAAATTAGAAAACAAAGTGAGAATACGATGATTGTCTGTGTATGCCACAACGTATCTGAATCCGAATTGAAATCCGCTATCCGGAGCGGCATGGATAACATGCATTCGCTGCGCGAGCATCTTGCTATCGGCACTTGCTGCGGTAAGTGCAAATCCTGCGCTAAGAAAATTTTACGTGAGTGCCAGGCCCAGGAAGAAAACCCGCATGCACAGGTGCATACACTGCACTTTCAGGCACTCGCAGCATAACGATCTTTTTACCCTTCAATCAAAACAACTGTTTTGTTTTTGCCCCTTCTGCACTATCATCGTCTGTTCGTAGCCAGCGTACAATCCAAGCCAACAATGCGGGGGTATTATGAAGGGTGATCCTAAGGTCATTAAACTATTGAATGCACAACTGACCAACGAATTGAGTGCAGTCAATCAATATTATCTGCACTCCAGAATGTATAAAAACTGGGGGTTCGACAAGATAGCGAAAAAAGAATACGAAGAATCCATCGGTGAAATGAAGCATGCGGATAAATTAATCGAACGCATCCTGATGTTGGAAGGCCTGCCGAATTTACAGGCACTGCATAAATTAATGATCGGTGAGCACACTACGGAAATGCTCGAATGCGATTTAAAACTGGAAAGTGCCGCACAGAAAACCGTGAAGGAAGGCATTGCGGTATGCGAAGCACATGGTGATTATGTATCGCGGGAATTATTTCAAACTATTTTGGATGAAACCGAAGAACACATCGACTGGCTGGAAACGCAATTGGATTTAGTCGAAAAAGTCGGCATACAAAATTATTTGCAATCACAAATGAGTGCTGGCACGGGTAGTTAGGTAAATCAATTTTCTATATAAAAAAAGGACGCCTGGCGTCCTTTTTTTATTGATATTCAATACGAAATTTAAACCGGAACGGTTTCCTTAAAAGACGGACGTTCCGATAACTTTTCAAACAATTTAGCAAGATTCGGGTAGTCGGTGCGCCAATCCAGATCCGGAAAACGGAAGCTCAGCCAGCCTAAAGCACAACCAACGCAAACATCCGACAAACTGTAATGTGCGCCGCTGCAAAATGGAGATTCACCCAACGCGGCCGACATCGATTTAAGACCGGCATGTACTTTACTCATTTGGCGTGCAATCCACTCATTGCTCTGCTTTTCCTGTGGCCGCAGGGTCAATTCCAGACGAACCAGTATCGCCGCGTCCATAATGCCGTCTGCCAGCGCTTCCCAACATTTCACTGCAGCACGTTCGCGTCCGTGACTTGGTATTAACTTACTAACAGGCGTCAATGTATCCAGATATTCGACGATCACATGGGAGTCAAACATGCAAATATTGTCTTCCAAAATGAGGCAAGGAACTTTCCCGAGTGGGTTTGAGCTTTGGATTGTGGTGTCCGGAGCCCAGACGTTTTCCAGAATCAAATCACATTCCAATTTCTTTTCCGCTAATACAATGCGGACTTTTCTTACAAAAGGGCTAGCGGTTGAGCCAATTAGTTTCATAATTTCTCGTGTTGTAGTGTTAGGACTTACGTAAAATCGTTCCGGCAATGTTGGCCAACAGAACAAACATCACATGAAGACTTGAGAGCGGGGAGTAACGTCCTGGGTGTGATCAAATTATAACATTGCGCATATTCAATTCAGTCATACACAAAAAAATATAACTATTGAACAACAAATTCTCTTGAATTTTACCTAAAAAGTAAATACGTCAAGATGGTAAAATCATGCCTGATCAAACTACACTGATAATTTCATTCGAAACTTTACTGAAATCTTACTTTATCAGCCAAGTCGCCTAATTCATAATTTTTTTAGCTCCGCCCACCAATTTCCACCATTTTTTCCAACACTCATTATGTCATTCACAACACTCTCTGCACTCTCCCCCCTGGACGGTCGCTACGCAAGCAAAGTTGATGCATTGCGCTCAATTTTGTCCGAAACCGGCTTTATGCATCATCGTGTCAAAGTTGAAATTTCATGGCTGATTGCGTTATCCCAGGCAGGTTTTGCTGAAATTAAGCCGTTTTCAGCACAGGCAACTGACTTTCTTAATAGAATTGCCAGTAATTTTGGTGACAAGGAGGCCGCCAGGATCAAAGAAATAGAAGCTGTCACGAATCACGACGTTAAAGCGGTGGAATATTGGATTAAAGAACAGGTCAAAGATTTGCCCGAATTACTCGCTGCTTCCGAGTTTATTCATTTTGCCTGTACATCAGAAGATATCAATAACACCTCGCACGGTATGATGCTGCTGGCAGCCCGCGACTCAGTGATGGTGCCGACCCTGAACAAGCTGATCGCCAAATTAACCGAAATCGCGCGTGACAATGCCGCCTTACCTATGCTGTCCCGCACCCACGGTCAACCAGCCAGCCCAACCACGCTGGGAAAAGAGATTGCCAATGTGGTAGCGCGTTTGCAGCGCGCCATACAAAATATTACGCGAGTGGAAATTCTGGGAAAAATGAATGGTGCCGTCGGCAATTACAATGCCCATTTATCAGCCTATCCCGAAGTGGACTGGGAAGCGTTTTCTAAACAGGTAATCGAACAACGTCTTGGTCTAAAGCATAATCCCTACACGATTCAGATTGAGCCGCATGACTATATGGCTGAATTATTCGACGCCTTTGCGCGTGCCAACACCATCCTGCTGGATTTAAATCGCGATATCTGGGGTTATATTTCTATCGGCTATTTTAAACAGCGTACCAAGGCTGGTGAAATTGGCTCCTCCACCATGCCGCATAAAGTCAATCCGATTGATTTTGAAAACTCGGAAGGCAATCTTGGACTGGCGAATGCAGTATTGAAACATCTGTCTGAAAAACTACCCGTATCGCGCTGGCAGCGGGATTTAACCGATTCCACCGTACTGCGCAATATCGGCGTGGCTTTCGGCTATACCTTGTTAGCTTATGACAGCTGCTTGCGCGGTTTGAATAAACTCGAAGTTAACCCAGCGCGTCTGGCAGAAGATCTGGACTCAACCTGGGAAGTACTGGCAGAACCAGTGCAAACTGTGATGCGTCGCTACGGCATTGAAAATCCGTATGAACAGTTAAAAGAACTCACGCGGGGCAAAGGTGTCTCTAAAGAAGCATTACGAGAATTCATTTTAGGCTTGGCAATCCCTGAACCGGCCAAAGAGCTGCTATTGAAAATGACGCCTTCCAACTATATCGGTATTGCTGATCAGCTTGCCAAAAGAATTTAACCGGCCAACAGATTAAGAATCCATCTTAGGAACTTATCTTTTAAAGTTTCCTTAAACACAGATGGATTTTTTTTGTTATGCTTAGGCGTTTTTCAGGGAAATCCAATAACTACCCTCAGCGCAAAATGACTAAGTATACGAAAACAGCTATGTTTTTCCATTGGATCATTGCTTTGCTGATCATCGTGTCTTTCTGCCTGGCCGTGACGATGGTGAATATTCATGGAATCACGCCAACTAAACTCAAATACTTTTCGTGGCACAAATGGCTGGGCGTGACTATTTTTGGTCTGGCCTGCCTGCGCTTAGTGTGGCGTCTGTTTAATTCCGCACCACCTTATAACGCCGCCATGCCAAACTGGCAAAAACATGCCGCATCCGGTTTGCATTGGTTTTTATATGTTCTGATTCTGGCAATCCCCATCAGCGGTTATCTATACAGTATGGCAGCCGGCATTCCGGTGATCTATTTGGGTTTGTTCCCGATGCCCATCGTCATGGATCCGAATCCCGAATTAAAGCCAGTTTTGAAAGAAATCCATTTTTATCTGAACATGACCTTGCTGGCCTGCTTTATTTTGCATGTACTGGCTGCCCTAAAACATCAGTTCGTTGACCGTGACCAAACTATTAACCGCATGCTGCCCTAACAGGAAATGATGATGATCTCTAAAAAACTTATTTTCGCACTTGCGCTATCTGTGCTGAGTTACGCCTACGCAGCGTCGCTGGTCGACGCAAAAAAAACGACGGTGACGATCACGGCAAAACAAATGAACGTGCCGATGAATGCCAAATTTACTCATGTGAGCGGCACCGTCGATTACAATCCGGCGACACCCGATACAACTAAAGCCAGCGTCGATATCGACATTACCAGCTTCGATTTGGGTGACGCCGAGTACAATAAAGAAGTGCTGAAAAGGGATTGGTTTAACGCGCCGCAATTCCCCAAAGCTAGTTTTATCTCAACAGCAATCAAAGCCGGCGCCGGCGGTGCACTGACGGCGACCGGCAATCTCACTATTAAAGGAAAAACAGTGGCCGTCTCATTCCCGGTCAAAATCAGCAAGGACGGCACTGCCACCACGTTCGACGGTGCACTGCCGATCCATCGCCTTGCCTTTAATATCGGCGAAGGCGACTGGGCCGATACCAGCATGGTCGCCGACGAAGTCACCATTAAGTTTCATGTCGTAGTAACACCCTAGGCTAGCAGTAAGTTTTTTAGTCACCTTAACTTCTAACAGGAATAATCAGATGAACATATCCAAATTTTTTGCATTGGCACTCGTTGCTATTGCCCCGTCCGTATTTGCACAGACCTACAACATCGACCCGAGCCACACTTTTCCAAGTTTTGAAACAGATCACATGGGCATTTCGGTCTGGCGCGGTAAGTTTGACAAAACCAGCGGCACGGTCACCATCGACAAAGTTGCCAAAACCGGTAGCTTGAATATCGTGATCGATACCAGCTCAGTTGATGTTGGCTTCCCCAAATTAAATGAGCACTTACGCTCAGAAGATTTTTTTAATGTCGCCAAGTTTCCAACCGCAACTTACAATGCCACCAATTTCAAATTTGATGGCGACAAGCCAGTTGCGGTAATGGGTAATTTGACCTTACTGGGTGTCACCAAACCAGTTACGTTGACCATCGATAAATTTAAATGCATCATTCATCCGATGTTGAAACGTGAAGTCTGCGGCGCGAACGCCACGGCAGAATTCAAACGGACTGACTTTGGCATGAGCACCTATTCACCACCGTTTGATCCGGTCATCAAATTGGCGATCCAGGTTGAAGGCCAGCTCGCACAGTAAATTCGTTCAAAAATTTGAGTATAA
>Ga0302140_10012499_pt1 | contig 10403 bp, 11 predicted proteins | sample I_Bog_E1_1_FD_202095 | JGI IMG/M metagenome (GOLD analysis project Ga0302140, IMG submission 202095) | Peat permafrost microbial communities from Stordalen Mire near Abisko, Sweden - I_Bog_E1_1 | ecosystem: Environmental > Terrestrial > Soil > Wetlands > Peat | place: Sweden: Abisko, Stordalen...
ATGCGGCTATTTTTATCGATAATGGCATTGCGGATATGGCAATTGTCGCCAATGCCCATAAATGGCGAATGACTCAGGTGCGACTCTTCGATCTGGTTCAGCGTTTCATAATTGTCATTGCCCATTACATAGCTGTTTTCAATCACAGTACCGAATCCGATCCGGGAACGTATGCCGATGATGGCCCTGGTAATGTGGCTTGCATTGATAATACAACCCTCCGCAATAATGGCTTTGTCAACATGCGTACCCGACATTTTTGACGGCGGCAGCATGCGTGCGCGGGTATAAATGGGGTTGGCGTCGAACAAATTAAACTGTGGAATATCATCGGTCAGACCAAGGTTCGCTTCGAAAAATGAAGGGATGGTACCAATATCGGTCCAGTACCCTTCGTACTGGTAGCTTAACACCCTTTGGTTAGCGATGGACTGCGGAATGATCTCTTTTCCGAAATCGGTTTTGTCGTTCCCCTCCAAAAGGTCATAAAGTATTTTTTTATTAAACAGGTAAATACCCATCGATGCCAGGTAAACGCGGCCTTCGGCCTTCATCTGCGGGCTAACTTCCGATACCCAGTTCTCAAATCCGCTTTTTGGCTTTTCGATAAACGAAGTGATCCAGTTTTCCTCATTGGTTTTCATGATACCGAACCCCGGTACATCATTAACATGCACGGGTATAGTGGCGATGGATATATCGGCATTAACCTCGATGTGTTTTTCGATCATATCCGCAAAATCCATCTGGTATAGCTGGTCGCCCGACAGGATGAGCACATAGTCAAAATCATGCACTTCCAGGTGCTTAAAACTTTGCCTTACCGCATCTGCCGTTCCCTGGAACCAGGATACGTTTGAAGGCGTTTGCTCAGCCGCCAGTATATCCACAAACGCTTCACTGAAGTTGCTGAAGTGGTAGGTGTTTTTAATATGCTTGTTTAACGACGCAGAGTTAAATTGCGTGAGCACGTAAATCCTGTGAATGCCCGAATGCAGGCAGTTGGAGATAGGAATATCCACCAAACGGTATTTACCTGCAATAGGTACGGCAGGTTTTGAACGGGTTGCGGTTAGCGGAGATAAACGGCTGCCCTGGCCACCGCCAAGCACAATGCAAATTACTTTCGAGGTCATGATATTTGAGTTAAGCTTTCGTATAAAGTTATGTATTCCTTCGCCGACCGGTCCCATGAAAAGTCGAGCGCCATCATTAGTTTTTGTAAGTGCTGCAAATGCTGCTGGTTAGCATAAAGCTTAATGGCCCTGGTTACCGAGTGGCAAATATCCTCTACACTGGCCTGGTTAAAACAAATGCCATAGCCGCCGTCGTCGCCAAAATCAATTACTGTATCGCGCAGGCCGCCGGTACGCCGCACAATGGGGCAAGTGCCATAACGCAATGCATACAACTGGTTAAGCCCGCAGGGCTCCACCCGCGAAGGCATCAGCAAAAAGTCCGACCCTGCATAGATCAGGTGCGCCAGCGCCTCGTCATACCCGATAAAAACGTCGCACTGCTCGCGATAAAAATCTTTCAGGTCAAGCAGGTCCTGTTCATTATCTTTTTCGCCGGCGCCCAAAAGCAGGAAGTTAAAGCTGCTGGGGTGTTCGTTAAAACTTTCTTCCATCGCGGCAGCTAACAGGTCAGCGCCTTTTTCACCAACCAGGCGGCCGATAAACGAAATCAGTGGCTTATCAGGCGACAGCCCGAAACGCTCGCAAAGCGCTGCTTTGTTAGCTTGTTTACCCTTGGTTATTTGCTTGATGGAGAAATTATTCGGGATCATGGGATCCTTTTTGGGGTCCCAAATGTCGGTGTCTATTCCATTTATAATCCCTTGTCCTTTTTGTCCTTCCAAATGAAACAAAAATTCAAGCCCGTTTGAACTGACAGAAAGCTCATGCAGATAGGAAGGCGATACGGTAGTATAACGCCAGCAGCACTTCACCGCAGCCGCCAGCGGGTTTATGGAGTCGCCCCAGGCTAAAAGCCCGGTTTTTGACAGGTCGATCTCCGGCAGGTACGACAATTTATCCCAGCCAAACGAACCGTGATATTGCCCGTTATGTATGGTAAGCACCGTTGGCGTATTGGCCAGCCGGGTATAAAGCCGGGAGTGCTGCAATAAAAACGGCACCAGGCCCGAATGGTGGTCGTGGCAATGAATAATATCGGGCGATTGCTGCGAATAGCTGATCCAATCTAAAAAAGCGATCTGGAAGGCGATGAACTGGTCGGTTTCGTCGGGGTACTGGTAAACCTCCACGCGGTCAATCAGGCCGGGTATCCTAACCAGGTACAGTTCAAAGCCAAGCTTATCGGTCTTCTCTTTTAATATTTCAAAATAAAGCCTGCGCGTGCCCAGCAAAGTTGACGCCCTGAAAACGATATCAAACTCATTCTCCTGTACAAATTTGCGGTTATAATAAGGCATCACAACAGCCGCCTGCAAGCCCGCCAAAACCTGGTATTTTGGCAATGCCCCCACCACATCGGCCAGGCCGCCAACTTTAGCAACTGGGTAACACTCGGCGCTCAGGTGAAAAATTCTCATAGGGTTTATAATTGGCTCAATTTAAGCAAAAGAATTACTCAAATAAACAAATGCTTTTGGATAATATGTTTGAAAAAATAATTTTTATTAATTGTTCAGTGGTGGGCAAGGTTCTTTCGAATAATGAAATTCAAAAAGCGCTTTCATTGAGAATTATTCATAAAAACATACATTTCTTGAGTGTATTTTACGGATTTATTAATGACGATAAGTGTTGTTAAGGCAATTGCGTGACTTAAAAATATTAAATACCGCGATTGAACTTTAATGAGTTGAGTAGCTGAGAAGAGAAAATACGACACCAAAAGTCTTATGTAGAAGTAAAGAACTGAATACCTTTTAATTCTTCTTCTTTTAACAACGACACAACGATCTCTTCCACCCGCGCTTTAGGCACTTCCTGATCCTCCAAAGCCATTGTCGAAAAAACGGTATCGGTTAGAAGCCGGGTTAAAAATTCCCTGTCCTTAAGTTGAGGATATTTATCGTAAAACTTCATTTTGTAAGCGAATATACCTGTTTTGCTTTGAAAAAGTTATCCGTAATTATTCGGGGGTCAACTTAATCAACTAATTCCAATCGGTGAAATCACTTTAAATAAATCGGTGTAATCCCAAAAACTAATGTGCCTCCAGCCAGTTCACCCCCGTCCCAATCTCCACCAAAATCGGCACCGTTGTTTTAATCGCATGCTTCATATTCTCTACAATGATCGGCTTTACAATTTCTACCTCATTATGCGGCACGTCAAAAACCAACTCATCATGCACCTGCATGGTCATTCGGGCGTCCAGCTTGCGGGCTTTAAATTCGCGGTGGATATTGATCATGGCGATCTTGATCATATCAGCTGCCGAACCTTGTATCGGCGCATTGATAGCGTTTCGTTCGGCAAAGCCGCGCACAGTTTGGTTGGCGGAGTTTATATCCCGCAAATACCTGCGGCGGCCCATCAGCGTACACACAAAGCCGTTTTCGCGGGCAAAGTTCATGGTATCGGCCATATATTGTTTAATGCCGGGGTATTGCGCAAAATAGTTGTCGATGATCTCGGCTGCTTCTTTACGCGGAATGCCCAAACTTTGCGATAATCCAAATGCCGATTGCCCGTAAATAATCCCAAAATTTACCGCTTTGGCATTGCGGCGCTGGTCGCTGCTCACCTGGTCAAGGGCAACGCCATAAACATTGGCCGCCGTTGCCGTATGGATGTCGAGATTGTTTACAAAGGCCTCCGTCATATTCGGGTCCTTGCTGATCTCGGCAATAATGCGCAATTCTATCTGCGAATAATCCGCCGAAACGATGGTATGGCCCTCATCGCGCGGGATAAACGCCTTCCTCACTTCCCGGCCACGCTCGGTGCGGACGGGAATATTTTGCAGGTTAGGGTTAACCGAGCTTAATCGCCCGGTGGCTGCCACGGCCTGGTTGTAGGAAGTATGCACGCGGCCCGTTTTCCGGTTTACCATCGTCGGCAGCGCGTCAACATAGGTTGATTTTAGCTTTTGTAGTTGGCGGAAATCGAGAATATCCCTCACTATATCACTTTTTGCTGCCAATGACAACAATACATCCTCCCCGGTTTGGTACTGGCCGGTTTTTGTCTTCTTGGCCTTCGGATCAAGCATCAATTTTTCAAAAAGCACTTCGCCAAGCTGTTTCGGCGAGGCGATATTGAAGCGGACACCCGCTTTTTCGTAAACTACTTTCTCGTACCTAAGAATATCTTTTTCCAGCTCTTTCGAAAACTCCTTCAGCGTTTCATGGTCTATCTTAACGCCCTCAAACTCCATATCGGCAAGCACGTAAATAAGCGGGTTTTCCATCTCGTGGATCAGCTTTTCGCTTTCCACTTCTTTCAGCTTCGGCTCAAAAACCGTTTTCAGCTGCAGCGTAATGTCAGCGTCTTCGGCGGCGTATTCTTTTATTTTTTCAATCTCCACATCACGCATGCTGCCCTGTGCTTTCCCCTTCGGGCCGATCAGCTCGGTAATGGAGACCGGCTTATATCCCAAATAATTCTCTGATAGCACATCCATATTATGCCGCGTATCCGGGTCGATCACGTAGTGGGCCATCATGGTGTCAAATAACTCGCCCTCTAATTGTACGCCATACCATTTCAGCACCAGGATGTCGTATTTGATATTCTGGCCGATTTTGCCGATAGCCGGGTTTTCCAGCACCTCCCTGAATTCGTCGACAATCCCTTTGACAACCGCCTGGTCTTCGGGTACCGGCACATACCAGGCCTCGCCCGGTTTTATAGCGAAGGACAGGCCTACCAGCTCGCAATCATTGGCATCCGTTCCTGTGGTTTCTGTATCAAAGCAAAAGCTTTTTTGCTGCGCGAGCATATCGATCAGCACTTTTCTTTTTTCAGGTGTATCCGCCAAATGATATTGATGCGGGACGGTGTTTATATTTTTTGAAGCTACCGTAAACTCCGGTTCTGTTATATCCTGTACCTCAACGGTCAGCGTTGTCCGTCCGGTAGCCACAGGCGCGCCGAACAGGTCGGTTTGAATGCCAACAGCGCGAGTTTCCGTAATGCTGAAATCGTCCCCAAACACACGTTTGCCCAGCGTGCGGAACTCCAGCTCGGCAAAGAGCTGCTCCAGCAGGTCCTTGCTTGGGGCGCACATTTCCAGCCCGGCTTCATCCAGTTCAACAGGCGCGTTCAGGTTAATTGTTGCCAGTCTTTTCGACAGCAGGCCCTGTTCAGCATATTGCCTTACATTTTCCTGTAGTTTACCCTTTAGCTCATCTGCATGCTCAATTATTCCTTCAACGGAACCATATTGCTTGATGAGCGTTTTGGCTGTTTTTTCGCCGATCCCCGGTATGCCCGGAATATTATCAACCGCATCGCCCCATAACCCTAAAATATCGATCACCTGCTCTACCCGCTCTACTTCCCACTTTTCCAGCACTTCCTTAACCCCTAAGATTTCCATTTCGTTGCCCAAGCGTGCAGGTTTATAAATGAATATTTTATCGGATACCAGCTGGGCAAAGTCCTTATCCGGTGTCATGCAATACACATTATAGCCTTTTGCTTCCGCTTTTTTAGCAAGCGTGCCGATAATATCATCCGCCTCATACCCATCCGAAGTGATTACCGGTATATTAAAGCCCAGGATAACTTTAAAAATATAAGGAATGGCTGTCGACAGATCCTCCGGCATGGATTCGCGCTGGGCCTTGTAGTCGGCAAATTCTATGTGACGTTCCGTCGGCGTCTCGGTATCAAAAACCACAGCCATGTGGGTTGGGTTTTCCTTGCGGATCACTTCCAGCAGCGTATTGGTAAATCCCAACACCGCCGATGTATTTAAACCGCCCGATGTAAATCTTGGCGTTTTACTCAGAGCAAAATGCGCCCGGTAAATCAGGGCCATGCCGTCTAACAGAAATAGTTTCTTATTCATTTTTTTGGATTACACCGATTGAAGAATGATTTCACCGATTTGCCAGTGTTTCATTCAAATCAGCAACTTTCAAAAATACAATTAATGTCTCTTTACAAATCATCAAAATAAAAAATCACTTCACCAGTTAGAATCGGTGAAATCACTCTTCAATCGGTGTAATCCCAGAAAAAATTATTTAAAACTACAATCAGGCGCATGGTCATTCACCATCCCCGTAGCCTGCATGTGGGCATAACAAATAGTGGTGCCGAAAAACTTAAAGCCGCGCTTTTTCATATCCTTACTGATGGCGTCGGAGATCGGCGTGCTTGCAGGTATTTTTTCGTGGAAGTTGTTAATGGGCTTGCCCTCGGGCATAAAGCTGTACAGGTATTTATAAAACGAACCAAATTCCTTTTGTATTTCGATAAAAAGCTTCGCGTTGCTGATGGCGGAGGTGATCTTGCCCCGGTTGCGAATGATGGCTGCATCCTGCATAAGCCGTTCTACATCCTCATCAGTAAACGCAGCTACCTTTTCCACATCGAAATCCGCGAACGCTTTTCGATAGCCTTCGCGCCTCCTTAAAATGGTTATCCAGCTAAGCCCCGCCTGCGCCGATTCCAATATCAGGAACTCAAAAAGCTTTTTATCGTCATGCATGGGCTTGCCCCATTCTTCGTCATGGTATTTAATATACAAGGGGTCGTTTCCGGCCCACGTGCAACGTTTTAAGTCTTGAGTTGACATGGTTTTCTTTGAAAAATAAAAAATCATGTCATTGCGAACGAAGTACGAGTGAAGCAATCGCGAACGATGTTTACTATGTGCACAGTTCGCTATTGCTTTGCTGCGCTCGCAATGACAAATTGGGTTTGTCTATCGGCAATTCTACAAAAAATTTACTGTGCATTCAACTCATCCCAATATTCTACGGCCCTCCTATAGTGCGGAATCACTATCGACCCTCCCACCAAATTGGCGATCATAAACACCTCGTTCATTTCATCGTGGTTTACGCCCGCCTCGTGGCATTTGCCCAGGTGATATTTTATGCAATCGTCGCAGCGGAGCACCATCGAAGCTACCAGCCCCAGCATTTCTTTGGTTTTTATATCCAAAGCGCCTTCAGCATAGGTGGTGGTATCCAAAGCAAAAAAACGTTTGATATTGGTATTGGCGGTTTCCATTATCCTGTCGTTCATTTTGGTACGATAGGATTCAAATTCTTCTATTAACGACATAGGAAGCAATTAGTGAGTTATTGAATTAGTGAGTTATTGAATTAGTGAGTTATTGAATTAGTGAGTTATTGAATTAGTGAGTTATTGAATTAGTGAGTTATTGAATTAGTGAGTTATTGAATTAGTGAGTTATTGAATTAGTGAATTATTGAATTAGTGAATTAGTGATTTAATTATTATTATTGATTGGTCAAAAATAACTTATTCAACCAAATCAACTTAATCTAACTTAATCAACTCAATCAACCATGGACTCCCTCTCCCCCAATATTTTTGTAAAAAGCATGAACGAAACGATTGCCTTTTATAAGTCTATCGGTTTCAATCTGTTAATGACGGTTCCGGCTGAAGGGGATGAATTTGTTTGGGCGATGATGACCAACGGCGCGGTTACGTTTATGTTCCAAACCTTTGCAAGCCTGGGAGAGGAATTGCCGCAAATCAGCCGGACAAACGGCGGCTCTTTGCTTTTCTATATCAACATAAAAGGCATACGCGCGTTTTTCGATGAGGTAAAAGACAAAGTAACCATACTAAAAGGACTTGAAAAAGCATTTTACGGACCAACCGAGTTTTCTATGCTCGACAATAACAATTATGTGCTCACTTTTGCCGAGGATGAATAAACGCCGCTCAATTTAACTATGATAGCATTTAAAAGGATCGACCATGTACAGATATCCATTCCTAAAGGAATGGAAGGTGAAGCGAGGGCATTTTACACAGATATCCTGGGTTTAAAAGAAATCCCCAAGCCAGCGTCGCTGATGCCAAACGGCGGTTTATGGTACCAGGTAGCCGATATCGAATTGCACCTCGGCATCGAGCCGGAGATCATGACCAGGAGACACCCGGCATTCGAGATCGCAGACGTAGCCGCGGCACGTATGCTTTTACAGGATAAAGTGAAAATTGTTGAGGAACCATACATCCCCGGCCGCACACGTTTTGCATTTCTGGATCCCTTTGGCAATAAGATCGAATTATTGCAAATGCTTGATTAGCAGGAATTATTTATATATTTAAACCGATAATTTATTTTTAACAACACATGAAATTTATTGCCCCTGCAATTCACGGATTCATCGATTACCTGGTCGTAGTTTTTCTTTTTATTTCGCCAACTTTTTTTGGTTTTACAGGCCTGGTGGCCGTGTTCACTTATGCTTTGGGCGCGGTTCATTTACTGCTTACCCTACTAACCAATTACCCGCTGGGAATAATTAAGGTTATTCCTGTAACTGTACATGCTTCCATTGAATTGATAGTAGGGATTGCACTTATTGTACTGGCATACACGCTGTTTAAAGACAATGTTGACGGCAGCAAGCTGTATTACGTGATCTTCGGCACCGTAATACTGCTAACCTGGCTTGTAACCGACTACGTTGGCACCTATCATCCCCACATCGACCTATAAAGCCAACTCAACTGATGGGTCCCAAAACAGATTTTTAAAATCCAGTACCTGGTCATCTTCCACTTTTACACCCTCACTTTCCAGCATTTGCTGCATCCGGTCGCCGCCAAAATGAAACTTCGCGGTGAGCAAACCCTGCCGGTTTACAACCCTGTGCGCCGGTACGGGCGGAATAGCTTTACCGCAGGCCTGCATAGCATACCCCACCATCCGCGACGAACCTTTTGTGCCGAGATAATTGGCTATGGCGCCATACGAGGTTACCCTGCCGGCAGGGATTAACCTCGCCACCTCATATACCCGGTCAAAAAAGTTATCGTCAGCCATGCCCTTTATTACAAAATATAGCCTGTTCCTAACCCCTCCCCTTCAGGGGAGGCCGGGGGGGTAAATGAAAACTTAAGATAGTTAATATTCTTATCGTGCCGCAAATATTTTTTTTCGTAATAGGTTTTGACAGACAGCACTTCATCAACAAACTCCGAATGGTACAGGTCCTCGGTTTTTACATGTAAGGTCATGCCTGCTTCAGCAATTTTTTCGGCGGTGTAGGCATGCAAGCCATCGTTATCCGTTTTTAAGTTGATATAGCCGCCTGGATTTAATATCGGTTTGTATTTCTCCAAAAACCTGGGCGAAGTTAGCCTTTTCTTTTCCCGGCTCACCTGTGGCTGTGGGTCGGGAAACGTGATCCATATTTCATCCACCTCGCCGGGCGCGAAATAATCGGTGAGGTTTTCAATTTGGATACGCAAAAAACCTACATTGTTTACGCCGTCTTCCAGCGCTGTTTTAGCGCCGCGCCATATTCGGTTGCCTTTATAATCGATACCGATGAAATTTTTATCCGGGAATAATCGTGCCAGGTTAACCGAATACTCGCCTTTCCCGCAAGCCAATTCCAAAACAAGCGGGTTGCTGTTTTTAAAAAAACCGGTGCTCCATTGACCTTTAAACGGCTTCCCCGCATCCAGTTGTAATACATTGCTGAAAGTTTCTACCTCGGCAAACCGTCTTAATTTATCTTTTCCCAATTCAAAAAAATGAAGCGCAAAAATAGGATTTTATGGGCGGCTGAAGCTGCACCTTTGTGAAATTTGAATTCGCTATCTTTATCTGTTAAAATGCCGCCAATGAAACGCCTCGCTATTATCATTCTTTCCATTAATATTTTATCAGCGCCCGCCGTTATAGCCTACGGCGGCGCAGGAAAAAAAATAAACAGGACAAGCAACCCCCTATCAAAAGATCTTCCGCGCATCGCCATTTGCGGCCTCGGCATCGAATCGAGCACCTTTTCACCGGCCCTAACGGAAGAACCTGCGTTCCATGCAAAATATAACGAGGATGTTTTTTTAACCTACCCATTTCTTTCCATCGATTCACCGCTTCGTCACCGGGTAACCTGGATACCCACCCTTGTCGGCCACGCGTTGCCGGGCGGGACTGTAACCCGTGAAGCCTATGAGTCGCTGGTAAAACAAACGCTGGATATGCTGCAAAAGAATTTGCCTTACGATGGTTTGTATTTCGATATCCACGGGGCGATGAGCGTAGCGGGACTTGACGACCCTGAAGGTGATTTTATTCAGCGGATACGAAAAGTGATCGGTACCAAAACCATCATTTCCACCTCGATGGACCTCCACGGAAATGTTTCCTGGCGATTAGCTGAAAACACTGACCTGATCACCTGCTACCGCCTGGCGCCGCATGAAGATGCCATGGCGACCAAAAAGCGCGCCGTAGAAAACCTAATCGACCGG
>Ga0302140_10012500_pt1 | contig 10403 bp, 12 predicted proteins | sample I_Bog_E1_1_FD_202095 | JGI IMG/M metagenome (GOLD analysis project Ga0302140, IMG submission 202095) | Peat permafrost microbial communities from Stordalen Mire near Abisko, Sweden - I_Bog_E1_1 | ecosystem: Environmental > Terrestrial > Soil > Wetlands > Peat | place: Sweden: Abisko, Stordalen...
TGTCCATTTACTAGTATGGCCCCAAAAAAATGCTAGGCCTAGCAAGTTTTTAATTTTTGAAGACTACTTACAAACAGATGACCGCACTCATTCTACCGATGATGTATCCCGTTGTGGCCTTTTATGCGATAAAGTGTGCCTCCAGGGTGGTACTAGACGTTACCGTCGACAAAACTAAGAGCGCTATTTGGTACATGCTTACATACCCATTTATTGGCAAACCTGACCAATGTGTCAGGTGCAAATGCCCAAAATGCTCTATAGCTAACCACGAAGGTCTGGACGATGAGGACGGTGGTCTGGAGATACTTGATATGATCGACCTAAAGGAAAAACTCGACTAAGGATTAGTCTTCTTCGGACTCCTCTTCGGACTCCTCTTCGGACTCCTCTTCTTTGGTGTCCTCGCCTTGTACTGCAATCTTTGTCAAACTGAGGTAATGGTTATTTACCAAGGCTCTATCGAGAATGAACTTACCAAGGTTCTTCTCGCTCACTCTTTCGCCCTTCATAGCTTCTACCTTGGACAAGTACGTGTGGACAAGGTTGTAGTTAGTATCATACTTATAGACAGGCTTGTTATTTTTGTGAATCTTCAGGTCTGGTACGATGTTGTTAGCCTTGTACAACTCGAACTGAGCTTTCATTTTCTCAGGTACGTCATTTTCTCTGTACCAAAGCTGTTCAAAACAAGTGTGATTTGTGTGAATGGACAAAGAATTCGTTATGTTCTTGTTGATTTGGTTCAACGTACTCAACTTCGACTTCTCGTTTTTCAATACAATAGACCCATCTTTGATACCTTTAAACATGAACTCCGCTGCTGTTTTAGTGCATGAGTATATTCCGACTATATTGCCGTTCTTGACTTGAACTACTCTTTGATGGGTTTGTTGTTTGGTTAATTCGACAGTTTCTGTTATTTGATGTTCCTTGTCTTCAGTTGTTGACCAGAACCTGTAGTTCTTGTAAAGAGTACTGTTTCTGATACTCTTATTGACGGACTGTGGAACGGCGGCTGAGTACAGCACAGTCTCTTGACAAGCATGTTCAATGTCTTTGTAGGTCTTGATCAACCTGAACGTATCTTTGTCGTACAACTGGATTTTGGGTTGATTAGTCTTAACTATCTTAGGTGGCAATACAGGTGTAGTCAAGTCATTAATATGCTTGTTGGCTACTTTGATCTTAAGGTCCAAAACCTGTTCCTTCATGTTAGATAGTTCCTTGTCGTTCTTTCCATTTAGTCCAGCAATCTGAGCCTTTAGGTCGGAGATTTCATTCAATAGGTTCGAAACCAAGTCTCCCTTGACCCTTTCCTTCAAGTATTCAACCCTTTTGTTCAGATCTACCAAAGTGAATTTGTCGTCCAATTTTATCATTTCTATTTTGAGTTTGTCACTGTATATCTTCTGGATTATATGAGGTTTGATGACTGAGTCTTGTTTGACCATTGTCTCAAATTCTCTGTTGTATACAGTCTCAAAAACCATAAGGAGTTTGATATCTTGTCCATAAGTACTCCTATGCTCTTTCATTCTTACGATAATGTCTTTAGTACACCCGAACTTAATGATAGACGAAGTCATCTCTTCGCCTATGGTCTCGACAAAGATGAAGTAGACGACTTGCTTGTTCCCAAAATTCAATAGAAGGGTGTTCTCTATGTCTTGGCCCTTCAGTTTTAGCTGTTGGTCTTTGTCTTGCAGCCTCAGTTGAAGTTCGGTAGTTTGCTCAGTGACGAGTTCCATAATAAGGTCTTCCAATTTGATATAGTAGTCGTGTATTTGGTCTGCTTTGGCGGTCTTAGACTTTAGACAGAGCTTCTTAAAGCAGTTAATGGTCAGCACAATAGACTCCTTGTTGTGACCTCCGCGAGTTTCTTGCTCTCTTTCGACAGGGTTAGTTTTTGCTCCGCCGTCCTGCGGAGCAAAGTTTTCAATTTTGTAATCTACGTTTTCTTTGAAGTTTTTGACCAAGCAACGCTTGCATTCTTCGATGCGACTATACCCCAACCACCTCCATATAAGGTGTAGAAAGATAACAAAATCCAGTGTTGGATTGTAGTTGAAATAGCAATAGAACCCGCCGATGAAGAGTTGTTCCTCATCGGTGGTAAAGGCGTTCTTGATCTTTTGTATGATCTTAGATCCATAGTTACCAGTAAGTCTGGTTAAAGGGTTGTTCTCCACTAGCGCCACGATATCAAGGATCTCCCTCTTGTCGGTCGTTGTCATATTTTTACACGATCTTGTTATTTATTACTTTAAGCCTCAAAATTTTATTGTAATTGAACGAGTTCATTAAGTTAGAGGCCCTCTAAGACCTCTTGCTCTCCTTCGACAGGGTTAGTTTTTGCTTCTGCGTCCGCAGAAGCAAAGTTTTCAATTTTGTAATCGATGTTTTCAATTTAGTACTTTTCCAACAACCGGTATCGAGGTACCGGTTGTTGGAAACATTTTTAAACAGTTAAGTCGTTTCTCTTTATATCTGGAGGACTTACTTAAGCACTAGTGTCTTGGAAGTATCGAGTCCATTTTCTACTTTTATAACAAAACTACGTTTCGCAGTTGCTTGTCGAGGTACGCTGCCATATAGACGACGTAGTCGATCCTTGATATTCTGTGTCTGTGCTCCGATCGGTCCCGCAACCAACCGGCGCCCAGTCCAGAACAGGAAAACTCACGTGATCGTGGAAACTCCACGACACTCCGATTTTAGTCCACGAGTCTACAAATGATGCTAGATTACTCGAGTGAACTTCTTTGAGCCTGGCCCTAGGGCCGACTCTCCCTTGATTTAACAAAAGAAATAATAAACGCTATCACTCCTGGGCGATAGTCCACCAAACCACCATAAGAAAATTCCAAAACCAAATAAACGAATAAGTAAACAAACGTTGTTGCTTAATTTGAATAGGCAAGTCCACCCATGCCAGACATAACGCGGAAGACGTTATAATTGGTGGCATAGATGGCAACACGCCCAATCGCCCCCGACCAAAGGGACGACGGTGCCGGAAGGTTGGCTACATTCGTCATGTCGAACTTCAACTGGGCATTGTCAATACGGGACATGTTCACAGTCCCGCTTGGCTGGTGTTCCTCTGGTCTAAGCCCGAACGCGTAGAGGTAGATGAAGTTGTCGGGGATGCGAGTGTGGGACTGGTAGGGCTGGACCAGACGGAAGTAGGTCTGGGGTCTGACGGCGAAGCGTTCGTGTCCGTTCAGGAGGATGAGGGCGTCTGCCATGAGATCAACGGCCGACGATGGAACGGGGACACCGGGGAGGGCGGCGGACCAGTTAAACCAGTCGTTGTAGGCCGTTCCAACGGTGAAGTTGGGTTCCCATTGAAGGGTCCAGACGAGTTCCTTGACGGGGTGGTTGTAGTTCAGACGAATCTTCTGGGAGACTTGGTCGATTTGGATGGATTCGAATCCGGTGAACTGGAGTTGGTCGATCAGATATTCGTGGGACATCTGTGCGAACCGACGTCTTTCCTCGGTCGATTTAGGGATTAGTCCCTAATTGAGGATACCGTCTCTTTCGAGATATTTATTGGATCCCTGATGCAATAGACGTTATATACATCAGGTACTACATTGAAGTAGTTACCACGGTCTAGACTATACCTTAAGTCATCATCAGAAATTGTCAATTTCTTCAGACCCATAACCATCTAGTCGTTGAACCTTCTTCCCTTTCTGACATGTCAATTAAATGACTCGAAAGTAGGAAGCTTGGCTGCGGATTGTCCATTTCAGAGGTCACTCAGACCTCATCATAACTAGTTTTTTTACCGTCCGAGAACTGTATTTAACAGTGGTCCTTAGGTCCATTACTGGGCTAAGTGGTAACTAGTTTTTTAGGATATTCCCGCAATTTGGATATGTCGCTCATAGTAATGAACTCTAATTTCTTGCAAGTGGATTTGAATAGGTTGGATGGTATCATTTTTTGACATGTTTTTCGAGCATTCTAGAGGTCTACAGTTCCTCCAGTTAAAGCACTCTAACTGCTCATCTCGGTCCGTCAAGTCGAAGAAATTACACGGTATAACGTGGTCTATCGACCAGTAAGTACCGTAATTCTCCCATGTCATCTTTGAATCAAATTGATGCCCTAGCCATTCTTTCATGAAGGCGGGGGTACAACCTATTAGCTCATATGAGTTTTTGAATTTCGGAGAATTCTGTCTTTTAAGTGCCATCCTGATACGATTCCGGATGTTACCTGACATCTTAAACTGAGAGTCTATTTTGCGTCTGCTTAGGTACTTGGGGTACTGGGTTTGTCTGTAACCAGACACCTTATCTTTGTTATTGTCTCGCCACTCTTTGGTCCGAGACTTTTCACAAATAATACAAGCGTTCCCAATACCGTCGATGGTATAGACGTTCTTATAAAACTCAGTCTTGTTTTTGGTAGTATTACAACTAGTACACGTCTTCGTATAGTCATCAGGCAATACCTTGTTGATGTTCTCCTTCTTCTTAGCTATCATATGTTTTCTCTTGCAATCTTTACACGACGTGTGTAAACCGTCTGCATTGCCTTTGTTCTTGTGAAAATTGTCTAAGTTCTGGGTCTCTTTACAGACGCTGCAAGTCTTAGTGGGTTTAACCACCTTAACTCGTTCTTGTCGGACGATGTCTTGATCTTTCTTGCAAGTCTTGCAAGTGCTATCATAACCGCCCTTCCTAGAACTGTCCTTTGAGTAACAATCCAGTTTCTTTTCACCTTTACACACACTGCAAACCTTTGAGGTCATCTTATAAACTAGCACAGGATTTTGTCCCGTACTTTTGTTGACGTTTAGTTCTTTTAATTTTTTAAGTTGCAAAGAACGTGAATTTTTCATCAAGATACACGTAATCAACCCAGAGGGCGGCGTTTACCAGTGAAACACCGGAGCTATCGCGGATGCTCGTGGTGTTAGAGGCAAAGTCGCGGTCACCTGTTGAGGTGAGCCCAACGATGAGTTCGGCGGCGTTCCTGAACTCAATGATGATCTTCACTTCATGGTACTGGAGAGCGATCAGAGGGAGAGAAAGCCCGGGGTTTCTGTTGAACCAGAACATGAGTGGAACGTAGTAGATACGCGAGGTATCAGCGTTGCCGATGAGGCCAACGGAAGAGGCATATTTCCCGACCATATGATTATCCTTTATACCGTCCCTTTCGGGATATTTCGTTAAATTGGCATTTAACCGGAGTAGACTATACCTTAAGCCTTCATTGAGAACGGTCAGTTCTCTCAGACCCAAATCCTTCTAGTCGTTGAACATTCTACTCTTACTGACCAAAGTCGTAAGTAAGCAGCTTTGCTGCGGATTTCCCCATTTTTAGCTTTTTTACCTTTGGGTACGGCCATTAACCGTGGTCCTCCGTGGTATTTCTATCACGAAGTGGTAGCTAAAACTTTTGAAGTGTAGTATTTAACTATGATGTCTTGATTAATGATGTCTTGTATGATTATCTTAGAACTTTTTGATATGTTCTTGGATGACTCGAGAGGCCTCAAGTTTGTCCAGTTAAAACACAGTTTCAGTTCTTCATCGTCTGTAGCGTCAAACGAAACACAGGGAGTAACATGGTCTATATGCCAGTATGTACCATAGTTATCCCACGACATATTTGAATCAAATCGATATTCTAGCCATTTCTTTAGAAATGAACTGGTACATCCAAGTAATTCAGAAGTCTTAACATTCTTAGGTTGATCTTTTAAGAACTTGGTGATCCTAGTCCTTGTGTTGTGCAGTATTTTAGTATTCGGATTCTCTTTGTAAATCTGGTAATTGGCTCTGGCGCGTTCGCGTACTCTTTCAGTGTTGTTTTCAAAATGCTTTTGATTCCACCCTCGTGCTTTGTCACGATTCTTCTCGTTGTACGCATTATTGGCTAATCGTACCTTATTGGCATTCTGTTTCCTGTACTTTTTAGAGTATTCTATCGCTGCTTTTCTGATGCAATCCATACAAATCTTTCCCTTGAACTCGACCTTCTCTGTACTGCATTTGGTACAAATCATCCTTTAGGTTTGTCAAGACCAATCGGTCTAAAGTTAAATTTTTTTTACTTTCCGGGGGGTTCCCGTCAATTTGAATTTGTTGCAGTTAGACCCGCCTGATCTAACCACTAGTATCTGATTCTGACAACACGTGACGGAAAAGAGAAATAACACGCCTTGTTGATTTAACGTCATTGTTGTCGATGGAAATCTTACCGTTTTAGTACAGGTTATCCACATACCTGTACCGTGATACTTTTCGGGCCATTAATATAGCCGTTCTCCTTCTCCGAGACCTGTGTAAGGGCGTTCCAGATCTCAAGCCACTCGCCATATTGCGAGTCGATCTTCTGTCCACCAACTTCGATGGTGACATATCTGATCAGAGCATGCCCAAGAGCATTGGTCCATGCTACGGAGAATGGACGGGCTGCTGGGGCGTCTTGCCAAACGGAAGATACGGACAGGGCGGGGAATTGAACCTGAAGGTAAATTCTGTTAATTAGATCACCATTACGGGAAATGGTGCATGTGACTTTCTTACCAAAGTCGGCAGTCCCCTGAAAGGTCTGCTCAATCGCCTCAATGGCAAAATTGGTATGGCGGCGATAAACCGTCTTGAAAACGCTAGTACCCCTAAGTTTCCCTAGGGGGCTAGACTGTACCTTAAGCTATCATCGGGAAGTACAAATTCCCTCAAACCGATTTCCGTCCAGTCGTTGAACCTTTGTCTTTAATTTAGTAAATACTGTTGTGCTAATTCAAATTTTTCCAATAGTGTTAATTTTTTGGAAGTAAAATATTTGTTTTTAGCTATAGGATGATTTAGTATTGCATAACCTTCTGCACAATAGTGTTCAGGTCGTGGTTTTACATAAACCATATACATAGGAAGGCCTTCACTAAGACCATCTTTTTTATGAGATATAGACAATTTTTCTTTATGATTTTGTTCAAGTTGTTTACCAAAATAATGATGTTTTTCTCCTGATTTTTTAATACTAAGTATTTGTTTAAATGCAGCAGATCTTGGTTTACCAAAATTAGGATTATTTTTACCTAATTTAGCTTGTCTCATTTTTTCACGACTTTCTTTCGAATGAGTAGAAGTATTTCCACCTATTCTTAGATTATAACCATTAGGAGATAATGAGCTCAATACTTTTATATAATGAGTTTCTATATCATCTAATTAGAATCTAAACATTCTCTAAAATTGATAATTACAAAATTATCTATTCCGTATTTGTTAAAAGCACTGTATAATGCCGAACTATTTTGGTTAGATTCTTTTATAAAAGATCTGTATTTTGATAGATGTCCATTCCAACGAACATGAAGTGAATTTTTTGTCTGTCCTATGTATATTTTATGATTAACAGTATTTTTGATAAGGTATATTATACCCATAGTCAATTAAAGATACTTGGATGCGGATTGCCCAATCTTGAATGTTGTTACCTTATAAAAACTAATAATCCTAAGATATTTTAATTTCTAAATCCCCAAGGTCGTTATCCCTGGTGCTGCAATAAGTGTCACCACTTATCCGCGGTAATTCAAGCTCTAAGGGGTTTCCCGCAGTTTGAAAATCTTGCTCTCCGTCTGAGAACTAGCAGTTGATATTATATAAATTTGACGGAAAAAAACAAATGGGACCTGTTTAACGTCATTTATATAATGGAAATCTAAATGTTTACCTGAAATATATCCATATAATTTCAGCATACTGCTTTTCTACGCAATTTTTACGTGATTTGAGGGTTACCTGTAAGGTCAATTATACCGCTTCTTTCGAAGTATTTTAGCTTCCAAAGTGATAATTACTTACCACAAATGGAACGGTTTGGACTATACCTTAAGCCATTCATCGAAGATGATCAATCTTCTCCTGACCCATTGCCGTCTAGTCTCTGAACAGCATTGATTTCTCTAGATCTTATATATTCTAAAGCTAAATCTAATTTCTCCTCCATTGAAAAATTCATACTACAAAAAGCTTTGTTTTTTAATAAAGGATGATTTTTAATCAAATATCCTTCTTTTAAAACTTTTTGATTTTTTAATTGATTATAGCTTTGAAAATGATAAATATATTTTGGTAAATTTGTATATTGACTACGTTTTTTTAAATTTTTTCCCATCACTTATTTTTTGTTTTTGTTCATTTGACATTTTTAGACCATAATTTGGATTCTTATCTCCAATTTTCACCAATGACATTTTTTCCTTAATTTCATTGCAAAATTCAAAATTGTTTTTGCCTCCAGTAGTTAAGTTATATCCATTTGGTGATAAAGTATTGTAAAATTCTATAAATTTTGTTTCATAATAATCCAATTCATCTTTTGGACAAATTAATAATATATCAAAATTCATTTTCTCAATACCATATTTACGAATAGCTCTTTCAATATAAACACATTTGTTTCTATTTGCATAAGCATTTTTCTTATGTTGGTCCCATCTTTTTTCAACTGAATCAGTTGTTTGTCCAATGTACTTCTTTTGTGATGGCGAAGTAATCATATATATCTTACCAATCATGTTTGAGAAAACAACTTGGCTGCGGATCATCCAATCTTTGACGTTATTACCTTATGAAATCTTAAAGTATAAAACTTTTAAATTTCAAATACCCGAGGTCATTACCCTGGTGCTTATACATGTTACCATATATAAGCGGTAGTCAAAGCTCTAAGGAGTTTCCCGCATTTTGACAATGTTGCCCTCCGTCTGAGGACTAGCAACAGAACTAATATTGAAGTTTGACGGAAAAAAATTTTCGGGGCTCTTTAACGTCACTTCAGTATCGAATGATTCTTACTGTTTACCTGTGTTTTTATCATTATATTGACACAGCAGGTTGCTCTTTAGTTCTGATTTAAAACGTCCTGTGCCCCATACGCGCGGAGAGAAATCGTCTATTTCTCAAATCCCCTAAGTTTCCCTAGGGGCCGGACTTTATCTTAAGCTATCACAGAGATGATGAATCTCTCAAGCCCAACTCCGTTAAGTCTCTGAACGTTTTTGAATCGATGTTTCATCGCAATCAATTCAAACTTCGCTGCGGATTGCCCAATCTTTGAAATTATTACCATACCCGAGGTCATTACCCTGGTGTAAATTATGTATCACTACATAATAACGGTATTCAAAGCTCTATAGGGGTTTCCCGAACAATTTGAAGTTGTTGCCTTCCGTCTGAAGACTAGCCAGTTACTGTTTATCCAAGTTTTCCTTGGCAGCTGACTTTTATTGGCTGCGTTCAACCAATTGCATTAGTCCGCCCCCCATTTGTTATTTCTTTAAACCTTTGGCAAGAAAATAATCCTGGCCCTTTTAACCCTGACTATCGGACTATACCAGTCTTAGAACCACCCCCCTTTCTACATTCTTCGCAATGACACGTAATGATTCTCGCCGTACAATCCTATTGCTATGTCTGGCTCCGTTATCGTTATAGGAAGTTCTGCGTTCGTTGAAAAGTCTCTTGGAATCACCTCTGTTCTTTTAACGGCTGAGTTGAATTGTATTACGACTATCCTCCTGAACATTATATTGGACAACGCCTGAAGGGTTATCTCGTCTCCCCACATATTATTTTTCATGGCTTTAAGGTAGTCTTCCAATGACATACCTTCGTATTCAGCCATTATTCTTGATGTTATATTATCCCTAACATCTGAATGTTCTCTGGTCACATTTCGAAGGTAATCCGTAGCGTAATCACGATACACTCTAAAATTTTTTCCTCCTTGCAAGTCAACTTGATCTGCTATTGATCTGAACATACACGAACCATCGCCATCTATTTGTTTGATTCTATATCCATATGCCTTGGCAATTTCATCTGGTGTCCTGTAGACTTTCTGGCCATTCAACATGTACAACCCTAGACCTAGGCCTAACCCGAATAGAGAGACTCCGATGGCAACGTCAGTTATATCTCTACTACCTCTACGTCGGGGCTTGGTGCGACCGAAAGATTTCCTTTTGTCTTTAGAAAATCTTTTGCGAACTCTCATTTATAAATAACTATAATTTATTCATCAATCCACTACTTCCTTTGCATGATTTGTATAAACGTTTTAATGCATTGTCATATGTACTAGTTCTTGTTTTTGCGACTTTTGCGACTTCTTCGTGACCTTCTGGTACGTCTGCTTCTTCTTCGTGACCTTCTGGTACGTCTGCTTCCACGTCTGCGACTTCTTCGTGACCTTCTGGTACGTCTGCTTCTACGTCTGCTTCTACGTCTACCAAACCCGAAATTACTGAAATTTACTGACCCATTTGCCGCAGGTATATCAGCAGACGTTACGTAAAATCCCTTTGATGGATCGTAGTACAACGGAGCCGCCGCCATACTATATGCAGGACCCGTAAG
>Ga0302140_10012501_pt1 | contig 10403 bp, 5 predicted proteins | sample I_Bog_E1_1_FD_202095 | JGI IMG/M metagenome (GOLD analysis project Ga0302140, IMG submission 202095) | Peat permafrost microbial communities from Stordalen Mire near Abisko, Sweden - I_Bog_E1_1 | ecosystem: Environmental > Terrestrial > Soil > Wetlands > Peat | place: Sweden: Abisko, Stordalen...
GGCGGCGATGTCGGGATTGTCGAGCGCGGTCTGGGCGTCGCTGACGACCGCTCAGATCGCTTCTCTGGGCTCGTCCAGCATTTCCGGCCTGACGACGGACCAGATCGCGGCTCTGACGGTCGCTCAAATCGCGGTCCTGTCCACGACGCAAATCGCGGCGCTCGGCTCCAACCAGCTCGCCGCGCTGAGTCCAAGCGACCTCGCCGCTTTCTCGACCGCGGATTTTGCGGCCCTCAGTTCGCTCGCCATATGCGGCCTGTCGACGACGACGATCGGGACGCTTCCGACCGCACAGATCGCCGCGCTGAACACCGGGGCCATCGCTTCTCTCACGACCGGGCAGATCGCCGCGCTGAGCGTCAATCAGGTCCAGGCGTTCTCGACAAGCCAGGTGCGCGCGCTCGTCTCCAAACAGGTGGCGGCCCTGGGCGCCACCGACGTCGCCTCGCTGTCTACCGTACAGATCGCCGCGCTCAGCACGGGGGGCATCGCGGGGCTGAGCAGCGGGGAAACGAGCGTTCTGAGCGCGGCGCAGTTGGCGGCGCTGTCGACTGCGCAAATGTCGGGACTGGGGTCTGACGCCATCGCCGGTCTGACGACTGCCAATCTGTCGGCGCTCTCGACCGGCGACCTCGCGGCGTTGAGTTCGAGCGCGATTTCCGGCCTGCCGACCGCCTTCGTCGCCGCGCTGTCCACACTTCAACTCGCTGCTCTAGGCACAACCGGCGTCACCGCGCTCACCGGCGCTCAGGTCGGCGGCCTGTCTCTCAACCAACTGGAATCGCTTTCGACCGGACTGATAGCCGCGCTGAGTTCCACTGGACTCGCGGGTCTGACGGTAACCGATCTGGCCGCCTTCTCGACATCGGATCTGTCGGTGCTGAGTTCCGCCTCGATATCGGGACTGCCCACCGCGACGATCGCCGCCTTGACGACGAACGAGATTTCGGCGTTGACGGCTGGTCAGATCGGGGCGCTGACATACAATCAAGTGGTGGCGATGAGCACGGCTCAGATCGCTGCGCTGTCCACTTCGCAGATCGCCGCCCTGAACGCAGTGCAGGCCGCCGCGTTGGATGTCGCCGATGTCCAGACATTCTCGACGGACAAGATCGCGGTCTTGGGCTCGGGCGCCGTCGCCGGCCTCACCGCGGCCGTCGTCGCCGCGCTGACGACGGCGCAGACCGCAGTCCTAACGCCCAGCCAGATCAACGCGCTGAGTTCGGTGCAGGTCGCGGCGCTGACTCAGGCGGATTTGGCGAAGTTTACGGCGACGGACATCACGTCGCTCAGCACTTATGGCGTCGCGGGTCTCTCCACGGCGGATATCGCGAGCATGTCGAGCGACCAGATCGACGCCTTGATGAATGCGCACATGGGCGCCCTGAGTTCAGCTCAGGTCGCCACCGTCATCACGGCCTATCTGGCGTAAAACCGCGGGGCTTCCGCCTAGGGCGCGTGGCCGGTCCAAAGCCTGTTATCCGTAGGTATCGGCGCGAAATCATTCCATTGCGACAGTTTCTCGAAATAGTGGCGCCGGTAGACGCCGTCCTCGGAGAACTCGATATTGTCCTGAACGAGTTCGATACCGACTTCGTAATAGATATCGAGATTGCGTAAATCCGGCGCCGGAGTCTCGCCGCGTTCAGCCTCGCCCTGCATCTGCCAGAAGAGTTCCTCCAGTCTGCGAGCCAGCGCGGGAATGTCGCGCAGTACACTGGTTTCCCGGTTGCCCTCCAGCTTACGTCGTATGTCTTGCAGCTTCGACGGATTCGCCGCGAAGCCGATGGCTTTTCTCACATAGTCGTCAGGTCCACTGCAAATCAGTTCCGAGGCGCCGGAGGCGTTGACGATGCTGTGGCAGAAACGCGACGCGAAGCTCTTTCCAGGGAAAGTCAGGACGGGAAGTCCGACGGTCAACGCGTCGGCCGCCGTCGAATGCGCGCCATAAGGGAATGTGTCCAGAAACAGATCGGCGAGAGCGATCCGAGCCAGATGCTGGGCGTTGGGCATACTGGGCGCGAAAATGAGCCGTTCCGATGCGACGCCAGCAGTCTTGGCCGCCTGCTGCAATCGCGCATCGACGTCCTCGCCTCCACTCAGAAGCCACAGGACACCGCTCGGCGTCTGCGTGAGTATCTTCATCCACCGCGCAAAGGCGCCTTCGGTGATCTTCTGCATGCCGTTGAAACAGGCGAACACAAACGCGTCCTCAGGCAAACCGACTTGCGCCCGGGATGGCCTCGCGGCGATCGACCGCTTGCGGTCGACGGGCTGATCGCATGGCACTCTCAAGACTTTTTCTGAATAGTAGATTTCGTTCTCTTGCGGAACGATGTGTTCGTCGGCAATCATGTAATGATGGAATGGGCTGCCCATGGAGCCGGGATAGCCGCAGAAATTGACGATGACCGGCGCCGGTCGATAGGCGAAAATCCTGGTTCGCGCCTGCTTGGTGTAGCCGTTGACATCTATGAGGATATCGACGCCATCATCGAATATCTGTCTCGCGGCTTCTATGTCGCTCAGCGCAGAAATATCCCGCCAGCAGGCCACGGCGGCTTTGATGCGCGTCTGCGTTTCGTCTCTGGCGACGGAATCGCCCAAGTAATAGGCGTAGACCTCGATCTGCTCACTGTCGTGCAATTCGAGAACGTCTCTGAGCGCAAAACCCACGGCATGGTCGCGCAAGTCCGAGGAAACATAGCCAACCCGAAGTCGTTGTCCCCTCCCCGAAATCCGTCTCGCCGCTCTGCGCGGAAAACCCCTCGTATCGGGGCGACCCACGAAGGACTGACTGTAACGATAGGCTTTGGCGAGTTGGAACAACGGATCGTCGGCATAGGAGGCGAGCGCCAGGGGAGACATGGCGTCGAGCAATTGCCGGGTCGACACATGGGTCGAGGCAACCAATGTCGGCCACTTGCACTGTCTTTGCCGCAGGGCGCTCCAATGCTGTCCGGCCTCCGTCTTGTCGGGCCGCAATTCCATCGCCTGCCACAGAGCGTTTTCCGCATCCTCGAACAGGCCTGCGTTTTCCATGACCCGGCCCATATGCTGAAGCGCCATCAGTCGATGCGAAAGTCTGTCAGGCGTGCTTTCGGCGGTCGCTTCAATGAAACCCTGCCACTGCTGAATAGCCTGCGCGCGCAGACCCGCATCTTCGAATGCCCGGCCGAGATTGATATGAGCCGGCCCAAACAGGCGCTCTTGCTTCAAGCAGGCTCGAAACGCATGGATCGATCCGGCTATGTCCCCCAACTGACGTAACGTTGCGGCGTAATTGAAATAGACAAGATGCAAGAAAGGGTGGGCGTCGTTAAATGCGATCCAAGTCTTGTATATTTGCTCCGCATCCGTTGCGCGTCCGGCGACATTCCGACTTTCCGCAAACTGAAACAGATCCATGAAAGCCAATCGCTGCGTGCGCGCGAGGTCCATCATTTCTGAGAGACTTGGAACGGAAGTGGAGGGGGGAGATTTCCTGTTGGCCATGGGAGACTTCACTTTGATGCAGACTGACACTCAGTCTGTTGCAAGGTCACTCGGGATCGCGGACGGGCGTCGGCGCCAAACACAGCCGACTCCCTATAGTCAGAATCATAGTCTGTCCAGAATTTCAAAACCGCCGGTTATGGAGTTGCGACAGCAAGCGGATTTCACGAGTCGTGTTGAAATTTTCTCGGCAGGCGCTTCTGGTCGATGAGGCCAGGCAGCGATCACGTGTTCGTCAGATTTATGTTTCCTGTCCCCCATCGTAGATCCGTAAACCGCGCTTCCCACGGCGCGGCATGCGATGAAGTGACGCAAGCTGATCGTGTGGGGCGCTTCATCATTCATATTGAAAGGCAGGACCGGCGCGCGCGGCGCGGCGACGCAAGTCCGGCGGCGATGAACTGGCTCCCCCTTCGACAGACGGGAAGACGACGAATCCGGTCGTTGGCGCTCTCGACGCGCGGGCGGACGAAATCCCCGCGCCGCCTCAGCCCGGACACCGCGCCTCTTCGGAGAACCAAAGAGGCGTGAGTTTCGAGACGCTGTTTCGGCCTTGGCTGGCCGGCGCGAGCCGTATCGTCATCACGGATCCCTATAATCGGCTCTTCCATCAAGCGCGAAATCTGATGGATTTTGTGGAAATGATCGCGCTTAGAAAGTCGGACGATCAACGGGTCGAACTTCACCTCGTCACCAACGCCGACGAGTTCAGTCCGGACAAAAAGGCCTCAACCTTTCCGCAATCGAGCCAGCAGACTATTTCATTCTCCGCCCACGAAAGTGCGCCTTGTTCGTCGTGCTCAGCATGATGTTCGCTGCGCGCCTTGCTCGGACGGGTTCGGTTCGCCCAGGTTGCGGCGTGCGAGGCGTCGCTGGCGACCTCATATTGATCTCCGGAACCCCTCTTGCTGTGCGCACGCCGAAGTCCGCCGCGTCGCGAACCTGAACATCGCTCTTGTATCCGAGAACATGAATTTCCGTTCTGAATCGCTCGTCGAGAGGCCTGCGACTTGGAGGCGCCACACCGCGCTGCTGCACTGGCGATCGTCGCAGCCGTTTTCGCCCGGTCTTGCGGGAGGTTCCGAGATCTCGGAACGCCAGCTTGGAATCCGGGCGCCCCAGCCTGCGGAAGCGATCCAGTCCCGTCTGGAACGATAACGCTGCATGAAATCGTCTTGCGTCCTTACACAGCGACCCGCAGCGCTGACACGGCAGTCCTGTCGCCAACTGCACATCCTATATCGTCGGACATTGAGCCGATTTGAAAATCGGTGGGTATTCCAAACTTAGTTGGCGCCCATCAGGCCTGAAACGCCGTAACGACGGGCTTTTATCCACTTCGCCAGCCGACTTGCCCAGAAGTTGCTCAAAAAGAAGTGTCAGAAAGTCATCGTTGGGATACACCATTGATTTTATTAGTTTTTTGGTGCCGGTTGAAGGAATCGAACCCTAGAACTACTGATTACAAATCAGACGATTAGGCGCTGCGGGCTAACAAACCTAAAGCGAAATTCGTTTCAATTTATTTGCTATCGGTCCGAACTAACAGAGAAATGTGGACTTGTCCATAATTCTCGGGTAATCTGATGTCAACAACCAACTTGCCCGAGTTTGCCCAAGCGATGGCCCAGCAACTGACACAGAAAGCGGTCGAAAAGGCCATCGCTTCCGGCGAAGTAGTCGAGAAGCGAGACACGCGCGCCAAGGGCCTGACGCTGCGCGTCAGCGCTCCCGGCAGGTACGAGTGGTCGATCCGGCGCATGAAGAGCGGCAAATCCAAGCGGTTCAGCCTAGGGACTGATCTGAGCTTGGACGAGGCGCGCGGAATCGTCGCCATGTTCGATCTGGCGGCCGCTGGCGCTTACAGCGAAAGCCCGTGGGTGACCGATTCAAATTGGGAGCGCAGGCTGCTCGCGCACAAGGCGAAGCTCCGTGGCTTCGACATCACGCCGCGCGCGCCGGTCGCCCAGGCGCCGGAGCCGAAGGCGCCACCATCCATTCCTTGGCACGAAGCCGAGCGCGAATTCGTCGCCGAGATCTATCGCACGCGCCGCGAGAAGACGGCGCAAAATTACTGTGCCGATCTGAACGCCGGGGAATTGCGTAAATACCGCGACGTACTCGTCAAAGACGTGACGATCGAGCAGATGGCCGAAGCGCTGAAGGCGATCTCCGCGCGCGGGAAAGAGCGCTACGCCGAGACGGTCGCCGTCGCCGTCCGGCGCCTGTTCGCGTGGTGCGGTGCGGATTCGCAGCGCGCACGGACATCGGTACCGAAAGACACGATGAAAGATCTCCGGGCGCCCGAACGCACGCTCGACGAAGAAGCCAACGAAGACGACGACAACAGCGGCACCGTGCCGATTGCGGACGATATCGCCAGGATCATGCACGCGCTCGACCGCGAAGATCTCGCCCCGCTGCGTGACCGGTTGGCCGCGAAATTAGTCGTCTACACCGCGCAACGGCGACGCAGCGTTGCGCGGGCGCGCAAGAGCGACTTCGTGAGCGATCTGGAAGGTCTTGGCGGCTACTGGCTAATCCCGGCGATGCACAGTAAAACAGCGGCGAAGCGCGCGCGACGCGGGCTCGCGGTCGCAGATCACGTTATCCCCCTGCCCCCGAGCGCATGGGCGATCGTCGTCGCGGCAAAGAAAGTCGCCGGCGATTCTGAATACCTTTTCCCGGCGACGCGGGACCGCCGCTCTGGAAAACCCGCGACGACGCTGCATCCCGACTCCCTGACGCATCTTTTCGCGGAGATCCCCGGAAATCAAGCGACTCCGCACGGCATACGGCGCGCGTTCGCCACTACCTATGGAAATTTCGCCGAGTTGGAGTTGCACCAGATCAAATTGATTCTCGACCACTCCGAGGGCGTCGCGTCCGGGGATGTGACGGTGAACCACTATCGGTTCACCGACTCCAAGAACAAGAAATGGCCGCTGGTGCGCGGCTGGTGCGATTGGGTTGACGCGGCGACGGAGCGCGGAGTGATTTAGAGGATCGAGCACCACTTCTCGATCGCATCGCGACGCTTCTGAGTTCAAGTCCTTGCCTCGGCCACGGTGTTTGCGCGGCCAACAACAAATGACGTTGATTGTGCCGCCTGGGCGTCGTGCCGGCTGGCGCGGAAAATGAGGCTTGCCCGGTCCAAGCCGGCGCGAGCGGGAGTGGCCTTTCTGGACATCGCAGGTTTCCGCGACGGACGCCGAGATTGTTGCGGGTCGGGATCATGCCGTAATGGATGTCAATGGCGCGCTTTCCTCGGCCGCGAGCGGATGACCGCCGCGCCGGATGTTTTCGCCACGATCATCGCCGATCTCCGCGGCTTTCTGATGCCTCTGGTTGTCGGCGTTCCGCTTGGCGAACCTGTTTGGTCGCCGGGCGGACCGTGGTCGCGGGGAGCGGCAGTTGATGACGAATAACGACGCGCTCAACTCCATGTTCCGAGTGGCCAAGCGTCAATTGGTTGTAGGGCCTTGACCGTTGTCGCGGGGAAGAGAGTCTCTGTGGCCGATCTTGAGCAGATATTGTCGGCGGTCGAGCCGAGCGATTCACGCAGGCAATTTAGACGGACGATACGTCAGCGGGCGCCCAGCGCCTCTCGCACGCGCGCGATACCGAACTTCCACACCTGCTCGAATGCGATATGCGGCATACTCGGCAGTTCGTCGGGGTCGATAAAGACGTCTAGAACGGCCGGCCCGGGAGCTGCCAGCCGTCGGCGTATCGCGGGTTCCAACTCATTGGGTTGCCGTGCGTGGAAGCCCTCGGCGCCGCATGCGCGGGCGAAAGCGGCAAAGTCCATATTTGGGAAGGAAGTGCCCCTGAAGGCAGGAAGGGCGACCGCCTCCATTTCCACATGCACCAAGCCCCAGCCTGCATTGTTGAACACCACCACCTTGACCGGCAGTTTGTGCTCTACCGCACTCATGAACTCCCCGATCAACATGGTGAAGCCGCCATCGCCGCAGGCCGCGATCACTTGCTTTGTGCGGTCCAGAGCCTGCACGCCATTGGCCTGGCCCAAGGCGGCGCCGACCGCCGCATTGTTGAACGACGCGAGGATCCGCTGCTTGCCGCTCTGACGGATCCAGTTGCCGCACCACAATGTTACCTCGCCGGTATCGATCACGAAAATCGCGTCGGGAGCCGCCAGATCGCTGATCATACGAGCGAGAGCCGGCGGATGGATCTTGTTCTTGCTGCGGGTGAGGTCGGCGCGCGTGTCCAGTCCTTCATTCCAATGAGCGCGCGACTTGGCGACTTTCTTGAAGAAACTGTCATCGCTTTTGGGGGTCACGATTTGCGTCAGCGCCGCCAAGGCCGGACGTACCGAGCCCGTGATCCCCAGCGCGATATCGGTCCTCCGTCCCAGCACAAAAGCGCGGTCGTCGATTTGGATGACATCACCTCTCTTGGGCAGGAACTCGGAATACGGATAGTCGGAGCCCAGCATCAAGACGAGTGCGGCATCCGCGAGCGCGTCGACGCCGGGCGCACCACCGATCAGCCCGACACCGCCGACTCAGCGTTGGTCGTCAAATGCGACCAGATCCTTTCCCCTAAACGTATGGGCGATGGGCGCGCGCAGCAGTTCCGACAACGCCAAAAGCTCTGACACCGCGTCGCGGCATCCATTGCCCGCGAAGATTGCGACGGATTCCGCTTTATCGATCAACCGGGCCGCAGCCACGATATCGGCCTCGGCGGGCGTTACCTCTGCCCGGACGCGCAGCGTGGCTATGCTTCGCAGCTTGCTTGGAGCCTTGGCGGCCAGCACCTCCGGCGGAAGGTTGATATGGGCGACTCCGCGTTGCCCGTAGGCGGCGGCGATCGCCTCGTGGAACACCCCTGCCGCCTGTTCGGGCGCGGCGACCATTTGGCTATAGACCGAGACGTCGCGGAACAGCAGGCCCGGCGAATCCTCTTGCAGGTAGTCGACGCCACGCTTTTCCGCCGGAACCCCGCCTGAAATTGCCAGGACTGGCGCGTGGTCCTTTCGCGCCTCATACAGCCCTGCAACCAGATGGTTGGCGCCCGGACCCGTAGTGCCGCAGCATACGCCCAGCCGTCCGGTTAGCTTGGCCTGACCGGCTGCCGCCAGAGCCGCGCCTTCTTCATGGCGAACGCCGACCCATTCGACGACCTTTTGCCGACGGATTGCGTCGGTAAAGGAGTTCAGCGCGTCGCCCACTACGCCGAAGATCTGGCAGACGCCGATTTCGGTTAGGGTTTCGACCAGCAACTCGGCGACCGTTTGGCTCATGACACTTTCGCTCCGAGGCACGTGGCCTTTGTCATTTTAGACGAGGGGTATTGGATCGCCATTGCGATGGTCCGGGTACCTGCTTCGAAGATCGGAGATCTCTCGGCCTCGCCACTTTCTGGAGTCTCCATGGCGGGATCATAGCACAGCGGCGAGGCGGGCGGGTCAAGGGGCTGATCAAGGGCACAACGGCTCCTTCTGTGTGAAGGAGAGTTCCTCTTCAACGTCTTTCCTCCGCGAGGAGTTCCTTGACGATCTGCCTCTAAGCCGGATACCCGTTCGTGCCTGAGATCGTTCATAAGGCGGTCTGGCTCTGTTTCCAGTTCACGATGAACGGGAAGCCTCTGTACCACTGCGAAGATCACTTGGCGCGCGGAAGCGACGGCAGCCTGAAATGTACGCGAGGGACGCTTTTCGCATTCTTCGTTCAACAACAACGTGACAAATAGCACGGAGCGCTCCATGCTCAAAATCGCCTGGACCATGCTGAAGGAAACGATCAGGTCGTTCATCGACGACGACGCACTGAGCCGCGGCGCATCGATGGCGTTTTATGCCTTCACGTCCCTTGCGCCGATCCTGCTGATCGTCGTTGCCATCGCGGGAATCGTTTTCGGCGAAGACGCCGCACGAAACGCGCTTGCGGGACAATTCGAAGCGCTAATGGGACAGCAGAGCGCCGCTTTGTTGCAAGGCGCCATCGAGAATGCCGGGCGAAAATCATCCGGCATTCTGGCCACGATCATCGGCGTGGTAACCCTGCTGGTTACGGCATCGGGGGTATTCGGCGAAATGCAGTCGGCCCTGAACACGATCTGGAAAGCAGCCGGACCGCGGGAAACAAGTGTTTCACGCCTGATACGTGCGCGGGCCGTCAGCCTCGGGTTGGTCGCCGCCCTGGGGTTCCTGTTGCTGGCTTCGCTGGTGATCAGCGCGGGGCTGTCGGGCCTCGGCGATTACGTGAACGCCCACCTTCCGTTCGGCAAACTCATCCTGTCAGCAGTGAATGAAATCGTCTCGTTCACGCTGATCTCGGTTCTCTTCGCCGCGATTTACAAAGTCCTCCCGGACAAGAGGTTGCAATGGGGTGATGTGATCATCGGCGCGATCGCTACGTCCCTGCTATTCACGATTGGCAAGTCGATCATCGGCTGGTACCTCGGCACCAGCGCGATTGCCTCCACCTATGGCGCGGCAGGGGCGCTGATGGTCGTCCTGCTGTGGATCTTCTATTCCTCCCAGATTTTCCTGCTGGGAGCGGAATTCACCCAAGTGTACGCCAACCGCCGCGGGAGCCAGAAGGGCTAGAAAACCTAGATTGATTTTGATCGTGACGGCCGATGGCCGAACGCATTTGTTCTTGACGCGTTGGTCCAGGCTCGGCTGTGTCAAGTGCGCTGCCGAACCGCCGCTGCGAAAGCTCATTCGCAAGCAAGCCCTACTGCGCCCCGGGGTACGGAGACCTTCATGAATTTCGACATAAACGCCGGCTCGATCACCCCGAGTAGTAGGCCAGCGTCGTAAGAAACCGGAACGCACCGCGCCCGGGATCGTCAATGGTCGGCCCGAGCGCGCGTTGGGAAATCTGTCCGCCAGGTAGAGCACAATCGCGGTCTGCTCGAAAACCATCGACGAG
>Ga0302140_10012503_pt1 | contig 10401 bp, 7 predicted proteins | sample I_Bog_E1_1_FD_202095 | JGI IMG/M metagenome (GOLD analysis project Ga0302140, IMG submission 202095) | Peat permafrost microbial communities from Stordalen Mire near Abisko, Sweden - I_Bog_E1_1 | ecosystem: Environmental > Terrestrial > Soil > Wetlands > Peat | place: Sweden: Abisko, Stordalen...
TATGACCGGCAAGCACGCTATACAGGAGAAACAAAGTACACGATCACCAAGATGGTATCACTCGCTTTGAATGGTATTACATCGTTTACCGAGATACCGCTGAAGATTATTACGATACTCGGCATGAGTGTTTCTCTTTTCAGTTTTGGAATTGCCGCATGGGCTTTAGCCACCAGGTTTTTCAATCCTTCCGCTGTTCCGGGCTGGGCCTCTATTGTGATTCCCCTTTGCATGCTGGGGGGAATACAGTTGCTTTGCCTTGGAGTCATCGGACAATACCTCGCAAAAATATACTCTGAAGTAAAGGCCAGACCTCGTTTTATCGTGGAAAAGAGCTCGTAGCAGCGGACATCTGACAGCAAAGGCTCATGGCGCGGAAAGTTCATAAACCATCATTCCGATGGTTTGGAGATGGGCGAGCCACCCGCCAAGGGAAGATTGGCTCGAATAAAAGCTTGCTGTAACCCTGGATCGAATACCGGGCAAAAGAGCGGTAGAGCCCCTTCTGCGATATGGCTGGAGTCTGCAAACAGCGCTGATCCATCGCGGAAGAAGTCGCATCGGCCCTCCTTGCACTGGATACGGTCAGGGCGAATAAAAATGATGTCGTTCCGAGATGCATAATGTGCAAGGACGTCGCCCTGCTCAGCCAGGAACGTGCTCTCAGGTAAAAACATTGGCTCTGTGATCTTGTGGCCGAAAGCCATGTCGCGAGCCACAACTGAGGCCGCATCCCAGGTTGGTGGCTTGACAGGACCCACCAACACCACCGTCTTGCCGCTCTGCTGCAAATTCTGAATCAGGCGATCAAGGCTCTCAAAAAGATATTTTGATTTGCTCCTTGAGGTCGTCAGTCCCGTCGATGTGTACATCTGACCGGGGTGTTCCCAGGTCATGGAAAGAATAACAATACGGATGCGCGGGAGGGCTTCTACCGCAGACAAATTTTCAGCGGCAGAAGCCATGCATGACGGAGATATATTGTAGTCCGGCATGGGCAGGCATCTGTTCAGTGGAACGAGAATGCCCTCCTGATGATTCGCCTGCAAAAATCCGGTTACAAGCGGCGCATACATCTGCGCGTGAGAGTTGCCGACGAGGGCGACAGTTGCGTCTTTCGGATCACGGCTTGGCAAAAACATGGGACAGGCATGCAAATTGCCAAAATGGATATATTCTGTCACGCTGCAATGATATTCAGAACCGACTGCGGCGCTGACCCGCTCTGCATCTTCATTGAACCGCGCGGGAAACCCTTTGTACAACAGGATAGCCATGGAGACAAACGCAGGCACCGCGCATCCGCACAAAACCCAAACCAGCACGCGGCCAATTTTCATCGAACGATTGCGAAAGGGCCGCTCAACATAACGCCAGGACAACGTAGCCAGCACAAAAGTCAGCAGTACCGCCAATGATGCCTCAACCGCAGACAGGGAAGTTTTCACGAGGTAATAGTGAGCGAAAACGAAGATCGGCCAATGCCAGAGGTACAAAGAATAGGAGATGAGCCCAACCCATACCAGCGCGGACTTGGAGAGTGCGAGAGAAAGCCAATTGCCACCAGCATCTCCCAGTTGAATTGCCAAGGTTGTGCCCAGCACCACCCACAGGGCCGCTGGAACAAGGCCGCCCAGCGGAATTCCAGTGAAGCACAAGCTGGTGAACAGGAGTACTGCTGCAAGTAGCGCCAGGCAATGACGCAGCCATGGACGGGCAACCATGACCGGCGGTGTCAACGCCAGAAGCGCGCCCGCGCCTATTTCCCATGCGCGCGTAGGGAGAAGGTAAAAGGCTGCTCCTTCCGCACTTGATCTGCTAAGCCAAATATTGGCGAAGAGGGAGAGCGCCACAAGCACTGAGGTAAGCGGCAACAATGCTGAACGTCGCCATCGGATACATAGAACCACCATTAGCGGAAAAATAATGTAAAACTGTTCCTCAACCCCCAAAGACCAAACGTGAAGCAGTGGCTTTTGTTCGGCAAGTTGCGCGAAATAATCCGTGTCTCTCCAGAAATATATGTTTGCAACGAAACCAAGGCTGGCAAAAACACTCTTTGCAAAACCTGTCAGGTCAACAGGCAGCAGCAGCGCAATGGCGCAGACGGAGACGACAATAAGAACGACGACCAGCGCTGGAAGTATCCGCCGGACGCGGCGTTCATAAAAGCGTGCAATCGTGAATGTCTTATTGAGCGCCTCGCGCCAGATGACCTTTGTAATTAAATAGCCAGACAGGACAAAGAAGATGTCCACGCCCAAATAGCCATTAGGGAGGATTTTAGGCGATAGATGGTAAGCAATCACAGACAGCACTGCCACGGCGCGAAGGCCGTCTATATCTGAGCGGTATCCTATTTGATGACTGTCGGAAGATCCCCGCCCGTCTTGCATTGAACCTCCAGCTTCAATCGTGCAGCCACGCCGCATGTAAACCAGGCACGGATGCGAGGTAACTTCCCGATGTTATCGAAAACGTATAGCGTATATTCCAGCTATGGCAACATGCCCGCCGGGATTTCCATTTTTGCTTTCCCGGCGACGACAGTATACCGCTGATTGCCGCTGCTGTGATAGAAGTTTCCATCCTCTACCAGCATCTGTTCCCCGAAGCTATACAACCAGGAGGCCTGCGTCGCGTGATACGTGTCAAGACGGCTGGAGAAAGAGCCTTTGACGCTTGGAGGACGCATCCCCGATACTTAAAATGCAAGCTTGACCGCAGCACATTCGGGCAGATGGTCAAGACGCATAAAGGAAATCATTTTATGAAGCTCCCTCGTCACGCGGAAATCTGGCTTGTGCCGTATTTGAGGGACCGTCTATGCAGGAGTATACGGCCCAGGAGGCCGAAGCGCGCCTGGGTTGCCATCACGGATCACTATGAGCCGCTGGGCATGGGAGCATCCATGGAAACTGCGCTTGGCCGTGTTGCTCGATGGCGCGATAAGTGGCCGCGCATTGCAGACGACACTCCCCGAGATGCCGCCGGCCAGCGCCCCCAGTACAGCTTTTTTTACCCGCAGGAAGAATACCAACGCGAACTGCTCGACGGCATAGCGGAGATGGTCCGCCTCGGTATCGGCGACGTGGAAGTGCATCTGCATCACAACAACGAGACGCGTGACGCCTTTATTCAAAAAATCACTGATTACTGCAGCCGCCTGACTTGCGACCATGGACTACTGCGCCAAAAGGATGGCCGTATCATCTTTGGCTTCATCCATGGCAACTGGGCGCTCGACAACTCACGCCCCGATGGCAAGTGTTGCGGCCTCAACGGCGAGATTGCCTTACTACGGGATTTGGGTTGCTATGCCGATTTCACTATGCCGTCTCTTCCTTCGCCGACCCAGGGACGCGTGGTGAATCAAATCTATTGGTGTACAAATAACGCTGACAATCAACCCAGGTCCTACGATCACGGCATCGAAGCGACCGTCGGTGGCGGCAGACGAGGTGACTTGCTCATGATTACCGGGCCGGTCGGTATGCGCTTCAACGGACGACTGATGCCGCGCCTGGAGACGGGGGAAATTGCCGGCTACGATCTTCCCACGCCCTCACGCGTGCGCCAATGGTTCGATCTGGCGCCGACTATCGGCGACGATCTATTTATAAAGCTTCACGCCCACGGCGCAGCGGAGAGAAATCTCGAACCGCTGCTGAACGGCGGGCTCTTCAACCTCTTTCGCTGGCTCGCGGAAGAGGCAGATAGAAGGAGCATTGAAATACACTGGGCAACGGCTTACGGTATGTTCCGCGCCGTTGACAAACTTGTCTGAGAGTATGACCTATAATCGAATTTGAGATTTTCGGAGTGCGTATGCAACACAGTGCCAACCTGGATATTTTGCGCTCTTTCGCCGTCTCCGTAGTCGTTATCGACCATCTCGTGCCTACGTTGGCTACGCACACAGGTTTTCATAACCAGGTTGTCTTGGCGCTCGCTAATCATATCGGCAAAGCTGGAGTGTTGGCATTTTTCGTCCATACAAGCCTGGTTCTGATGTATTCCCTGGAGCGCATGACCCGCGCTGCAGGCAAGGTTACGCTGCGTTTTTATCTGCGCCGCTTTTTCCGCATTTATCCACTTTCAATCTTCTGTATAACTCTGGCACTCGTCCTTCACATCCCGGACGTCACTTGGCAAACGCCGGACATCATCACGACGCCCATGATCTTCTCAAACTACTTGCTCATGCAGAACATCTTCGCAAGGACCAGCATTCTGGCTCCACTCTGGAGTCTTCCCTTCGAAGTTCAGATGTATCTCGTCTTGCCCGCCCTCTACTTTCTCACACTGAGGAGGCGGGCGGTCCTCTGGTTGAGCAGCTTGTTTGTTGGTTCTTGCGGTCTGGGCATCCTGGTCTTCTGGGTAACCAAAGGCCACCTGAGCATGGCAGAATATATCCCCTGCTTCCTCTGCGGAGTTCTCTGTTATAGTCTGCGGGATCGCATTCCTCAGCGCGTTCCTGCTGCCCTCTGGCCGTTTTTCGTGCTTCTGCTCATCTGCGGATACTGCCTTGCCATGGGATTACATCGCGCAGGATTTTACTGGATCGGGTGGGCCTTCTGCCTGCTTCTCGGGCTGGCGATTAATGTCTTCCACAACTCCACTCTGAAATACATCAACCGCGCCGCTGAGAAGTTGGCCCTCTACTCCTATGGCGTCTATCTGCTGCACATTCCCGCTCTCTATCTGGTCTTTATCGTTCTTGGCATCAAGGCGTCCGTTTTAGGCTCTTTGTTTTTCATTGCCATCACCCTGGGCGCCTCCACTATTACTTACCACTTTATCGAGTCCCCATTCATCGATTTGGGAAGAAGACTCAGCGCCCGTCCTGCACGCTCTCCTATTCTTATCCCGGATGTGAAAGCGTAATAGGAATCCCGATCAGGCCTCTTCGGCTAATGCCGTCACCGGGAACTATTCATTGGAATGAAGCTTTTGCCGCGCCGTTGAACTCAGCACCATGCCTGCCAGCACGGCAAGGAGCGCCACATAGGGAACATGGTGGCGCGGACCGCTCTCAAAGACACTGTCAATCGCCCACTGGTAGAGAAATGGAAGAAACAGAAGTCCATACCATAGCCGCCAGTTTCCCGGCTTGAACAAGAGCGGGAAACCAAAGAACAGCACCGTCCAAAGGACAAGCCAAAACAAATTGGAAATGGCTTTAGCGGGGGCGTAAAGAGGGACAGGATGATCGATGTGGAATTTTAAGGTTTCGAAGACGCCCACTGCGTCATCCCCCAGGAAAACAACTTGCTTTCTGACCATAAGAACCGCAAATGCTCCAGGGTTATGCACGATCCAGTCCTCGGCCATCTTATAACCCTGCTTATCCGCCTCGAATTCGTCTTTCGATAGCGGCGCCGCGTTTTCAGGTTCATATTGTGCATTGGCATTGGGGTTGTTGGCGCGATAGAACACGGATCCCCCATTGGTAGATATCAGCACCGTGCGATGAAATACAAGATAGTTTCGAATTGTCCAGGGAGCTATTGACGCAAGCATGGCTATGGAAAAGACCGTGATCCGTACAGCGGCCTTTAGTAAACCCCTGTCTCGAAGCATTTCAAATCCGAATAGAACACACGGGAAAAGCAAATATCCGGGCTGTGTGAGCGCGGCGAATCCCATGCAAAGGCCCGCGGCGATCACATAGCCCCAATGAATATGAGCTTCTTTCAAACCGACCTTCGGATCGCAAGCTTTCAAATAGAAATACAGGGTGGCCGGCACAAGGGCGGCAAGAAGCGTCTCCTTGGAATTGACTCCAACGAGGGTAAAGTAGCTGGGCCAGATGGCAACCAGCATGGTCGCGATGCGGGCCGCGAGGCTGCCTTGAATGCGGGCGGCGAGAGCGTAAGTCAACAGATAGGTCGCAATAAACAAGAGCAAGGCGCAAAGCAGGGGAACCCATGTGTGCGTGCCGACGACCATAAAAAATGGCGCCAAAAACAAAGACAGGCCTGGTGGGTTAAAGACGCTGACGATGGATTGCCCATGAGCCATTTTTGCCGCAACGTCAAAATAGATTAGATTGTCGGATTTGAGAGTAACGGGAAAGCGCAATGCCCAGGCCAGCCGCAGGGCCAGACCAAAGATCAGCCAGAAAGAGAGCCACGCTTTGTTCCCTATCGATGGGGCGCTCAGCAGGCTGCCCAGCGCGCGCAGAACCGGTTGGCGGAATGCGAAACAAGCGCAAATCATTACGAGTACGAAAAGGGCCGCGATCCACGCCTGAGAGGCCGATTGGCGAAGAAGATAAACACTGCGATAGGGCAGTGAAAAAAGCGTTTCGGCGCAAAACAGTACAAAGACAACCTGGGCCAGATGAAGCCCTCTGTTTGCGCCACTTCTCGCCTTCCCGCGATCGACTATAGAGCCCGCATTCTGACCATCAGAGTGTTCCATGCAACGATCACCTCGCCTCTTCAGATGAGTTCAGGATTAAAGCGAACGGCTACTATGGTGCAGCAATGCATATGCCGCAGCGGTTTTCGATCTCATCGTAGCAGGGGTGCAACCGTCCGGCATCCTGCGGGTCGTAGTATTGCGGGTTGGGGCGCCAGCGCAACGTGGCGATGTCCTCGGTCCATTCAGCGCCGCTCGCTTGCGCGTGCTGTTTCAGAGCATTGTTCAGCGCCTGAGAGCTAGCGACACAATCGACGCCGTTTTCCATGACCCATTTGCGGGGCTGGAATTGCGCAGAGGATTCGACGAAGTCTTTGAGTTGCCCAGCCAGATGATTGTGTTTAAGCAAACGGCCGGTGTACTCGTTGATGAAGACGCGCGAACCCACCTCCGCATCTTCGTAGAGGCCGACAGGCGTGTTGGCGAACATGGATTCCACGACGGCGACGCAGGAGCCTTCGCGCCGGGAGAGTATGAGGCTGGTTTTAGCGCGCACAAAGCAGCTATGCAGTTCCTCGTCGCTGACGTTTTCGCGGATTTCAATGCGGTCGCGAACGCCAAAGGCCGCAGCCTCGCTGAGTAGAGTATCTTTGTCGCGTCCGCGCTCTCGTTGGCCTACAAGCAAGACCCGATAGTCGCGCGGAAGGCCGCCGAGAGCCGCAAAAAGCGCATGGTGGCGCTTGTACTTGGCAAAGTTCGCCAGCATGAAGATGTCGATGTTTTTTTCTGCAATAGGAACAGGAGTGAATTCGCGCGGGTCTACCCAGTTAGACGCATAAAGCGGAACCATCCGGTACTTATCGCTGATCCGCGGAAAGATTTCGAGGTCGCGTGGATTGCTGATGAGGCAGAATATCGGGTCCGGATAGAGGCGAGGGAAGAGGTAAGAGGCAATCGTGTGCGGCGGCGACCACTGCGGGGAGAGCACCAGGGTGTAGTGTTCTGCAAACTGCCGCAGGTCCCTGGCCTTGGCCAGTCGCGCCATCTGATTGTCGAAGGAGACAAAGACGACGCCCTTCTCGCGCTCGCTCACATAACGCTTCAGAACGATTGCCTTGTAAACGCGATCAAGGCCGAAGTCGGGAAGAAACTCAGCCCAGGGCACCTGCTCAGGATTGATGGCAGGAAGTTGGCGGGCGATCGACGCCTCCGCTTTGAGCATCATCGAATCAGTTGCGGTAAGACGCGCCGCCTGGCAGAGTTTGTGGATGATGCGAGCCGCCTCAATGGTGCTCGCGGCCTGCGCCGCGGGCGCCTTCAAGAGAACGGCGGAGGCAAGCAGATTGCGGACAGCCGGGTTATACCGGAGCATGTCCTCGGCTTGAATCTTAAATCTTTTGAGCATGAGGGCTCCTGGTGCTCCTGGCTAGAGAGTCGGTCCTGTCGCGGACGAGGCTATGAGCGGGAGCTTGGTGAGATCGAGGATGGCGAGGCCGCTGGCCGTCATCTGATTCAGCGCGGCGGGCGCGGGTTTCTGCGCAATCACCAGCACGCCGGAGGACGCGATGAGGTCATCGAGGCTGTGCGTCAAGAGTCTGCCGATGTGAGGCAGCGCGGAAACCACAAAGCTAAGATTGCTGCCGTAGATCTCGTTGAGTTGAATGTGCGGGTCGTAGATTCGAACCTCTTTTCCCTTGCCAATCAAATGTTCAATCATCGTAATCACCGGGCTTTCACGAAGATCGTCGGTATCTTCCTTGAAGGCAAGGCCAAAGATGCCGATTCTGTTTCCCGGCAGTTCGAGCACCTCGCGGATGCTGCGCCGGAGATGCTCGTCGTTGGAGGACAGAACCGACTCCAGTAGTGGCAACTTCAGATCGAGCCTGGAGGCGCGGAAGGTGAGGGCGCGCAGGTCCTTGGGGAGGCACGATCCGCCAAACGCGAAGCCCGGCTTGAGATACGCCGGTGAAATATTCAGCTTTGTGTCGCGGCACATAGTGGCCATCACCTGCTCAGGGCTGACACCGAGGTTGGAGGCGAGCGAGCCAATCTCGTTTGCGAATCCGATCTTCAACGCGTGAAAGGCGTTGCAGGCGTACTTGATCATTTCGGCAGTGCGCAACGAGACGATGGAGACCTCTCCGGGAAGACCGGCGTACAAGCCGGCCACCGACTGCGCGGCTTTGTCCGTGCTCCCGCCGACCACCAGCAGAGAAGGCTCCATGAAGTCTTTCACGGCAGTGCCTTCCCTGAGAAACTCCGGGTTGGAGACGATGTCCACATCCTCTCTGTGGGAGAAGACGCTCTCAAGAAGGCTCTCGCAGGTTCCCGGAAACACCGTGCTGCGCACGGTAACGATCAGGCGCTTTTTCCTGGGCCGAAGCAGGACCGAAATGTCGTCGCAAACCCGTCGTAAATGGCTAAGGTCGATGTTCCCATTTGCCTGCGAAGGTGTGCCAACGCACAACATCACAACATCAGCCTCGCCAAGAGCTTTATCATCCAGCGCTCCAGCCTGAAGCCGCCCCGCGGCAACATTTTTCTGGATAAGGTGATCCAGCCCGGCCTCGAAAAACGGCGATTGCGCCTTCCGAACCGCTTCCACTTTATTCATGTCGCGGTCAACCCCGAGCACATTGTGCCCAATTTCAGCCAGACAGGCGGCGCTCACACAGCCAACGTATCCCAGGCCCATCACGATTACGTTTTGCTTGGAATTTATATTCGTCAACACAACCTCACACGTGGGGAGTTTATCATGGAATTGCGGACAGCCATAGAGTAACTACGCCGTCAATCGCCTCTGGCGAGGAGATCTCCCGCAACAATGAAGATTCTTTGGATCTGCCCTTTTTTCTTGCACCCCACGGATCGCGGCGCCCAGATTCGCACCCTCGGCACGTTGAAGGAGCTGCACAAGCGCCATGAGATCCATTTTGCCGCGCTCAATCATCCTCGAAATACCGAGGGTCCACGGCTAAGCTCGGAGTACTCAAGCCGCCACTTTTCCGTGGAGCACGCTGCGCCGGACAGGGGATCCATTGGAATTGTTCCCCAACTTTTAAGCAGCATTATGAAAGTAATGCCGTTGGCAGTGTCTCGCTATTCATCGAGACCGTTCATGCGAGAGATCGATGCCTTGATTGCCGCAGAACATTATGATTCCATCGTCTGCGATTTTCTCTTTTCAGCTCCGAATCTTAGAAACCTGGAACCGTGTGTGCTTTTTGAGCACAATGTAGAAACAACAATCTGGCAAAGGCACGCCCAGCATAGCAGTTCTCTCCTCGGGAAAGCCTTCTTTCAAATGCAAGCCAGGAAGATGGAGGCATATGAGAAAAACGCTTGCAGGAGAGCAAAGCACGTGATAGCGGTCTCGGAAATCGATGCTTTGAAGATCAGGAATATGTTCGGAGTTGAGACAGTCACCAGTGTCTCCACGGGGGTTGATGTGGAATACTTCGCGCCCCGCGGTAACGCCCCTCATATGTCGGATATCGTCTTCTGCGGATCGATGGACTGGCTCCCCAACGTGGATGCGGTTTTGTATTTTCTCGCGGAGGTGCTTCCCTTGATCCGCGAACAGATTCCCGGCGCAACCTTCACCATCGCGGGACGCTCGCCTGATGCCAAGGTGCTCAAGGCGGTGAAGGGGCTCAAGGGCGTATGCGTCACTGGCAAGGTCAAAGATATGAGGCCTTACCTCTGGGGATCGAAGATTTCTATCGTGCCCATTCGAATTGGCGGAGGAACGCGATTGAAGATCTATGAGTGCATGGCGGCGGGAATTCCTGTCGTCTCTACGAGAGTGGGGGCGGAGGGGCTGCGCTACAAGGACGGCGAGGACATCGTTTTGGCCTGCGATCCTGGCGAGATTGCCGCGGCATGCGTTCGCTTGCTCTCTGACGACGAGGCCAGGCGCGCAATCTCGCACAAAGCGCTCAAGCGAGCGCAAAGAGAATTCTCATGGGAGGCGGTTAGCCGCGAGTTCGAGACCATCCTGGAGAACAACCGGATTCCCTCAAACGGGTTGAT
>Ga0302140_10012504_pt1 | contig 10401 bp, 9 predicted proteins | sample I_Bog_E1_1_FD_202095 | JGI IMG/M metagenome (GOLD analysis project Ga0302140, IMG submission 202095) | Peat permafrost microbial communities from Stordalen Mire near Abisko, Sweden - I_Bog_E1_1 | ecosystem: Environmental > Terrestrial > Soil > Wetlands > Peat | place: Sweden: Abisko, Stordalen...
TCCCGCCCGGTTACAACATAGCCCCCAGCACCACGCAACCGGTTATCCGCCAAGCGCGCGACACGGGCAGCCGCGAACTCGTCGGCGCGCGCTGGGGACTAGTAGGATTCGGCTCCCAAGGCCCCGACCCCAAACGCGCCACATTCAACGCACGCGCCGAAAACCTCGCGTCCAGCGGCCTCTGGCGCGTACCACTACACAAGCGCCGCTGCCTCGTCCCGGTCTCAGGTTTCTATGAGTTCCGCAAACCGGACAAGGTACCGTTCCGCTTCACCCTGCGTGACCAGCGGATGTATGCCCTCGCCGGTTTGTGGGACGCGTGGAAGGCACCAGACGGCCACTGGCTGCAGAGCTTCACAATCATCACCGTCGAGGCCAACCCGGCCATGCGCAGCATTCATAACCGCATGCCGGCCATTCTCGCGCCTCGCGACTACGAAGAATGGCTTGACCGCGGCGAGACGGAGCGGCCGCCGACGCACCTATTGCACCCGCTTGCTGATACCTCTCTGGAGATTCACCTAGCCAACCCGAAGGCCGGCAACGTGCGCAACCAGGACATCGACCTGCTCGATTCGCAATAGGAGACAGTCGCCTTGATCTTGCGGCAAAAAAATGTTTTCATGTTGGCTGAATCACGCCGCCGGGCGCAACCGCGTTTGGCATAAGGGGCTCGACCACTTCGAGCCGTATACGGTGGCCTTGGGTGGCCTCTGCCGCAGTCTGTCCGGTGTAGCCCTGATTGATAAACTATCTCGACCGTGCCTCCGGTCACCTGTCGCAGGTTCTTAGGCAAGGTTGGGTTGCGACTGAAAGTCGCCTGATTGCGGCTAAGGGCGCCTGGAAGGTGCCCGGCTGATAGCCTGACTTCGCTGGGCACAGTGATATTGAAGTTTCTCTCGGATCGTCCCCTGCTGGTCTTCGATATCGCCGGATAGGTCTTCAACCACCGCGCCCGCACTCATGCAGAAGCACTCTCGAGCGTGGTAACCGGCTTGCGCTTTTTGGCCAATAACCTTCGGCGCGTTCTGACGCGGCCTATTTGGCACTAATGGCAGAACTGCCATCCAGAATAACCAGTTTCGGACACTTTTGCGGGCTCCGGATCGCCAGGCAACTCGAAAGCATCATTCTTCGACGCAGCATTCGCGCCCCCAGGAGCACAAATGTGAGGAACACTGCGCCACTGGTATCGATCATCACGTCACGAAAACAGCCAACGCGGCCTGGAAGGAAGCGCTGATGCCACTCGTCAAGGGACGCGAGTAGAAAAGTCGAGGCAACTCCGAGTGTGGAGGAGAAGAGTATTAAGCGATTTCCTATCATGGCATAAGCGCGCATGGTGACGAACCACGCTTTGCGAAATAGAAGTCCGATCACACCATAACCGAGGAAGTGACCGATCTTGCGACCGATTTGGTTGGCTTCCACTGCCCAATGAAGATGCCAACCGCCAAAGACGGCTCGCCAAACGGCGATGACGAAGACCTGCGTATGCGAGCCTCCCATAAAGCTGGTGGATGTAAAAGCCACAAATACCAGAGCAAACAGAACAGGGATCCATTCTCCCCGCACCGAGCGTCGCAGCGAAGAGGAATACGGATTCGCCAATTGAGGAAAAGTTGCCATTCTGGAATCTCCGGAATAAATCTGCTTACGAGTGAGATCGTTCCACTCGCTGATTCTGATGCACGCAGATGGCCAAAACAGACAACCTTTGATATGTGTAACTTATTCAGTTGCGTGTAAGCGCACATGGCGCTTCCCATGCTGCGGAGCGGTAACAATTACCGGTTGGTGCGGATAATCCGAAGAGGTACTTCGGAGTCCGGGTGCAGGCCGCGAGTTCCGATGACGAATGGCACGGTTGATTGCATGGAGGTGAATCTGTGCGCTGGTGATCTCCTGATTGAAGCCAATCTGACGGAGAGGGCGACTATCAGATGGTGCGATGGGAGTTGCCAAGCTGCTACAGGGGCTTTGATATTGTCTTTGATAGTGATCGCTTGCCGGGAGACGCCGACAGGCTGCATGGCTATCAGCTGGGCGGCCTTCGCGGATGAGACGGGCCGGCACCCGCCTATTATGTGACGAGCGCCGCCGCGATCTAATCGACCTGGTGGTTTGGAGCCCTCTCTGCCGTTCGCCGCTACGACCAATGTTGGCGGTGTATCCTGGTCACTTCGCAGAACTATCCCAGACGCTCCCATGCCGCTGCGGACGTGGTCCCACCAGAAACATGGGATCGCTCCCCTGGCGCTCGAACCGGAAAGCGACTCGATCGGGGTCGATTGAACTTGAGCACTCGATCCGGAACCAACTTACGCGAGGTCCTTCAGTCTCTTGCCCAGGCACCCTTTGGGTCCTTCGTGAGTTTTCGGCAGCGCTGCGTCGTTGAAAACGCTGTGCTAAATCGGCGTGGGGTGAGCCATAGGTATTCCGTCACGGCCGGCAAGATGAGAAACCAATGAGAACAGCGTGAGAAGAGAACTCAGGATATTCGTAACGCGAAGGGGCAGTTAACTGCGGGATAAATACTCTAGCAGCATGAAGAAGCATGGGTTGCAAGCCAGCGGGTTCTCGATATATGGACTGTACCTTCTTAACTCTGTCCAAAGCTCGTGCACCCTATTGTGCCTCGCGCGCAAATAGTAATCCGCAGCACAACCCACCTATCCCTCATCCAGTCATGGACATCGAGAAATTATTGGCTTTACGGCCGGGAATGGCGATGAAATTGCCAATACAAAGTACAAAAGCTCTTTCTTATTCCTGGACTACTTCGTGTTTTGAATGCGAAGGTGCCCCTTAATTGGTATATTGCGCGGTGATCGACTTTATGCGATGGCGGAATCACCTAAACCTCGCTCGTTTGAAATGAATATGGGACCCGAGGCCGACAGATATACCGTGCGGCTGCCCTATTTGGACTCGGGGCCTGATGTCACAAGGTGCGCGAATGCAACATAAAATCTCCGGGATTGAAATGAAAGGTCAAATGTGCCGATAGAGAAGTGTCAGATTAGCACTGGAAGATTAAACTCCATAGTTAGTTAACAACTCGTGACACGGGCGCTTTTCCTATTGCGCGTTGACTCTAGGCGCGGCAGGTGCGAGTGCGAGATTTAGCTCGATAACCGAACGCACCCCGGGAGGGGAATTATGAAAAATGCTTTCAAAGTATCAATACTTGCAGTTGCCGCTCTTGCACTGAGCGCGGGAGCGTTTGCGCAAAACGCTTCGACGAACATCCAGATCCAAGCTAATGTTAGCGCCTTTGACAATATCAATTGCCTGACGAATTTCGTGGATCTTGGCGGAGGGATGAGCATCACGAACTCCGGACAGACTGGCACGCAACCCGTCGAATGCAATGTCACGAGCAACGATTCCTATCCGGTGAACATAACCGCTTACCTGCCGACTACAGCGCCCCTGACAGGCATCAACCCCAGCAACCGGATCTCAAACTACTTCATCTGGGGAGGGCAGAGCGGCTCCATGGCGCCTTTTCAACCACTCAGCGGCGGCCTTACTGGCAACGACGGTCTGATTGTTGCATCTGATATCCCGCACGGCTCGAATGTTCCTGTCTTTTTCCTCCTTTCGCTTAATATCCCAACAAACACCGTAGCCGACATGTACAGTGCGACCCTCACCATCGCAATCACGCCGGCAATTTAGTGGAACGAGATCCGGTAAGCGAACTCGGGGCCACGTAGGTTGGTGGAATCGGGGGTATGGCGGTGGTTCTGTACCACCGCCATAGCGCTAGTTTGCTTGTGCCGATTAAGCACGCCGCTGCTATATCAAGAATGCACAAGACGGGACGGGTGATGATGAGTCGACGCCGGGTAGATATCATGCACACCAGCAATCGAATGATTTCGGCTACTCTGCTGTCGCTCCTGTGCATCAGCGGAGTGAGCAAAGCGGCACCACCGAACGCTCCGCTATCCTCGATTATCGAGATCACTCCCGACTCAAGATATCTCGATTTGGATACGGTTGACCGCGATGCCAGTGTGCGGCAGACGACGACACCAGTACGAATCACGATGATGATCGGCTCCAGCAGCGTTCGCCCAATTGAAGTCTATGCCTGTATCGCGACGGAGGAAGCGATGAGGCTTTCAGGTAAGCCGTCGACTCTTGCCGCCTCAAGCTTGCGCATCCGGAATGACCGGGGAGAGTGGGCAGCGCTGGAACCGATGGCGGAATTGAACGGCCGACGCGGGGTTCGCGTCGCCATTCTCAACAAGGTGTCTTCAACAATTCTGTTGCAGGTGCAGTTACAGGTGCCGACCGGCCAAGCGCCAGGCACTTACGAGGGGGTCCTGATGCTCGAAGCTCAGGAACAGTAAAGGAATTCATACCTATGAAAATCTCTATCAACCGTGTGTCGCTTCTCTTCGGAATGGCGATTGCAGCAGCCTGCACGCAGATCCAGGCTCAGGGGATCAGCCCGATAGTCCAGGAATTCAACAAGAATGCGCGCGGCTCTGTCGATGTTACAAATCTCAGCGACGCTCCGAAGATTGTCTCCTGTAAAGCTCAGGGATTCGACACAGATGAGCACGGATCGCTCCAGTTTCGTCCGCTCGATCCTGCGTTGCATATTCGGATCGATTCCGGACGAGAGATCGTTGGAGCAAGGGGCTCACGACGGGTCTCCTTCGATGCAAATCCATCCGCATTGCCAGCCTGGTTTGCGGTAACTTGCCGGGTTGCGCCAATGGAGCGAAGTCCTGGACTAAGCATTGCGTTGGAACTTTCCTCGGTTGTCCTCATTCATTCCGGGCGTGTCAATCCGCACGATGTGACTGTAACGGCAAAGCGCGTCGGAGCCAAAGTTGAGGTAGAGGTTGACAATTACGGTCCAGACCTGACGCGCGTAGGTCCCGGTTCGGTGCTTGGTCACAGGAAGCAGGCTGACCTTAGGCCCTTCGTTCTTTTCCCAAAGCAGAAGCGCATTATCGAAGCCGATTGGAAGGAGGAGGATGCCGCTCCAGAGACTGTGAGGCTCCAAATTGGAAAAGACCGATTTGAGGCTACGGTGGAATAGCACCGCTGTACCGTGCGTCCTCCTACTCGCGTTCACTTTGTGTGGGACTGCGTCCGCACAACTGTTGACCGTTGACGCCGGGCAGGGCATGCTGGGCGAGCCGAGCGGCGGGACAGTTGCGGCCGATTTTGGCAATTGGACAATGGAGGCTTCGCTCGGCCTATATAACGGCACCGTAGTGGGCGGAGCTGACGGCAAGGTTCAATTCAACCGGCAATGGAACCTGAAAGCGGGCGACCAAAGCATCCATGTTGGAATTCCAACAGATACAAACTTCAGCACGGAGCTAATTGCACGCGGCGCCTCCTTGGTTTATGCCCCAAGTGAGGCTACGCAGGTTACGGTCTTTGGGGGAATGGCAGGGAGCGGGTATACATCGCCCTCCGTCTTCTTTTTTGATCCCCAGATCCCCTTGGGTTCCCTTTCCATCGATCACTACCTTGACTCAAAGAAAAGCCTCCTAGTATTCGCACGAGCATTGTTCAGCAACCAACAGACCATCCTGGGCGGCGCTGTTTATCATACCAAGCGGCTGCAAACGGGGTTTGCCGTTGGAATCGGCAGCAATCAACCGCACGTCGAAGGGCTGCTGGACTACAAGGACAATCGATGGGAGATACATAGTGGATATCGCTACTCCGGCAACAGGTTCCAGTTGCTGACGCTGCCGCAGTTCAAATACGCACAGGAAGATCGAGAAAACGCCGACGTCAGATGGAGCCCGGCTACGCAAGCCACCCTGACTTTTGCACGCCACCGGTATCTTGAACCTGCCACTGGAGCTACTCTGAACGGGAACGCCACTCGCGGGTCAATGGATATGGCTGGTGGCATGTTCTCTGTTCATGGGTTCGGCTTTGGCGCCAACGCGCTGGAGAGCCGGTTTACCGGGATATACGCCTCGGCAGCCTCGTTTTTCGCTTCTCAGAGGCTGACCAACGCCACTCATTTAAGCGGGAACTATTACTGGCCGCTGCACTCATCTCGCCCGATGCCTATGCTTAGTTTCAACATGGATGAGAATCTGAATCGCCGGCTCAAGCTGGCACAGTTCATTACGCATACAAATCAGCAATGGAGTGTGAACTACGGTGGCACCCTGCGTTGGGATCGCTTTGAGGTAAACGTCGGCTATGTGACAAATTTTGCTCCGCTGGCCACGGGTGGAGGCCGCTTTGTACAACAGATGAATGTGAGCGGTCACTTTACCTTTAGCCGATGGCAGTTCGGTGTCCAGACTTATGCTCAGCCGGATGGCAGAGTGCTCTATGGGTATGAAGTGAAGAGTTTTTATTTCCGCCCGACCGCCAATGGAAGCGTCCAGGCTCCGCAATCTCGCGGTGCGGCAGCTTTCTTGAGCTTTCTTATTGAAGGACAGGTAAGGTTGGAAGGGACGGACGCGCCTGTTGCCAATGTGCCGATCCGAATCGGGGACGACACGGTTTTTACCGATGATGCTGGCACTTATAGCCTCCGCGTCGCCCGCAAGCATCTTTACAAAATACTGGTAAAGCTTGACAGGCAAATTGACTCGCACTACTACGAGAAGGTGAGCGGGCCCGAGGAAGTGATGGCAGGAACCGATGAGGCGCCGGGGCGAGCGCAGTTTGTGCTGCGGGTCAACCAGGCGAAGATTCCGAGCTTGCGGAAGCCAGGCGGAATTGTGATCGGCCAAACCGGCCCGGCTCCAGACGGCACGACCGGCAGCATGCAGGGTGACAATACCGGCGGCTCTGGCAGTGGTGGAGGCGGCGAAAGCAAGATGGATTCTGACGGGCAAACCCAGACTGATCTGAACCTCCAACCTGCTGGCCAATAACCTTCCCGGATTCTCGTGCCCCGGCCCACGTCTTACGGGCACTTCACGAGGCTCCCTGCACACGGCTACATTCGATCCTTTCCGGCCATGTGGGATCCATCATAACTCTGCCGAATCGGGGAGCACACTTTGCGCCAGAGTCTCGCGATAGTTCCAGGGCATCCATTCCGCGGGGCAGATGGCCAGTTCCTGGGCGTGGCGTTGCAGCTCGACCAGGTAGTCGAAGGAGTTGGCGCCACACAACTGGCATGTGTGGATCAGGCTCATGAACAGATCGCCGACCTGGGCGCCGTGCAGGGTGCGGTAGAAGAGTGCGTTTTTTCGATGTAGAATCGCTCGCTTCAGTGATCTCTCGACGATGTTGCTATCAAGTGGAGCTCCGGCTTTGCGGAGGAACAACGTCAAGGGCTGCCAGTGCCGCAGCAGATACTGGATCGCCTGACCAAGCCCCGAGTTCGGCTCCGTCTTTCGCTCGTTCAACTGGGCTTCCAGCCACGCGTGCAGCATATCCATCACCGGCTGGCTGCGTTCCTGATGAAGTCGCAGCCGCTCGTCTTCCGTCAGCCCGAGCTCGCACGCTTCGGCATCGTGGCCATACACCTGGCCCAGCATCTCCAGCACGTAGCGGCATTCGCTGGGGAAGTTCTCTGCTATGTCCACGAACTGCCTGCGTCCGTGCGCGAGACAGTTGGCCAGCAGGATCTCCACGCCTGGAGCCAACTTCGGAACATTGCGCGACAGCGCGTCGCACATCTGGATCGGACTCGGCAGTTCCGCACTCCGCCGTTTCAACACCTCTGCGAGGTTCTCCCCAGCATGGCGGCCTCCCGTGAAGTAAAGCGCGATCTTCCGGCCCTGGTCGACAGATACGATGCCGCTGGTGAACACACCCGTGCGCTCGTCTTTGGGGTCGCGCTTCAGCATCAGCACGCGCATGCCGGTGTCGTCGTTATAGACTACCGAGCCCTGAGCCGCCTGCCGGATCAACTCATCCCGCGCCGGCCTGATCACCTGCGCAGCTTCCTCTACGATCTCCCACTGCGTAGCCGCCGGCAACGGGATACCCAGCTGGCTCTCCAGTTGCTCCAGCCGGTAGAACGGTGTTCCCGCCCCATACTTGAGCTGGGCGATCATCGCTGCCGCGGTTTCATCGTACTTCTCCGGCCCCACTCCCTCCGGCTCCTGTGCCGTGAACACCTGCCCGCAGGCGCCGCAGCGCAACCGCTCCAGTGAGTAAACCGTAGCCGCCAGCGGCGCCTGACCCACGATCCGCACCAGCACCTTCGGCTCTTTCTGTCCGTACACGTTGCCTTTGCCGCACTCCGGGCAGCGGTCTCCGTGGGTCAGGTTCTGGTGCTTGATATCTACCTTTCGCGCACCGCTGAACGCCTCTGCTCCATTGCGCCCATGCCCAGGTGGCGCTGGTGTATTGTCCCCCGGTTGTTTTGAGTCTTCCTGCTTCCCAAGCACCTCGCTGGTCTTCTCCGTATTGCGCGTCCGTACCAGCATTGCAGCCAAGGCATGCAACGTGTCTTTGAGCTTGTCGTGATCCGCCTCGCTCAACGGCGCTTCAAGCGCGCTGTCCAGCACTTGGTCCAGTTCCTCCAGGTTCACGTCGATGCGACGCCGGGCAGACTTCATGCCATGCCTCCGAGTAACTCACGAAAATGCTTCGTCAACGGATAGCCCAAGACCTCCTTAATCGACCGGTTCGGGATGTAACTGTTCGATTGTTTGCCTCGTCCCGTCGTCCTGCCCATCGCCACCCAGTTGGCCGCACGGTAACAGGTGCCGCGGAACCGCTCCGGATCGATGAACGTCTCCAGGAAGTAAAGCGGATGACCGTACATCTGCTGCCAGTCATCGGAGATCCGCGCCGCCATCCGGCCCAGGATATGCGACGCCAGATTTTCAACCCGGACCCACGGCAGCAGCAGGAAGCGCGTGTTGTATGCGATGAAGCGGATGCGGCTGCGCCGCGCCGCAGCATCCCAGCCGATGTAGCGGTCGCGACTGCCAAGATGACGTGGAGCCGATGACCAGGCCAGGCACGCGATGGGACGGCCTTCAGCCCATACAAGATATTTCAGGTGCTCTCCAACCGGCTGTTCATAGCCGAGATAGTGATGCTCCTCCATCAGACTGTTGAACAGCGGCTCCTGCGCGGTGCGCCGCACCTGCTCGAACTCGAGCGGCTGCAGTTTGCACAACCGATCTTCGATGGGAGTCTTATCGATCAGTACCGCTTCAGGACGGGCTCTGTGTGCCAGCGGATTATGCCGAACGTAACTGACTGGCTGTAGCGTGATCTGGCCGGCCCGCTCCAGCATCAGCAGCATGCCCCGGCACACCATGTCGCGCAACGCGCCATTCGCCTGCTGCCACTGCCAGGCTTCACATACTCTGACCGACAGTTTGCGACGGCTTTCCTTCGGATACTGCTCGATCAACGTGCGTATATAAAGGATGTCCTCCTCTTCGATCGCCCGCCCGCGATATCGGAGCTCAGCCATTGCACAGCAGTATGAAACAACTCTTTTTGGAACGCAAGGGGGTAAGGATGACTTTTTTGATCCTTACTTCAGCTCGCTCACGCGCCGCCACATCGGCGCTGCACGCACACGCGACACGTCTCCGGCCACCATCAGCAACTGCGCTTCGTAAGCCTCCAGCGCCTTGGCCGGTGAGGTCGATTCCGGCCACCAAGTGAACCTTCCCTGGGAAAGACGCTTTTGCGCAAGCCAATATCCCTGGCCGTCATAATTGAGGAGTCGAATCGACGTTCCTCTCCGGCTCCTGAAAACGAACACACAGCCGGTGATTGGATCCTCAGAGAGCTTCTCCTGGCAAACGCGGACCAAGGAATCTATCCCTTTCCTTCCGTCCACCGACTCGATCGCCACCAGCACGCGCATCTGCGCCGTGATATGAATCATCGCTCCGATTCCCGCCAGCCACGGAACAGGCTTGCCCAATCCGGTGCAGAGGAATTCTTCCACTCAATCCGCACCTTGCCTCCGATCGAGGACTCGAACTCGATCACGCACTCCGCCATCGTCGCCGGATGCGCAGCGATCAGTTCGACGAATGCCGGCGCAGTCGCCTTCTTTCCCGCCACCGAAACTCCCGCAAGCCGCCTCTTCAGTCCCATATAGTCCAGCCCCAGAGGTCGGGCAACCGGATGAAGACCGTGTTCCCGCGCCAGCTCCACCGCAGCCTGCCAAAGCGTCTCAGGCAGCCGGGTCCGATGCGGCTGAGTGCTGCGAAACTGATCCAGTTGGCGTTGTAATTGCAGGATTGGCCCGGGGATGGGTAATGCACTCTTGCTGTTCATTATCGGCCGACCTCAGCGGCTGATTGAACGTAGCAAGGTGACCCAGACGGCGTCACGCACCCTTCCCGAAAACTCACAATACAAACCCAGAAAACGTCCGGCTCGCGATGATGAGAATGCGGCGGGTCACCCAACAAAGTCGAACACTTAAGCTGTTTCAGGAATTTCTGGACGACTCAGCAC
>Ga0302140_10012512_pt1 | contig 10397 bp, 18 predicted proteins | sample I_Bog_E1_1_FD_202095 | JGI IMG/M metagenome (GOLD analysis project Ga0302140, IMG submission 202095) | Peat permafrost microbial communities from Stordalen Mire near Abisko, Sweden - I_Bog_E1_1 | ecosystem: Environmental > Terrestrial > Soil > Wetlands > Peat | place: Sweden: Abisko, Stordalen...
TTGGTTTGACATCAGATCAAGCTGGTACCCTGACGCTAAATCAATTTATTGACGCGGGTGGCGTATTCCTTGAATCGACAGTCGTATTCACGATTACGGCGGGGGTAGGTTTTAATCGGGCATTCGCGCTGGCTGGTAACTATTTCCAACTGGTATTTAAAAATACTGGCGCGAGCACCACCACCACGCTAAATATCAATACTTATTACGGATCTTTGCCAGCAACATCACAGCTCGGGAACAATTCCGTAGCAATTAATGAGGTCGGGGGCGTAGCCGTGAACACCGGTTATGTTCCAACCAGCGTGAGCCAGGTTAACGGCGGCACCCCGGCGACTATGGCAGGACCGACTGGTAAAATTGAACTTGGCGTTCAGATTGGCGCACCGTCGAATAATGCCGATAAGGCCAGCGCTGCGATCACATCGACCGGTAATAGCGGCATTATTTCTGATGACTTTGGCCAATCAATGGCGGCGCTGATTAATGTCACTGCAGCGTCCGGCACCACGCCGACTATGGACCTTGTGCTGAAAGAATCATTCGACAATGGGACCACATTTCAAGACGTTTACCACGCGGCTCGATTTACCGGAACGGGGACATTTACAGTTCCGAATATCGCCATCGGCGGTCGCCGCGCCTGGTACTGGACTGTCGGCGGAACAACCCCCAGTTTCACAACTAGTATCACTGCAATGCGAAGCGAAGGGACTCCGCTGATTTGCAGGAATTTCTTCGACCGAAACGTCGTACCGACCACGCTATCTAGCACCACCTCGGTTTACAATATCGAGGGGTGCAAGAGCATCACCATGGCCCTATGCTCAGGCGCGGCGACGACTGGCGCGACGATTCAGTTGCAGTTCAGCCCTGACGGCGTGAATTTCCTCAACGCCAGCACCGCGCTACTGTCGGTCGCAAATTCAACCGTAGCAGTGACCAGTACCACGGGCTTGCAGGGTAAATTCGCACGTGCCATTGTGACAGTCGTAGGCGCGGCGCAGACCCTGACTTACGTCAACATTTTCGGGACGAACTGACATGGAATTTACCATCAGCCTGCGGCAACCGGACGGTTCATATTCGCAGCAGGGCGTGCAATCGTGGCCGGATGTAGCCGCCGCGCAAACGGGTGTCAACGCGCTGGCTTTGCAATATAATTGCCAGGTTGCCGCGTCGTATGCATCTGGACCGGCAGATATCAGTAACTTGTATTCAATCGAGGATTAAATCATGACCCTGTCCGACCTGAAAGATTACGTAGAATCACATATCGCAGCACTCGGTGTTGCCGTAGATAGCGATGTGCATCAGATCCTGACCCGCTTTGTCGAATTCGTTGACAAGAAACAAACCGTGGCCGACGCCGTGGCGCTACTGACTGCAGAGGGCTACACAGTATCCCCGCCGGTCCCTGTTCTAACCGACGTGGTGTCGCAGTAACAGAACCGGGCCACATGGCCCGGTTTTTTCATATCAAGTGCTCATGAATCGCGGTGCCATTCCCAGGCACCCAGGCACCCAGGCCACCGAACAGCAGGCCGGCGAGAATGGCAATTAAAATTTACCTCCTAAAATGTTTAGTAAATTTCATTGACACCATTAGAATCCTTAACGGTCAATTGCTTACCGTTTGAATCATAAGTCCATTCTTTCCAGAAACCATCAGAATTCTTATAGGTCAATAGATTACCATTCGAACCATAAGTCTTTTCTTTCCAATACCCATCAGAATCCTTAAAGGCCAATTGATTACCGTTTGAATCATAAGTGAATCCCACTGGAATATCGTCACGTTTGATCATTTTTGTTTCTCCTTAATCTATATATGGATAAATCCTGGCATTGGCTGGCGCTAACTTGCCTGCATCGCACACTAGGCACGTGTCGCTCTTGCGCATCCATTTTAGTGGGGCCATATCGCTACCCATATCAGTGTCAAGCACAGACAAATTGCCGTGACCAGTGCTACCTCAATGATGATTTTTCTTGCATGAATCCACCTCAAGTTACCCCCTTGATAATCAACAACCCCAATTCTCGCATGCGCCGTAGGGTTCGGATGTTGGCCCGCCGCATGTACCACTCTTTTTCTCCCGGCTGGAAGTGGTGTGGCGCGCGACCGTCGATTACGTCATGGCATGCAGAGCAACCATAGCCTGACGAGAGGTCATCGGCTTTGCGGGCAATGCCGTGCGATTCGTCAGGGAGATGACAGAGCACAGTCGTCGACCAGCCCCCATTGCAGACACCAGCTATCTGGAATGTGCATTGCTCACCTGCAGCGCTGTCGCGGATCGCGGTCGACTTGATCGCAGTGCCCAGGCGCTTACCGGTGCCTCCGGTGTCGCCGGACATGCGGGGCACGATCTTGGACGGCCTGGTGGTTTTAGAACTCATTCGAACCTACCTTCATATTCGATGGCTGGCACTGGCGCGGATCACAGCTGAACCGGACGCCGCACTCACTGCCAAAAGCTTCGATCAGGGTGATCATGTCCTTCTGCTCGGCCGGGGTGAGCTCGCTGACGCAGCCCGGGATCTGCTCGGCAAACTTCTGCACCTTCACCGGTATCGCTTCGCTCATCTGAAACGCCCACCCCGCCAACGACCGTACCGTCGAAAACTGCATGCCATGTCCCCTTTTCTGCCCTGCACACACTCACGCCGCGAACAGCGCGCCTTGAATCTCTTTCACGTCCACGCGGACGCACGGCACGGCGCCGTAACGCTTGCGCACATGGATGTCGCAGGCCTGCACGTCGTCGACCCACACCACGCCGTTGATACCGTCGAAGATGGCCTTGATCACGTTGTCCGCGTCGGGCTTCTTCGTCGGGTAGACCTCGCCGGCCAGGGCCGCGGCCTGTTTCTTCTTCGACCAGCTGGCCGGCACCGCCAGCACCATCAGCATGTCGACGTCGACCGGGCCGGCGATCAGGTCGCGCCCAGCCATGGCCTGCTGCGCGGCCAGCGCCACCACGCCCTCATAGCTGGCGGTTTTATCCGGCGTGTACATGCGGGAGAACTTGCCGCCGCGGCTGCTGACCTTGGGCCGCCCTTTTCCGACCGGCGCACCAGGAACGTTGAACGAGATGGTCGTCATTTCTTTCCCCTGAAAAAATCACGCTCCATGCGGTACAAATTCCACATGGCGCAAACGTAGGCCACCGCCACCACGAATACCGCTACCGCGGTGAATTCTCGGAAACTCATGCGGCGCGCCTTTCAACCTGTCGCGGATCCACGTCAAACCTGACGCCCAACTCAGTCGCCGCATCGGCCTCGACTTGTTGCATGTACTCAGAAAACTCACGTACCTTCAGATCGGTGGTCGACGTGCGTTCTAGCCGTATGCTTCCATCGGGCATGGTAACTTCGATCATTGGAAGAAATTTTTCTGCGTAGTGGATATGCCACGTCTTGGACTCAAAGCGCTTCCCAGCCACCCACGTTTGATCTGCAATGGGTTTAAGTACGGCCTTCCAGTACCTAGCGTTTTGCATGTTGTTGCGCTTCTTGGCATCGTTGGTGACGATGCACCAGAGAGGACTCCCAGAATCAGCCAGGGCCTTGGCATTGAGCTTCAGGAACTGCCACAGGGCGCCGGCGACACTTTCGCTTTTAAGCTCAAACTCGCGGTAGACGGTATCGCTCATGCCGCCACCTGCCCGCGCCCATTTCGCGCCCGGTATTCATCAAGGGCTTTGCGAGCCTTATTCACCACCCCGGCGAGAGTTTCGCCTTCATATCTCGCCATGGCGCGCCTGAAGCTTTCTTCGCCGTCGAAATCGCACTCCTCAGGCTCCAGGGCGTGGTTATTGCATTTCCAGCCCTCTGCGCGAAATACCGTCCATCCGAGCTGCTTCAGATCCTGATCTCGCCAGAAATCCCGCTCCACGTTATGAAATTCCTTGCCGTCGCACTCGATCGCGATCCTCAGGATTGGATTCCCAAAATCGACGACAAACTTTCCAACGGGGAATTGCGGCCACATCGGCAGACCATAAGCGCGGATTTCACACCACATTTCCTTTTCGATCGGCGTCATCACGCGATTCCATTCCGCAATTTCGTAGGGGTCTCCGCGCATCCAGTCGTGCAGTCCTTCGCTCGCCAAGGCGCCATATGCGCGGTAGATGCGACGCACGACGTTCAAGCGGTCACGCCAGTCCGTAGCGTTCTCCACGTCATCGCGTGACGTTCCGGCCAGCTCCTTTTGCAGAATTTCCGCGCGACGTGCGTAATCTTTCGTCCAGTCACTCATGCCGGCTCCCCTTGCGAAATCTTCGCCGCCAGCAATCCCTGGATCTTCCCGAGCGCAACAGCGGCGCGGCGCTTATCCTCGATACTCAGGGCATGACCAGTCAGCAGCTCATGGCGCACCTCAGTCGATTCGCTCGGCAGTAAGGCGATGGCGTGCGCCGCCGGCAGGCGCCCGGCTTGTACAGCCGTTTTGATGGCGCTTTCTCGCCCCGCCCTGTCCGTGCCAGCGGATAACGTCCACTTCGGCGCCAGCCCGGATTCCCGAGCCTCAGCCATGACACGCTCGTAGGTCTCGCGGAATGCCATGCGGGCACCGACCTTGTCGCCAATCTGAATCAACGGCGAGGCGGCGGCGGACGCCAGAGCCATTTCCTCCGACCAGACCACACTGACACGTTCATCAGCCAGGCCGGCGGCAATCATGCCCCACGCCTCTTCAGCGCCTGGCCGCCCATCACAGCACTGCAGACGCTCCAAAACGGCAGCCAGAGACAACCGCCCAGTCAGCTCCTTACGGCAGCGCGTCAGCGCGTGCATCACCGCCGGCAGCGGGTAGGCCAGCAGGTCTTCCGTCATCACCGCCTTGGCGGTCTCCGACATCACGGTTCCCGTCAGCTCTGAAGTCACGGTAATGGCCTCGAGAATCTTCTCGGCGCTCATGCCAAGCCTTTCTGGCGCAAGATTTCCAGCGCCCCGGTGTGGGTTTCAAGATTGGCCTGCGTGGCGTCAGCTTGGCGGGCAGTGGCTTGCGTCACCCGGCGACCGGTCGCCCACTCGGTGTGCAGCTTCTCAGCGTCAGCCAGCAGGCAGTCAGCAGAATGGCCACGACTGACGTAGTATCCGTTCCCGCTCTCGACGTAGAACGCGGCGACTTGCGGGGCATTGGCGCCCAAGCGTTTAACCAGGCTGGCAAGCTGACCATTCACTTTCTGATTTCGAACAGGCGGCACGCCATAGCGAGCCACGTAGGCAGCCTTGTAGGCTTTCCAGGTATCGACGTTCAGTGGATTGGGCTCTGATTTCGACCGAGCCTTGCGGGGATCAGGGGCTGCGTCAGCAGCTACCTGCAACAGTGATGGATCTAACTGATGGTTCAATGACGGATCTTCATTAAAGGAATGTGCAGAATTTGCACTTTCAACTGGAAAATTTTGCACATTCGGGGGTGCAGATTCTGCATGTGCAGAATTTGCATGTGCAGAATTTGCACATTGCGATTTAACCAGCCCACCAACCTCAACATATGAATCAAGCGTGACGATGTAGCGGTTCGACTGTCGGATGTTCCCCCTCTGGCGCCGCTCGATGCGCACAAGGCCATGGTCTTCAAGCCAGTCGATATGACTCACTACCGAGCGGCTGGACATGCTGCCCTTGCGCTTCAGTTCGTCATTCCCAGGCCAGCACTCCCCTTCGTCACTGGCGCGGTCGGCAAGCGCCAAGAGAATCATTTTTTGACCAGTCGGAATATCCAATTCCCAAGCGCGGGACATCAGCTTGATACTCATGCTGCAGCCTTTCTTGCGATCCAGAGACCGGCAACCCACTGGATACCTTTGGGTGTGAACTTGGCTTGGTTGAATGCGTGACCGCCGTCTGATGCCCCTGCCTTCACAACAAATCGACCGGCATCCATATGGCGAGCGTGCGGAGTCAGAACACCCCCGAGGCGGTACATGATGTCGTTGTCGATCAGGAACAGGCGGAATTCAGATTCATTGGCGTTTAGAAGTTTGCAGACTTCACGGAAACCCCTATCGCCAGAGCAAGACACGTAGTGGTCGACAAACTCGACAGCGGGCCGCTGCTGTTCGATTACGGCATGCTGATGCTCGATCTGCTCGGCTTGCTGTGCAGCCAGCATCAGGGCTTGTGAGAAAGTTTGCGGGACAAGGTGGACAGGGGTGGACACTTGCCGCTCAAGTTCCTGCCAGCGGTCAATAATTCGCGCGCGGACTTCGTCGCTATAGCCAGCAACAACAAGATATGAATCGCGCTCGGCAAGGTCGTAAACATCAACAGGGCGACCGCCTGTTGCCTCTTGGCGGGTTTTACGACTTGATCGTAAAAGCCCCTTATTGAACAATCGCTCAATGGTGGCAACGACATCGTTGTGTCGCGCTTCGCACAACTCTGCGATTTCGCGACTGGACATCGTTAGGTTGTTGTTGACTATCAATGATGTGTTTTGCATAATTGCCTCAGTAGGTTTTAAGCCCCGCGAGACCCGGCAAGGTCTATGACCGGGGCTTTTTGCTGCCTGCCGTTCTTGGCAGCCTTGTTTTCACCACGCTGCTCGTTAAAAAGCGCTTCGATTTTTTTCCCGTAGATGTACGAGGTATCGAAGTGCTGCCCGTTGCGCAGTCTGGTTACGGTCGGCTGAGGAATCCCTGTCCGGCGAAAGATTTCGCCATCAGTGAAACCAGCGTCATGTAGGGCGCAAAGCATGTATTTGATCGTATTCATGCGCCGATCTTAATACGCAAACGAATTACATGCAATACGAAAGCGAATTTCTCATGAGCCATACGTTGCCGTATATTCACGGAATGGAACTAAAAGACATCTTGCGGGCGCTGATGGAGACTCGGGCTGTGGGTCAAAATGAGCTGGCCGACATCACCAAAGTGCCTCAGCCGACTATCTTTCGGATACTCAAGGGCGAGAGCAAAGACCCACGGTCGGGGACTCTCAGGCCTTTGGCTGATTACTTCGGCCTATCGGTTGCACAGATGCGCGGGGATGAGCCATTGCCGGAAGACTTAACCAAGTTGGTTGGGTCATCAGTCGTCAGGCCAGTAGTGCCACAAGGTTTGGCAATCCTCTCTTACGAGACAGTGGAAGAGCTGGACCCTGAAAGTTACGTGCTGGTTGACCGATACGATGTGCAGTTGTCGGCTGGCTGCGGGAACATCCAGTGGGCCATCAATCAAAAAGACCCTCTGTCGTTTACATCACACAAACAAATTAAATAATACGATTACGTATTGACTATCTTAATACGTTTCCGTATATTGACCACATCAGCTCAGCAACACCGAGCTACCGATCTTTACCAGGATGAAATCGCCCGACTTACGGGGCGCGAGGGAGCAGGAAGGCAGCAGCAGGCCGGACAGCGACCAACTCGAAAAACTAGAGTAGCCAGGCGGACAGGGCTTTTACAGACTGGACGGCGTAACCGGAATCGCGGTTGTGGGGCTTCTCCCTCGGAGAAAGGGGCCAGACAACTTATTGCACGGAACGTTGATAGCTGACTGGTTTAACACAGTAAGTACAGCCGCGCGACGACGGCCGAGCATAGGCAAGGGTGCGGAAAGAGTGCTGACCTCCGGGAAAGTCCGGCCAAATTCATCCTGTGAGTGTTTGCCCGCCGCGCGCGGGCTCTTTTTTTGGGAGGTCGCATGCGAATCACGCTGATTTGCGACATGACCGACGGGCTGATCGCCTTTCTCAAGGCGTGCGGCTTCTTGGTTAAGTTCAAGGGATGGGACCGCGAGTCCGGTCTGACGATCCACGAAGGAGTGCGGCCATGACTCTACGCCGCCCTGAAATCATCGCCCTGGCGCGGTTTGCGGCGCTGCTGGCCGTGCTCGCGTTTATTTCCAATCTTTGCGGAGGTCTTCTGAAATGAACATCCCGTGCACAGTAGAGCCCGACATCGCCCGCCATCTGGTCGCGGTCGGTAAGGCTGAGCGCAAAGAAGCGCAGAAGTCGTTCCATTTTTTCGATTACCTGAACAAGCTGGATATGCAGGATGCCATGTCCCGCACCGGTGAAACCGGACGGCTGTCGGCCATGGCACTCGGCGCGCTGCATCAGAAAAACGATGTGCTTGCCCGGTCTTACCTGTCCTCGATGCTGGACGCTGCGGCGGAAGATTACGCTGAAACGATGACCCCCAAGAACGATGCGGCAGGGCTGGCGGCATGACCTATCAACACACCAAGGCCAACGCCGAGGGCGCCGCGCAAGCGCAACTGGCGGTCCTCTGCGGTACCGGTCGAGAAGCGATCCCTCATGTCAAGCGAGCCCGCGACAAGCAGCGCGAGCGCACGGTGATCGAAGACATTCTTTTTGAGATTCAGAAGGCCGCTTGATGCGGCCGTTTTTATGCCCGGCAGAGTCTCGGGCAGAAAGGTTTGAGATGGAAACCCAAGTCGTGGAAGCGGCCGAAAGTGCGGCCCTCCAGCAGTACAACGGGCCGGAGACATCAACATCGGCACTGGTGCTGAACGAAGACAGCTTTAACAGCATGATGCGCGTAGCCGAGGTGATGTCCACTGGCAAGTCAACCATCCCGACGCACCTCCGGAGCAATCCGGGTGATTGCATGGCGGTGATCATGCAGGCCATGCAGTGGAAGATGAACCCGTTTGCCGTGGCGCAGAAAACCCATGTGGTGAATGGTGCCCTCGGGTACGAGGCCCAGCTGGTTAATGCGGTGATTCAGTCGTCCGGCTTCATTGACGGGCGGTTCTTCTATGAATACCAGGGTGAAGGTCAGGCCGTTCAGTGCCGTGTCGGAGCCGTGATTCGCGGTGAAAAGGAAGTCACCTGGGGTGAATGGCTGAGCGCGGCGACGGTGACCACGAAAAATTCGCCTTTGTGGAAAACCAACCCCAAACAGCAGCTTGGTTACCTGCAGGTAAAAAACTGGTCTCGCCTCTACTGCCCCGGCGCGATATTGGGCGTCTACACCCCGGAGGAGTTGATTGAAAGCGCTCCACGAGAGCGAGACGTCACACCGAAGACCGCCACCGGCTACGCAGAGAAGGCGAAGCCGTCCGGAGAGCAGACACCGGAAGCCATTGGCTTTATCGCACGGCTTGAGGCAATCGCCAACACCGGCAACATGGAAGCATTGACGCAAGAGTTTGGCGCAATAGGTAAGCCCGGTCGCGTGGCGGTTGGGGTTGATGAATGGGCGCGTATCCGCGCCATCTGCGAGCAGCATGCCCCCATCGAAGGTGAGTCCACCGAGGAGCAGCCAGCATGACCATCGAACAGCGCTCCGAGGAATGGCACCGTCAGCGCGCAGGCAAGATCACCGCCAGCCGCTTCGAGGACGCCATCAGCATGAAACTGGTCGGGCGAGAGCCGAACAAGGTCCTCGTCCCTACTGATACCCGTAGCACCTATATGCGAGAAATCGTCGCGGCCATTCTGTCCGGCGAACCGAAGGCCGAAATCAACAGTTACAGCCTGCAATGGGGTAAGGATACTGAGCCCTATGCGCGCCAGGCCTACGAAATCGAAACGGGGCATGTCGTTACCGAGGCCGAATTTATCCTGCATCCGGTTCACGATTTTATCGGCTGCTCGCCGGATGGCTTGGTCGGGGCTGATGGCGGCATTGAAATGAAATGTCCGAAAGACCCCGGCGTCCACATCAAGACACTGGCCGAAGGTATGCCGGAAGAGCATGCCGGCCAGGTGCAGGGCTGCATGTTTGTCACCGGGCGCAAGTGGTGGGATTTTGTTTCCTATGACCCGCGCACGGACGAGCCGTATCGGCTGTACATCCAGCGCATTGAGCGTGACGAGCTGTATATCCAACGGCTGGAATCCGGTCTCTGGAAATTCTGGCAGGACGTTCAGTCATACCTCGAATTAATCAAACGAAAAGTTGCTTAATCAAACGGCCCCGCTTCGGCGGGGTTTTTCATGGAGAAACCCATGGGACAACCCGAACAAACCGGCCTCGCCACCGTCGAGCCGGCCGAGATCGCCTCGCGCGATCTACTGACCATCGACCCGGTAACCTACGTCACCGCCGTCTATGCCGGCCATCACACGGCGCTGGCGCAGGCGATTGCTGCCATTCCGGCAGAGATCGACGCCGCCACCCCGGCAGGCTACAAACTGGCGACGACCCATCGCGCGACGTTCAAGGGTATTCGCACCGGCGCCAACGCCACGCGCCAGCAGCGCAAAGCCCCTATCCTCGAAATCGGCAAGCTGATCGACTCGCACTATAAGGCGCTGGAAGCCGAAGTCACCCCGTACGAAGCCCAGTTCGACGCCCTCATCAAAGACGAAGATGCGCGTAAAGAGGCCATCAAAGCCGAGAAAGCGCGCATCGAAGCCGAGCGCATCGACGCCATTAAATTCCGAATCGACGCATT
>Ga0302140_10012519_pt1 | contig 10393 bp, 5 predicted proteins | sample I_Bog_E1_1_FD_202095 | JGI IMG/M metagenome (GOLD analysis project Ga0302140, IMG submission 202095) | Peat permafrost microbial communities from Stordalen Mire near Abisko, Sweden - I_Bog_E1_1 | ecosystem: Environmental > Terrestrial > Soil > Wetlands > Peat | place: Sweden: Abisko, Stordalen...
AATAAAATTAAAGCTTACTGGTAATTAGTACTGCTCGGCTTTGATGTTGCCATCTTTACACCTGCAGCCTATCAACGTCATCGTCTCTGACAACCCTTAAAAGTAAACTCATCTTAAGGAAGGTTTCACGCTTAGATGCTTTCAGCGTTTATCCTGGCTGTACATAGCTACTCGGCATTGCACCTGGCGGCACAACCGACACACCAGCGGTACATACGACCCGGTCCTCTCGTACTAAGGTCATGTCCTCTCAATTTACTTGCGCCCACCACAGATAGGGACCGAACTGTCTTGCGACGTTCTGAACCCAGTTCACGTGCCACTTTAATCGGCGAACAGCCGAACCCTTGGGACCTTCTCCAGCCCCAGGATGTGACGAACCGACATCGAGGTGCCAAACCTTACCGTCGATATGAGCTCTTGGGTAAGATCAGCCTGTTATCCCCGGAGTACCTTTTATCCTTTGAGCGATGGCCCTTCCATACAGAACCACCGGATCACTTTAGCCTGCTTTCGCACCTGCTCGGCCTGTATGCCCCACAGTCAAGCACCCTTTTACTAATGCGCTCTATGTACGATTACCAACCGTACTGAGGGTACCTTTGCGAGCCTCCGTTACTTTTTAGGAGGCGACCACCCCAGTCAAACTACCCGCCATGCACTGTTTCCCGCAGGGGATTAGGTCCTAAGCAACAAAAGGTTGGTATTTCAACGATGGCTCCACAATGCCTGGCGACACTGCTTCAAAGCCTCCCAACTATCCTACACATTTGTTGCTCAAGATCAATGCAAAGCTGTAGTGAAGGTTCACGGGGTCTTTCCGTCCCGTGGCGGGTAACCGGCATCTTCACCGATACTACAATTTCACCGGGCTCGCGGAGGAGACAGTGTTCAACTCATTAGACCATTCGTGCAGGTCGGAACTTACCCGACAAGGAATTTCGCTACCTTAGGACCGTTATAGTTACGGCCGCCGTTTACCGGGGCTTCAGTCAGGAGCTTTGGCTTGCGCCGGACACCCTTCCTTAACCTTCCGGCACCGGGCAGGTTTCAGGCTCTATACGTCATCTTACGATTTTGCAGGGCCCTGTGTTTTTGTTAAACAGTTGGTTGAACCATTTTATTGAATCCACATCGCTGTGGATGGCTTTATCCCGAAGTTACAGCCACAATTTGCCTAGTTCCTTCTCCGCGGCTCACCCGAGCGCCTTAGAATACTCATCCCGTCTACCTGTGTCGGTTTGCGGTACTGGCCGCCATGATCGCTTTTCTTGGGAGGGGGTTCGCAGCTGCGCTTTGCCCGGAGGCTCGGCTCGGCTATTCCGTCAGCTTACGCTGCTACTACCCTCCGTCACTTTCATTACATGGCAGGTAAAGGAATATTAACCTTTTTTCCATCAGATGCCCCTTTCGGGTTTTCCTAAGGACCAGACTAACCCTGATCCGATTAACGTTGATCAGGAACCCTTAGACTTTCGGCGTTAAAGTTTTTCACTTTAATTATCGTTACTTATACCTACATTTTCTTTTGAAACCACTCCACAGCAGGTCGCCCGGCTGCTTCTATGTTGTTTCAATGCTCCCCTACCACTGCCCGCCGAGGCGGGCAATTTAGAACTTCGGTTCGCGGTTTGATGCCCGATTATTTTCCGCGCAGGACCTCTCGACCAGTGAGCTGTTACGCACTCTTTAAATGGATTGCTGCTTCCAAGCAAACATCCTGGCTGTTATAGAAGTCCCACCTCGTTTGACCAACTTAACCGCGTATTGGGGACCTTAGTTGCTAATCTGGGTTATTTCCCTCTCGGCCACGGACCTTAGCGCCCGCAGCCTCACTCCCGGAGATATATGGCAGCATTCGGAGTTTGTCAGGGTTTGGTAGGCGGTGAAGCCCCCTAGCCCAATCAGTAGCTCTACCTCTGCCATACTTCTTATATCCGAGGCTGTTCCTAAAAACATTTCGGGGAGAACGAGCTATCTCTCAGTTTGATTGGCCTTTCACCCCTATCCACAGGTCATCCCAGAACTTTTCAACGTTAACGGGTTCGGCCCTCCACTGGGTGTTACCCCACCTTCAGCCTGCCCATGGATAGATCACAAAGTTTCGCGTCTGCCCCCACTGACTGACCGCCCTGTTTGGACTCGCTTTCGCTGCGGCTCCGTTAAATAAGAACTTAACCTTGCCAGTGAGGAGCAACTCGTAGGTTCATTATGCAAAAGGCACGCCGTCACCCATTGCTAGGCTCCGACCGCTTGTAAGCACACGGTTTCAGGTACTATTTCACTCCCCTGTCCGGGGTGCTTTTCACCTTTCCCTTACGGTACTGGTCCACTATCGGTGTCTGAGGAGTATTTAGCCTTACCAGATGGTGCTGGCAGATTCATGCAGGATTTCTCCGGTCCCGCATTACTCAGGGTACCGCTCGTCCACGTTATTTTGTGCCTACGGGGCTGTCACCCGCTTTGGCTCGACTTTCCAGAAAATTCGGCTTGGTAACGTATTCTAAATGCGGCCCTACAACCCCGCAGCGGCACGCCGCTGCGGTTTGGGCTCTTCCCTTTTCGCTCGCCACTACTTGGGGAATCATTATTATTTTATTTTCCTCTCCCTACTTAGATGTTTCAGTTCAGGAGGTTGGCCTCCCGCTTGCGCGGGATATAAAGGGTTGCCCCATTCGGAAACCCGCGGATATAATGCTTGTGTGCAGCTTTCCGCGGCTTATCGCAGCTTACCGCGTCCTTCATCGCCTCTCAGACCCAAGGCATCCACCGTGTGCCCTTATTAGCTTTAAAAATCTTTACATACGGCGCTTTTGCGTCCGCCGCATGTCTCTTATGCTTTCTAAAAATTTGCTTTCCCAATATGTCAAAGAGCTTAACAACACAGCCCCTAGCCTTAAGCTATTAGCCGCGAGTCCTGCAGATGATGGGGTTGTGGGCCCCTAAGCCTTTCGCTTCACCTATAATAAAGAATAAAAGAACTGTAATTTTACCTGTAACCCTTAACTTGTAACCTGTGACCTGTTTTGTGGAGGATATCGGAGTCGAACCGATGACCCTCTGCGTGCAAGGCAGATGCTCTAGCCAACTGAGCTAACCCCCCATTTTTAATTTGGAAATGAGTTGATTTGAAAATTTGAAAATGCCTTGATTCAACAACGGGCCTTGTATTCCCATTTTCAAATTTCCAAATTGCCAAATTTTCAAATTGGCTGTCTGTAGACCCGACCAGAGTTGAACTGGTGACCTCTACATTATCAGTGTAGCGCTCTAACCAACTGAGCTACGGGTCTGTCTACCCCAAGTAATTAGCTTATAGCCGTTAGCTCTTAGCTTTTAGCCTTAGTTGTGAGCGTCAGTGAAAGAACTTCTTTTTTAAATTCTAAGAAAGGAGTGGAAGCAACAGTTAAAAAATGATTTGACGCCAGTCTCTAAAAAGGAGGTATTCCAGCCGCACCTTCCGGTACGGCTACCTTGTTACGACTTAGCCCCAGTCACCGATTTTACCCTAGGCAGATCCTTGCGGTTACCGACTTTAGGTACACCCGGCTCCCATGGCTTGACGGGCGGTGTGTGCAAGGTCCGGGAACGTATTCACCGTATCATTGCTGATATACGATTACTAGCGATTCCAGCTTCATGCAGGCGAGTTGCAGCCTGCAATCTGAACTGAGAGGGGTTTTTTGGGATTAGCGCCCTGTTGCCAGGTGGCTGCCCTTTGTACCCCCCATTGTAGCACGTGTGTAGCCCTGGGCATAAAGGCCATGATGACTTGACATCATCCCCTCCTTCCTCGCGCCTTACGGCGGCAGTTTCTTTAGAGTTCCCAGCCTGACCTGATGGCAACTAAAGATAGGGGTTGCGCTCGTTGCGGGACTTAACCCAACACCTCACGGCACGAGCTGACGACAGCCATGCAGCACCTTACATACTGTGTATTGCTACAAAACCCCCTTTCAGGGGCGGTCAGTATGCATTCTAGCCCAGGTAAGGTTCCTCGCGTATCATCGAATTAAACCACATGCTCCACCGCTTGTGCGGACCCCCGCCAATTCCTTTGAGTTTCAGCCTTGCGGCCGTACTTCCCAGGTGGGATACTTAATGCTTTCGCTCAGACACACACTGTGTATCGCGTATGTCGAGTATCCATCGTTTAGGGCGTGGACTACCAGGGTATCTAATCCTGTTTGATCCCCACGCTTTCGTGCCTCAGCGTCAATATATGCGTAGCCTGCTGCCTTCGCAATTGGTGTTCTATGTCATATCTAAGCATTTCACCGCTACATGACATATTCCGCAGGCCTCCACAATATTCAAGACAGATAGTATCAATGGCAGTTTCCGGGTTAAGCCCAAAGATTTCACCACTGACTTAACTGCCCGCCTACGCACCCTTTAAACCCAGTGAATCCGGATAACGCTTGCACCCTCCGTATTACCGCGGCTGCTGGCACGGAGTTAGCCGGTGCTTATTCACCTGGTACCGTCAAGTGGGGAAGAATCCCCGTTTTTCGTCCCAGATAAAAGAAGTTTACAATCCAGAGGACCTTCATCCTCCACGCGGCATGGCTGGTTCAGGCTTGCGCCCATTGACCAATATTCCTTACTGCTGCCTCCCGTAGGAGTCGGGCCCGTGTCTCAGTGCCCGTGTGGCTGATCATGCTCTCACATCAGCTACTGATCGAAGGCTTGGTGGGCCGTTACCCCGCCAACTACCTAATCAGCCGCACACCCATCACCAAGCGCCGGGGCTTTAATATCTGTGTGATGCCACACCGATATCTTATGGGGTATTAATCCGGGTTTCCCCGGGCTATGCCCCACTTGGCGGAAAGTTGTGTACGTGTTACGCACCCGTTTGCCGGTCTACCATTGCTGGCATCCCTCGACTTGCATGTATTAAGCCTGCCGCTAGCGTTCATCCTGAGCCAGGATCAAACTCTCCATTGTAAATGTTGTTTGAATCTCTGACTATAATTTCTCTCGAAATTAGCGTCTTGATTTAATTTTTTTAACCGCGTAAACCTTTACCGTAGTCACTTTAACATCGCTGTTAAAATATTACGTACTGTTGCTTCCATTCTTTCAAAGACCTTCAACCCTTCTTCCAAGCTCTCAGCTGTCAGCTGATAGCTTTTAGCAGGGCAGTGCGGTGTGCGCGGATTCGGACCGCCCCTTCCTTACCCCCTGCGGACATTTTCAAGTTTTATGCTTTTTACGCTTTTACTCTTTCCTGCCGCCCGGTAACACCGTATTTTCAATTTTCCAAGAACTTCTTTTTTTTCTCCCCCCGCTCTTTTTCGTTTGGGGTTGCAAAGGTAACCGTTTTCTCTAAACCACCAAATCTTTTTTATCTTTTGGTTATCTTTTTTTAAGCCTCCTTTCTAACCTGTTTTAACCTCCCCTTGCCAACCTTTTTACTGAAAGAACTATGCTTTTTTTCGAAGCGGGGTGCAAAGATAAGGGTGAAAAGTTTACTGCCAAATCTTTTTGAACCCTTTTATGTATCCATTTGCTAAAACGCAATACCAGTAAGGGTTTCAGGGCATAAAAAAAATTGCCCTAAAAAATGGCAATGTAAAATGCCTCATGTTATAGGCTGTTCAAAATACCCTTCAGGGTAGTTAACCTTCATTAAAAACAAACCATGCCCCGGCACTGAAAAATCAACTTTTGTGCAATCCTTTGCACTAAGTATGCTTTTAAAGCTTTCCACAGGGTTTGGTAATTTGCAAATATTAAGCATAGTACCAACCAAGCCGCGCACCATCCCCCTTAAAAAGCGGTTGCCAGTTACGTTGTATAAAATACGGTCACCCTTAACCACCCACGCAGAACTGTGTATGGTGCATATAAATGTTTTAACCTCGGTATTTCGTTTGGAGAAAGAAGAAAAGTCTTGTTTGCCCACAACAAGGGCGGCAACCTCATTCAATAAAGCAACATCAGTTTTATACGGGTAGTAATACCCCCTGCTTTCCAGAAAAGGGTTCTTCTCCTTATATATACAGTATTTGTACTCACGGCTTGTGGCATCAAACCGGCAATGCCCATGCGGCATAACTTCATGCATGCCCAAAATAGCTATATCCGGCGGCAGCATAGCATTAAGGTTATAAACATGCTGGGCAGTAATAACGAACGGGGCATCAAAGTGAAAATAGTTCTGTAACGCGTGTACGCCCGCATCTGTGCGGGATGAGCCGGTAAGTTTAAATTTATCCATGCTTGCCTCCACAAGCGCCTTCCTGAAACGGGTTACAAGCGCTTTTTCAATTTCCCGCTGTATGGTGTTGGCATTTTCTTGAAATTGAAAACCGCTATATCCTGTACCTTTATAACAAACCTCCAAAAAATAACGGGGCATAAGGGGATTATTTTAATATTGCTTGGAACTGCTGCTTATAATTAGCATCTATCATATAACTCCCCAACGACCCGAAATTACCAATATCATACACCGATGGGTACATTGTTTTAAAAAACCGCAGCCTTGCGTCATCGCTTAAAAAAAAGCCAGCCAGGTCTTTAACCTGCTGGGTAGTAATGCACCTGCCGTCCAAATAATTATGTGCAATATTAATCATCTTGTTCTCGTCCGTTTCAAGGTATATTTTGTGTTTCAGCTTTTCAGCAGCGGCATCCGTTAGCATCTTTTTACAGTCTGTGCGGCTTAAATCATGGGGAACAGCGGCGGAGGTACTATCGGCAGCGGCATTTGTAGGCGGTGCAGCCGCCGTGTGTTGCAAACTTGCATAGTCAGGCTTAGCCGTGTCTACAATTTTGGTAACTGCTGCCCCTTTGTTAGCGAATGGCACCCCTGTTGAAGTATCCGCCCCTTTAACAGAAGCATCTGCGGCCGTTACTGTTGATGTACCTTTATTAAAAAAGGGATTAATTAACTGTTTGTTTGATGATGTGTCAAAAGCAAGAGTATCGTTTTTAGTAACGGCAACCTCATTTACTGGTGGCTGGTTAGTAACCGCTGCACTATCGGTTCTGGTAGCTACCCGCGAATGCGGCGCGGTACCAAAAGTAGCTGTTTGCGAGGTATCTGTGCTTGTATTTCCATGGGCAACAGAGGATGAATCAGCTACAGTATTAGCCGCCACGTCAGTAGACGGAACCATCAGGTGGATGGTGTCAGCACCATTGCCATTAAAATCAACAAAAACCATCTCCGTGCCGCCATTTACGTCTTCTTCCGATGCCTTTATTACACCCTTTGTTGCCGCAACGTATCCCTTGTCATCTGCCGCTTGGGGCGCATCTGCGGTGGTTTCGTCCGCCCCAGAGCCGTCAATTTTAGTAGTATACACCCAAACTGTAGGTTTAAGCAGGCCGCTGTCATCGGCAACTTCGGCCAGCATTTTGGCAAAAACATTTATTTTTCCAGGCCCTTTGCGGCCTTCCAGCATATTTTCATCATCCTGCCCGCTTACCGTGGCTAACTCTTTCCCGCTTTTTATATCTTTCAATACCCAGCCTATTTGGGGTTCGTTCTTCAAAATATAACTTTGGTCGTCCTTGCCAACCGTGCAGGAAAAATTTTGCGAAGGATATTTATCGCCTGCAAAATTTATCAAAAGGTTATACGTTCCGCCAGACAGGTTAGAAATACGCAGAAGCCCTGTTTTTGCGGAATTAAACAACGTACCATTAATTGTTATTGCAAAGGGCACCTTGTCGGCAGACTGCACAGAAATAAAATGCTGTGCCGAAACAACCAATGCGGAAAGAATAAACCAGCTTACTATAAATAAACTATAAATAGGGCCTTTTCTCATTTACTTCAAATCTAATTTAAACAAAACTACATTAAACGGTGTAAGAGTAGTACAACCACCACCCAAGGTTAGCACAAATACAGCAAAATCCGCTCCGTTTCCAAATTCTGCATGCCGTTTTTTTTGCCGGTAGTTGCAAAAAACTATTTTTAAATAGCGTCTCGCCAGCCAACCCGCGATAAATTTTATGCTTTTTCCTCACTCTCTGCATATAAATACGTGCCGGAAGCATAAACAGACAAGCAATTATACTATTTTAACCTTTTATAAAGTATTAATTAAAAGAAATTCGCACCCGCTGCATTTACCCTAAAATAAGTTTGATGAAGAAATTATTGCCCGTTTTTTTTATGTTGCTTGCAGGTACTATAATGGCCCAAGTGGTGGTACACTCCAGCAGAAACCAGTCTTGGAAGAAAATATACCGGGCATCTGCGCCAAAAATAAATGACCTTGTTGATACCAAACTGGATGTGCGGTTCGATTATGGCAAGCAGTACCTGTATGGAAAAGAATGGGTAACCCTGCACCCGCATTTTTACCCCACCGACTCGTTGATGCTTGACGCAAAGGGCATGGATATTAACGAAATATCGCTTGTGAAGGAAGGCAAAAAAACGCCTTTGCATTACAATTACGACAGTGTTAATTTATATATTACCCTTGACAAAACATACACCACCGACGAAAAATATACCATTTATATTGACTATACTTCAAAGCCGAATGAAGTAAAAGAAGAAGGCAGCGCGGCTATTAACGATGCAAAAGGCCTTTATTTTATAAACCCAAAAGGGGAAGACAAGAACAAGCCCACCCAGATTTGGACACAAGGTGAAACAGAATCGAACAGCGTTTGGTTTCCCACGATTGACAAGCCTGACCAGAAAACCACCGAAGAAATTACGATGACCGTGCCAGATAAATATGTTACCCTAAGCAACGGCCTGCTGGTTGCCCAGAAAAAAAATGCAGACGGCACACGCACCGACACATGGAAGCTTGACCTGCCCAACGCACCTTACCTATTTTTTATGGGCGTGGGCGACTATGCCATTATAAAGGACAGCTACAAAGGCAAGGAAGTGAATTATTATGTAGAAAAGGAGTATGCACCCGTAGCAAGGAAGATATTTGGCTTAACGCCTGAAATGATGCAATTCTTCTCAGAAAAGCTTAATTATGAATACCCTTGGCCAAAATACGACCAAATAACTGGCCGTGATTACGTTAGTGGTGCGATGGAAAATACCACAGCCACCCTGCACACAGATGCATTGCAACAAAACGCGCGGCAGTTGGTAGACGGCAATAAATACGAAGATTATATAAGCCACGAACTGTTCCACCAGTGGTTTGGAGACTTGGTAACCTGCGAAAGTTGGAGCAACATTACCGTAAATGAAAGCTTTGCGGACTATAGCGAGTATTTATGGAGGGAATATAAATATGGCAAGGACAACGCCGACGAAACAAATTACCATTCGCTGCAGGACTATTTAGGCTCGGGCGGTGAAGATAAAGACCTTGTGCGTTTTTATTACCATGACAAAGAAGATGTGTTTGACGCTGTAAGCTACCAAAAAGGCGGCAGGATACTGCACATGTTGCGCAACTACTTAGGCGATGCAGCTTTTTTTAAAGGCTTGAATGTTTACCTTAATGCAAATAAATTCGGCAACGGCGAAGCACACCAGTTAAGGCTTGCGCTGGAGCAAGTAAGCGGCCAAGATCTTAACTGGTTTTTTAACCAATGGTATTTTGGCAGCGGCCAGCCAAAGCTTGACATAAGCTACGATTATGATGCCGCCACCCAAACGGCAAAAGTTTTTATAGAGCAAAAACAGCAGACTGAAAAAACATTCAAGCTGCCTGTGGCCATTGATGTATACGATGGCACCGATAAGAAAAGATATAACGTTTGGATAAACGACAAGAATGACACCTTTGCTTTTCACGTTAATGCAAAGCCTGAATTGATAAATGTTGATGCCGATAAAATATTGGTTGTTGACAAAGACGACCATAAATCAGCAGAAGAGTTTGCCTTCCAGTACAAACATGCCGGCAATTATGTTGACAGAAGGGAAGCGGTTGACTTTGGTATAGACAATTTTGAAAACGATACCGCTAAAAATGTGTTGTTTGTTGCTTTAAACGACCAACGGCCCGGTTTACGTAAATATGTGCTTGAACACCTTAGGGCTGACAAATTAGACAAAGCATTTATTACTGCCGTTGAAACCATGGCCAAAGCCGACACCAACAGCCCCGTAAGGGCAGCAGCCATCGAATTGCTGGGCGAATTAAAAAACAAAACTTACGAGGAGTTTTTTATAGCTGGAACTAAAGACTCATCGTACAGTGTTGCGGGCCAAGCTTTATCAGCCCTCGCTTCCATAGATAATGCAAAAGCCGTTTCGTTATTGCCTGGTTTAAAAACAGACGCAAGGGACGATTTGGCAAGCATTGTGGAGCAGGTGGAAATATTAGCAAAAACGGATGCTGATTTTGATGATATGGTTAAGCAGTTTAACAGCGAATCGCTACAAAAAAAGTTTGACGGGATATTTAATTTTATCACCTACCTCGCCAATGTTAACGAT
>Ga0302140_10012520_pt1 | contig 10393 bp, 8 predicted proteins | sample I_Bog_E1_1_FD_202095 | JGI IMG/M metagenome (GOLD analysis project Ga0302140, IMG submission 202095) | Peat permafrost microbial communities from Stordalen Mire near Abisko, Sweden - I_Bog_E1_1 | ecosystem: Environmental > Terrestrial > Soil > Wetlands > Peat | place: Sweden: Abisko, Stordalen...
ACCAGCGGGAAAACATCCTTATAACTCTCTCTCCCCATCCAACAATCCAGATGTCCATATCCCCTTACCACCTCCCTTCTATAAAGGCCGCTATCGCCACCAAACCTGTCGCGCAGGATGCTGTACGTCTTGTCCGTCGCTTCGGGCGTCAGCACTTTGTTGTCTGAGCCGGAGAAGAGCAGGAAGGGAATTCCTTTCAGGCGCTTGAGGTTTGAGGGCTCGGTCAAAGGTGTGAAGAGCGGCGCGTTGGTTGTTACGGTGCCGCGGTGGCCTTGCTGCATTAGGGTGTGTAGAAGCGTCATGTTGACGCCGCCGAAGAAACGGTTTATCTGTCGGTGCGTGCTCTCGTTCAGGTTCTTGTGATTCCAAAGTCTGTGATTTAATCAGCATACGATTTCTAACTTAGAAGAAAGATGGGGTAGAAACGTACCGCCCGAAAATGAGAGAACAGCGATGGCACGACACGTTATTGCAAATCTCTTCCCTAGAGTCGGGATAGAAGCGCAAGATCTGGTTGACCAGTTGCTGGAAGTATGAGTCGTCTCTTGTGGAAGAGCAGCTGAACCAACTCCCGCCGAACATGCTGTACAGCTTGTCGAATGGGATGGGCCCAGCGAGGACTTTCGCCATGTTCAGCGTGCTCCAGATGGGATGGCAGAAGACTTGCGAGCAAGAGATACCCTTCACATAGGAAGCGGGGATCGTGCCATCGAGCAGTCCGCAGGAGTAGGCGACAGATCCCATACAGTGGGCGATGGTGTAGACGGGCTCTGGTCCGTGTACTTTTCGGATCCAGTCGTAGCAGGCTTTGATGTCGAGGCGGGCATCATAGGTTGTCCAGTTATTTTCCGCAACCATGAGCTGACAGATTCGGTGCACGCATACGAACACCCGGTATCCTGCTCTCGTGAAGTAGTTGACCGCATTAACCTCAATGGTTGGCAGCGCGAAGATCTGCTGGTCTACACTAGCTCCAGGAATCATGAAGAGGTTCTTAGTCTCGACGCCTGGCGCGCGGGGTTCCCAGACATGGAGAAGCGTTTGCACGCCGTCAACAGCAATGATCTTGATCGTTTGGTCGGGCGAGGTGTCGTTGATGTAGCCGTTGTAGGTCACTGACGGGTATTGCTGCCATGTGAAGGGCGCGAGGAAAAGAGATGCAGATTGTCGTGCGAAGAAACCCATGAAAGACATCGTAGAGCTCATCTTCGCCCAAAGATTCTTGCCTGACGGCTTCAAAGTGAAGATCTCAGAGAGGAAGTCAGAAGGTCGAATGTGCAGCATTCCTCTCCCTAGGACCTTGCTTGTTTGTGTTTCTGAGATTGTCACATAGAGCGTAGAAGCTGCTGTCCAGAAGCGGACAGGTCCGAGGGCCACCGAGGAGTCCACAACTTTGTATCCGTGGAAGTGATAGTCGATGCCTTCGGTGGATGTCATGTCGAAGTCGTAAGTCAGGTTACGAGTACCCGGTGCTTTTTGATCAACGCTGAACAGGTGGAAGTCACCACGCTGCACCATGAAAGGACTGCCTTTCAGACCGGCGCATGTGAAGGTTCCAGTGAGCATCGCTCGGTGATCAGCGCGGTTGACGATTTTTTCAGTATCCCATGCTTTAACACTTAAGAAGAATCGAGCTTCTTCGCAGAGACCACGAGCTGTTCTTGCTGCAGTTTGGTAGTCTTCGATCTTGTCCCCTTCCACACCATCTCCAACGTGGATGTAACCTGACATGACTTCAGAGAAGCCGAATCCGTTGGCCTGAGCTGCTCTTGTCGATTTCACCAGTTCAGTAGCATTTCCTATCCTGCTGGTGTTCTTCCTATGCAGCGCACTATTGCTGCCGACGATTTGATATGGATCAGCAAAGAGATCCAGAACCTCGTTCTTCGAAGTCAAGTCAATCGGTTTGAAGATCCTGTACTTCGCAGCATATTCTACCGATCGCTCAGCCAGCGCTGTGATAGTTGCGAACGGGTTGACTCCGAGAGCTGTTGGGATAACAGCCGCGTCTGTGACAATCAAGCCAGGGTGTGTCTCTTCACCATTGCCAGAGAAGACTTCTCCGTAGTGGTTGGTGACCCCATGCATTCCCGACCCGTCGTTACTCATGCAAGCACCACCGATAGGATGAACTGTGATTTCTTGTTGTCCCAAGGCTGCATAAAATGGACTCTGGACGAAAGTCCCTCCAACTGCTTGTGTAGCACGCTTCAATACATCGTTGAGGTACTCCACATGCTCGCTTCGTCCCACACCAAGGAATTCCAGCACGATTTGATCATCTTTCAACGTCAAGCTTGCTTGATTGGAGTCATGGCTCATGATGAGATAGGTTTGCGTCCTCTCAATGCTGCCCTTGGAGAAATATGGCCCAAGGAAACGACTTCCTTGCTGAGCTAGCACATGCTTGACTTTTCCAACTAAGGTTTCACCCTTCGGAACTTGATTCCCAGGCATCATCTCCAGCATTGTTTGGAACAATGGAGCAAGTGCTTTGGGAACAGCACCCTCTTCGATGACGAATCCATCCAAAGGATTGTCTTGATCTCGACAATCTATGATGCCTGTAATCGTGGGCCCGACTGGCTTGTATGGAGACGGATATTGGCGACCGATGGCATTCACTTCGGTATCGGTATTATATCCGAAAGCCAGAATATCACCGTTCCCGCTCATGTTGAGGCCGACCTTGTCGCTCATCGTCAAGCCGAGTTTCTTACTTCGAAGTAGGATTTCGGTGCTACCGATACTTCCAGCTCCGAGAAAGACGCATTTCTTGGCATGCACCCACATCAAATCTTCGTACAGATTGTCTTTAAAAGCACCTCTTGCGCTCCCATGCCATGCAAAGAAAACGAGATAGCCCTCGACATCCGGATCTGGGTGCTTCTGGATATATCTCACTTCACACTGACAGAACATTTCGGCTCCCCAATTCCACGCATCAGAGAGATAATTCACCAGTGTGCTTGACTTGCTTCCATCATTCACTCCCGTCGAGTCCATCCCTGTCAAAGCTGACGGATACATTTCGACTCCAGTACTGTTTGGGCCTCCCTTGAATCGAGTGGTTTGTGGAACTCTCTTGAACTTTTCTTTCCATCCAAGAGCTGCAGCCTGTCGCTCCAGCATACTCAGTTTGGGTAACTCCGGCCAGTCTCCGGGATACTCTTCCGGCTCCAGCACATCAGAGGCACGCTTGTAATACGCTTCTAGCTCTTTCAACCCATGTTCCCGAATCTCTTTCGGCCAACATGGTAGTTTTAGAGTCCCATCATCAGCTTCGAGGAAGACATTCGCGTTCAGCAAGCTTGTTCCGCCAAGTCCATTCGCTACAAATGCGTTCTGGCCCCTGCCACAGATGAGGTGATAGAGACCGGTCGGGTCGCCAGCTTCAACCATCGCGCCAGTGAGGAATCCAGGTGCAAAGTCTCCCGAGACGTGGAATTGCTTCACGGCATCAACGAAGCCGCTGGGATATTCACCCGGCCAATGCTCCCTTCCTCTCTCTAGCAGGCAGACAGACTGCCCAGCTCTGGCCATCCGGCTTGCTGCAACGCCACCTCCGTACCCCGACCCGATGACCACACAGTCATATGCGTTCCTGAGAAGCTCGACAGGTTTGGATATTCGAGGGAATTGCTTGATGCTCGGGTCATCAGTGTACGACTTGATCTTAGCGTGCGCTTTTGATTGCGGACCATTGGCCTCTGTAGTGTGCGGGCCAAACGCTGGTATTTCATGGGACTTGTCTGCTGGCATGGTATGCGCATGTCGAGGCCCATGTGGGAATGGATATTCATCGATGCTACCATCGACCCGGAAGTGGGAAGAATAGCCTCTGTCCAACTGAGGCCGTGTGTCGGCGCTGTCGTTGGGGGTGATCACTTGGGCATTCTCTCTGAAGCGTACTTGTGATGTCGTGTGAGTTCCATTGGTGCCGTTGCTATGTTCATGGGATGGGAAAGTGGTCGCATGCGTGCCATTGGTACTCTGCTTTGCATGCTCCCAGAGATGGTTATCCGGGGCGGGAGTTGGGAGGTCGTTCGGCATAGAACCTAGGAAGAGGCTTGTATTTTCATCAGCGGTGGTTGCCGCTGAGTCCTGTGCGTCGGCCATTGTCTCCTCTCCCTCTTTTTCTCTTCCAAGAATGCCTCAGAACAGGCGATGGCCTCTATGTGCCCTAATCACAAACGATTGACGGACTGAGAGATTGACGGTGGGTTTCGTGGAAGCTATCGCTAGACTTGTGGCTCAGCTCTCGAACTTGTCGCTGGCGCAACCTTCGCGGGCGTCGTAACGATGTTTGGATGGTCAGGACATCAGTCGCAATAGCCAGGAGAGACGACCGGGCAGTGTATGATATATCAGACGAATCTGCTGCCGCCTGAAGTGATTTTCACAGCCTCGCCGCAATCAACAAAGAGGGCTGACGTGCCCGACGAAAGATGCAGATGCAGGGGCGGGATCATCGGCGCCAAGCCAGATATATTTATCGCAACGAACACACTTCGCAGATAGCGGCAGACTAGACGGCGCAACGAAAGGATTGACGTGAAATGGAAGCAGAAACGAAGCAACGATGATGAGGATGACATTCCACACGGACCAACAGTCGGGGAGAATCCATTTAAGAGCAACCGTCCCAGGGCTGATGGATTCGGAGCTGACAGCGGGACCTGGCCAATGCGACTCACTAAAGCCCATGTCTTGGGGCCTGGAAATAGTGGTGATGGACGCCATCGTCGGGGCCCAGCTCGTGAATTGACCACTCAGGGTGCGGGATGGTGGGGGGGTGTTCAGCATTGGGACAGCACGCCCGGGATCACCAGTGGACACTTGGCTGGGATCTCGGTGAGCTACCAGAAACGGGGGCCCAGCTCAGCCGCCCTGAAGAACCACTGTGCCTCGGTGGAGGGTGTGTGGGGGAAGACGGCCACTGGGCGGTGGGATTGAAGGATGCGGGCCACTGATATTCCCTCGTCTTCAGCCTATCTGCTGGGGATCCTACTGCCATGTGAAAGCCATGCCCAATTGCGCACCCATCGCGGCCACCGACTTTGCTTCTGCGTGAGCCGAGCCGTGCGGAACGAACTGCTGCAACAGCAAGCCATCTGTAGCTGCAGGCGGGACGGGCGCTGGGAACGGGGCACTGGGTGGTAGGTGATCAGTGGTCGATGGCATCGGTGGTATGCACCCAAAATTGCTTCATGTGTTGTGGTGTTGCGGCGGGCTGGTGGCGTCCTCGGTGCTTCTTCTCCGCGACAGCGTCCTTTTTAGGAACGAGGCGCCAGGGGCTCGTAGTGGACGATAAAGCCTGCCTAATCCCTCGCGTTGCGCGCGATATGTGTCTCCAGCGTCCAAGATTCTGCGTCGTTGATCATCGTTTACAATTGAACAAGGTCAGACACCGTCCAACATACGAAGAGGGATCAGAAGAGAGGAAAAGGAAAGATGATGTTGCCCATGAAAGCAAATGTCTCTCGCTTGGGCTGCTAGCGCAGACAAGGCTTGCTGGTTGCCTCTACAAGCTTCGATCTCACCCGTTAATCCAGACGGGAACGTCAATTTCGCCTCTCTTTTCTCACCATCGTAATGCTTCCTTATTTCCTGGTCAGCACCCAATGTCAACGACACATGGGGTGGATTTCGTGGACTTGGAGTTCTCTTTTGCGCGAGCGTTTCTCTGGTGGCGTTCTATTTCTCCCAGTACACTTTTGACAGCGTCAAAGGTTTCACAGAAATCGAATATCCGAGCAATACAAGATGTTCAGAGCTGCAAAACCTGTTAGCTCATTCTCGATTAACAGCACTTCTCGCCGTTGGTAGCTCAAGATAAGTCTGCGCAGAGTGAAAATAAAAGCCTAACTTCATTCTCTAGCAATTAGAGTTGTGAGGTTCTCACAGAAACCTCTCTCGTCGCACCGCCACTTCCACGTTTTCACGACATAGCCACAACCAAAAGAGCTTGCTATTATTTTGGGAACGAGGAGGCAGATGCAGTAACTGCCGGTACAGATGCCACGCCGCTCATCCACCCTTTCGCTGTGCCACCAAGGCTTATATCACGTGCACCCCACCTCAACACGGTCCTGATCCCATGATTGGGGGCCATATCTTCAAGCCCTGGCTTCGATCTTCCTGCCCTTTTTTTGCGAAATGCAACAAACCTCTGTTCTCAGCCGTTTTTGGTCGTGTCTGGGACCGATTCCATGCCACGCGGGAGCTAGGGTGGAGTGCGGCCCGGAAGTCTAATCAGAGGAGATTCGAATCCATAAAGTCCTCAGCCCTGCCTGATGCTCCTGAAAAAGACATCTGGATCTCGTATGCGTATTCTCGATTGGTGGCGAGCTCAAATTTATGACCACCAATAGATATCCCAATCAGGGACTTCTGCTCTAGGCTCCAGCGAATCCCTGTCGGAAGCTGAACGGCTGACGGACATCAGGCTAGCAAGTGACACTTACTTCTTCTATATGAAAAGCCAAGCTTTCATCCTCTCTCAAACTCAGCTTCATATATTGCTTGCTCTTCAAGCTCTATTGACACTCACTTCCTTGAAGATGGACGAACCACGACGGATCACCGAACCAGACCTCCTCGGCGACATCACAAATAGAGTATCCAACCTCGCCACCTCAACATATACACAACCACCAAAAATAGCACTCGTGCTCCTCCAGCCCCTCGGAAACCCTTCCAAAGTTGCTGCATCGCTTCCCCCAAGATCCTTCTCTCCTCATTACCATCAATATGTCAACTTGCAGCGTCTCAGCCGACAATGGCGACAAGCTGTCGCTGAAGCTCCGCCTATCTCGCATCTGATCTTCGATCTTAGTCTCCCACGGCCGGATTGCGAGGAAGATTTTGAAAAGGTCTATTGGGACACCGGGGTTCCGGAGGAAGGAGGCATTGCTGTGAAGACGAGGGATGTGATGACACTTGTTATTACGATTGCCACCGAAACTAGGATGAGGGTTGAGGGGAAGGTGAAGTTTGAAGTTAAGTATGAGGCAAGTGAGGGTGTGAGTGGGAGAGCTATGAAACTACTTGGGAAGCAGCTTGGAGAGCTGGAGAAAGAGTATCAGAAAGATACACCTCTGTGAGACGATGAGGAACGGACTGCCCAGGAAGGGTAGCGTCAGAAAATGGCCGTGGATTCTCTCATCACAGTTAATCACCATCACCATAGTTTGGGAAAGGGGACGTTAAGTTAGACAGGCCACGTCTCGCAACCCCTTAGCAACAGGCTTAAAAGACATACCGGTCACTTGTTTGCATTCCCGACCCACTCTGCAGTCCCATCCGCCCATCTTCATCTTCCTCGCAACGCTATTGGGCTGCCAAGCTTCTGTCGCTTCTTTGTCACCCAAAGTTATTGTCATAGATTCATATCGAGCTGAAGAACAGCACAACCGCCTCGCTTATCTCTTTGTCTGAAACTTTTTGTTTTTTTGCCAGTAAAGGCATTTGGCCAGCACAATGCTATTGTTTATGGCGATCAAGATCCAATGGATGAACAACAGCATCGTGTACCTCAAATTCATCTTTCCAATATATATCGCTCCGTCTTCATTTGCTCCTTCAATCTTAAGTCTCAGATACAATCTCAGCTTCAAGATCTATCATCAAACTTTCATACTAACGATCATACTTCAAAATGCATCCCCACAAATCATCTTCAGCGACCCAACGAACCCTATCTCCTGTTGAGCCAACATTGCGCCGAGTGAAGGGATCTAGAAATCTCTCAAGCGCAATATCAGACTTCGACGGAATGGCATCACCATCCGTCCTGCATGAACCTCTTCCCCTTACAAATTCACAACCATGCATACCATCTTTATTACCCAAGCCATTACGAATTCAGAAAACACAATTACGTATCGCACCCATCGCTCGTCCTGCGGATCTCCAGAAAACGACAACATCAGAAGTCGTACCTAGACCTCTTGGGATTACCAAGCCACTGCGAATTCGCAAAACACCGTCACATACTACACCCACCGCACATCCCTCGGAAGTTCAAGAAACGTTACCAACGACTGTCGTTGAAGCGCTTCAAATCCACAAGCCACTGCCCAAAACCCCAGTTTCGGCACCAGAGCCACTTCAAATCTCGACATCACGACCTCCGGTCACTTCCTCTGTAGGCGCCATCGAAGCGGGCAAGCACACGCTTAAAGTAGGTTTGAAGCCGACTCCACGTCGACGAGCACGCGAACCAGCAATGGAGAAACCGCGTCGCCAACGTCCAGACTCCTCGACAAAATCAGAGAGGAAAGAAAGCCTGAATAGCGACCCACCACGCGGCACGCCCCCTTCATCGCCACCTCTCATTCGACCAACGAGCGTGTTATGGGAAATCCGTATGAAACCAAATCTCGACTTAGGTGGTAACGTCATACCACCACCTCCTCGCAGTCTTCGCTCCCGGCGCAAAGCTTGGAAGAAATCCTGCCTCTTCATCGTTAAGCGCAGAGGCTCTCTTCTCAGAAACCTCTCCAAGAAACTCCGGCCTGCACAAGAGACGCCGCTTACAAGCACGACGGCCGAGCAAGCTTCTGTTGCACCGCCTCTCGGCCGAAATCTTATCGTTGAGAAGAGAGATCTCTTGCGGGAAGACGAGACGGCTCTACAAAGAGAGAACGAAGAGCTGAAGCAGCGGGTGGAAGTTCTGGAAAGAGAATGTGATGAGGCGAAAAGCGATGCTTTACGTGAAATGAAGATAGCCGTTCATCGCGAGCATTTATTGAAGGCGGAGCGCGAGAAAGTCAAGATGTTGCAAGTGCAGCTGGAAAATTTGGCACAAGGCCACCTTGCGTCAGGCATAGCAAGTGCTGGTGGAACTCAAGTCGAGCAGAGGATTTCTACATCAGGGGTAATACAGGTAGGTACTGATGTTGCTGCCATGCGAAACACACAGGACCCAGGCTTGGACGACGGTAAGGAACCTCCATCAAGAGCGACCCCTTTCCCGAGTAAAAATTACCCAAATGCTTCTTTTAAACAGCACCCAGAGAGACACCAAGCACATGCTTTCGCGCTGCCTGGAGAGAGTTCTATCCACGAGTTGCCCGCAACACCCGCCGGTGAGTCTCCCTCCCATTCAGTTAAGGAGATGGCAAGTGCATCTGAACAAACGGTGTCGATTCCAGAGATAGAAACTCCTTTTCGGCTTCCAGAGATGAGCAGACCATCTGGGCCTCGGTGAGCTCTTTGACAAATTTGATGAAGTCCGTGCAAGGATACGAGAAGGACACGGTGAGACTGGGTTGGAAGGTAGTTCATCACCCCCCGCACTTGAGATGTGTCACCGAGCGAACCCCACAAAAGGGACAACTGAGTCTCGAGAGATAAATTCCGAACTTCGAGTGCAAGAAGAGGAGTACTTTCGCTTTTAGTCTCCGAAAGACTGAGTTCCCTTGCCGTGGAGAGACTTGGGTTAGGAGCCATCTCGTCCCAACTCCATCTTCATAAATATCCAGATTGCAGTGTGAGTAGCAAAGGGTAGGTCACTGCGAACATGTTTACGTCGCGTGCCGAGCAATCTGCCCAAGGTCAGAGTCATGGATTGTCCCTTGCTGATTCCACGCCAACTTTTCTCTTTGATTTTATTGTTGCCTGAACAATCTCTAGAATACAACTCCAGTTCAGGCATATTGAAACCTCACTCCCTTCTTCCATTGTTGACTGTGTTCCTGTGACCTAATTTATGTTGACGAAGTTGATGAGGTTTAAGCGAGACTAAAGGGGGCGCTATCACGTGAGTCTGTCCACAAAGTAAACGCGTGAAGCTGTTTATAGAATTTCGAAACATTGCAACAAGGATGGATCGCACACGTCGTTCCTCTTGAACCGATAAGCAAAGCTTTATTTCATGATATACTCGTGCTCGACAGCTACGAAAAGTATATCCATTAGGTACACAAAGGATGATGAATATCACGTGAAGTCCCCCTGCAGCGATCAACATCACATTTCCATAAGCGTTATTCCCGATCGGCAAACCGCCTCGGCATCAACCCCTTCAGGTTAGGACAGGGTAACGTCAACTGTCCCAACATACCATTGCGTGCGGGGCCGATGGGCCTCCACGAACCCCACATTGCTTGTTATTCGCCCATAGTCCGGTAGATGGTGAGCTTATGCCAGGGGTTCGCATCATAGCATACTGCCTCTCCCTTGCGCTTCATTCCGAACACTGCCGATTCGTTAGAAACTCATGTGGGGATAAAGAATGAGGAGATATAAACCCACTGCGTCTCGTTTCTTGGCGTTCGGAACGCTCTCCTGTATATCTGACTCTTCTGCGGCGAAGAAAATACTACTTCGAAGTCAAATCTACTGCATTCAACATGGAGAGTTACAGTTTCTACAATGTCTCGGTAGG
>Ga0302140_10012523_pt1 | contig 10392 bp, 3 predicted proteins | sample I_Bog_E1_1_FD_202095 | JGI IMG/M metagenome (GOLD analysis project Ga0302140, IMG submission 202095) | Peat permafrost microbial communities from Stordalen Mire near Abisko, Sweden - I_Bog_E1_1 | ecosystem: Environmental > Terrestrial > Soil > Wetlands > Peat | place: Sweden: Abisko, Stordalen...
AGATGAGGACTTTAAAGAATGAGCTTAAGATAATGAAGTCATTAACTAAGGAATTAGATGTTTCAGAACAAAGGAGACTTGATGTTTTACAGGAATTCGAAGGGTTTAAAGCCAAAACTAAAGAAGAAAACAATAAGATTCTGATAGAACATGAGGAACAAATGAAGAGATTAGAAGAAGATTGCGTGACGAAACTGGTTTTAAAAGAAAAATCAATAAATTTTCTCTAAAATTTTATAAAGAACGAAGTGGAACAACAATTAGAACATCGATTAAGATCAGAAAACGACAATTTCACCTCAAGGTTTCGACTTATTCAACAGGAAAACAAGGAACTCATTGAGAAATTACAAGAAAAAGAACGGTTTTTCCAAAGATCTAAAGAAGATTCAGAGAAAGACGCAGAATCTCTACAGAAATCATTAGAAACTCTACAAAAAGCCAATGAAATCCAAAGAAAAAAAGCTTTAGAACAACAGGAGAAATCTATTAAGGAATTAGAAAAGAAACAAAAGGAAATAGAAATTTTAAAACAAGAAACCGAAACTTTTCGAATGGAATCTGAAGAAAAGACTAGATTATCTAGAGAGGAATTACAAAGATTGGTCCAGAGATTACAGGAAAAACAACAGGAAATCTCTAATTTGAGAGGTATTTTATCTCAGAAAATGTTGGAATTAGATTCGAATTTCATGAATAATCAGACTTTCCAAGCGAAATTATCAGAAAATAGGCAATTATCCTTTGAAAAGGATTCTCTTTTCACTGAGAACATCACACAAACCAAAACCATTGAGACTTTAAAAGGGACAATTCGCGAATTAGAAGCGAAATCCAAAGAAAAGGAAGCGAATTTAAATGAAGAAAAAGAACGTGTTTTGAAATATCAGAAGGATTTAGAAGAAAAAGCACAAAATCTCAATGTTTTGAATAAAACTATTGAAAATTATGAACAAAAGATAATCAATATGAAGGAAGAACTCAAAGCTTATGAAGAAACTATCAAAAATATGAGGATTATTGATAATGAAAGGATTCAGGCTTTGAATAAAATTCAGGAATTGCAACAAAACCTCAAAAACCAAGAAAGGAGATATAAAGAGGAAGTTTCTGCTTTGAATAGGGATTATGAAGCGAAAATCGATAGTAAAATGGCAATAGAACATAAGAAAACAAAGGAAATTGAGGGGAAATTGCAGAATTATGAGCAAAGAGAAAGGGAATTTAAAATGATTTTGAATGAAAAAGACATGAAATTGAAGAATCTCTCCTTAAAATGTCAAAATATCAAGGAAAAGTCCTGGCAGATCCTGAAATTCGTCAGGGGGAATATGAAGGATTTGAGGGGGATTTTCGGGTCATTGAATCAAGGGGTTTTAATTGAGACTTTGGGGTTAGAAATCCAAGAGAAATTAATAGCTTTTTCAGGCATTTTCACAAGGAAAATGGCTGGAGAAAGACATAGAATTGAGACTTTTTATAATGAGGAGAGGAATAGGATGAAGGAAAAACATCAAAGGGAAATAGAGGACTTTTTAATTAAGATAAAGGAAAAGGATCAGAAACTTCAAAGGACTTCAGAAGAAAAAGGGAAGAAAGATCAAGCTTCTATAAGGGAATTAGAAACGATGAATAAGGACTTATTGGCTGAGCTGAATAAAGCTAATAATGATTTGAATAAAGGAAATAATGAATTGAAAAGATGGAAAGGACTTTTAAAGGAAAAAGAAAAGGAAATAGAAGGGTCTAGAGGGGTTTTAGGGAAATCTGAGCAGGAAACTAAGGATTTTAGAGCCAAGATCGAAAGACTTGAGGAAATGAGAGCCAATGAAAAGGAAAAGGCTTATAAAGAACTGACGAATTTAAGAGGAGAAATCGATGAATTATATCATAGGAATCAAAAAGTCTTCGATGAATTTTCAATGAATATTGCCGTATTGAGAGAAAATCAAGAGCAAGAATTGAAGAATATCAATGGTTGTTATGATGAACTCATTGAGGTCCTCAAAGAAAAAGTCAAATTCTATGAAGAAAACGGACAATTGCTCACTCAAGATTATTCAGAGAAATATGAGGGATTGGAAAAACAAAATCAAGAACTAGAAGGACAAGCCAAAGCTTTGAAAATCTTCTATGAAGATCAAATCGCTTTGATTGAAAATAAACATAGTCAGATTTTGTTTCAAAACACTATGGAAGCTGATAAAAATCTCAGGAATTTAAGCATAAAATCACAGGAAATAGAAAGATTAGAACAGAAAATCAAAGATTTGGATGGATTGCTTAAACAGAAAACCCTTCAAATGGAGGAATTGGCTTCGAAAAACTCATCAATCGAAGGGAAACTCAGGAATCTCCAATTCCAATTAGAACTCAAAAACAATCATTTGAACCTGAAACCAGTGCAAATATCCGAAGAATTATCAAAATATCAGGAAGAATTGATGGAAAACCCAAGTATGATGCCTTCAAATTCAATGAAATCTAAACATTATAGCAAAATGTCTGGAATTAACCTGAATTTGCCATTAAGTGCAGGTATTCCCGAAAATCAATCTGATGTTTTCAATAAAAGAATCAATGAATTGAAACAATTAAGCCAATCCATCTCAACCAATCCGCTTAATACTTATAAAGAATTACCAGGAACTGGAGAAGATGATAAAAAAATGGATTTAGACAATGGGCCCATTGGAAATTTGCATAGATATTCGAAATCTAGCTCGAATTTTCTACAATATGCCAATAAATTAGTCGAAAAAACCAATAATGGATTCACAAGCCATCGGGATAATAGGGAAAAAATGAAATCTGCAGAAAAGAAAACCAATTTCCATCGGAATAATCAAAAAAGTTCATTGATATAAAAAAGGGAAAATTAATAGTTAGGACTTGCAGGGTTTTTTTTTTGTTTTGTCGAAAATTTTAGATAAATTGCTTGTTAAATAAACTTACCTGCCTTATAAAAAACTTTTTATTACGGTAATGTTGATTTTTCTTAAAAAATTCCTAAGAGATAGAAAAACAATTTTTTTTCGAAAAAACTTAAAAAACTCAGATAAATCTGTTAATTAGCTCAATAAATTCATATTTTTCGTTTTGTTAGTTTTCTCCAAAAAAACAATTAAAACTTGATGTCAAAAAAAAAAAAAAACATCATTTTAATTAAGAAATTCATTTTTCCAAAATGAATTAAATTTTTCACCCTGAAAAAATATTTTATAAATTCATATATAAATCTTTTATTTTTTCAGTTTTTCTTTGAAAAATTTTTTATGATAATAAATTTTTTCATATAAAGATATTAGACAATTTGTTATATATAAACTTCAGTTTTAATTTTTTTATTATTTAGTTCCTTTAAAGCCATCAACATTTCACTGCCAACATTAGTCAATTTATTTCTAAAATAATAATAAAGAAAGCTTAAATAAAACCGAATAACTAACCCTGAGAAAAATATTTTCAAACTGACTAAAGACACGAGACCAGTAATTTGTTCGCAAAGCATTTTGACCCCTTCATCGCTGATTATGTTTCTAACCCAAAGTAAAAAAATATTTTATAATATAAACATACTCTGATAGTTCCAGTTCTAAAGTATTCAAATTAGGGAGAGTCTTCAGAGTTTCTAAAAGAGTCTTTAGCCCAGCGTCTCCAATATAATTGCTTTTGAAAAACTATTTTATATATATATATATATTAATTTTTACCCTCTCAAACTCAAATGCAATAAATTTATATTTGAATTTTTCTTAAGGTTTTCCTGGAAACTTTTGAGGGCAGGGTCACTGATGAAATTTCTAATAAATTATTTGATTAATTTTTTTTTATTTAGAAATTCACTTTTCCAAATAAATGTGAAGGATTTTTGTTGTAATTTTCTTCATGCCTTCGAAAAGTTTTTTCGTTCCATTGTCACCCAAAGAATTCCTAGAATTTATGATCTTTTAGAACATAAATTTATTTGCTAAAACCCTCTTAAAAAAAGGAACAATTGTGACAAATTGTTTGTTTTTTTAATCAATTCTCCCACTAATTTGGCTCCCGATTCTCCGATGGTGTTGCTTAAAATATGTTTAAACAAAATTATGCGGGTTTTTACAGTTCTAAATCCAATTGCAAAACATCCAAGGTCGCTGGAATTGCTTCGCACATGGATTTCAAGCCATTTTCACCTAATGTGTTTCTTTTTTATAAGTTAAATTTTTTTTTCTTTTTTTTTGATTATTTTTATTACTTTGCCAAATACAATTTCAAACGAATTATTCCGGAAAGCATCTTGATGGTTTTCGACAGGAGGATGAATCCTTCTTCAGGTATATCATTGCTGTATAAAACGAAATGGTTTGAGATTCAATGAGTAAAGATTTCGTCGATAATTTAAATTTGTAAAATGATAATAATTTCGAGGGTTATACTTATCAAGGAAAAGCTGCAAAGTGTTCAATTTGGTCAATTTTTCCATATTTGTGCATAATGTTTTGATCCCATTGATTCCCAAAGAATTACTTTTCATAAAAACCTAAAATATTTACTTTTTAGATTAATTTTACTTTGATAAATTCAGCTTCAAATTATTCAAATCCGGCATTTTGGTGAGGTTTTCTATTATTGTTACCAGCTGTTTTTCATTTTTTGCCACTCTAAATTTTTCAAAAAAGAGATAATTTTGGTAAATTCTCTTTTTCAAACTTTTGCTCGAGATTCAACTTCACTGATCTCACACTCACCCCCCTTTTGACCGTTTGTTTATATGAGTTTTCGAACATCTTCATATCATCAGCCTTTTCCAAAAAAACATTAAAATTTCTAAACTCCTTTCACTATTACGTTTATTTCAGTTTCTTTATTGGTCATATCGCCGACTTTTACTGAATCAAAAATGGCCAATTTGTCGGTTAGAAACTTCTGTGATTGTTCCACTGCATCCACTACAAAAGATTTCTTTCCTTCGACCATCTTTCCTCTTTTCAACTCTTCAATTTCAGCATCTATAATAAATATTAAAATAAAAAACATGAACTTATTACTTTTTAGTTTTAGCTCATTATTTAACGCTATGATTTGCTTCTTCAACTCATCCTTATCATCAGTTATTCCGTTTTTGTCCTTATTTTCATAATAACTTCTAGTGTTTAACATATTCCATAATCTAGTCACATCGGGTCGGATATTTGTATTATAACTGAGCATCAAGATCAAAATATCAGAGATTTCAATAGGAATCTTCTCTTTTATTTCCACAAGCACTCCAAGCAAGGTTTCCTCATTCGTATTCAACATCGTCTGATACTTGAAGAATTGCGTGGGGGCAATTCCCCTTAAAATCGTCATACCAAGACTGAAAGTGTCGGTTTTTGAAAAATTAACTTTGGCCTTATATTCCTCACTTTTGCCTTCCTGATGATCATAAATGCCCTTTGCAAGTTCTGGAGCGAGAAATAGGTTAGTGCCGACTATAGTTCCCATTCTGGTCTTGGCACCTCCCCCTTGTAGTTGTTTAATGGAGCCAAAATCACTTAATCTGGCTTGAGAATCTGCATCTAGGAGGATGTTTTGAGGTTTGATGTCTCTATGAGAAATGTTAAAATTCTTCATTAGATAAGCCAAAGCCCCAACCATTTGATAAAGAATGTCTAGGATGAACTCTTTGGGCGGTTCTTTATTCTGAGATTGGAGATTCTTGAAATAATCCTCGAGACTCCCTTTCATCAACTCCATTAGATAAGACATTTTATTCTTGTTCTCTTCATAACCTATCAATTTTATGATGTGGGGATGAGAACATTGGGCCAAAGTGTTGATTTCATTCCAAGCCTCTTTTTTGGTATTTTCATTCATTTCATCTATGAAAACAGTTTTAAGGGCCAGCTCTTTTTTGGTCGTTTTGTCGACAACCCGTTGAACAACACCATAACTGCCTTGGCCTAAAACTCCCTTGATATCCATATTTTCGGTGATACCCATTTTGTACTTTTTTTGAATGTCGGGTTGAGTATTTCCCATGTTTGGAAAAAATGGAAACTGTTGGGTTTTTTTTTGGGTTTGGGTTTTTATTTTATTAAATAAATCAAACACAGAAAGAATAATTAAAAATTATTAAAATTCATCTATATAATGTGAAATTATTTCAAATAGCAAATAATAAAAAAATGTGATTCAAAAAACCATATTTTTTCGGATTTTTACTTTTTTAAAAAATGTGATCTGTTTTTAATAACCAAATTTTAAAAAATTAAAAAAAGTTTTAAACTTTCCTTTCAAAAGCAAAAAAAACTATTTTTTATTCATTTTTTTACAAATTTTGTCTGTTTTTAATTCAATAATAAAATTTTCCTTCAATGGCAAATAGCTAAAAAAACATATGTTTTTGTTGGGTTTTTTAATCTTCTTTAAAAAGTATTAGCTGTTTTTAATTTGACAACTATTTTTTAAACTTTTGTTTCAATTAGAAAAATACGGCTTGAATGTCAAAAAACATGTTTTTTATGTTTTTTTAATGTTCTTTAAGAAAATAATTTTTGTTTTAAATTAATGTTCATTTTTAAATTCTTCTTTCGCACGTTATTTTTTGAAAGGTGCATTTGAATCTTTTCTGTCTTTTCTGGGATCGTAATCCATATTATCGGGCACTATCAGACTTTTACTCTCCTCCATCATTTCATTTTTTCCTGAAAAGTTCAATTTCGCTCCTTCCTTCAAATGTTTTGTGTTGGTTCCGAAATTATTGCTGTACTTTTGATTAAAGACGCTTTTCTTTAATTGTTTCATCGGCGAAGATGCTTCTTTTTCTTTTTCATTTTCATTTTTTTTCTCAATTCTCAATTTGTTCTGGAAAGGGTCTTCACTTGAAGAATGTTTAGAGTCCTCTTCTTCAAAAACGATTCCCAAATTGCTTTTTTCAATCTTAAAATCTAATTTCAGATCATCTTTATCTTTATCCTTTTCTATTTGTTGCTTTTGGTTGGGTTTGCCATTTTCGATATTAACGTTGCTTGTGAAAAATGGATTGATTTGTGTGTTATCTTCATATTGCATGGAAACCATTGAATAATTCACATTTACTCCTTGAGAAATGTTTTTTCTAATATTATTGATATAAGTCATTAAATCTTTAGATCTTGCCGTATATTCATCAATTTTGGTCTTTATCTTGTAATTATAATAATGTTTCTCGTAAAGGTAATATTTCAAATGGTTAAAAACTGCAAAAAACGCTTTGAAGCTCAAGTTTGCGGTGAATACAAAGCTTATTACTAAAATGAAATAATTCTTAAAAATAGGGTCCGTATTCACAATGATCATCACATAGCTCAACAACATATTCAAGCAAAGCCATCTATACACATATTGGATCTTATATTTATTGCTAATTTTTAACAATTCTGAGTTCAATTTGAGGACTTTGGTACCTCCAGAAAGGTCATCGATATTGCAAAAAGCATAGATGAGTAATGTGTGAATATACATCGGGAAATAAAAAAGGTAGTCTTTTAATGAAAAAAGAATATCCACTAAAGCTTTAAAAGGGTTGAGAATCATTGGTAGAATGTAACAGGCAGCTGCCACCGCACCAATCACTTGAAGATAAAAAAGATTGGAAATTGCGAGGATAGTTTTAGTATCCCAATTTCTATCTATATCATTTGTATAGATAACTGTCTTGTTGAGGATTTTATCACTTTGTAAGATCAAGAGAGAAACAACCAGATAAGCAAAATATCCACCACAGAATAAATTGAATATCCCGAGACCTGTAGTGGCCATTTGGTATTGTCCAATGCCTTCTTTGCTTTTATATATCAAGGAACAAAACAACATACTTGCAATAAATAATAAATATACGAACATTATGGTCCCTGAAGCAGATGCCGTGTCAATATTATCAGTATTCGCCACATAATAAAAGCCTGAAAAGAACTCATTTGCTATCAAATGCAGAATTATGCAATAGAAAGAGACTGAAAAATAGAAAAGAAGAAGATTCACGGTCGAATAAGCCATCAAAATATAAAATGCACAAAGTCTTAAAGCTGTATGTTCTGACTCCAGAACCTTCTTCCAACACACACCGGTGACATAAAGCATGGCAAACCATGAACTGTTAATATCTATTCTCCTTAGTTCCATAAGCCTCAACAAATATTTAGCAGCCCCCGTCCAACAGATCGCATCTGGTATGTATTTCACTATGAAGTTCTTCCTGCAAAATATCTCCAAACTCAAGATTTTATCTTCCGCTAAATGCATATTAGCCTGCTCCAATGTGAAGTCTTTGGAATATACATAGGCAGGATCAATCAATGACCTCAGATATATGTCATCTAACAACGATTTTTGTTCATCTCCTTTCAACGCATCCCAACGATAAGCCGAGAACACACTGGACATCGAATGTGAAAATCCAAAGAATGATTGGAAATTTTTGTCTAAAATATGGTCGAAGGCATATTCAAATACCTGAGCTTTCTGGATATCATAGAATTGGAAACTCAATTTGCTCATCATGTCTATCTTCTTATAACTATCTTCATCTATTCTCGATCCGAATTCATCCACTGTAGGCTCAGTAAATAAGGAGATATACCCAACTACACCTCCAAGCTGTCTATCACTTTCCATAGCTTTGAAAAACTCGAAAAGGGCAGTTCTACTAGGCTTAGTTCCAGCTTCAATCATGCAACAATATTCCGGGTTGAACATTTCACTAAACCCTCGGAAAAACCATAAATGAGAACCCAATTTCCCAGTAGATTCCAACTTGGTGCATAGAAAAACGTTTAGATAGTTATTTTTGTCATCCATGTCCGCACCTTGAGGCCTCACACTCATTTGATACATATAGAGAGAATCTCTTGGGAAATCATGGAATTCAGGATATCGATGAGGAGTTTCAAACACCTTTGATCTGAAATAAAGGGTTTTCTTCTCATCTAAGCATTTGAATTTGTCTTCTTGCTTGAAAAACTCCTTCATTGACAGGTCCATCTTCAGACAACCATCAATTATCGTAACAACGGCAATATCCTCATTACAAACGCCAACATCCTTAAAGGATTTCAGGTTTTCATAGATCCCGAAGATCGTGTTTTCATATTCATCACGAGTCTGAGAATTCATTGTTATGAGGATCAAAAATCGCAATTTTCGAGGTCTCAAATATTCACGATTTCGGGCCTCGTGTAACACTGAGGGTCGCATGCACAAATAATAGAAAATACCATCTTTTGGGGAGACTTTGCGCATTTTACGGAGCTCATGGTCGAAAACCACCAAAGGATCTTCAAAAACCTGAGGGGGTTTCAAAGGTTTTTTGTCAGATGAGGAAGGCTTCGGGGGCTTTTTGGTAGATTTCAAGAGAAGCTCTATGGTTGGCTGCAAAGTCGCAGTGTAGATTTGGGAATGAGTGAAGGTCAGATGGGCAACACTTTGAGAGAGGCTGGTCATAAATAGGCTAATATAATTAATAATAAATTATTATAAAAAGAAGAGGCATTCAAAAGATTTAAAACTTCAGCAGTGTTTTTTTTTTATTTAATAGGAAAAATATTATCGTAAAACCAAACGTTTTTTTTTACCATAATGAATGAAACTAAAAATAGAAATAGCTCCAGAGATGCTTTCTTGCCTCCAGTTCCTTTGCTTTTCTGAAAGTCTCCTACTTGAATCATGGAATATGGAGTTCTTATAAGGAAGAACCTTCCACATTTGCCAAATCCCCTTTTCCCCAATACATAAAGGTTTCCTTTCTTTCTCGAAGCCTTGTTTCTTGCTAACCAACTTGTGTGCATTTCTTTCTTGATTTCTTTATCTGGATCCAATTGCAAGATGTCTTCCGAAGTCTAATTTCAAATCAACGAAATTCGAGAAATTTCTAAGGTCACGCGTCTATAAAGATCCATTAAATTTTTTTTGGATCAGGTTCTAAGCACTTTCTACAGCTTTTATATTTTCTTTCTTTTTTGATCTAAACAGCTGCGAGATTTCAGAAACAGCTGATTTTGCATTCGTTGAGTTTCTCCCCTTTACAGAATTTGATTGGAAGGCATTTTCAAGTATTTGTTCGGAAGGGTGGCCATAACCTTAAAATCCCCAATTTTCCTTCAATCTACAGCTTTTTATCAGGAATTCATCAAGAAAACCTAAGGCACAAGCTAAATTCTCTGTTTTTTCAAAGAAATCAATGTAAAAATATGGCTTAGAGAAAAGTCAACAAAAATGAAAAAATGGAAAATTTCAAATCTTTTTTTAATGTTATTTTTTAAAAAAATAAGGGAAATTAAAGACCTAAATTTGAATAAAACAGAGATTTTTAAATAGGCAAAATTTAAAATTTTGAATTAAAAAGTCAAGAAAAAATATAGTTAATTTAATTCAACATTTGTAAAA
>Ga0302140_10012524_pt1 | contig 10390 bp, 8 predicted proteins | sample I_Bog_E1_1_FD_202095 | JGI IMG/M metagenome (GOLD analysis project Ga0302140, IMG submission 202095) | Peat permafrost microbial communities from Stordalen Mire near Abisko, Sweden - I_Bog_E1_1 | ecosystem: Environmental > Terrestrial > Soil > Wetlands > Peat | place: Sweden: Abisko, Stordalen...
CGGGTCTTTTCGTTGAGAGCTGACTTCATGGACCGAAACCGCAACCGAATGGAAGCCTCGTCGTGCATGTTGTGGGACTATAACAACCCCACAAGACTGTTCCAGTTATTTATGTTTGAGTCCTAAGGCGAGTGGCATGCCGCTAACAACGGTTCAGCGGCTCCTCACTATTAGGATCAATGTGCCCATTCGAAATGTTGAAATGCTGCTAGAATCCTTAGGACTTGTTGTCCATGTAGTGAGAAGCGATACACCAGTGCGAAAGGCGCGGGCTCAGCGCCGCCAGCATGGTGTCAGGCCACCGAGGGGCTCATGAACTGAGAGGGATGTCCGGCAGCAGTAAGTGCCGAATTCCTTCGGCTACCAGGCAGTGGCACTTCATCTGCCGTACCTGCTCATACAAACAGGCTGGGCGTCATGGCAGACGAGAGACATGCTGTTGGGGGTGCGGGAGAGTCATGCCAGGGGACAGGGAATGCTCAGAACGGTACCAGCACGAGGTGCAACTGTCCCAGGCAAGAGAATCGTGGCATAGGCGGCCGATCGAATGGACCCTATTGGTGCCTCGGGACGGCATCATCAGCTTGATGATCGGGTAATCCCCATTCAGATAAGGTTATTATATTCAGGAGAGGGACGAGTGGAGACGCCTCTTTAGTGCGGACCTTGACCCCAGCGTCTCAGAATCTCCCGTTGCTGACGAATTCCTGTGCATTGCCCCATCGACGAGAACACAGTTACCATCGAGTTTTAAGACCTCGACATGGTCGGCAAGTTGGTGACACTGCTCACCTGATGAGGTTCTCTGCGATCCGATCTGTTTGCTGTCCACTCATCAGGATATTGCGAAGAGAGGAATCGACCTGCTTCTGACGCTGTCCAGAGTCGGGGTTTCTGCCGGTTATGATGACAACCGGGTGGCGTCAATTGTTTGAATCTCCGCCGGAAAGGGTGGTGCTTGGATGCGATGTCCCCACTGCGGTCCAATCGCTCAACCGCGCACTGATGATATATTCTGCAGCTCGTGCGGTGTCCGTTTGGTTACTTCTGCTGCCCAGTCGGCAGTCGATGCAGTTGGTGACGCCGAGCGCGAACGACCGGCGAGCTCATCCATTGGCAAGCCTAGGCAGACAGTGGATTCGATTGGCGAGATGCTCGGTTGCCCGAGGCGCCAGATCATCCCAATCAATCAGTCTCCCAGCCCCGGGACCGACTATCATCTCATCGAGGAGATCGGCATCGGCGGCATGGGCGTCATCTATGCGGCGCAGCAGATGGCCGTGCACCGCCAAGTCGCCTTGAAGCGCATGCAGCAGGTAGCGCACGGTGCTCCAGGAGATGATGCTGGATTCTTCCTTGAGGCCATGATCACTGCGAAACTCGATCATCCCAACATCATCCCGATCCATGACATGGGCATCGACCAGAATGGCTTACTCTTTTATACCATGCGAAAAGTAAATGGGAGACCATGGAGCAAGTCGCTCATGGCGCTCTCTTTGGAAGACAACCTCGATATCCTGCAGCATGTCTGCGATGCCATCGCTTATGCCCACTCGAAGGATCTCATTCATCGCGATCTGAAGCCGGAAAACATCCTCCTGGGGAATTTCGGTGAAGTGCTGGTCACCGATTGGGGGCTTGCCGTCGAGGTCAGTACATTGAGATCGAGCATTGCGACAACACGGGTATCCTGCGGGACTCCCGCATACATGGCACCGGAGATGGCGTGGGACGATCGGCGGGCGATCGGCAAGCGCAGTGACATCTACCTTCTCGGGGCCATTTTATATGAGATCCTGACGGGTCTTCCGCCCCATCCAGGATCTACGGTGAGAGCCAGCATCGAGGCCGCTGGGGCCAACATCATCGATCCGGCGTGCCCAGTCAGCGAGCTAGGAGGGATCGCCCAGCGTGCGATGGCAACCATGCCGGAAGATCGCTTCGGTGATGTCCGGGCGTTCCATCTGGCCATCGTCGCTTGTCGTACCCATATCCAGAGTGAACGGCTGGTCGATTGCGCTGAGAGGCACGCCGCCCAAGCTTCACTGAAAGAGGGATACACCAGCATGGCGAGCGCTGTCCATGCATTTGAGGAAGCGCTTGTGCTGTGGCCGGATAATCCACGTGCTGCTGCAGGACTCGAAAAGGTCCGCAATTCTTATGCCGGCATGGCTCTCGTTGCAGGAGATCTCGACTTGGCAGCCTCCTTGGCTACTGGCGCTAGACCAGACGACCAGAATCTGCGCGCCAGAATCGCATCAGCTCGTGAGCGCCGCAGACTGCATGCGACGCGGGCGCGCATGCTCGCATGGTCATCCGTCGGTCTGCTCGCACTGTTGTTCGCGGTCCTTGCGGGATCCCTGATCATCAGCGTCCATGAACGGGAGAAGGTGGTGCTTGCGATGCGGGATCGCGATCGCGCCGAAGCTCAATTGGCTCATGAGGAAGGACTGCGCTTGCATCAGGAGCGTAGGATCTGGGAGCCTCTCCTGCGTGAAGATTTCAATACCGGAGCGCTTCCCGCTGAAATAAAGGTAGTCAGTGGTACGTGGTCGATAGAGCATGGGCAATTGCTCGCCACCAGTGTGGCGCCCGTCACACTCATGCTGACGGTCGATGCAAGCGGAGATGTGCGCATCCGTCTTGATCGTGCGAGCTCGCATGCAGTGCGCATGTACCTGGGAGTCTCTCGAGCAGAGGTTGCGGATCGCCTGGAAATGGCCGATGTCCCTTCCGTGCTCATCGATCGGCAATGCCATATCCTACGTGGCGGCCGCGAACTCGGTGTCGTTGACATGCCCGAGTCCGTTGCCGGTCTGAATCAACGCATCACGGTCGAGCGGGACAGCAGCATGATCCATGTCCTGGTCGAAGGACATCAACTGCTGAGTGCTGACATCGGCGACTGGAAGAATCCAGGCGACGCGCGACTGGTTATCAGCGCGGCTCAGGGGCTCGTTCTCGAAGATCTCCGAGTGGAATGCTTGCGTATACAGACAGCTGGTACTGCTGAGGATTCACCGACGGCATCACGGTAATGATCTCGATTGCGACATCCAGGCTGGTGTCATTGGCGCTGGTAAGGGCCGACACACATCGAGTCGGGCGGAAGGGGACGGCATGGTCCATATCGGGAGCGACATGTGGCTCCACCGGCCATGCGAGGATGCCAGTTGGACCCAAAGATCATGTATGCAGGATTGACGCCGCGAGTTCAGATCTCGTGCCGCCACGACCAGACAGCGAATTCATGGCATTGCCCCAATGATCAGAGTTTGGCACAGTTTTTGCATCTAATCTGTTGGAGAGTTCGAAAAGTTGAGCACATGCGCCATCAGAGATTCCCGAACTGAATCGGAGGGTCGGAAGGCGAATTTGTTCCGTTAGCGTCATAAGCACTGCCATATGGGCCATCCTGCTCAATAGGTCTCGTATGACCGGGATTTCAATCAATCAGTACCTGTTCGATTATTATAGGCATTTCCAGCTCCGTCATGCAATGCGGATATGATCGATCGCTCACGTGTCCACTCCAGGGTCATGGTAGACGACACAGGGACGTCCAGTCCATCGACGGTGAAATGCCGCATATTTGGAAGGAATCGCCATGAAATACCATCTATTCCTGGCAGGACTGGCATTCAATGTCCTCCTGGGAGTCGTTCCCGTACTCAGCGGCGAAGAGGGTGGTTCTGCACCCAGGCTCCAAGTTGGAGCGACCATTGACCAGACGATTCCAAGTGCGCCCCATCGACTCCATCGAAAGCATGGGCAGCAGCATGTCAGCCAACGGTACCGCCATGCGCACCGACATCGCCATCAGCTCTTTCAAGGCGGTGGTGGCGATCAGCGCCATTATACTCAGCGCCAGCGCCATTATAACCGCCACCATCGCCATCATCGTTGATCCGCAGCCCTAGTCGCCATTCTCGAGACCTTGTCGGTGCCAGGCGCCTGTATTCCTGATGTATCTCCAGTTCCTCCGCCTGAATCCCGCATCGTTCAGTACTTGCATAGGTCGCCGGTACGCTGGACCAGGGGCATCGTGCGAGATGCAGTGGCGATGGTGCGCCAGGCCCAGGGCAATCACACGTCAGAGACATCGCGGTCGGTGGATCGCCTGTGTACAGTCGGCATGGTCAACTGGTGCTCGAGTATCATGGGAAGCGGTTTATGCCGCATCTATTAGAGTTCCTCACCTGAGTGTATTTGAGACGGTAGATCGCGTTTCTCATGACAAGCACGCATTGGCACTTATCCTGCTTGGTCACCCTTTATGTACGAGCCTGCTGGCTTGAAGTAGCGACCACTACCAGAAGTGGAATTGACGGTGTGGTCGGAGAATGGACGTAATGGTCTGATGACCCACCTGGGATGCTTTCAGCCTCATGTCGAATGGTGCGCCATCGCTGATGGCGGTGCCTACGAGTCAACAATAACGAGGATAAGCCATGAACGACATCTTGACCTGCACACTCTCCTCTGCAGATGAGCGAAAGCAGATCCTCTCGGAACTGCAACTGGCCGGGATCCCCTCAGAGCACGTGTCCGTATCGCCGCCGGAAAAGCCCGATGACGACGAAGGCCATTCTTCGAGAGACTCGGGCTTCATGGATTGGCCGATCGCTGATGCCATCTTGTGTGGATGCATCGCTGGCGCCTTCGGGGCCTATGTTGGGCTCATCTCCCGGTTCATCCCTGGCCTCGATTCGCTGACCACCCTTGGTCCAAGCTCGATCATCCTTGGATCAGCGGTTTTCGGAACCGCATTCGGAGGCATCACCGCGCTGATTATCAAGGCCTTCTGGCCTGACCACGAAGCGCAGCAGAATGAAGCTGACTCCGGCATCAGTACGCGAATCCTCATCATCCGCCCCGCGGATATTCACGAGGCGCAGATGGCGCAGAAGGTGTTGTTGGTGACTGGTCATGCCCAGGGATTGCGCATCATTGATCCGAATTCTGGCTAGAAAATCTGTTGGGATGTGTACCTAACTGGATCGTGCATCTCTCAAACGGGAGCGCCCCACCTCATATGGAATGGAGAGGTAGCTCATTTACAGGGCATCCCTGGGACGATGTCATCGTCGATGCTGTTATCTGCGTCGAAACATACCCATCATATCGGATGACCGTCACAGGCGCTTGTCCGAAATCTCCTAGATTAAGACGCGTAAGACAGCTGAAGCATTGCAATGCGCAGGAATTGTGATCCTTAGTCCTGGGATTTGCAGGACCAATGTCTGACCTGCTCGGTATCTCGCGCTGCGCGCCACGCTGAGCCCATGGTCAAATAGGAAGTGGACCGCTTGGTGGCGGATCCATCAGTTGCAATGCAGAGCCTCATGCTGGGGAAAGCTGCCTCGGGTGGCGCTTCCCATAGGCAATCTAAATGTCTTAGAATACAGGGGACGCTCTCAGACCGCGCACCTTTCTAATCGGTAAGGTCAGGCTTATTCGGCGGCCATACCCACCCGCCTGCATGCCTAGTTGGCGGTCCTCCTGAAACCAGGACCAGCACCGTTACGATGCATTGCATGCGCCATTATCTTCGTGCTCGGCTCGAGTGCGAGCGGAAACGGAAGGACATCCCAGAATGCCGACACAACGTGGAATGAGACATGAAGATCTGAAGATTTTGGAGCGCCTTGTGCGGGTTTATTAATGCATCTGGCCTCAAGGATCTCGTGCCCCTTGGGCATACCACTTGCAGTCAAAAGCCCCAGGGAGCCGGATCATGAAACCTGCACCATCTGCCGAACGTCCGGAGACATCAAGCTTTGACATAGGCACTGGAGTGTCAACGCCAGGAGCGCAGCGATCCTGTCCGCCGTCGTCGCTTCACCATATCCTCGATCCCCGAACCGTAGTCGTGATGGGAGCAAGCGAGGTGCCAGGTACCGTCGGCCATACCATCCTGGCCAATCTCCTGGCCAGCTCTTTCGGGGGCAGGGTCATACCGGTCGATCCCGGCCATCACCGCATGCAGAACGTGCCGACTGTCCCCGGCCTCGGAGCGATTCCGCAGCCCATCGATCTCGTAGTGATCGCGGGCCCGGCCCAGACCATTCCAGACCGCATCGACGAGTGCGTCCAGGCAGGCGTCGCAGGCGCAGTCATCCTCTCAGCGGGCTTCAAGGAGCTCGGCCGCGAGGGTACGGATCTTGAGCGCCAGGTGCTCGCGACTGCGCGGCGTGGCAACCTGCGCATCATCGGCGCGAAATCCCTTGGTGTGATGAATCCGGTAACCGGGTTGAATGCAACCTTCGCGATCGCCATGGCCACCCCCGGGAACATCGCACTGCTCAGCCAGAGCGGCTCGATGTGCTCGGCCATCATCGACTGGAGCCGTAAGCAGGAGATCGGCTTCAGCGGCGTCGTCTCACTCGGCACGATGATGGATGTGGGCTGGGGCGACCTGATCGACCATTTCGGCAGCGACCCTCACACTCGCGCAATCATCCTCTGCCTCGAAGAGGTGGGCGATGCCCGCGTTTTTTACTCGGCAGCTCGCGAAGTGGCAGTGAGCAAGCCGATCCTGGTCCTCAAAGGCGGTCGCACCTCGGACGCAGCACGTGCTTGCGCCGCCCATTCGGTGGCCACGTTCGAGCCCGATGAAGCCTTCGATGCACTCTGCCAGAGGGCGGGTGTTATGCGCGTCGCGGAAATCCAGGAACTGTTCAGTGCGGCTGAGCTCCTCAGCACGCAAACCCATCCGCCAGGCCGTCGCATCGCCATCGTCACAAATGCTGGCGGTCCGAGCGTGCTTGCCGTCGACGTGATAGTTGAGGGTGGCGGCAGCATGGCGCAGCTTGCGCCCGCCACCAATATTGCGCTTGATGCCCTCCTGCCGGAGGCATGGAGCCATGGCAATCCGGTCGACCTCCTCGATGACGCCACGCCCGATCGCTTCGGCAATGCCCTGTCTGTGACGTTGGCGGATCCGGGCGTCGATGGGGTCATGGTAGTACTCTCCCCTCAGGGCATGACCGATCCGACGCAAATTGCCGAGGTGGTGGCCGATCACGCACATGCGACGGACAAGCCGGTCATCGCCTGCTGGATGGGGGGAATCGCGGTGTCGGGGGGACGTCGGGTGTTACGTGGTGCCGGAATCCCCGATTTCACCTATCCCGAGCAGGCAGCATGGGCCTGGAATACCCTATGCACCCATGGCGAACGAGTTCGCCTGCTCTATGAGATGCCGACGATGTCACCCTGGGATGGCTGCGAAGCCCCCGACCGCGACACGGCAGCGGCGGTTATCGGGACAGCGATCGCCGATGGCCGGACCAGGCTCGGCTCTGACGAGACGCGGCGTCTGCTCGCTGCCTATCACCTTACTGTCGGCGCCTCCGTGGTCGCCACTACCGATCTCGAAGCCATTGAGCACGCCGAGCACTTCGGCTATCCGGTCATCCTTTCGACCCACCATCACGGAAATATTTCGCGCCAAATCGGCTCGAGCACTCATGTACGCCTCAGAGTCGACTCCGTGGTGTCGCTAAGGATAGCCTTCCATGCCATCCGGAATGCCGTCCTGTCACGGTACAGCCCCGATCATTTCCAGGGCATCATCATCCATCCGACTAATCCGCTCTGCGGCGGCGAACTCGCTTTCGCAATGGCCGTCGATCCCCATCTGGGCCCACTGATATCGGTAGGTCTGGGCGGCAGGCTCAAGGACGTCTACCACGATCGCGCCATCGGCCTGCCGCCGTTAACCAGCGTTCTCGCCCAACGGTTGATCGATCAGCTTGACCTGTCACGCGTCTTCGGTGGGCTAGGCGGCGCACCGTCCATCGAACGGGAGGTGATCGAGCAGGCCCTGGTCCGCTTCAGCCAGCTGGTGGCCGAGCAGCCGCGCATTAAACAGTTACGGCTCGATCCGATGATAGCCTTGGGCGGACGCATGATCGCACTCGACGCCGTCATCGATCTGCACGATGGATCGATCGGCGATAAGGAACTGCCCCGTACCACCGTACGCCCCTATCCGGTCGATTACTGCTCGCAGGTAGTGCTGAAGAATGGGATAGAAGCGTCGCTGCGCCCGGTACGCCCTGAGGACGAGCAGGGATTCATCATGCTCCACCAGCAATTGTCACCGCAGACCGTCCGTTTCCGCTACCTCACCGACCTGCCGCTGAGCCTACGCATCGCCCATGAGAACCTGGTGTCGGTCTGCCATATCGATTATGACCGAGCGATAAATCTGGTCGCCGAGATCGCCGTACCGGGGATCGGCAACGACCTGATCGGCGTCGGCCGGCTTCATCGCCTGCATGGCGGTGGTGATGCCGAAGCAACCTTGCTGGTCGCCGACCGGTGGCAGAATTGTGGGCTCGGCACTGCGCTCCTCGCCGCCCTGATCAAGGTTGCCACCGGCGAGGGATTGCAACGGCTGATCATAAAGACCATGGCCGGAAACAGCGCACTCGAAGCCCTCTTCGCTCACTTCGGTTTCGTCATCAGCAAGAGAGATGGCCAGGTCATCCATGCCGAATTGAAGCTCAGCCAGGATGGCTCCGTGCCAACTGGGTCGGCAACCCGAAATGCGTACTCCTCGGGGCAGAAGCCATGACCACTAGCCTGATCCCTTCCAAAGAGCTTCAGCCCGGTCCAGCCACGGACCTGAGGACAGCCTTTGTTAATGAGGCGTCTCTCCCGGGGCGAACCGAAATACTGGGGCTCGGCTTGTGCCGTCCCGCCCTGACCGTCTCAATCTTCCTGCCAATGATGGGTCCCGGTGGCGACCTCGATGAGGATCGCGACCGCTTGTCCGGATTGATCGATAGATCCTGGAAGCTGATCCGTGAAGGCTACGACGAGCGGAGAGCAAATGCACTCCTCGCATCCATGCGCTCACGCATCGTCGAGCCCGCATTCTGGACCAACTGGCCCGAATCGCTGGCTCTCATCACATCGGGGTCAGCGATCAGCGAATTCCGCCTGCCGGTGAGGCTATCCGAGCAGGTCGTGGTCTGCAACCACCCTCATATCAAGCCGCTCATGCCACTGGTGCAGAGCGATGTCTGCTTCTTCCTGCTCATGCTCACACCTGAGGGCGTCCGACTCATGGCCGGTTCGCGCCGTGGTCTTCATCCGGTTCCGCTGCAAAGTGTACAGGTTCTGAACGAGTTGGTCTGCGGCGAAGGGCCTGAGGTGTCGTCGAGAGCCATGCGCTGCATCAATGCCCCGACTACAGGTGTTCAAACCGGTTCCGGGTCATTCGGAAGCGATGCTTCCGCATATGCCCAGGAGTCAGCCATCTGTCGCATCGATTGCCAGGTGACCAGTCTCATGAGTGCCGAACGCTTGCCGCTCATCATCGCCGGCAACGAGCAGGTGCTCAAGGCCTATTGGACCATCAGCCGCTATCCGCGGTTGTTGAGTGTCGGGATCGCCATGGATTCCGTCCCTGCCACGATACCCGCCCTGCATGCGTGCGCATGGGGCATCATCGCCCGGCATGTCACGGAACAGGCCGAAGACGCGCGAAAGCGGTACTGGGAATTTGCCGGGACCAGACGCGCGTCGACGGATATCGCGTCGGTCCTGAGCGCCCTGGTCCATGACCGCGTCGCCGACGTGTTCATCGCCAGCGATTGCGAGTTTTGGGGATCTTTCGATGCCGTCACCTTGCAGATCCGCGAGCATAATCCGCGATGGCCCTGCGACGATGACCTTCTCAATCTCCTGCTGATCCATGCCAGCACTACGCACGCGCATGTCCAGGTCGTACCGCGTACGCAGCTGCCAGGAGGCGGGCTGGTGGCGGCGGTCTTCCGTCCCTGAGCGGATGCGATCCCTGACTCCGTTTCCCCAATTTTTCCGCCATTTGGCCTGCCGGAGATGACATGAAAAGCGCTCAACCCCCAATCACCACCCCCTTGGAGCGCTACCGTTATTGACTTCGACATAAATAATGGAATACTCCTGACTAAGGAGTAAAGATGACACCTCGCCCGTCTGGACCTTCGGAGTTGATTGAGTCTCGACGGCATCGCGCATTGGCTTTACTCGATAAAGGCAGTTCTATTAATGAAGTTGGTCGAATGATAGGATGTTCAGCAAGTTCAGTAATGCGCTGGCGTGATTCCCGTGAATCAAATGGGGCGGCTGGACTGAAGGTTAGATTTTCTCCTGGACGCCCGTTGAGGCTATCAAGAAAAAATCGCGAGAAATTATTTCGGCTGTTACTCAAAGGCGCGATCTCTCAGGGTTATGCAACCGACCTGTGGACAACTGCACGAATCTCCGAAGTTATCGAAAAGGAATTTCATGTTACATATCATCGAGATCACGTTGGCCGATTGCTGAGATCTGGTGGCTGGAGTCATCAGGCTCCTGAAAGACGTTCCATTGAAAGAGACGAAGTCGAGAT
>Ga0302140_10012525_pt1 | contig 10390 bp, 9 predicted proteins | sample I_Bog_E1_1_FD_202095 | JGI IMG/M metagenome (GOLD analysis project Ga0302140, IMG submission 202095) | Peat permafrost microbial communities from Stordalen Mire near Abisko, Sweden - I_Bog_E1_1 | ecosystem: Environmental > Terrestrial > Soil > Wetlands > Peat | place: Sweden: Abisko, Stordalen...
GCGTTTGATTTTGGCGACTACGAAGATTGTTGCGGAGGCTTCCGGGGCGGTGACGCTGGCGGCCCTGCTCTTCCATGCGGACGAGTTGCCGAAAGTGCGGAAGGTCGTGGCGATTGTGTCGGGTGGGAATATTGATCCGAAGTTGCGGGCGGAGCTTGAGGCGGAGTCTCGGTAGGGATGCGAGGTGTGAGGTTGTGGGAACCCATATCTCAGAAGCGAGACATGGGGCACCCGGTTTTTGGGTGCGCGGGTTAGAATCTCCGTATGCCTTCTCTTGTTAAGATTTTGATTCTGGCCGTTGTGCAGGGCCTTGCGGAACTGTTGCCGGTGTCGAGCTCAGCCCACGTAGTGGTTGCGGAAAAGCTGATGGGACTGGACCCTTCGTCCCCAGAGATGACGCTGGTTCTGGTGATGCTGCATACCGGAACGATGTTTGCGGTGATCTTTTACTTCTGGTCGCAGTGGAAGTCGGCATACTTTGCGACAGCACATGCGGCGAAGCGGTTTGTGGTGCGGGCGGCCTGGGCTACGGTGCTGACAGGCGTGGTGGGGTATCCGATTATTGCGCTCATCGAGCGGACGGCGTTCAAGGGACATTCGAAGGGCGAGATCGAGATGCTGTTCTCGCGGCTGGATTTGGTGGCTCCGGCGCTGTTTGCTGCTGGCGTGTTGATCTTGATTGCCGGGTTGAGGGAGCGTGGTGAGGCGAAGAGCGCTACCGCTCGGCCGGAGTATGAGCGCTCACTGGTGCTGAGCGGCGATAACGTGACGTTTGCTCAGGCTGGGTGGATGGGCGCGATCCAGGGACTTTGCCTTCCCTTTCGAGGGTTTTCGCGGTCGGGCGCTACGATTTCTACGGGGTTACTGGTGGGGGCGAATCGGCAGCGGGCGGAGCGGTTTAGTTTCGCGATGGCCGTGATTATTACGCCGCTGGCGATTGCCCGCGAGGCGAGTCGGCTGCTGAAGGCTAAGCATTTGGCGGATGCGGCGGGTGTGCCGCTGGATCTGCATGCGGGCGTGGTGGCAGCGTTGCTGGGGATGGTGCTGTCGTTTGTTGCAGGACTGGCGGCGCTGCGGTGGCTTAGCTCATGGCTGGAGCACGGGCGGTGGTATCTGTTTGGGATTTATTGCTTGGTGGCGTCTTGCGTGGTGTTTTATCTGTACCACCTGGGATATTAGGCTTCGAGGCGTAGCGGGGTGGGTTCGGGCTTGGTGTACTGCCAGGCCCACCAAAGCAGCGGTAGCTGGAGCGGGAGGCGCAGCCACAGGATCCAGAGGGGGGATGTGGGGAAGCGCTCGGGGTGTTGGGCCATCCAGAGGTTGGATGGGAAGACCGCGATGAGGAGAAGGATGATTCCCCAGGCCGCCGCACGGCGCGTGAGGCGAACCATGACGCCGAGGCCACCGGCGATTTCTGCTGCTCCGCTGAGGAGAACGGGTTCGCGGTGGGCTGGTAGATAGTCGGGCATCATCTGCACGCAGGCGCGGGTCACGATAAAGTGACCCGCGCCTGCGATGATGTAAAGCGCGCCCATTGCTATACGCCCGAGCCGCATTGATTGACTCCCTGCGTTTGTAGAACGCAGGATGACTCGCTGCGCCGGTTACTTCGCCGAGGCGTCGCGGCTGGCTTTCACGAAGTTATGCGAGATCAGAATCTGCTCCTGCTGCTCAACGAGAAGCTCGCGGATAGGAAGAGGAAGATCATGCTCGAGCGCCTTTGCATAGGCTTTCTTGGCTTCGTCTTCCCCGTTCTCGGCGGTTTCGAGCAGGCCATGGTCGCCTGCGCCAAGTTTGGCTTTGAGATCTCCCCAAGTGCGGTGAATTGCGCCAGAGACAGTCCCAGACTCCTTAACATCGGCCATACCAGCACGGTGCAGCTCATTTTCCAGCTCGGCGCGGAAGTTTGCGCGCTTGAGGCTCTCGGCCAGGAAAAAGCGCTTGAGGGAGATGTCTTTCAGGTGCTCGCCGATGTCGGCGAAACCTTTCTGACTGTCCTCGAGGGTGTTGATGAGGTCAAGGAGAACTGTCTCCATCTCTTTATTTTTGGTCGAGCCGTCCGTCGTGTTTGACATAAAATCCTTCCTGGCCAGAGGCCATGGGTATTGCGCGGGTGGGGTCCGCCGATTGAATGCGATTCTCCTTCATCGGCGGCAAGCGGGAGAAATCGCGAAAATCCCGCTCCCCCACCACTACGCGTCTGAGGTCTAAGTTCGCCGCAATGCTCACTCAACCCGACCTCTCACTAGATGCACGAACGGGCCGCCCGCGTTGACTGGCGACAAAACATCAGCGGAAAGCACGGATTCGGCGCAGCTTTCGGGGCTAAAACGCGAGGGTCACCAGTCTGGTTCCACCGCGCGAGGTTGCGCACCACACAGCGCACTATGGAACAATAAAGCTGCTCTGGTTGTTCGGTCCCTTCGCAGCACAGCGCCCGCACGGCCGGACCCGCAGGCGATTCGCTCGACCGCGTACCTAAACCCCTTATGAAGCCCCAGAGACTGATCGACTCCCCAACTCGAAGCCGTCGTCTAAACGAGATGCTGGGCTTGATTGTGCTGGTTGCTGCCGGCTTACTTCTGCTTGCCCTAGTCAGCTATACTCCGTCCGATCCATCATTCAACACGGTGGGCGGGGGTGCTGGCACACGGCTGGCTCACAACTGGACGGGGCTGGTGGGTGCATACGCTGCGGACCTGCTGCTGCAGACGGTGGGAGTGGCGATCTTCTTTGTGCCAGTGGCGCTGATCCGGATTGGCATCTCATGGATGCGTTCGCAACGGGTTGGATCGACCAAGGCCAAGGTAGCCGGGATAGGGCTGTGGCTGATCTTTGCGCCTGCACTGATCTCGCTGATTCCAGGTCAGTTGCTGTGGCGGCATGCGCTACCGATCGCGGGGATTGAGGGCACGATCCTCGCTTCTGAGCTGATGCGCTTCGTGAATTACCCAGGCGCGATGATCCTGTGTGGGCTGATGGTGGCGCTGTCGCTGTATCTGACCACATCGTTTCTGCTGGCGAACGCGGGCACATGGTTCACGGCTCACTTCCGATTCCTGCGCAATCTGAGTGATCGGTATGCAGAGTGGAAGATCAAACGGCGTGGTGCGCAAGAGGAAGAGGAGTTCGACGAGGCATTTGCTTCCAAGCGGGAGATTGCGGCGGCCATGGCGCGGAAACAAGAGAGCCGCGAAGGTGAGGCAGCGGCGAAGAACAGCACCTTGCTGTCGAGTTTCTTTGGATGGTTTGGTCGTTGGAGGCGCAAACAGGAAGACGGCGATGACGCGAGCATTGGGAAGCGTCTGGGATTTAGCGACGAACCGGCCTCCGTTTGGCAGACAATGCCGCGCACACTGGTGGATGCAGCGCCGGTGACGGGGCTGCATGTAGCAGCAGCAGCGGCGGCACCGTATGCTGCGCAGCTGGCGGCGGCAGCGGCTCCGCTGCGGAATTCGCCCACGGAGGTGCTTCCGTTCACACGGGCGGATGCGCCGTCTGCGAAGGTAGAGGAAGATGGTGGATGGCTGGACGCTCCCGAGCGTCGGACGCCTGCGCCGATCCTGTCGATGCCCAAATCTTCGCATGTGCCGATGCCTGAGCCACCGCCGGCGAGGGCTCCCAAGCCGCAAGCTGCCGAATTGCCTCCGATGCCTTCGCCGATGCAGGACATCGCCGCTCAGAATATTGCCTTCGGGAAGCGGGCGGATGCGGATCAGCAGACGGTTGCGATTACACCAAAGTCGGTGCGGGGATACAAGTTGCCTCCGAGCTCGCTGCTCTACCGATCGGAAGAGCATGCGCAGGTGCGAGAGGCCGAGCTGCGCGAAGAGGCTCGGGTGCTGGTGGAGAAGTGTGGTGAGTTTGGCGTGGATGGCAGCGTCGAGCAGATCAATCCTGGACCGGTGGTGACGACGTTTGAGTTTCGTCCGGATGCGGGGGTAAAGTACTCGCGCGTTACCGGACTGGCGGATGATTTGTGTCTGGCAATGGCGGCGGAATCAATTTTGATTGAACGTATGCCGGGCAAATCGACTGTCGGGATACAAGTGCCGAACCACGAGCGAGAGACAATTTGGCTGCGCGATGTGGTGGAGTGCGAGAACTTCGCGCAGAGCAAGAGCAAGCTGGCGATCGCGCTGGGCAAAGACATTAGCGGGCGAATCGTAATCGGCGATCTGGCGAGCATGCCGCATATTCTGATCGCGGGATCGACGGGCTCGGGCAAGTCGGTGGCGATCAACGCGATGATTATGAGCGTGCTATTCAAGTCGACTCCGGAGCAGGTTCGCATGATCCTGGTGGACCCGAAGCGCGTGGAGTTGGGGATGTATGAGGGGATTCCCCACCTGTTTACGCCGATCATCACCGAGGCGAAGCTGGCTGCGAACGCGCTGAGAAATGCGGTGCGCGAGATGGAACGCCGATTGAAATTGCTGGCAGCGAATCATGTGCGCAATATCGACCAGTTCAACAAGCTGTTTGACAATGGCAGCGAATATTTGTTCGAGGACGTGAACCAGGAGCCGCTGCCGTACATCATGATCATCATCGATGAGCTGGCGGACTTGATGATGCTGGACCGGGCCAACGTGGAAGAGGCGATCACTCGGCTGGCACAGATGGCTCGCGCTGTGGGTATTCATTTGGTGCTAGCTACACAGCGGCCATCGGTGGATGTAATCACGGGATTGATCAAGGCGAATGTGCCGACTCGGATGAGCTTCCGTCTGGCGACGAAGGTGGATTCGCGGACGATTATTGACTCGAATGGCGCGGAGAGTTTGCTCGGTCGCGGCGATATGTTGTTCCTTCCGCCGGGGACTTCCCGGCTGCAGCGGGTTCATGCGCCGTTTGTTACGGAGAAGGAAATTGCCGCGGTTACCGCGTTCTGGAAGGCGCAGGGCGAGGCCGAATATGTGCACGGATTTCTCGAGGGCCCGAAGGACGAGAAGAGCGAAGGCGGAATGGCGGAGGATAGCTCAGAGGATGACGCGCTGTTCGATGACGCTGTGCGGTTGGTGTTCGAGTTTGGGAAGGCGTCGACTTCGCTGCTGCAGCGGCGGCTGCGGATTGGGTATGGGCGTGCGGCGCACCTGATCGATATGATGGAGCGCGATGGACTGGTGGGACCAGCGGACGGATCGAAGCCGAGGGAGATTCTAAAGTCTCCAAACTACTTCTCGGAAGTAGACGCGACGTTACGGTAAGGGCGCGGTTAGTGTGAAGCAGGAGCAAGGCGATTGCGCAGCCAGCGAATTAGGTCGGAGCGAACGCGCTCGTAGCTGGGCTCGCCCTTGGGATAGAGTTTGATGGTTCCGTGAGATTTTCCCGTGTAGTAATTCAGCGCGAAGTCTTTGATGACGGGCATGGTGCGGGGATCGACGCCGATGAGAACGTTGGGGCTGGGAACGAGGGCGGTGCGTGCTGCGTCCGCCGACTCGAGTGAGACGTACTCACGGACGCGACCATTGGGGCCGAAGTATTCGAAGTTATAGCGCGTAAGCGAACGGCCGGCGGGCTCGTAATATTCGCGCACGATCCAGTGTTCGCCGCGGATGTCGAAGGCGTTGATGACGTCGCTCTCGCGCGTGCTGATACCGGGGGCTCCGCGCTCGCGAGCACCTCGGAGGACGGCGCGTTCGCGGTCGAACTCGTCCCAACGGCCGAGAGCGGCTTCAACGATGACCAGGTTCTTGTGGGCGATCCAGAACTCGGGCTGAGCGGCGACGACCTCGCGATATTGGAACTCGGCGGCTTCGTACTGATGCAGGCCGAGCTTGGCGTCGCCAATGCCCTCTTCGGCGTCGATGTTTCCGGCGTGGGTCTTAAGGTAAGCGGCGAAGAGGTCCTCCGCTTGCTGATAGTTCCTGTCGGCGAGGGCTTTGCGCGCCGGCAGAAGTTCACGAGGAATTGGCTTCTGCGCTGCGCTGATAGCGATGATTGCAGATAGAAGAATGACAGTCGCCGTCGATCGATGGGCGGTGTTGAGTTTCAAGCGTTCTACCTTCGCCTTCCCTGCCGCATAGCGCGACGGCTAACAAATGTACCGAGTACAGCGATCACGGCCAGAAGGGCGATCCAGAAGAGGTCGGGGTTGCGCTGGTCGTACGTGCTGGAGACATGGCGCCGAATGAAGCCGGGATTAAGCTCTTCTATGCCAAGGTTTGCAATGAGCGGTTTGGATGGCAGCGTGGCGAGGTCCCCCAGGTCATAGACGGATGCTCGCAGGTCATTGTCACCATAGCGGAGGGTGTAGGTCGCGTTGGGGACGGCGTCGAAACAGAGCGTACGCTGGCGCATTTGCAACTGGACGGCGCGAATAGGAAGCATCGGTTGGCCTGCATTGTCAACCATGACACGAATACCGGCAGGGTCGTGCAGATTGGAGGCGATGACGGCCGGGAGGGTGAGCTGTGCGGACGCGATCGCGGGAACTCCGAGCGCGGTGTCGGCTGAGCGAGTGACTCGCCAGATCTGGCCGTCGATGATCTCTTGCAGTTGGTTGGGCTGATGGGCTTCTGCTTCGGCGGCGACGTGGACGGTGCGTAGGAAATCAGGTTTGTACGTGGGGTCGAGGACGAACTGCACGCGCTCTACGGGGATGTGGGCGGGGATGTTGACCTGCGCGAGGGTCGACGCACCTTGCTGCGTGAGTCTGTTGGCGGAGGCTACCACGGTGTAGAGAGTTTGCGCCTCACGGCTGGCGGGAACCGTTGCGCCCTGGACGATCATGGGGTCGAGGTGCGTGAACCGTTCGCCGTCGAGGGTACGAAGGTGCAAGATGATGCGGAGTCGGGGGAAGGTGGATTCCTGCAGGGCGAGCGAGGTGGAACGTGCGAGGTGACGTCGGGTGAGATCGAAGAGGGTGAAGATGCCGAGAGGTTTAATGGGGCCGTTGTTGGGCGTGCCTGTGACGTCAGCGGTCGCGAAGAAGTTGTGCGCGGAGAGCTGGAGGTCCACCTGCGTGTAGGCGCGGGGCGGCATGTCTAGGTCGAAGGTGAGAGCGCCGTTGTGTGCAACGAGGTTGCGGACGACGGCGGTTTGCGCGTCGGTGGGCTGAGCTTCGCTGTAGCTGACGACGAAGGGAACCTCCTGGGGCTTTCGGTGGCCAGCGACAAGGAACACGCGGAGATCGTCGGCTGAGGGGCTGGCGGTGTGGGCATAGACGCTGGCGTCGAGTACGGTGCAGGCGACCCCGGATGCGTTGCGAGGGAGAGTGAGAGCCCGTACGTAGCGAAGGTGCTGCGGGTCGGCCAGCGGAGCGGGCGCGCTGGTGAGTGAGGGGAAGGTGCCGGCTTGGAAAAGGAGAGCGGCAAGGATAGGGAGGTAGGATCTCAAGCGGTGGCCTCGCTGCCGTGGCCGATGGCGGATCTCTGCGGACGAAGCTTCTTCCCCATGGCCTAACTTTACCCTTTCAGCGCGAATGGGGGGAGCGATTTGTGTGGGAGCGATTCTGAACCGTAGCGAGATGCGGAAGCATCCGTACAATCAGGGTATGGATCAGATAATGAGCGAAGTGAGCGAGCATGATGTTCTTGTGATTGGGGCAGGACCGACGGGGTTGGCGTGTGCGATTGCCGCGCAGCGCGCTGGGTTGCGCGTGATCCTCGTGGATAAGGGCTGCCTGACGAATTCGCTGTTTCACTATCCGGCACACATGACGTTTTTTACGACGCCTGAGCTGCTGGAGATTGGGGATATGCCGTTTTCGTCGCCCAACCAGAAACCGACGCGGTCGGAGGCACTGGAGTATTACCGGAAGGTCGCCGAACATTACGAGTTGGACGTACGACAGTATGAGACGGTGGAGCGCGTGACGGGCTCGGATGGCGAGTTTGTTGTGCACAGCGAGGACAAATTTGGGCGCAAGCTGCAGCACAAGGCACACAAGCTGATTGTGTCGACTGGCTACTACGATCTGCCGAATTATTTGAACATTCCGGGTGAGAAGCTGCCGAAGGTGATGCATTACTACAACGAGCCTCACCCTTACTTTGGGCAAGATGTGGTGGTGATTGGGGGGAAGAATTCGGCTGCGATTGCCGCCCTGGATCTGTGGCGGCATGGAGCGCGGGTGACGCTGGTGCATCGCGGTGCGGAGCTGCATCGGCATATCAAGTATTGGATCAAGCCGGATATTGAGAACCGGATTCTGAATGGCGAGATTGTGGCGCATCTGCAGACGGAGGTTAGCGAGATCACGGAGGATGCGGTGACGCTGCTGACGCCGGGAGGACCGAAGGTGATTCCGAATCAGTTTGTGTTTGCGCTGACTGGATATCATCCGGACTTTCACTTTATCGAGGGTCTTGGCGTGAAGCTGGATGACGCGAATGCGCGCTGCCCGGTTTGCGATCCGGCGACTCTGGAGTCGAATGTTCCGGGAATTTATCTGGCGGGCGTGGTGGTTGCGGGAGAGCGGACGAACGAGATCTTTATCGAAAACGGGCGCTTTCATGGGGAGTTGATCGCGAAGGATCTGGCTGCGAAGATGTCGCGCTAGGAATTGTTGGACCATTGAACCAAGGGAGACGAGCTCGAAAAGCGCACCTCAGCGGCTGAAGCCGTAATGAAAGGAGGCACGTACGGACGGCTGAAGCTGTGCCCCTTCGACAAAACGCAGCACTTCAACACAAAATACAGTATTCAACGAGTTCCCTGTAGATGGCCCGAGGCTGGCTAGCTTAGGACGCGCTTGGCAAAGCCGCGCAAGCCTACCAGGGTAAGCAGGACTAAGAAGAAGAGCAACATGGCGAGGATCATGGCGTCAGGCATATGTCCCGTGGTGGGCGTGAGGGCAGCGCGAAGGCCTTCACTGATATAGACGATGGGGTTGATGAGGACGCCGATCTGGAGCCATTTGATAGTAGTGAGCGCGGCCCAGGGGTAGTAGACGCAGCCCAGGAATGTGATGGGCATGATGACGACGCCGAAGATGAGCCCAATCTGCTTGGGTTGCACCAAGGTGCCGATGGTGAGGCCGAGGGCCCCAGCGAGCAGGCTTGCTAGGATAAGTACAGCGATGAGGAACGGCCAACTGGTCACGTGGGCGAGTACCGGTGTGCTCGGGATGTAGTAAGCCAGGGGAAAGACCACGGCGGCCGCAAAGATGCTTTGAATCGCGGAGAAGAAGATCTTCTCTATGGCAACGGCCCCGATGGGTAGCGGGCACATGACTCGATCGTCGATTTCTCGGGTGATGCCGAACTCCTGGGCGAGAGGAAGCGCGACGGCGGCGATGCCTGAGAACATGATGGCAACGGCCATGAGACCGGGGAGAAGCACGGTACCGAACCCGCCATCTCCGGCTGCGGCCATGCTGGCGGTGGGGCTTAGCTTCGCGCCCCCGGACATGTGGGGCATGACAAAGGTGAAGACGAAGAGGAAGAGCAGCGGATTCATGGCGACCCGGATGAGGAAGGGAACGATCTCTCGCCTGAGCACGCGAAAGTCGCGCTGCATCAGGCCGACGAAGGCCCGGGTGTAGATCACGATCTTCGGGTCGCTGGCGTTGGCCACAACTTCACTCATGGTCGATTCCCTGTTCTGCTGGCTACTCACGCAGATCTCTGCCGGTAAGGCGGATGAAGACTGTTTCGAGGCTGGGTTCGGTCGTGGTGACATCTCTTAAGCCGTAGTCATTGGCGGTGGTAACTACCTTGGCTAAAAGGCCATCCTGCACGCGTGCTAGGACGCGAAGGCCCCCTTCGATGACTTCCACACGGGTGACGCCCTCAATGAACGCGAGGCTTTTTTCGAGCAACCCACCATCGCCAGCGCCACGCATGCGGAGGTCGTAGATGATGTCTCCGCCGACGCTGGCTTTGAGGGCGACGGGCGTGTCTTCGATGAGGATTTTTCCGTGGTCGATGATGGCCAGTCGGTCGCATAGCTCGTCAGCCTCTTCCATGTAATGGGTGGTGAGGACTACGGTAATACCCTCAGCGCGCAGGCCTTGCACGGCTTCCCACATGGCAATGCGGCTTTGGGGATCGAGGCCGGCGCTGGGCTCGTCGAGAAACAGAACCTTGGGGTGATGAGCGATGGCGCGCGCAATCTGCAGGCGTTGCGCTAAACCGCCGCTGAGCGCTTGCGGATAGGCAGAGGCGCGATCGCTCAGGCGGAACTGATTCAGGAGTTGAGACGTACGCTGCGTTGCCATCTCCTTGGTCATCCCGAAATAGCGGCAGTGGAAGTAGATGTTTTCAAAGACGGTGCAGGAGCGGTCGAGGGTGTTGTATTGGGGCACGACTCCGATGACGCAGCGGGCCAGCGCGGGATGCGCGACGACGTCGATACCGGCGATTCTCACGGAGCCGGCCGTGGGAATCGCGCGGGTAGTGGCGATGGAGATCGTCGTGGTTTTGCCAGCGCCGTTGGGGCCAAG
>Ga0302140_10012530_pt1 | contig 10388 bp, 5 predicted proteins | sample I_Bog_E1_1_FD_202095 | JGI IMG/M metagenome (GOLD analysis project Ga0302140, IMG submission 202095) | Peat permafrost microbial communities from Stordalen Mire near Abisko, Sweden - I_Bog_E1_1 | ecosystem: Environmental > Terrestrial > Soil > Wetlands > Peat | place: Sweden: Abisko, Stordalen...
AAAATAAAATTAGAACAGAGATGATTCCTCAGATTTTAACACATTATACAGGCGGTAAATTTATTGTTCCAGCATTGAAAAATTAAATTTTTCTTTAAAAAAAAAAAAAAAATCAAATATTTTAAATATGAAAAATGTCATAATTTGATAATTTTCTAATTAAATATCACCAAATTCAAACTTTAATCATTATCAAATTTAACTCATTTATAATTATAACCCCCCCCCTTCTAAATAAATCCCAATAAAATTTATTATCTAAAATAAATTCCTTTCATATACCCCCTCCTACCCTCATCATCATCCTCCCAATGACATACTATTCCCAATTCTCATCTATAAAATCCGCCATCATCTCACTGATAATTAATTAAATTTTATTTCTTTGCAAAATAAATGAACACCCTTTACTTTTTTCCTTTTCTTTTCATCATGGTGATGGCTTCATCTCCTCGTTCATTATCAGTCATTTATAATCTCTCATCTCTGAATTTCTATCAGAACCTGACCATGAACCTTTCTCAACCCTCATCCTTGATCCAATCGACCCTTTATATTCCAGATCCTGACTTCTATATCACCAGCGATACCTGTGGTAACCTATCCTTTTGGAACCTTACTGCTGGTAATCTCAGCTTCCAATATCAGCTCCCATTAATAGGCCTCAATGCCACTAATGCCTCCAATCTCACATATCTATGTTCATTGCATAATCGAAGCATTTCGAACATTATCTCATTAGAAAACAATGGAAAAATCGTCTTTTCTGCTGAAAATAGTCTATATTTCTATGATATCAACACCAGGCAAGTCATCGTGTCTTCTTTCCATCAAGCCAATATCACCGCTTTGACCTATTTGAACAAAAAAAATTGGGTGGCTAGCGGAGATAGTTCCGGAATTATAACAATTTGGAGTGCTGATGGACATTATATTAAGAGAAGTTGGGTTCCTTATGATATCATCACATTAGAATCTCAATATGATTCTAATTTCATGTTTGTTGGTGGATTGGCCAATTGGATCACTATGATCAATTTTGAATCGAATCAGATAATGAAAACCTATAATTTTCAGGCTAATTTGAAGATCATCCAAGATCTGAGATATACAGATTTAATGGCAGTGGCTTTCTATGACAATTCCATTTTTATCGTCAATAAAGTATATTGGTCAATAGAAAAATCCTATCAATTCAATCAAACTAACAGCATAACCTGGGATTATCAGAACAATATTCTCTCAATATCTGAAGATAAATATATATATTGGATCAATATCACCGATTATACTTATATTCTGGCTTTTCAAACTGACCCTGAAACGATCCTGAGCAATGATTTGTTCGCAAAAGCTAATGGATATTCATATCTTATGGTGAATTTACCTCAAAAAGTCATGATATTCAATTTCACCACTAACCATCATCAACATTCTAGCAATTCATCCTTTGTTATCAATCAAACTTTGCTATGGAACACCACTAGTAAAACCCTAGTCACCAATATCATCCATTATCATAATGATAAGAACCAAAGGGAATATATCATAACCAGTGATAATAATGGTATTATCAATGTCCTCAATGCCACAAATGGCAATGTCATCAAAACATATAATGACCCTTATAACAGAGCCATTGCCTGTCTGATCCAAATCAACAATACCACCCTCATAGCTTATGGCGTTGGTAAAGAAATCATCGTCTGGGATGTGGAAATCAATACGTTATATAGAAATCTGACTGGTCATACTAATAATGTGGTAACTTTAGCCTATATTCCACAAATTGATAGATTGATCAGCGGGTCTTTAGATGGTTTCGTGAGAGTATGGGATATCAGTTGTTGTTCGAAACAATCCATATACGTCTCAGTTTCTGGAGTCTTAGCTGTTGATTATATCGAGGGGACTTCAAATCTCTTGATCCTTTCAAATAATGATGTCAACATCCAGATTTGGAACATGACTTCAGGGACTATTTTGAAATGTTTTGTTGGGGGACAACAAACGATGACTGGAATCATCAATATACCGAACACTCCATATTTCATGACTTCTGGAACTGATAATACCACAGCCTTAAGGAACAAATTGACCTATGAAACTGTGAAGATATTTGGCTTTGATCAAGCCATCGGAGGCTTCAGTTATGACTCCATAATGAATTTAATCTTGATAACTTCAGGCAATAGTTTGAATATCTTCGATTTGGATGATTTCAATATGAGCACGATCTATAAAGAGCCTTCGACTGTGTCTGATGGCTTATTCTTTTATCCTTATATCCTCCAAGGACCTTATTATAATTATCAGAATGTTTCATATAGTCTATTAGTCGATGCCACTGCGAATTATCTCCAAGCATTTAATCTGACGATTTCTTGGGGTTTTTCCGATCCCAACAGAACTAATACCTCAAGTCTTTTGACTTTAATAAACACTATGAATAATGATAACGATCAATTGATTCTTAGCTATATCTATTCCCCATCATTACAATATATGGTAACTGGAGATTCCAAAGGTTATTTGAAATGTTGGAATGCGAGCGGTGGGAATCTGATCAGAGCTTATAAGACTGATGGAGATCAAGTGCAATTCATCCAATTGCTTGATCCTGACACTTCCATCGCCTATACAGAAAACAACAAAATCAAGATCTTAGATCTCAAATCATTTTCCATCAGATCGACTTTCGATGATCATCTTGATAATGTCACCAGTTTATCTTATAATAAAAATAAAAGAGTTTTGATCAGTGGAAGTTTGGATGGAACGGTGAGGATCTGGAATATTGATAATCAGGCAGTGATCACGACGATTTATGCGTTTCTCAGTGGGGTTTCTCAAGTCCTTTATAGTAAAAATTATGATCTAATAATTTGTTCTGGGATATCTGAATCAGATATAAGAACCTTTAAAATCACTGGAGAAAGAGAATATACTTTCAATCATAATGTCCAATCAGTGACGAAAATCATTGATTTGAACACTAATGGAATGGCTTATATCGGATTTAATGGAAATGTCTATATATATCCATCTCCAACCAGTCTATTTCCTGTCAATCTGAATTTCATTTATACTCCTAATTCCTTAACATATGATGATTTCCATAATACTTTAATAATTTCCACGGCCAATCAAATAATCATTTATAATTTCACAGATAAAACTAGTAATTATGTGTTGAATGAATCTTTATCATGGACTTATATAGCTTCTTCCTTTGAATTAGTTCAGGAGACTCCCTATCGTTTTGACACCTTTTTAATTGAGGAAACTGGAAATAACTTGAAATTTTGGAACATTACATATAATGATTCAAAGGCTTTCACTCCTAATGGTTCAAATTATTATATAGATTATTTCAAATCATTCCAATTCGATTCTAATGGTGATATGTTGCTTCATCTCGATGATGGTGAAAGAATAGTAGCTGCAGAAAGTGCTTCTGGGATTATTACAGTCTTCCAACCGAGTAGTGGTAATCAAAATATCACTAATCTTGGCATAAGTCCTATTAATAATCTAATTTTGGCTAGTAAAAATGGCGATTTGATAGCTATTTCTTCAGGTGTCAAGGTTTTAGTCTTGGACACAGTTAATAATATTCTGAATAATAGCTTCACATGTACAGGAGGTCATGCGGTTCAAGCCTTATCTTATGATTGGGAGAGAAATTTGATCATCATTGGTGATAATATAGGCATGATTTATTTCTGGAATGTGAGCAATCAGACCTATTCAAGCAATATTTCTTTCAAAGCCCATGAAAATGGCGTGAATTCTTTGAAATATCTAGGGAATAAAGAGCTCTTATCTTCAGGAAGTAATGACAACACAGTGAAATTATGGACTTTAAGCAATAACACGATGTTGAATGGTTTTGTGGGGCCCAGACAAGCAGTTGCCATAGGTCTTTTGGGTGCGGCTGATGATAATTCTGCTATAATTGATTATCTTTCTCGTTCCAAATATCTGATGTCTGTGGGTTATGGAGCTGTTTATGTTTGGGAATGTGATAATTTGACCATTGTGACAACTTATCTTATGAACACCACAATCTATGCCTTACAAAGCATTGATGATAAGAACACCATGATATTATCCACTAATGATTCTTTATATTTCATAAACGCCCATGATTTCAATTTATCCTTAATAACCAAAAGCCATAATGATTCAAATCTCATCAATTTCCTCTCCTATAAAAATTCCTCCAATGGAGAAAATTACCTCATGATGGCTAACAATAAAGGAGCTTTTGGACTCTATCAGATAATTCATTATAATGGAGATCAAAGTATGAATTCAGGCGGAAACAATAATAGCGATGAATCTGATAATAAAGCCTGGATCGCAGGAGTTGTTATAGGAGTATTGGCAGCTATTGTGATTATTGGGATCTGTATCGCCTGTATTGTGAAGAAAAACAGAAAAAAACATCAAAAAGAAGATTATGGAGGATATAAACATTTCAATGATTCGACCCCACCACAGGAAAATAAACAAACCAATGTCGAAAAACCACATTCCAAACCAAATTCAAAGCCAATTTCACATAAAAACAGCGGAAAAGAAGAACAAGAAGAACAATCGATACAGAAAAATGATGAGGAAAATTTCAATTAATTATTGATAATTAAAAACTAAATTCCTCTGGTTTTTAAAAATGCAAAAAACCTTCATTAATTTTAAGATTTTATTAATTTTTATAAGAAAAAAGCTTTAATTAAAGGCGTCTTTATAAAAAAAGCCTTATAAAAAATGTTTCTTCCATAAAAAGACTTAATTTTATAATAAAAAAACTTAAAAATTAACGTTCTTCTTAATTTAAGCTCCGAAACCCCTTTTTTAATGGAAAAGCAGCTTTTCTTCCAAGCTGAGCCTGCCTTAAAGAGATCCTCAGTGACGAATCTTCTTTCTAAGACCTCTTCAAAGCTTTTCAATGAACGTCGTAAATCTAGCATTAATCAGAAAACCGAACCCGATAGGAAAAAAGTCCTCGAAAAATCGATAGAAACTGATAAACTGAAGCAAAAAGTGAAAGAAACACCTAGAATAATTTCCTCGACTTCAGTCCTAACCTCCAAGGAAAACCAATTATTGACTCCTAACACAGTTTCTAAAACCTCGATTTCACCTAATAACACCTTCTTTTATTTGAAAAACGGACTGAAAAGACAACATTCGAATAATCCGCAGAAGTTCGAATCTTTGAATCAGACTTTGATTTCCAATAAAGAGACGAAGAAATCCTCACAAAAGTCCTTTCATTTCGATTCGAAAAGAGATTTGAACACTTTCTTCAAAAGAAATGAAGGATCTACTAATAATTTAGAACTCAGTCAAAATCTCTCTGTATATAGTTCTCAACAAAACAAAGCTTTGAATCATTCTCTTCATGCCAAACAAAAGTTCATATTGCCCAATTCACCCGTCCTGCAAACTGAAAGGAAAATAGACAATGAAAACAAAGAAATCTCAATGTTTGAACCCAAAATCACTCATGTCAACAATGGAAAAGACCTGAAAAACCAGAGCTTTTCAAAATTCCTGGAGGAAAACCATTTCAAAAAGCCGAAAAAAGAAAACCATGAATTCAAAAGGAAGCTTTTCCAAGGCTCGAAGGATAAAAACTCAGTGAATATCAAAACTATTAGCTTAGTGCAAAAAGAAGAGCCAAATTCTGGCATTTTATTAGAGAAAACCAAGAAAAACATTGAGAAAACGAATAAAAACACTAAGAAACCCCAACTTAAGGAAAAAGAATATAAAAGTCAGATAAAAACAGAAAGGACCCATAGGAAGAAGTATCGTTTTTATGAGGAAGGCCGGAAATTCATCAAAAAGACCCAGAAAATCGAGAAGAATTTAACTTCTTTTATAGAGAAAAACCAAGATCTCGAAGAGCTAAACATTGGATTAATGCAATCCTTCGATCAAGAACTCAAGCTTTATAACGCGATAAAGAAAGAAAATCTGATATTGAAGTCTTTATATGAAATAAACAAGATCTTCAATGTGAAAATTGACCTAAGTTCTTTTGATTGTTTCAGGAATTATCCAGATATTGTGATCCCACGTTCTGATTTCCAGATTTTCTATGATAAATTATTGGGAAAAGGAGGTTTCGCAGAGGTTTATGCTGGGATATATCAGAAAAAATCAGTGGCAGTGAAGATTATTACGATTTCTAATGATTATATCAAGCATTTGTTGAATGAAATCATGACTATGATGCTTTGTGGTCATGAGAATCTGGTGCGATTATTGGCTCTTTCTATAGAAGAAAGCAAAGGAGGTGCGAATAATGAGATCTCAGTATATTTAGTCATGGAATTGATGCGGAAGGATTTGAAGCAAATAGTTTTCATTGAGAAATGGAGGTTTTCAAAACAGGCGAAATATGAGATCCTTTGCGATATTTTAAATGGATTGATCTATCTGCATGAATCCAATTATGTGCATTGTGATCTGAAACTCCAGAATATCCTCTTAGATGAAAACAATATAGCCAAAATCTCGGATTTCGGCCTAGCGAAATCTCTTCGATCTGGAAATACTAAGAAATCCTTGATTTATGGATATAGTGAAAGATGTTCTTCCTATGAATATCTAGTCGAAGAAAGGATTTCCACTAAGGGAGATATCTGGTCTTTTGGGATTTTGGCTTATGAATTATTGAAGGAAAAGATGTCTTGGGACAGGCTGACTGGAGTTCAGGCAGTGGCTAAAGTCTCAATGAAAACCCCGTTTTTTAGCTTGAATGAGAAATTGGATGATGGATTTGAAAATCAAATGATTGAAAGCTGTTTGAATTATAATTATGCTTTGAGACCTGCGGCCAAAGAACTCCTGGATATGATAAATAAGAGGAAGAAAACAGGGATTTAAGAGGAATTTTAATTAGAAAACTTTTTGTTTATTTTTATCTTAAGTTTTTTTTCATTAATTATTTGATTTCTTATTGAAAATATCGAAGTTGCTTGGGTTTTATTCATTTTTTTTAATTAATTAATATGATTTTTTATTGAAAATATCGAAATTTTAGCGGTTTTACTCGAGTAAAAAACCTGTTATCGAGAATCTTATTAGAAAAAAACCTTATTAGAAAAGGAAGCCTTTATATTAGAAATCAAAGCCTTTTTATTAGAACTCAAAGCCTTTTTATTAGAACTCAAAGCCTTTTTATTCCGAAAAAAAACATGTTTAATAGAAAACAAAGCTTTTATTAATAAAAAAAAAATATGAGTTTGAATTCAAAACCTTAAAAACTTTGAAAAAATCAATCTTTTCCTTGGAAATAAAATTATTTCAATAAAATAACGAAAAAAATTTAAATAAATGGACAAATCGCGTTCCAATAAATCCTATGGTCATAAAAGTCGTCATGAAATCGAACAAGAAACTGGAGAAATGAGACTTTATAGAGGAGAAAGCAAGAATTCAAAGGTCGATCCAGTTGGTTTTGTCGATTTCAACTTTCCGACCTTTTTCCCTGGAATTAACATGGATGATCTCTTTGATTTCGATCAAATGGCCCGTGATAAAGAGAAAAAAATGGATCATTTGGGTGAGAAAATCGGTGATTTCCCTATAGAGATGGCAGAAAGTCATACACTTCATGATCTTCAAATCGAAAGTCCATTTTTCTAGTAAAAAAAGGCTTAATAATTTTATTTAGATGAAAGTCCAGAAGGCGAGCAAAAAGACAAGGATAAAATCATGTTGAAATCTGGGAATTTAGGCTTAACATCGCAACCTTTCAATCCTATAGAAGTTTATTGGGAAAATATCACGATCATAGCCACAATAAAAAAGAGGAAATATAGGCTTTTGCCTTGTTGTAAGGAAATCACAACAAAGGTGATTTTAGATGAATGCACTGGAATTATAAGGCCAGGGACCTTCACTGCGATTTTGGGTCCTTCAGGTTGAAACTCTAAAAATCAAGGAAATTATATAAAGATGAGGGTTTTTTATTTCAGGTTGTGGAAAGACTACTTTATTGAATTTCTTATCTGGAAGAATGTTATCTGATAATTTGACAATGACAGGATCTATGAAGGTCAATGGTGTGAATGTGCCAAATATTGAGATTATCAGCAATCAAATCGCCTATGTGATGCAAGATGATATTTTGTTAGCGACTTTCACTCCAAGAGGTTAGAATTTAGACCATTTTCCTTTTAAAATTAACATATGAATTAGAGGCTTTTACCTTTTCCGCAGCTTTAAGATTGAACTTGCCAGAAGCCGAAAGAAGGATAAAAGTTCTTTCCAAATTAAGCATATTTATTAATTTTCAATATAATTTTCAAAAGGTCGAACAATTATTGAAAGATCTTGGATTAATGGAATGTTCTAATACTAAAGTTGGGAATAATTTGATTCGAGGGATTTCAGGAGGTGAACGAAAAAGAGCTTCGATTGGAGTTGAATTATTAACGAATCCCTCAGTGATTTTCCTGGATGAGCCTACCACAGGTATATTTGATATTGATTTTAGAAAAAACACCTTTATTAATTCATTTAATTTTCTTAAAGGCTTGGATTCAGCTACATCCTTCCATGTAGTCAATATTTTGAAAAACCTAGCCAAATCTGGAAGAACGGTTATTAGCACAATCCATCAACCTTCTTCAGAAATCTTCGGCACTTTCGATAAATTACTCCTTATGGTTCAAGGCAAAATCATTTATCAAGTAAAAACAAGCCTTTTTATTTAAAACATGGACGAAAATTTAAAGGGAAAAGCCTCAGAAGCTATTGATTATTTCGCGAAATTCGGACTTCAATCTCCGGCCTTTTCAAACCCTTCGACTTTCTTCATGAAATGCATGAATGCTGAAGGATTATTGGTTGAAAGCATGCAAAAAAACAGGGATTTCAACATTCAATTGACTCCTCAAATCAAAGTCGAATTCAAGGAAAGAATCGCCAATATGCTTGATTTCTATAAAGCATCACCTTATTTCAAAGATATTAAGCCTGCCAAGGATTTGGAAATCCCTCATGATACCAATAGAAACGTTGCAAGTTGGTTTACGCAATTTAACTTGATAGCGAAACGAGGACTTCTAAATGAATTTCGTAATCCTTTGGATTTGAGGACACGTTATTTCTCATTGGTAGTCTTTTCCTTCATTTGCTGTATTGTGTTCACAGGGGTATTCTTCTTTGATTATCTATCTGAATTTAATGAAAATCTATTAGCTAGGAGATTATCAACATGGAATTCAAAATCGAATGGGTTGTCTTTTCTTTTTCATTATGGGAAATAGTATGCAACCTGTGATGCATAGTATCCTAACTTGTAAGCAATAACCTAATTATTTGATCATCATTGATATTTTTAAAAATATTTTTGAGTCTCTTATGAAAGGCCGTTGTTTCTTCGTGAGATCCTCAATAAAACATATAGTGTTAGTGCTTATTTTTGGGGTAAGACCTCCAGCGAATTTCCTTTTCATCTTTCCTATCCAATAATCCAAACTCTTATCGTATATTATATTGTTGGATTGAGTCAAACTAGCGATGATAAGCCTGTAGTCTTGAGTAAGAAAAAGTCTTCTTTCTTTTAATAAAGCTAATTATTTATCTTATAGTGGTTATTGGAATGGCCTGCTTTTTCTGTGGGGTTTCTTATGGGTTATTTTTCTCCGTGTTTTTCACTGAAGAAATGGCCATGGCTATGGTTCCTATGGTCCTTATTCCTTTTATGCTATTCGGAGGCTATTTCGTCAATCAAAGCAATGTCCCTTATTATTTCTATCCCTTGCAATATATGTCAATGTTCAAATATGGCTTTCAAGCCGCCGTCGAAGTAAAAAAGACGGTTTTTTTTAATATAAGTCCTGTAATTTTATTTAGAATGAATTCAGAGACACAGTTTATTATTGTGATGCTTCGAAGACATCAATCTGTGACCCCGTGAAAGAAGGAGATTATGGAGAGAATATCTGGCAAAGTTGCCTTATTTTGATTGGACTTGGGATTGCATTGAGATTCCTGGCGTTCTTCTCAATGAAAATGGTTGCCACTCCGAAAAGACCAGAACTCAAATCGGCTTGATCCTGAAAATTTCATAAGATTATATGAAAAAAATATTGAATTTTTTTAAAAAATGACGAAAAAACTAGTTTTTTAAAAAAAGATATAAATTTATATTAACTTTAAAATTTCGATAAAATATTTTTCTAAAAGTTTTTTTTTTTGTTTCATTAAAAGTTTTATGAACCCTTAAATTATTAAATAAAATAAAAAAAAACAAAAAATTTTTTCTACGAATTTTTTTTTTTATTAAATTTTATTAATTTTAATAAAATAAAAATATATTAAAATTTTTAAAAATGGTTAATATCAATGGAATTTTTTCT
>Ga0302140_10012535_pt1 | contig 10386 bp, 9 predicted proteins | sample I_Bog_E1_1_FD_202095 | JGI IMG/M metagenome (GOLD analysis project Ga0302140, IMG submission 202095) | Peat permafrost microbial communities from Stordalen Mire near Abisko, Sweden - I_Bog_E1_1 | ecosystem: Environmental > Terrestrial > Soil > Wetlands > Peat | place: Sweden: Abisko, Stordalen...
GCCGGTTGCATTGGTGGAGCTGGAACCAATATTGCCGATGCCGCTCATGAAGGGGGCGAGTGCCCACACGGACGCGACCGTGGTGAGCTCGTTCACGTTGATGAAGCCATTGGGGTTGAGATTGGCGCCGCCGCAGAGGCCGAGCCCCACCATGAGCGCGAGGTTGTTGTTGGTGACCGCCGGCGCAGTGCCGGTGGCGGCAATTGGCTGGCCGCCGGTACCCACCAGGTAGACCTGAGACCCAGCGGTGCATGTGTAGCTGGGCAGGGTGAAGTTGCCGTTGCTGTTGGTGAGCACCGTGGAGCCGAGCTTGGTTGCCAACGAACCGTAGCCGGTGGCGCCCGCCTGATAGAGCTGCATGGTGACACCGGCGACAGGCTGTTGTCCTCCCATGACGAGTCCGGTGGCTGCGCCGACCGAAACCGTGACGGGGGCGCGCTCGATGGGCGAGACACCGGTGCCGCACCCACTGAGCAAGAGCGCCGCAGACCCGGCGCACGCGAGGACGCCTGCGATTCGCAGGGACGGATGCATCATGGTTTGACTCCTGCCCCCGAGCCTGCCCCGGTGGCAAGCGGGACGACTGGCGCCGCCGCTCCTAGAATTCTGGTGACTGTATTGGCCGTTTTGCCTGGGATCCAGACATTGCCGGATATGTCGATTGCGATTCCGGCGGGCGCGCTGCCGGGGGAAGCATAGCCGGTGGAAGGCGAGATGGCCGTACCCGTGTTGTTGAGCACGCTGATGGTGCCATTGGCGTTGGCGACCCAGACCTGGCCGGCGCCGTCCACGGCAATGGCCTGCGGATCGTCGATGCCGCCGATGGTGTATGCAGACGGCGTGATGGCGACGCCCTGCTGGCTGAACTCGCTGACTCCGTTGCTGCTGGCGATCCAGGCGTCGCCCGACGCATCGAATGCGATGCCCAGGCCGCTTGCGATGGTGCCCACCCCAGCTCCCGTGAAGCCGCTGGAGCCGGTGACGGGCGCGCCGGCGAGGGTGAAGGCGCTGAGGCTGCCAGTGGTATTGCCAAGCCAGACGGCGGGGCTGGCGGAGGTGAGCAGCACGTTCAGGTTGTTGGTGCCCATGGCGGTTGTATAGTTGGCGTCCGCAACCAGCGTTGCCGTAATGGTGTGGGTGCCGATGGCCAGCGCCGCGGTTGCGTAACTGGCGTAGGTGCAGGTGCGCGGGCTGGACGAACCGGAGCAGCTGGCCGTGACCACGGCGCCGGAGTCAACCTGAAAATTGAGGGCGCCGGATGGGGGCGTGCCGCCGGTGTAGGCGACGAGAGCGGAGAGGGATGCCGTTGCGGTTCCCGGTGCGATGCTGACCGCGCTGACGGTGATGGTGGCGGTATGGGGGCCGGCGACGGAGGTGCCGCTGAGCACGATGGTCTGGGAGGCGTAGGCCGGAGCGGGCAGATTGAGGTTATTGTCCGTGAGCACCAGGGAGCCGCTGAGACTGCCCACGGTGAGCGGCGAAAAGCTGACGGGCAACAGGCAGAATGCGCTGGGGGCCAGCGAGCCTGGCGTCGAGGAGCCAGAGGAGACGAGCGGGCAGGCCGAGCCTCCGCTGCTGTTGAGCGTGAAGGGGGCGGTGATGGAGGGGTCGTTGCCGATTGCGGGGATGGGAAAGCTCAACGCGGCGTTGCCGATGTTCTCGACCGTGAGGGTTTTGGGACTGTCGGAGCTGGTGGAGCCCTCCGTGGTGCTGGCGAAGCTGAGGCTGGGCGCGTCCGCAAAGTCCATGAGCGTGATGGAGTCGTTTCCGGTATTCGCAACCAACAGGTTGCCCGACCCGGTGATGGCCAAACCAAATGGCTGGCTGAAGGTTCCCGGCACGGTGTTGACGGTGGTGTAGCCGCCCGCCTTCAAGATCTCAAGCACGTTGTTGTTGACCGTGTCGGAGGCGAATACGTCGGCTTGCGCGTCCACTGCGACGCCGCCTAGAAACGAGATTCCTGTGAGCAAGGTGTTGATGGTGGTATAGCCGCCGGCGGCCACAATCTGCTTGACCGCCTGATTGTTGGTATCGGCGACATAGACGTTCTCTGCTCCGTCCACGGCGACGGCGATGGGACTGCTGAAGCCCTGGCCCACGGTGCTGACACAGGAAGCGAGGATGCAGCCGGGAGGAATCTCCTTGACGGCGTTGTTGCCGTAATCGGCGACGAAGACATTGCCCCTTGCGTCCACTGCGATGCCAGAGGGACTGCTGAATCCGCCGCCGAGTGTGACGTTGGTGGTGTACCCGCCGGCCTTGAGGATTTCGTACACGATGTTGCTGAAGGAATCCGCGATGTAGACGTTGCCGGCTCCGTCGACCGCGACCCGGGCCGGATTGCCTCCGGAGATGCCGATGACGTTGATGGTGGGCGAGGCGGGGATGCTTCCATTGACGGCAACCAGCTCCTCTACCTGGTGGTTGTTGGTGTCGGCGACGAAGACGTTTCCGCTGCCATCGACGGCGACACCCCAGGGCTGGAAGAAGCCGCTGCCGAGGGAACTTTGCGTGCCGGGAAGGAAGTTGACCTGGGGGCCGACGCCGTTGCCGTACAGATTGCCCGTGGCGAATACGTTGCCGCTGCCGTCCTTGAGCACCGCCGCCCCATAGCGCGCTCCAGAGAACTGCGGGGCGAAGGTGACATTGAAGGTGCAGGTTTGGCCGGCGGTAAAGGCGGTGTTGGCCGTGCAGGTTCCGGTGACCGCGTCGGCAAAGTCCAGGCTGGCTGCGCCCTGGGTGAGGACTGCGGTGGAACCGATCATCCCAGCGGTATCGAAGGTGAAGAGCAGCGGGAGGGCCGCGCCGGTGCTGCGGACGTTGACAGAACCGAAGGCGGCGTCGAACGGAGAGATCAATTCGACGCGGTTGTTCGACACGTCCGCGACATAGAGATTTCCATTGCCGTCCACGGCTAAACCGCCGGGTAAGCTGAAGCCCGTGCCGAGGGTGCGGATGAGGTTGGCGGGAATCGTGGACGGGATGCTGCCGTTGACTGCGGTGAACTCCGTGACCAGATTGTTTCCGGAGTCCGACACAAACACGTCGCCGCGGCTATCCACCGCGACCCCGGCGGGACCGATTGGGCCTGAAAAGGTGGTGACGATCCGGGTGGACGAACTGGCGGAGACGGCGCCGTTGACGGCGAGAACCTCTTCCACGCGGTTGTTGCCGATGTCGACCAAGTACACATTTCCGCTGTTGTCCAGGGCTACGCCGCCAGGACCGCTGGGGGAGAGTGGAAGCACGACGATGGTGGGGTTGGAGGGTACGACCCCGCTAACGGCGACCAGCTGTTCCAGGTTGCCGCAGGGAGTTCCGTTGATGGGACCGTTGCAGCCTCCGGTGACATACACGTCGCCGGCGGCGTCGAGAGCGACTCCCTGGGGATTGGCGATGGTGGTGAGGGTATTGATGGTAGGCGAAGCGGGAATGCTGCCGCTGACGGCCAACATCTCCTTGATCGATCCATGGCCTTCGTCGGCGACGAAGACGTCTCCCTTGGCATCCACGGCGACGGCGGATGGATGACTGAACCCGCTGCCCAGGGTCTGGATGGTGGGCGACGCGGGAATGGTGCCACCCACCGCCAGCATCTCTTTGACGGCATTGTTGAGGAAATCGGCGACAAACACGTTGCCATTGCTGTCGACGGCAGTGGCTGCGGGGTTCGAAAATCCGCTGCCGAGCGTGGTTTGAACGCCGCTGAAGTGGGCGGTCTGCGCGCCGGCGGCGTGGCCCGCGCCTACGGCCAGAAGTGCCATTCCAGCCCACGCAGCAGTATTCTTCCGCAGGAGCCGTCGGAAGCAATCTCCAATGGACGCAGGAGAGCGGCTGGCGATGCAATGTGGGGAGGTCAAAGCCGTAACTCCATGTGAGACGTGGTTTCAGATTGCGCGTGCCGGTTGAGTGACGCCTATGCTTCTGCCAGTCAACAAATCCCAGGGGTCTGTTTCGTTCGCTCAATTCCCATTTTTACAGGTGTGCGACCAAGGTAGCATACAACGTAACCGCGCGCATGCGGTTCTGCGGGCGGGGACTCAGGCGACACAATAAGCGGCATCGAATCCCCGGGTTTATATCGACATTGTGTAGATATAGGCCATGACGACGAAGACATCCGTTGCCCGAAAAGGGGCAACCGTCTCCGCTTGGCAAGCTGGGTGGCAGGTTCCTTCGGCAGGCTCCGGACAGGCTCTTCGACTGCGGCTCCTCGCGATGAAACCACGAGAGCCTCCGCTCAGGATGACTGTCCCTATATTTTCCAAGATTTGACTTTCGGCTCTATGTCAATACAGCTTAGCTCGGTGTGCTTAAGTAGCTGAGCAGGGTGAGCGGTACGACCTTGGACGCGGCGGCGAGCGCTGCGCTGTTTGCGGTCTCTGCCTGGGTGAGGTTGGTGGCTGCGGTGGCCATATCGACGCCGACGAGCGAGGTGGCCTGCGAGGCGAGGTTGACCGTATCCTGCTGCAGGTATGTGGTCTGGGCGTTCAACTGGCTCTCCGTGTTGCCGTAGATGACGCGCTGCTGGCTGACATAGTTGAGTGCGGCGCTGATATTGGTTGTGGCGGTGGAGATGGCCGCCGTGTTGCCGGACTGCAACGCCGTGACCAGCGAGCTGAGCGATCCGAGCACGTCGGTGCTGGAGTTGGAGAAGATCTGGCTGCCGGGGACGTTGACCTGCACGCTCATGTGGTCGCCTACGGGGACGGAGTTGACGCCGTTGTTGCCGTTGTAGGTGTAACCGGAAGGCGAGGTGGAATCCGCCGTATATGGGGGTTGGGTGCTGGCTGTTCCGCCGAACACATACGAACCCTGGTAGGAGAGGTTGGCCTGGGAGACGACGCTGGACAGGATGCCCTTGACCTGGGTGGCGATGGCCTGCTGATTGGAGGCAGAATCCGAGCCATTTGCGCCCTCGATGCCGAGCGATACCGCCTGGGTGAGCGAGCTGACGACCGAACTGAGCGCGGAGTCCGCGGTTTGCACGGTGGACAGTACGCTGCTGACGTTCTGCGTGTACTGGTCCACGTCTGCGGTCTCGATGGTGTTCTGCACCATGTCCGCGGATGCGGATGGGTTGTCGGAGGGAACGATGACGCTCTTGCCGGTGGACACCTGTTGCAACGCTGTTTGCAGCGTCGATTGGCTCTGCTGGATGGCGGAGAGCATGTCCGGAACCATGTTTGGATTGATGCGCATAGGGGTCAGTAGCCTCCCGACGTGCCCATGTTGAGGGTCACGGTACTGAGTTGCTGGATGGTGCTGATGATGCGGGCCGCGGCCTCGTACGCCGTCTGGTAGCGCATGAGGTTGGTCGCTTCTTCGTTGGTGTTGACGGCGGAGATGGAACCCTGCTGGTCTGTGAGTTGCTGCAGGTTGAGGCCGATCGCGGTGGACTGCGCCGTGGCATTGGAGGCGGAGTTTCCCACCTGGAAGACCAGACTGGCGAAGGCGGCCGCTGGGGTTTGCCCGGACGGAAGGCTGTTGGTGAGCGTAGCCGAAAGATTTGCGAGGTTGCCGTTGCTGCCGGCAGAGCCGTCGGAACTGGCGGCGACCAGAGCGGGGTTCGTAAGGGCGACGCTCATGGTTGCGGCCGCGTTGGACGGGTTGGTGGAGATGGAAAAGAGATCCTGGCCGGCGTTGCCGTTGGAGTCGAAACCCTTGGCCTGGGCGGCGTTGACACTGGCGGTCAACTGACTGGCGAGGGTGTTGAGCTGGGAGAGGAAGCCGGGGATGACCTGGTCGCGGATCTGGATCGCCCCACCCAACTGACCGCCTTGCAGCGAGGAGGTGATGTTGGCTCCGGTGGAGTTCAACACCTGCTGCATGCCATTGGTTCCGGTGGCGGTTTGCAGAGTGAAGCTTTGGTTTCCCATCACGAGGGGAGAGCCATTGCCGGTGGTGATGGTCTCTCCACTGCTGCTCTGGGTGATGGCGACTCCGGTGAGGGTTGACAGCTGCTGTACCAGCTCATCGCGCTGGTCCTGGACGGTGCCGCCATCCTCGCCTGTGGCCGTCATCTGGGAGAGTTGTCCGTTGAGCTGCGCGATCTGGCTGGTGAGGGTGTTGATCTGGGCCACGGTCTGGGTGACCTGGCCGTCCGCGTCCGACTGCGCGCTGGTAAGGCCGCTGGACGTGTTGTTGAACGCATTGGCGAGGTCCTGGGCAGACGAGAGCACGCCCTGCCTGGCTCCGGAATCCGCGGGCGTGGCGGATAGCTGGGACAGGTTGGTGGAGAACGAGGACAACGCCGTGGCAATGTCGCCTCCGCCGGTGGAGGAGAAGTAGGACTGGAGCTGCTGCAGCGTGGAGGATTGGGTGTCGACGCTGCTCTGGAGCGAGGTCTGCTGCTGAATCTGCAGGTTGAGCAACTCATCGCGGACGCTTTGCAGGCCGCTGAGCGTGACTCCGCCGCCGTTCACTCCGGAGCTGGACACGGATTCCTGGTTCTCGCTGAACTGCGCGACTTCGCGGGTGTATCCCGGCGTGTCTGCATTCGCAATGTTATTGCTGGTGGCGCTAAGCGCACCCTGGGTGGCTTCGAGCGCCTGCATTCCGATGGAGAGCGATGCGTTGATGGATGACATGGCAGTTACATCTGGCAAGACCAGGTTTGATGTTTCAACCTGGGGCCGGAAGCCTCCTGAAGATGTCCTTGGAATGAGCTGAAGAGCGAAGCCATGAGGGCTACGGAACGGCTGGAATGCTGGAGGAGCGCCGCATATTTGCGGTTGAGGGTCTGCAATGTGTCGGAAGCAGTACGGAGCTGATGGGCCAGGTCTGGGTCCAGAGGCGGGGCAGGGATGGCAGGCTCGACGCCGAGGGGGAGGCAGAGGTCATCGGCCAAGCCGCAGAGCCGCTCGCTCAGGGTTTGCTGGGCGGCGATGCTCTGTTCCAGCTCCGGCAGCGCGTTGCGCGCGATGGCCTGCATGGCTGTTTCCAGCTCACTGGTGAGAGAATGCAGCGAGTTGAGATACTCCGAGGCCGTGAGGTTGCGGTCTCGACTGCCTGCCGATGTCATCTGTGGCACTTTCTGTAGCTAGTCCTGGCCAAGGACTAACTGAGTGAATTCGATATCAAGCTTGCTCGTCGACGATCGACGCGGCGATCTTGGTTGGGTCCAACTGATAGGTTCCGTTGTTGACGGCTTCGCGAAGGCTATCGACTTTGCTTTGACGGATTTCGGGCGAGTTGAGCGCCGTGGCAGTGAGCGATCGGACAGAGGCCGTATCCGAAGAGAGGGTAGCGCGATCTCCCCCATCTGTCTGACTGGACTGCGCGGCTTTCTGAGCGGTGACCTTCTGTGCGCTCTGCTCGAGGGCGAGCTCTGCGGCTGCGGTGTTCGACGGATTGATTCTCATTTTGCCTCCTTGAATCGAATTCCATACCACTATCGGTACATTGATCCAAAAAATCTAATTCTTTCTTAAGACTTTTCGCTGGTTTTGTTGGGCGGGGCCGAATCTGCTGGCGGCTGGGCCTGCGCAGCGGCCTTATCCGCGTTGACATGCATGGCTTTAGCAACCATCTTAGCGATTCCGATACCCCCCGACGCTGCCATGGAGGTGGACAAAGATTGGACCCCGAAGCTCATCATCTGGCCGCGCCCGACGTCCTGGTCCTCGTCTGCTCCGGGTACCGTGCCAAAGGACTCCTCGGCCTGCTGCAACCAGGTTCCGATGAGAACAGCTTCAAAATCCTTCGCGCCCTTGTCGATTTTGGCGGCATCTGTGGGGGTCCTGGAGGCGGCGCCCTGGAGGATGCGATCTTCGCTGGCCTGGAGCGCGCCGGATTGGGTGCTAAGCGAGCCGAGAGCCATACTGGTTGCCATTATTGGACCTCCAATTCTGCCTGCATACCACCCTCGGCGCGAATGGCCTGGAGAATGGCAACGACATCGTGGGCGGTGGTGCCGATGGCGTGCAGGCCTTTGACCAGCTCGTCCACGTTGGCTCCTTCGTCCATGCGAATGGACTGGGCTGACTCGTCGGTAGCGCTGAGTTGAGTTTCCGGCACGACGACGGCCTGGGGCTGTTCCGGAGGAGCGTCCTTCTTCCGGTCTGCCTCGGGTCTCTGGGTGGGTGCGACTCCTACGACATCGTACGACGTTGCCACCTGGATGGAGAGGTTGCCGTGGATGACGGAGACGGGGGAAAGCTTGACATCGCCGCCCATGACGATGGTGCCGGTTCGTTCGTTGATGATGATCTTGGCCGGGGTGTGGACCTGGAGCGTCAGGTTTTGCACGCGCGAGATGAGGGTGGACACGGAGGCCGCGGAAGCGTCCGCGACGCTGATATCGATGCGGTTGCTGTCGAGGGCGGCGGCGACGGGCTTGTGGAACTCGAGGTTGACGGCGTCTGCGATTTCCTTGGCAGTGGTGAAGTCAGGATTACGCAGGAGAAGAGATACGGTTTTGAAGCCGCTGAGGTCGACGGCGGTATCGCGCTCGATGATGGCGCCCTCTGGGACCAGGCCAACGTTGGCGGCATTCACTTCCTTGCGGTTGGCGCCGGTTCCGGCGGAGTATCCGCCCAGGACAAGAGGCCCCTGCGCCTCGGCATAGACCTGTCCGTCCGCTGCGCGCAGCGCGCTCATGAGAAGGACACCGCCTTCGAGGCTTTGGGCATCGCCGATGGATGAGACGGTGACATCCAGCCTGGAGCCTGGCCGGGAGAATGGAGGAAGGGACGCGGTGATGAAGACCGCAGCTACATTTTTGACCACGACCGTGCTGGGAGAGATGAGGACTCCCATCTTCTGCATGGCATTGGCCAGGGTTTGCACGGTGAAGATGGTTTGCTGGCGATCGCCGGTGCCGCGGAGGCCGACGACCAGGCCATAGCCGACGAGCATATTGTCGCGGACGCCCTCGATGGTGGTGATGTCGCGAACCAGGACCTGGCGGCTGGGTTCGCCGGCGCGAGCGAACGGCGGAAGCGCGGAGCAGGCGACGAGGAGTGCCAAGGCAAAGCTTGCGATGGACCGGAGCCGAGGATGCGCGAGTGAGGAGTTGGGGGTCATGGAGGTCAGAATCCCACCAGCCACAGGATGGCCTTGGTAATGGGGTTGAGCGGACGGGTGCTGTCCGCGATGATGCCCTTGCCCTTCATCTCAATCTCGAGATTGCTGAGTGAGGCGGAAGAGACTGTGTTGCTGGGGCCGATATCGTTGGGACGCACAACGCCACGCACGGTGACATCTTCATGCTGATTGTTCATGAAGATCCTGCGCTGGGCTTCAATGACGAGGTTGCCACTGGGCAGCACAGCAATGACCTGTCCGGTAAGGCTGGTGGCGAAGGTGGTTTTGGAGTCCGTGGCTCCCGCGCCCTTGAGCGCCGTGGAGGAGTTGGCGTTGAAGAGGGGATTCAGGGGATTGGTGTTGAGGGACCCGGGAAGACCGGTAATGCCGGAGCTGGTCTGGAAGGTGCGCTGATAGCTGGAGTCTCCCGATTGCGCCGCGGTGGTCTGCACGGCGACCAGGATGGTGATGGTGTCGTTGAGCTTGCGCGCCTTGTAGTCGATGGAGAGATCTCCGAGTGTATTGCCGGGAGACCACAGGCTGCCGAGCGTCTGTCCGGTTGGGGCGGGAACGTCGCGCTGCTGGAGACGAGCGATGTAGTCCACCCTGGCCTGGTCCGGATTGGACTTTAGCTTTTTGGGCGTGGCGGCCGGCGCAACCTGCGCGACGGCAACGACCAGCGCGAGTGCAACCATGCAGCAGCGCCGACGATATCGGGACGATGCGATCATCACAGCCTGCCCTTCAGTCTTGCGGTGTCGACGACTTGAGCCGCATAGTTTTGCCGGCGGTCTTTGCTGGCGAGGCGAACCGTCTGGCCGATTGTGCCATCTTCCAGACAGATGACCGAGAGCTGGATGTGGATGTGATCCCCTTCCAACTGGAGGATGGCCGGAGTTCCTGCATGGACGGCAAGCACCCTGGGGCCGGTGACTGGAGGGGCGAAAGCAGCTTTCGTCCCCACTGCATTTGCGGATGAGCTTTGTGCGGGGGCGTCCTGATAAACGGCTACGAAGAAGGGCAGGCACTCTTCCTGATTGGCGCAGGCCAGGCGGACTTTCATCTGATGGCTGTTCCAGCGCTCCATGGACTCAATTTTGAGCGCTGGATTGCTGACCGTGGCGACGACGTCGCTGAAGAGTGTGACCTGATCCGCAGACGTATGAAAGCCCGAACCGGTCATCGCCGCCGCAATCTGCGTGGTGGTAATGGCATCGCGACGGGGCGCTGCAACCGCGGGCCACGCGGAAACGGCGGCAAGGATGAGGACCGGAATGGATGCAAGTCGCTTCATGGCTGAATCACCCTACTGAGCCAACTGGTTTAACCCCTGGAGCATTTCGTCGGCCGCTTTGACGA
>Ga0302140_10012536_pt1 | contig 10386 bp, 7 predicted proteins | sample I_Bog_E1_1_FD_202095 | JGI IMG/M metagenome (GOLD analysis project Ga0302140, IMG submission 202095) | Peat permafrost microbial communities from Stordalen Mire near Abisko, Sweden - I_Bog_E1_1 | ecosystem: Environmental > Terrestrial > Soil > Wetlands > Peat | place: Sweden: Abisko, Stordalen...
CCTGAATAGAGGCAGGTTCGGATACAGAGCGGGCATTCGTTCAGCGCGATTGTTGCCCATACGCTTGGCCTGGACGGATTGGCAATTCAGGGGCAGCAGCCACAACGGGTTTTGACCTCGTATGTGAGTGGAAACTTCTTCAACGCGTTTGGGCTCAAGCCGGCAGCTGGAAGACTTTTCCTGGACGGCGAAGGCGAAGTGGAGGGGCATGACCCGGTGATCGTGCTGGGCTATGACTACTGGAAGGAAAAATTCAACAGAGACCCAAGCGTTGTTGGCCGGCCGGTCTCGGTGAACGGCCACCCATTCACCATTATTGGCGTGGCGCCCAAGGGATTTCACGGCGTGCAGAGCTTTGTTACGATCGGGGCTTACCTGCCGGTCTCAGAGGTCGGAATCGAAAACGCTTCTACGGACGTTTGGACCAACTGGCAGAATCGGGAGTTCCAGGTTTACGCAAGGCTGCAACCCGGGGTGAGCTTCAAACAGGCAAGCGCGGACATGGCGGTAATTGCGCAGAACATGAGACGCCTGCAACCGGAAGTCGAAAAGAACATGGCGCTGGCGGCTTTCCCTGAGCCGGTAATGCGCATTGCCACGGGCGACAACAACACAATTTTCGTGATGGCGGGATTGTTCTTGTCTCTGGCCGCGATGGTTCTTTTGCTGGCTTGCGTGAACGTGGCAAACCTGGTTCTGGTGCGCGCAACTGCTCACGAGCGCGAGATGGCAATTCGAACCGCATTGGGGGCGAAGCGGTCAAGGCTGCTGCGGCAAATGATTACGGAAAGCGTGACACTGGCGCTGATGGGTGGGCTGCTGGGCATTCTTTTCGGCAATTGGGCAAGCGGCGCGCTCAGCCACATTGACCCTCACGCTGATCTGCCTGTGAACCTCTCTTTCGAATTCGACTGGCGGATTTTCTTCTACTCGTTTGCGGCTGCGCTGCTGGCAGGCGTTGTTGTGGGATTAGTGCCGGCGTTGCGTGCTGCAAGGGCAAACGTCAATGGCGTGTTACGCGAAGGTGGACGAGGAGTCTCCGGCGGGCGTCATTGGTTTCGGGATACTCTGGTGGCAATGCAGATTGCGGGGTCGCTGGTGCTGCTGGTCGTGGCGGGGTTGTTCGTGCGCAGCCTGACAGCGATGCAGACCATGGATTTCGGATTCAAGCCAGACCATGTGCTGAACCTTGTGGTGGATCCGGGCGAGATTGGAATGACGGACGCACAGGCACGCGACCTGAGCAGGAACATTTTGAACAGGCTGCACGAATTGGCCGGGGTGGACGCGGTGAGCCACGCGGCCACGCTTCCCCTGGGGTATCTGGGCAATGGCGGAGATACGGTGACGATTGATGGAACTCCGCCGCCGACCAATCCTGCGGCATTGGGGATCGGCTATAACGTCGTGGCTCCGGAGTATTTCAATGTGATGGGGATCGACCTGGTGCGCGGACGCGCCTTCACGGACTCCGACGATGAACGCAGCAGGGATGTGGCGGTGATCAGCGAAAGCATGGCTCGCAAATACTGGCCGAATCAAGACGCGATCGGACACACATTCCACATGGCGAGCAAGAAAGACCGCAAGCTGGAAGTGGTTGGGATTACACGGGACGCTGTGTTCCAACTTTTTGGGGGAGGCAAGACGTTGCCGTTCGTCTTCCTCCCCTATTCCCAGCATTTTGCCGGCAACAGTTTGATGGCTTTCCAGTTAAGAACAGAGCGCGATCCGCTGACCCTGGCCACAGCGACGGAAAAATCCATTCACGACGTAGCGCCGGGGCTGCCGATCTTCCAGGTGCAATCGATGCGGCAAGGACTCTACACGATGAACGGACTCTTGCTCTTTCAAATCGGCGCGAGCATTGCGGCGATCATGGGCGCGCTGGGGCTGACGCTGGCGCTGATTGGCCTTTACGGCGTGGTGTCCTATGCTGTGAGCCGGCGAATGCATGAGATTGGCCTTCGCATGGCGCTGGGAGCGAGCCGCGGGAATGTGTTCATGATGATCTACCGGCAATCGATGCTGATGATTGGAGGGGGGCTGGCGATCGGGCTGGCGTTGGCCCTTGTCGTGGCGCGGACGGCTGCCAGCTTTGTGGTGGTAAATGCATGGGACCCATGGACGTTTGCGGCGGTGAGCGGTGTTCTTTCCATCGCGGCGCTGGGGTCCTGCTACTTGCCGGCGCGAAGGGCTATGGCGGTTGAGCCAATGGTGGCGCTCAGGGAAGACTGATGCGCCGTCCCGGGGCCAACAAGGCGTGTTGGGATTCCTGCTTTCCTACCCATTGTGGTCCGGCTGTTCTTAAAGTGGATAGCGCTCGAGTTGAATCGCGTGCATTGCTACCTTGCGGCTTAGGGCTACTGAATCGGCTGGGGTGAAGCGCGCCAGACGGCGAAGAATGGCTAGTTGAGTGCGAAGCAGGTCGCCATCGGCACACGCCGCCAGCACCCGCTTCGCCGCCTGCTCTGCCAACGCGATGGTCTCTTCCGCCAGCAAGCCGGTCATGACAGCGGCGACTTCTGCTGAGGCTTTTCCGGCACTGCCGAGCTTGCGAGCGCGGAGAAGCGCCGACTCCAACGCAAAAACTTGCGTGATCATGTCGGCCAGGTCGGCCATTACTTCCTGCTGATCCTGAAGCGACGTCATGAATCGCTGGCTGGCCACCCCTGCGGCGAAGAGCGCGATCTTTCTCGATGACGCGAGCACTTCGGCTTCTCGCGCCAATGGCTCGCCGATATCGCTGCCGGATTCGAAGGACGGCGGCTGCGTAACCTCATCCATGAGCTTCTTGATCGCGGGTAACAAGGGCAAGTGGCCGCTGAGTGCTCGCTTCATGAGCATGCCCGTAATCAGCAAGCGGTTGATCTCATTGGTGCCTTCGAAGATGCGGTTGATGCGGGCATCGCGATAATAGCGCTCGGCCGGATATTCTTCGACATAGCCGTAACCGCCCATTGTGGCGATCAGTTCATCGGTTACGGTGCTGAGCATCTCTGAACCGTAGACCTTGAGGATGGAGCACTCGACGGCGTAGTCCTCAATGCGGCGCTGCGTCTCCCGAGGAGAATGCGCAAGTTCTTCGCTGACCTGGGAGAGACTGGCGTCGATCATGCCGACAGTGCGGTAGGCCATGCTTTCAGCGGCGTAGAGGCGTGTGGCGCTGAGCGAAATTTTGCGCTGGATCAGGCCGAACTCGGCGATGGGCTTGCCGAAGGCCGTGCGCTCTTTGGCGTAGCGGATCATGTGGCTGAGTGCGTGACGAGCGCCGCCAATGCAGGCGACTCCGAGCTTGAAACGACCGACGTTGAGTACGTTAAAAGCGATGTGGTGTCCTTTGCCAGCTTCGCCAAGGAGATTGGTGGCGGGAATTTGGCAGTCGGAAAAGACCAGCGGGCATGTAGACGAGCCGCGAATGCCGAGCTTGTGTTCCTCGGCGCCGACTGTGAGGCCGGGCGATGTGCGCTCCACGAGGAAGGCTGAGAATTTCTCGGTGCGCGCGGCCGGGTCAACGATTTTGGCGAAGACGGTGAAGACGTCGGCGATGCCGCAATTGGTAGTCCACATCTTTTCGCCGCTGAGTGTGTAGTGGGTGCCGTCTTCGGATAGGTAGGCGCGGGTTCGTACATTCATCGCGTCTGAGCCAGAGCTCGCCTCGGAAAGCGAGTATGCGGCGATCCATTCGCCACTCGCGAGCTTGGGCAGGTAGCGCTGTTTCTGGTCTTCGGTTCCGTACCAGACGAGCGGCAGCGTGCCAATGCCGGTTTGCGCACCGAAAGCCGTTGAAAAGCTGGCGAGGACGGAGATGTGGTCGGAAATCAGCGTGGACGAGACCTTGTCCATGCCAACGCCGCCGTATTGCTCTGGGATGTCGACAGAGGTGAAGCCGAGTTCGGCGGCCTTGACGAGAACGGCCCTCAAGACTCCTGGCTCTTTGGCTTCAATGGCATCGGCAACGGGCATGATCTGCTCGCGGGCGAACTGCGCTGCGGTCGAGGCGATCTGGCGCTGTTCCTCGTTCAGGTCTTCGGGGGTAAAGATTTCTGCGGGAGTGCGGGTTTCGAGCAGGAAGCTGCCACCTTTGGCGGCGACGATGGGAGAAGAGATGAGAACGGACATGAAATTATCTCCAACTAGCAGAAAACATTACGCCTGTTTAGGGGTGGAGGGCAAATGGCGAGCAATAATTGTCGGAGAAATTCTCATAAGTATCAGTTAGATAACACCCGAGACGTCACGGAAACCGGCATCTTGCATTCTTCGGAAAACCCGGTGACCAATATACCTGACAAGTTTGGGGATGGTTGATGAGCTTTAACGCCAGGAACTCACGAGACGAATCCACGCCGGAAGCATAAAGCCAGCGATCCTGGGTCTGGCCATCAATCTGATAGGCCACATGCGCTTCGACGCGATAGAAAATCGCCCCTCCTCTCCCGGTATCCAAGATATGGTCGACCACGATACGGGTTTCCGAAACCTTCCCTTGAGTGGTCAGGTGAGAGGTGTCGAATGCGCTGTCGCGAATCCTGCCTGCGACATAGAGCGCGCAGAATAGAGCGACCAGAGTGCCGGCAATCATCCACGGCCATAGCTTGGATGGCGGAGCCGGCTCAGGTTTGGGTGCGCGGATATGGGTGTGGCTCATCAACGGGCCTTTAGGGGATCAGTTTAGACCGTGAAGCGAAGATTTTAGACATAATTCGGCTTATCGGCTCATGCACTTGAGCCTCGCACCCAGTCGTTCTGACGCCCCCCATCGCATACAATGGTCGTTGTCCTGCTCGTGGAGGCTTACTCTGTTCGCTGCACTTGTGACCACTACGGATTGTGTCGCTGAACGGCTTAGCGCCCTGCCAGCTCAAGTGGCTGCGCACCTGGCTTTTGCCCCGCAAAATGGCGTCGTCCATTACCTCAAAGCGATGCGGGAGACGGACACCACCTTCAAAGGGCTCTATCACTGGAACCTCTTTGATGCGGCGCTGCTACTGCCCTATTTCGCGGTGATGATCGTACTGGCTATCTATGGCGTTCACCGCTATACGCTGTGCTATCTCTATTTTAAATACCGCAAGAACGACAAGCCCGAGCCACCCAGGCATTTTGATGAGCTGCCGCGAGTCACCGTGCAGTTGCCGATTTTCAACGAGCAATTCGTGATTGACCGTCTGATTGAGGCGGTTTGCTCTATGGATTATCCGAGGGAAAAGCTCGAGATCCAGGTGCTCGATGATTCTACCGATGAGACGCAGCAAGTAGCGGCGGATATTGTCGCGCGGTATGCGGCGCTGGGCAATCCGATTGTCTATATCCATCGGACGAATCGATATGGGTATAAGGCCGGCGCCCTGGATGCGGGACTAAAGGTTGCCAAGGGCGAGTTCGTGGCAATTTTCGATGCAGACTTTGTGCCGGCGCCAGACTGGCTGATGAAGGTGATCCACCACTTTGCGGAGCCGGAAATTGGCATGGCACAGACTCGATGGACGCACCTTAATCGCGACTACAGCCTGTTGACGCAGATTGAGGCTATTCTGCTGGACGGGCACTTTGTGCTTGAACATGGAGCGCGGTACCGCTCGGGTGACTTCTTTAATTTCAACGGCACGGCCGGCATGTGGCGCATCAAGGCAATTTCAGACGGCGGCGGCTGGCAACACGACACCCTGACCGAAGACACGGATCTGAGCTACCGTTCGCAGATCGCCGGCTGGAAGTTCAAGTATCTGCCGCATATCGAGTGCCCCGCTGAATTGCCGATCGAGATGACGGCCTTCAAGACTCAGCAGGCGCGCTGGGCCAAGGGGCTGATCCAGACGAGCATCAAAGTGCTGCCGAAGATATTTCGCTCCGATGTGCCGCGGCGCATCAAGGTTGAGGCGGTTTATCATCTGACGGCCAACCTAAGTTATCCGTTGATGATTGTGATGTCGGCGCTTCTGATTCCGGCAATGATTTGCCGTTTTTATCAGGGCTGGTTCCAGATGCTGCTTATCGATTTTCCGCTATTCACCGCTTCCAGCTTTTCGATTGCGGTGTTTTATGTGATGAGCCAGAGGGAGCTGTTTCCGAAATCCTGGATGAAGACTTTTCTTTATTTGCCGTTTCTGATGGCTCTTGGGATTGGGCTGACAGTTACCAATACCAAGGCTGTGATGGAGGCGCTGCTCGGGATCAAAAGCGCTTTTGTGCGCACGCCGAAGTACCGCGTAGAGAACAAAGGCGAGAAATCGCAGGCGTCGAAGTATCGAAAGCGACTGGTGCTGGCGCCGTGGATCGAGCTGTTCCTGGGAGCATATTTCCTTCTTGCGATACTGTATACGTTCTCGAATCACAACTACTTTACCGCGCCGTTTCTCATTCTTTTCGTGATTGGGTATTGGTATACCGGGCTGATGAGCCTGCTGCAAGGGCGGTTTGAGCGGTGGAGATCGGGCGCGTCGGCTAACGACGATGAGTCAAGTCCTAAGCCGTTTCCGGTTGGGGTGTAGTCGCCGTCGGATTTCGAAAGCTCCCTGGACAGCTACAATAGATTGAAGCGCCTGCCGTGCCGGGAAACAGAATCTCCGGCAGTTCAGGCGCGTCAAACCATCATGCTAGCCAAAAACCTTCCGGAAGCCCTTACATTCGATGACGTGTTGCTGGTGCCTGCTTACAGCGACGTGGTGCCTGTTTCGGTCAGCACGCAGACACAGTTGACGCGCGACATTACGCTGAATACGCCGCTGTTGTCGTCGGCGATGGATACAGTGACTGAATCGCGCATGGCCATTGCCATGGCGCAACAGGGCGGCATTGGAATTGTGCACCGCAATCTCACCATCTCCGACCAGGCAGGCGAGATCGACAAGGTGAAGCGCTCAGAGAGCGGGATGATCGTGGATCCGGTCACGATTGGGCCGGACCAAATGATTGCCGATGCTCTGGAAGTGATGCGCCGATACAAGATATCCGGCGTGCCAGTGACCCAGGGTAAGAAGCTTGTGGGCATCCTTACCAATCGCGATCTGCGCTTTGAAACGCGTACCGATATTCCCATCGGCGACATCATGACCAAGACCAATTTGATCACTGTCCCGGTGGGCACGACGCTTGAAGAGGCCGAGCTGATCCTGCACGAGCATCGCGTGGAAAAACTGCTGGTGGTGAACGATCAGTACGAACTCAAGGGCTTGATAACGGTCAAGGACATCCAGAAGAAGCTCAAATATCCCGCTGCCAGCAAGGACGATCAGGGCCGTCTGAGAGTGGGCGGAGCCATTGGCGCGACGGGCGACTTTTTGGAACGTGCCGCCGAACTGATTCGAGCGCGCGCGGATGTGCTGGCGATCGATTCGGCGCATGGTCATACATCACGTGTTCTCGAAGCGGTACGCGAAGTGAAGAAACGATTCCCGCAGGTGGGCCTGCTGGCGGGAAATGTGGCCACCTACGATGGGGCGCTGGCTCTTATTGACGCTGGAGCGGACGCGGTCAAGGTCGGCATCGGACCCGGCTCGATTTGCACCACACGGATGGTAACCGGAGCGGGAATGCCGCAGATTACGGCGATTGCAGAGGCTTATCGCGCCTGTCATGAGCACGGAATTCCAGTCATTGCCGATGGCGGCATCAAGTATTCGGGAGAGCTTACGAAGGCAATTGCGGCCGGTGCGAGCTCAGTTATGATTGGCTCGCTTTTTGCGGGTGTGGACGAGAGCCCGGGGGAGACGATTCTCTACCAGGGACGCAGCTTCAAGAGCTATCGCGGCATGGGATCGCTGACCGCGATGAGCCAAGGCTCGGGCGAACGATACTTTCAAAGCACCGCCGACTTGGCCAGCGCCGAACTGGGAAGCGAGGGCGTGGTGCAACGTGAGCGGGCAAGCCAGAACCGTCTGGCCAAATTCGTTCCGGAAGGCATTGAAGGCCGAGTTCCTTACCGCGGGCCGCTGGAGTCGATGGTTTTTCAACTGGTTGGCGGACTGCGCTCGGGCATGGGCTATGTTGGCTGCGGATCCATCGCAGAGTTACAGGAGAAGGCGCAGTTCGTCCGCATTTCCTCCGCGGGCCTGCGCGAAAGTCACGTTCATGATGTGATCATCACGCGGGAAGCGCCAAACTATCATGTCGAATAGTTCGGGGCGCAGCACTTGGTACTGGATCGGCGCTTGGTTCCCGGTCGCGCTAGGCATCGCTGTCATTGCCTTGGAGTCCACGGAAATGTTTGGCTCCGACCATACCAGCGGCCCGCTGCGCAACATCTATGAAGGGGTCTTTGGCCAAGTGTCTAACGCCCGCTGGGAGATCATTCATCACTACATTCGCAAGTCGGGCCACTTTACCGGCTACGGGTTGATCGGTTTGGCTTGGTTGCGCGCATGGTGGATGACGCTGGATCGTTCCCATTTCTTTCCGGATTCCGTTCTCGCACTGCTCGGCACAGCTCTGGTGGCCAGCTGCGACGAGTGGCACCAGACCTTTTTGCCGAACCGCACCGGAACTCCGTGGGATGTGCTGCTGGACTGCACGGGGGCAATTGCTCTGCAATTGATCGTGTACCTGTTCATGCGCACATTCAGACCCAAGCGGCTGGCCAGGGCAGCGTAAGGGCCATACCGTATTGAAACTGCGGCTCGATCATCTTTCGGAGTTTCGGGTTTCGGCAACCGTAAGATCGGTCAGGGTGGTGCGGGAAAGTCGAGCGGTGCCAGCCAGCGTCAAAAGGATGCTTTGCATCTGGGGGGTGAATTCCCGGCGCTGCGCTTCTTTTTGCGCAAAGCTGAATATCCAGTAGAGCAAGGATGCCAAAAAGCTGAAGACGACTACGAGGTACAGGTGGACGAATTGCTGCGCCGTAGATTGATGGGTATTCACGACCGCCACGGCAAGACTTACCAGGGAATAAAATCCGAATCCCGTAGCAACCTGTAACTCGCGATCTCGCCAACCGAGCGAAAGCAACTGGCTGCATCCAGCCAGCACGACGAAAAGGAAGACCCTGAGAATCGATGCTGTCTGCTGTAGTTGCAGGATGAAATGCCAGGCTTTTGAAGGCGTTGCGACTTCCGTGAGGGCGGCGAAAGGCCAGATCGCCGCGCCAACAACCAGAATGAGAGCAGCGACGACCCACAGGGCCTTCCGCGACAAGTTCTTGCGCAGTGGAAGGAGCACAGACCAGGCCAACTCCACCAGGACGCTAAATTGTAGAACAAAGTCCAGCACGGTCTCCGCAATATAGAAATTGAGGCTATAGCCGCCAGGATTAAAGATCCTGATGGAGTAGGCGAGGCCATCGCTGAAAAGGGCCCAGATGCAGTACACGAAAAAGACCGGCAATCTTCGCCAGACGCGCCTGTAGACCAAAAGCGCAACAACTGCCACTTCGACTACGACAGCGACGATCCCAAAGGCGTTTTCAAAACTCATACTGCCCTGCCTGATTCAAAAGCCTCTGCGTCGCGTTCTGGCGCTCGGTGCGGTAATCTCGGCTTCGCTGCAGAAATGGCATCAGGCTCACAGCCAAAACTGCAGCACAACCTGGTTGATGTAAATTGCAGATGCCGGGGACGCTCCGATGTTGCCAGCAACCCTGGTTTGAGTTGATGGGCGAACTGCGGGGAGTCCCGTCACATGCTGAGGCCGTATTTGCTTTCCGGCTTGGCCGGGAAAGCGTATACGGCTCCTGGATCGCCTTATCGGCAATAATGCGGAGTTCGTTCAGTATTTTGTTGGATGCGGGTTTGGATTCTGGATATCAGGAAATCGTCTTGGAGTGTGAGCATGAATCGTATCCACGATACGGTCAACGATGTCAGCATCTCCTCCAACCTTCGTGATACTGATCCAGCCATTTTGCCGCAGAACAACTAGATCTGTTCCGTCGGTTTGTCCGGCATAGCCCCCATCTCGGCATTCGCTCCGCCATTCGTGATTGCTGATATCAAACATCTTCATGCCATGGCGCACACTCTGCACCGGAATGTGACTAGAGGCAGAATCCTTAATATCGTCTCCACATTCGGCGCGATATCTCCAACTCGTGCCGCACCGCACCAGGTCGGTCCCGGCTTGAGGGTCTCCCAGGCCTTCTGAGACGATGACATCGTCGTTATAGGCCATCTCTTCCGGATCGGGACAGATCAGCCGAATGTAGGTGTCCCGTCCTTCTTTTTCTTCCACAAGTTTCCACGATGCCGGGTATGAGAAAGAAAAGGGCCATTTCGGGCTATCAAATCGTTCCCAAGCACCCTTCCCCTCGCATCCAGTTTTGGGAACAATGGACAAGCGAACGGGCTCGGCTTGCTCCCCACCTTTCGGCACCCACTGCCCGAGAAAAACATTGCCTGTAAGCTGCCCTTGAAGACGGCCGATTGGAGCGAGGGTCTCAGGATCAAAGGCTGC
>Ga0302140_10012537_pt1 | contig 10385 bp, 9 predicted proteins | sample I_Bog_E1_1_FD_202095 | JGI IMG/M metagenome (GOLD analysis project Ga0302140, IMG submission 202095) | Peat permafrost microbial communities from Stordalen Mire near Abisko, Sweden - I_Bog_E1_1 | ecosystem: Environmental > Terrestrial > Soil > Wetlands > Peat | place: Sweden: Abisko, Stordalen...
ACAGTTCCAAAAACCTCAGAATACTACTGGTCCCACCAAAGAGGCGTCACCAGCCGTTCAGATTAGAGCAACCGAATCGGCACCTTGGAGCAACAGTGCTTGGGGTACCGAAGCTCCAAAATCATCAACCGTTACACAAGGCAACTCTAGTTGGGAAGGTCAACCTTCTCAATCGGGCGAGTCGCCTTCAGATCGATTTCAATATGATGTCTGCTAACATTCAAACAGCAATCCCATCTGGTGACGGCGCTGCATCAAACTGGGCAGTTAAGCCACCAAGAACTGGTATTTCACTTTCATACCGATGTCTTGTTCGTCCCGACCTCAGCTAACATCGTCATAGCGAATCCAGAGGCTGAGAAAATGGCTTCCACAAGCGTCATGGCTAGACAGCAAGTACCAGCGGTTGCGTCGAGCCATCTCCGCACTGTGCCTCGGCAATCCTATGTCCCCTCTCATCTTCGAGGAATCGAACATCAGAATGAGCAGCGCTCAGGAGGTCAAGCACCGATGGCTGCTTCCGTTGTTGCACAAACTGTTGCAAACCCATTACCAGCTCAGCAAGCTCATCTGTTCCAGGTTACTGATGAGGAGGCATGGGCCCGAAAAATGGGCTTGATTCGCGAGCCTGGTTGGGAGAAGCAACCCCCAACTGCCCAACCAAGATCTATGCCCCAACCCACTACGCAAGCACAACCGGATCCTGTCGCCTTGACGACCAAAGTTGATACCGAGGGGGAGGCATGGGCTCGAAAGATGGGACTTCTACCCAAGGTTGTAGAGCAGACAACCTCGCTGTCCAAGGGTGACGCGGAAGCTGAAGAATGGGCTCGGAAGATGGGCTTGCTAGACAAACCTATTCCAGAAAAACAGGTCACAGGTGCCCTGCAAAGTCCTGCCAGCAAACCTCAACATGGCCTGCAGCCATCTAGTATCGGAACGCCTAGCGCTACCACCCGGAACAGGGGTGGCAAAGTTGGCCAAAATGCTCCGTTCAAGAATCCACAGTTTCACTTGAACCAGAACAGCAATGAGAACTTTCAACAGTATATTCAGGGCTCAACTGTTACCAATGGTAAAAAGTATACCTTCAACGGATTGGCACCAGCCACGCAGCATGGTGCGTCTGTCGGCAAAGATGCAGTTGAACAGTCTGGCAGATCCAATCTTGCTGTTCAGCAGCAAAGCGAGATCTCCTACCAACAACAAGGTCCTCCTCATGCTTCTGTTGTTGGCAAAAAGCCCGCTCAGGTTATTACCCAGAGCAGAGCGCCCTTCACCGAGAATGATCCCAACATGATGTTCAGCCCAAACCAGATGGCCAGCGCTGCCTTGAATGTCAATAAAGCGGTCGCCACTCGAGAGAGTATCGCTTCTTCCAATGGTATGAAAGGACCTTGGCCTACGCTACAACCGGCCGACGTCAAGTCCTTCAACCAAAAAGTTACACACGAGCTGAATGCAACAAAGCAAGTTCCTGGAAATCCTGCCCCGTTGACCCAAGATGCCCTTGCCGTAAATACGGGATTCACTCCTCGCAACCACAATCACAATTTTGAGGACCAAGTTAGTGACGATGGAGTCGTCGAACTGAATGTGAAGGAAGGTATTCGAGCCAACCAAGAAAATAATGGCGTAGATCAATTGGCAGACTGGGACAGAAAGCGCTTCGCTCCAGCTCCCGCTGATTGGGAAAATGATCGACCTGAATTTGACGCCAGCTTCGTTCCACGCTACATCCAGGAATGGCGTCAAACCAATCCGTGTGGACCTTCTATCCAGGTGAATACAACTGATGAGAAATTCAAAAGCGGTAAGTCTCCAATAAACAACGATGTCCTAATCGATCCCATCGAACAACCTGAGTCTATGCCAGGTATGTTTTTGTAGCCGCATATCATGTATCTCTTTCCTGTATACAAGCTGACACTTCCAAGACATCAGCAATTGTGAGAATGAAGTGAAGAGACTGCATCAGACAGCTCTTCTCGACGCCAGCAATTTCCAAGCTCGCGAAGAGAAGAAACAGAGAAAGGCTGAAAGTATCAGAGCAGCAAATGAAGCTCGCCACCGCCAAATTGCTTTGGCCGTTGATGAACCAAATCCTTTCTCTCCTAAGGTCGAGATGTACGTGCGTCCGGCTCAGCAAAAGGATGCCCAGGATATCAGAAAAATCTACAATCACTATGTGAACAGCTCCATCATTCCTGAGGACCAAGAACCTATTTCGCTCGATGATGCGGAAGCACTCATTGAAACTGCTCAGAGAGAGAAACTTCCCTTCGTGGTCGCTGTTAAGGGCCGAGTTCCACCAACTCACGACGCACAAGGACGAGCTCGTGCAAATAAGATTATCCTTCCACAAGTCGAAACTGTCCTTGGGTTTGCTTTTGCAGAACGCTTCAACTATTCCTTCAGCGGTACTTCCAAAGGCCGATCTCGTGGTACCGTCACCATTCAGCTTTACGTTGATCACACTAGCACGCGCAAGGGAGTAGGCCGAAACACTCTCGATCAACTCCTGCATTGCATGGCGACTGCGTATACGTTCAAGAACGCATGCGCTTGGGTTAATCCCGATAACGACCCAGTTCATGAGCCCAACGGCTGTGGTTTGATCCACCAAATGATCATGATGGTTCCCGTTTTGAAGGTGGATGACCTCGACTTCCCATGGCTGAGCAAATTCCTCTACAATAAGTTCTGGTTCAAGGAAGAGAATCGATTGAAGTCAGTTGCTCGGAGTTCTACTCGTCAAGGCACTGGTCTAATGCTGGACATTGCCATACTCCAATGCGAGCTTCTTCATGAAGGCGAGTTCGATGCCTTCTCTTGAAAATCTTCTGGTCCACCAGTGGCACGTCAATTGCAATTTGTTTTGTGAAAGACGATGCCTCCTCTCTCATTATCGTCTGACTGCAATTGGGTTTGTGGAAAACGATACGACAGCGATACTTTGCCTCGACTGCAATTGAGTTTGTGGAAAAGGCCGCCCCAGAAACATCCGCCGACTGCAATTTAGTTTGCGAGAAATGGATGACCATTGAATCTGTCGTCTGCATTTAAGTTTTCAGACACTTGCGGATCGATGCTCTTTACTACTTTCAACTTCTTCATCTTCAGTTTGCTTCAACTGTAGCTTCGCTGCACGAGAGTAAGCCCTGGATGTCTAAAATGCTTACTGCTTTCTATCTTCGACACTTTCGGTGACTTCGGCCAACCCCTGCCAATAGCTTTGATGCAGCCCTATCAGCTTTTCGGCCTCTTGGCAATACCGGTTGGAGATGCCGAGTACAGATTCGATTCATTTTCTTTCCTTTCTTTCTCTGCTTTCATATGAACATGAGGCGCTTTCTACGCGATCTTTGCCAGGAGGCTGCAGCTAGGTTCATGAATCTCACTTAATAACGGAAATCAGCTGGCAATAATCGTGCTGCACATAAGATACCCCTTCCCACTCTGCCGTCATTTATGCAGCCTTGTACATAGACCAATACAGCACAATCTGAAAATTGAGGACATAATATGAAGAAGTGTTGTGCGGTGAATTACCCCACATTTCAACAGTTCCTATTCAGCGATCTGCCGGGCGGTGAAGAAAAAAGTTGCTCTTTCCCGCCGACTTTGACCCAGAAAATCACCACAGTTCCTGCATACCGCAGTGCAGCATGGCGCCATCTGCGAAACGGAAGGCGGAAGATGTTTTCATTCTCACAATTTCAGATAACGAAGGCAATGATCTCTCCGAAGAAGAAACAGCCATCCCCGAGTTTCCGCAACCCTCATCCAAGAGACGTAAACGTGAAAACGATTTCTCGAACTCTACCTCCGTGAAGAATACCAAGAAGGCTAAGAAGGTCAAAGCGAGTATGGAGGACGTGAATCAAGATGAAGGCATATGGGGTGCGAAAGATGAGGACGACGGGGCTATGGACTCCGACTTCGAATTCATGCTGGAGGATGGAAATGATGGTGCCATGGAGGAATTCGAAGGTTGGGGATTTGACGGCGCGAGAAAGGGTCTGGAGAACGGTGTAGGTGGTGATAAGAAGGCAGTGGATATTGACGAGATTATTGCACGGAGAAGGGAGAAGAGGGGTGAAGGGAAAATTGAGATAGACAAGGCGCAGGTCGAGGACAGCGATGCTGAGGGTAGCGGCGATGGTCAAGCAGAGACATCCGGAGACGAAGCAGAAGAGTTACAGTTTGAGGACGACGGAGACGAGTACATGGCTGGGGATGGCTTTGGTATGGGTGTGGCTTCTGACGAAGAAGAGACGGGCGACGAGGATGGTATCGAAGCAGACGAGATTGAAGACGCAGATGGCCAAGCAGGATCCGACGATGAGTCAGTGGCTAGTCCTGCTCCGCACCCGGACGATATTGGTGGAGATGGATCGTCAGATGAGGAGGAGATGCATGAAGATCCTGAGGAAGCAGCCCGCCGGGAAGCCTTTTTTGCACCTGAAGAGAAGCTTGCTAAAGGTGCCAAAGCTGCAATTTCGACTTCGTTTCAGAGCATGTCTCTATCCAGACCGATCCTGCGTGGCTTGGCAGCTGTTGGATTCTCGCAGCCAACGCCAATCCAGGCCAAAACCATCCCCGTTGCTCTGCTTGGAAAAGACGTGGTTGGTGGAGCTGTGACTGGTTCCGGAAAAACTGCAGCATTTATCGTTCCTGTCCTTGAACGTCTTTTATACCGGCCCAAGAAAGTGCCTACAAGCAGAGTTGTCATTCTCATGCCTACTCGTGAGTTGGCTATTCAATGCCATGCTGTCGCTACGAAACTCGCAAGTCACACCGATATCAAGTTCTGTCTGGCAGTCGGTGGCTTGAGCCTTAAAGTCCAAGAAGCAGAACTACGTCTTCGACCGGACGTTATTATTGCAACGCCTGGTCGTTTTATTGATCATATGAGGAACTCTGCCAGCTTCACTGTTGATACTCTGGAGATATTGGTCCTTGATGAGGCTGATCGGATGCTTGAAGCGGGATTCGCTGATGAGTTGAACGAGATCTTGACCACGATCCCTAAGTCAAGGCAAACGATGTTATTTTCTGCAACAATGACTTCCTCAGTCGACAACCTCATTCGAGTTGGTCTCAATCGACCTGTCAGATTACTTGTTGATGCACAAAAGCAAACTGTTGGAACTTTAATTCAGGAATTCATTCGTCTTCGGCCAGGTCGAGAGACGAAGCGTATGGGATATTTGTTATATCTCTGTGCGAATATCTATACCGATAGAGTCATCGTGTTCTTCCGTCAAAGGAAAGAAGCTCATAGAGCACGAGTGATCTTCGGTCTTTCTGGTCTGAAAGCCACCGAATTGCATGGTAGCATGAGTCAGGAGCAGGTGCGTTTTCGCGATCATTCTACCTTTGATTGTCTAACAGTTTATACAGCGTATCACAAGTGTAGAAGCTTTCCGTGATGGCAAAGCGTCATTTCTCCTAGCTACAGATCTCGCTTCTCGAGGCCTGGACATCAAAGGTGTCGATACTGTCATCAACTACGAAGCTCCCCAATCCCACGAGATCTACCTTCACAGAGTAGGGAGAACAGCCCGTGCTGGACGCCAAGGTCGTGCATGCACTTTAGCTGCCGAGCCTGACCGCAAAGTTGTCAAAGCCGCAGTCAAGAGTGGCCGAGCTCAAGGAGCCAAGATCGTTAGCAGAGTCATCGAAGCTTCGGAAGCGGATAAATGGTCAGATAAAGTCGACGCAATGGAGGACGAGATCGAGGAAATCCTGAAGGAGGAAAAAGAAGACAAGCAGCTTGCACAGGCGGAAATGCAGGTTCGAAGGGGAGAGAATATCATCGTTCATGAGGATGAGATCAAGGGTAGACCGAGGAGAACTTGGTTTGAGAGCGAACAGGACAAGAAGGCCGCTAAGAAGGCCGGCAAAGCGGAGTTGAACGGCGTAGAAATCACGATCAAGAAGAAGGGTGGCAAATTGAGCAATAAGGATAAAAAGAAGTTGGATGATAGAGATGCCAGAATGGGAGGCAAAGTCTGGAAGAAGGGTCGAGCTGAGAGAGATGGGAAGGGCGCCTTAGAGAAGGCGAAGAAAGAGGGGAAGGGAAAGAAAAAAATCAAGGGTGGAAAACCAATCTCGAAGATGGGCAAAGGTGGGAAATTTGGCAAGAAGCGATAGATATTGTGAGCCCAAATTCCAACGATCTAGCATGCCTTTCTTCAGACATCAGTTTCTACTGCATGTCGTTTGCTCAACCTTCCACATGTGTACTTTGGTAATCACAGCGAGAACTTTTTGCCCCTTCGCAATGATCCGTATCTGATCTTGGGGCTCTTCCAATCCGCGTTCATTTCTGCAATCTTATCCACCATTCTATACCAGAAACTGAAGTTCTCTTCAAGCTCTTCGACTCAGTCACCACCCAGCTCAAGTTCAAAGTGCTTATCTTCCAGCACATCCCTTGGGTGCCCTGCAAAGAGGCGATCCTCCGGTAGAAAGAGCGCAATTCGAGCATCCTCGGGTGCTGGCAGACGAGGTGGCCTTCGTTTCTGCATACTAAATGGGCGAATGAAAGTGATAGCACCTACGTGCCGGCGATAGCCAACTATGAGCACGACAGTGAGAAGTTGGAGGGTTCCCAAAGCCTTCAGAGGTTCAATTCCGGTGCTGTTCTCCTCGTATCCTGTAGGATCCTCCATGATGCATATATCCAGTGCCGATTTCTTAAGTCCGCCCAGCAAGTCCTTGTGAAATTCTTCGACGAGGTCTTCAAGGGGAGGTGAGTCTTCAGAACGTTTTATGAATAGGGTGTCGCAAGCTGGATCGATGTAAATTGGTCGACGATAGTCCTTGGTCCATTTCGCCACAGTCGAATCGTCTGAGTTTCGCAAAACTAGCTGGAACATCTTAAGGGTTTCGGTGCGGGGCTCTCGGCAAACGTGCAGAAGAATAGGTGCTGGTGTACAGGAGTTGGCTGATGTCTTTAGAGAGCATTCCCAGAAAAGCTCGATGACTCGAGGGGATGGCCGAGCATGGCGCCAAATCTTAAGACGCAATTCAATGGGCAGCTGGAGGAAGAGCGTAAAGGCACTGCTTAGAGTTTTATCGATATGAGTTGACTGTTGAATCGACAACGCTTCCAATTGCTCGGCCACCTTTGGCTTAGTGGGCTTTGAGACCTTCTGTTGTAGCTTTATGTAACAAATATCTCGAAGGGGAAGAGTAAAAGCTGATACAAGGGGTCCGTTTCGAATACCATGTGTAGAAATTGTCAATTAGTAATGGCTGTTGACTTGAATTCGCTATTTTTCGAGGGATGTTAGATGTTGGGTAGAGGTTTGGAGTTGGCGTTGGCATGCTAAGGTTATTTGCTTATATTGTAGACACGCTGCTCTCTATCTAAGCAGTTGGGTAGGTCCTAAAAGCGAAGAGACATCGAATAAACAGGGACCCCACTTCCACACTCCACCTCAGTGAGTGGGAGCTAGCGTTGTTGCTCGACATACAACCAATTCACCTATCACCCGCATGAAAATTTGCCCATCTTCTCGAATGCTCCGAGACTCCTAGGAATTTCATCCAGTCGGCGGATCAAACGTCCCAGCCGTCTCAGGACATTCCGAGACTTGATCTTGGGTATACAGAAATGGCTCGAGCTCTTACCATGGATGCAAATTCAAAATGCGGCTTGAATCTAGAGATTTGCTCACTTTCCATGTTTCTGGATCCATGCACAATCCGCGAAAACAAAGTTGGAGCTTGTTTTCAGAATGTCTTACATTGCCAATCCGTCAAGGATACTCCACAGGTCTGTTCATCTAGGATGTTTTGGTAGATATACATACTCACCAGAGCCAACCCCTTTTGTGCTTGTCATTCGCGATGGTCTCCTTTCCTTCGTTGATTATCTTCAAAGCCTCGTCGCCTTTTGGCGCTGTGGTCAGATTCTCATAGCCATCCTCGGTAACAAGAATATCGTCCTCAATTCTCACGCCTCCAACAGGATAATACTTGGTGAGCAAATCTTTGTTGATGAATTTTGCATACCGAGTGTCTTTCAGAAAGAGATCTTCCAACGCATAACGAGAAAAGTATCTGAGATGTCAATCAGAACGGGGGTAAAAGCTTGTCTGAAAATAAAACTTACATTCCGGGTTCAATGGTAATGACCATGTTTGGGAGAAGCGTAGTCCCAGTAGGCACAATAGGATCCAATTGCTTGTTTGAGCAAGCAGCCATCCAATTGTTGGCAGACCTATGTCCACAGAGAAGGTTCAATCGATCACTGCCAACTCCAACATCATGTACCTCAAGCCCAACATGATCTACACGAGTCAGATAGCTCAGTACTATAAAGAGAAAAGCTTACGTCCAAGGCCATGGGGAAAGAATACACGCCAAGCACCAGACAAATATAGTTCTTCTGGGGTCCCATTTTGAAGAAGTCCTAGTTTGACAAGTCCGTTAACAGCGATCTTGACGGAGTTTTCCACTATGATTCCAAAGTCCACACCAGGTTTGATCATGGCGATACAGCTTTCTTGCATCTCTGCGACCAGGTCATAAATATCTTTGGCCTCTTTAGTGAAGCTTCCAGAGATTGGAAAGGTCCTGGTCACATCAGAGGCATAGCATTTCCACTCAGCCCCAGCGTCAAGGCAAACTAGTTGTCTTCCTTTCAATGGCTCATTATTCGCCACTAAATACGGAATCTTAAGTTAGTATTGCACGTAATGAGTCGCTTTCGAAGCGGCAGCGACTTATCGATATCTTACTACCAACACTACTTGGAAGGTAGAGAGCTCGGGACTGGCAAAAGAGGGAGCTTTACCATAATGAAGAACGCTTGCGTTCGATCCAGATCCGGCGATAATACCATAAGACTGTTCTTTAGCTTGCTCAGAAACGCATGTGGCCATGAAGATTGCTTCGATTTCAGCTTCATTATCGAAACGTCCAATACCTCTCAGGACATTTGTGTGGGCTTGAGCACTGATCGCATTCGCTCTTCGAATCATCTTGATCTCGTAATCGTCCTTGAGAACTCGGGCGGCGTTCATAGCCGGCTTCAATTTCGTGAACTCGAAAGGGAAATCACGTAGGTAAGAGCGTCTTCCGTCAATTAAAATCGCTTCTCGTGCTACATTCTTGGGTGCTTGGTATTGATGCAGTTGGTAGATCTTATCTGAAGGATTGTAGTGGACGAAGTTGGTCAAATAGTCAGCAAGAGTGGAAATATATCGCACATCATCGAAGTCATATTCGGCTTTGACCTCTTTGATACTGGGCACCTTTCTTGATGTCAACAGCGTTCATCATATATATATGTATAAAGAAATGTTTCGTACTTGTCCATTGAAGATGACGCTACTTCCAGTGTTGGGAGCAGGAATCCATGCGTAAAGCGAATCGCGATGGATATCGTATGTGACAACACAATCAGAGAAATTTATGCCGCTCAAGTAGTAGAAATATCGTCTTTGGCGCCAATGCATCGGTATGTCAGAATCCTCATAGCTTAGCTCTCGAAGCCCAGGGAGATATATCAAGCCAGATTTCACCCCAAGCTTCTGGGCCACGAGCTTAGCATGTGGTTTTGCTGCAGAGAGACTGTCAACATTTCTCATCCAAAGCGTAGACGAAGCACTTGGCGAGGAATGGAAATTGTTACAGTAGTTTAGTCTGTCTTGGATTGAAATATGAAAGTACATTGCAACTAACCCGGATACTTCTCACTGGGCTTTGACTTAAGATTTATGGATCTGGGCACGATTAGTGAGCACCGTACTTGCTGGCTACACAATGTGGAATCGAGGCGCACTCACACGAAGTCATCATATTCTTCAACATCTACAGTCCAATCACTTGATATGGACGAAGGCTGCTCCATCGCATCTTTCCTCCCAATTGGCTCCATCTCTGGCTTGATTATAGAGTTCAGAGCTGTTAATGGTGGAAGGTTGATGTGTTGGAAAGAGGGGGGGTTGGGAGTTGAAGGTGGGTCAAGAAGCTAGTCTTCTTTTGGAAGGAGCCGCCCTCTGTGCCACAGGAGCAGGCTCGCTTAGGTAACAACCACCTGACTCCCCTCCAGGTGTCTCGATGGATTGCAAAACATTGCTAATTGTGCCCGACAATGAATATCGATAGTTCAAGATCTTCTCAGGCTTCTTGTAACCTCACATTTGCGATAATCCATTCTAAAATTGGCAAACTTCGTCAGAGCTTTGGAAAACATGAGGTTAAGCCCGTACTGCCCTCAATCTTGGAGCTGCAGACGTCTGAAAGACGAAGTATCTCTATTATCTGGAGTCAGTTATCTAGACAGGATATCCAGGCTACTTAAGAGAAGATGAACGATTTCTGAGCGCTCTACAGGTGAGCAAGCTTCAAAATTGGGCGTACTC
>Ga0302140_10012539_pt1 | contig 10384 bp, 9 predicted proteins | sample I_Bog_E1_1_FD_202095 | JGI IMG/M metagenome (GOLD analysis project Ga0302140, IMG submission 202095) | Peat permafrost microbial communities from Stordalen Mire near Abisko, Sweden - I_Bog_E1_1 | ecosystem: Environmental > Terrestrial > Soil > Wetlands > Peat | place: Sweden: Abisko, Stordalen...
CGGAAGACCTGGAAGAGAATGTATCTGGCGGGAGCGGCTGCAACAGAGTAACCGGGCGGCGCAGCCATAAAGGCCGCATCTGCCTCCGCGACCATTGGGGGCGCCACGGCGATAAACTCAACTCTGCCAGCTTTTGGTTTGACTCCGGCGGCTAACAATGCAACGCCCCGCGGCAAAGCATCGTGGCAGCAACTCTGGTCGCAACCCGATGCGGCAACCTGGTGCGGCATAGGACAATCCATGCCCATGTGTCTCAAGGCCTTGTGGCAGCAAGGAGCGCAGTGCCCGATGGCGGCAGTCCCCATCTCGCACTGCATACCGGCGAGTGCCGGCTGGGCGGCGAGCATCGCAACCACAACAACTGCGACGAATTGGAGGACTCTCTTCATCCGATTTAATTAAATCATAGCAGAATAACGCCCTGTATGTGAGGCAAATCACAAATCTCGCATGTGTAGAGTGACAATGTGACCGGATGTGAATGAAAACAAAGGCTTTATTTTGCCGCCGTCAGCGCCGCGACCGGCACCAGCATGTCTTCCTTGCGCATGACCAGGTTGGTGGCGTTCAGCGTGGCCAGCTCGAAGCCGTGGCCGTGGGTGATGGCGTCGGTGGGGCAGGCTTCCACGCAGTAGCCGCAGAAGATGCAGCGGTTGTAGTCGATGTTGTAAACCTTGGCGTAGCGCTCAGAGGAAGAGATGCGAAGGGCCTCGGTGTTCTCGGCGGCCTCTATATAGATGCAGTTGGAAGGACACGCAGCGGCGCAGAGGAAGCAGGCCACGCATTTTTCCAGGCCGTTTTCGTCGCGCTGCAGGATGTGGGCGCCGCGATAGCGCTGCTCCAGGACCGCTCCGTGCAGGGGGCCCTTGCCGTCGGGGTAATTTTCCACCTGAACGGGAGCGAAGATCTCCCCAAAGGTGATGCTCATGCCTTTCACAATGCCGGCAATGTTGCCCACAATCGACATGAGGCTAGTATACGACGAATCTCCTCAGTGCCTGCCCCCCGGCGGCGCGGACTGGCCGTGATTATTGGCGGGCGGAGTAGTGACGGGTTTGCGCTCCGGGTGCGTCTTTTGCGTCTGTTGGCAGAGCGGCGAGTCCTGGCCGCGCGCCAAGCCGGGAAGATCGCTTAAAGCGCTGCAAATGCGCTGCTTAATGGGCTGGGCCGGGGTGCGCGTAAAGTTCTGCATACGCTCCAGGCCGTTCGCGGGGTCGAGGTCGTAGCAGGCGACAATCTCTTCCGGCTTTTGCGCGCCATGGTCGATGTGATTCCAGGTGCACATCATGGAGCGGCCGTTGGGCTGGGTCAGCAAAGCATAGAGCTGGGTGAGGGCAACGCCCTGGGGCATGTTCGCGCTCCAGACGAGGATGGTCTGGTTGCCGCGCATCCAGCGGGCGACCCAGGCGTGCTTCTCCATGTCGTAGTGGAAGGCCGTGAAGTAGGTAGACGGCTGGCAGTCGGTGCAGTCGTCGTAGATGGCGGCCAGCTCGCGGGGATGGCCGTCATCAAAGAGCATCCAGTCCAAATATCTCAGGTTAACTCCCTTCAGCAGAGGCACATAGCTGTGGTTGGTGAGGGAGAGGCTCCATACGGTGAAGGTGTCCGCGGCGGGTAGCGACTGGGGATTGGAGCGCGTGGTGGTGACCACCAGAGCCGCGTCGTACTCCACGCCGATCTCGCGAATGGAGGTCCAGTTTTCGACGGTGAGGGTGCGATTTACCCATGTGACCACGTTCTGGTCGGCAGCTGAGTGGAAGTCGATCCAGCGAAAAGCTTCGGGGGCTTGCTGGGCGGAGAGGGCGGGCGCAACAAGCATGGCCGCGAGAAGCGAAAAAGAGACGAACCGCATGGTTTAGATATAGCAGAGTGGGGTCGGAAGGCGACTTTTTTGGGCATTTTGAGGGCGTTGGAGGTGTACTTCTATGCACACCGATATCTGAGTAATTCGGGTACAACGTGGATGGCGGTCTTTTGGGAAAGAGCAGGCGAAAGCCACCTGCGGTGGGGCCTGCAACCGAAACTGGACTTGCTCTCATGATGAGAGCACTCGTGAACTATTTGCTCCGGGCTCTATCCTAACCGCTCAGGTTTATGATACTCTGCTCTCATGCCGACCGTCTTGAGATTGGGGAGTCTGTGCGTCGTTATCTTTCCCAATGATCACCGGCCAGCACACGTTCACGTCTTTGGGCAAGGGCATAAAGCCATCTTCATCCTGAATTGCTCCACTGGCCCACTGAGTTTGCGGCAGTCTGGTTTCACGGAGCACCAGACAAAGAACATTCGAGCAGAACTAGGGAAGCACTTGACCTTACTTTGCAAGGCATGGGAGGAATTACATGGACGAGCATGAAGAATACTTGGAAGCCAGCCGGAGAGAGCAAGAGGAGCTGGCTACCATTCCCCACGCCGTCAGCGCCCGCTATGATCGCCGCATCGGACGTGTTGTGGTGCGCCTGAGCAATGGGTTGGAGATTTCCTTCTCGCCGCGCAATGCGCAAGGACTGGAAACGGCTACATGGGAGCAGTTGCGGGAAATCGAGATTTACCCTACTGGCTCTGGCCTTCACTTCCCGGCACTGGACGCTGACTTGTACATTCCGGCGCTGTTGGAAGGGGTCTTCGGATCGAAACGATGGATGGCCGCGCGCCTGGGAGAGCTAGGCGGCAAAGCTAAGAGCGCAGCGAAGGCGCGGGCGTCACGAGCGAACGGCCGTATGGGCGGCAGGCCAAAGAAAGTAGCTACCGCAGCCTGAGGACAGCCACCTGCGGTGGGGGGACTTGCCGTCCAGGCAGGCGGCCTTCGGCTTGGCGAGTTGGGGTTTGTGGTATCCCATATCAGGCGCGATGAGAGTGCGTCAGATATGGGATACCAATTTATTTTGGGATGGTCAGACTCACGCAACCCGCCTGTGTGCTGCCTTGCAGCACAGTTTATGATCAATCTGTGCACCCGTTTAGAAAGGATGAGAAAAACTGAAAATGGAGCAGAATTCAATAATTGGTGGACGTTACAAAATATTAGATCAGCTATCATCTGGTTTCGCAGGTGAAGTATTTCGCGTTTTGGACTTGCATTCCGGCCAACATCTCGCATTGAAAATCCTACGTGGTGAAGCAGCGTTCCCGGAGTACACACAGCACCTTCGAGAAATCAGCCAAGCTCTAGACGGGACTCAGATTGCGCACCTAGTTAGTCCTATCGATTCAGGTTTACATGAGGGGCGTTTTTGGCAAACTTCTCAGTTCCTTCATAATGCTGACTCATTACGAATGCTTTTGTCTAGAAGGGGGCAATTTCCGCCTTGGGCTGCCCTACGCGTGATCTCAGAAATCGCCGAAGCGCTTCAGAAGCTACATGCCTTGAACATCATTCATGCAGACGTCAATCCCAGCAATATCCTAATCGAGTGCCCTAACTACGAAGCTTATCTCATCGACTTCGGCATGATCCAGCCGGTCGGAAATACTGGCGATATCATGATCCTAGGTACATACAATTATTTGCCCCCTCGCCTTCGATCGACCTTACCGCCTCAGTCCGGAAGCGACACTTCTGGGACAATCTCTGCAAGGTTCAGGAGGCGTGCTCCAGTAGGACCTTACGTCGACGTCTATGCTCTAGGCGTGGTTGGCTTGCAGATGCTTACCGGAAACATCGAGGTTCCAGAGCCGCTGTCAACAGATCACGTCTTAGCTGTCCTACTTGCCCGGAACTCGGGTGTTAGGGAAGTCGGAGGAGCAGTCGCTGAATCCATCGCAAAGCTCCTTGTTAGGCTATTGTCTACTGGACCGGATAAGGGCGAGATCACTGCAGGTGAAGCGGCAGCGATCGCGAAATCTCTGATTCTAACCTTCCCAAACACAGTGGACCCATGCTCTGAAAAGTTGGCTCGGATTCAATCAGAAACTGAGACAGATCTCTCGCAATTAAATACAGTCAAAGCGGCGCTTGAAAACGTTTTTAGAATTGCTGAATCGTTCGCAGACGCTAGGGTTGCGATGGTTCGAACTCCTCAACAACTTATTGTCGCAGATCAGATCGAAGCCGAAACCCAGTTATTAGCCTCTCTGAACAGCGCATTTACGCAAGCATCAAACCAAATTCGAGCTTCCTGGATTGTCGGTGTTGGAATGACCCTCTGCGCTTTTGCTCTTACCATCGCGATGATAATTTGCACAATCGTGTTTGGAATCCGGACAAAGACCCCTGGATGGTCCTTGATGTTTGGAGGTGCGAGCGTTGCAACAGTGTTCGGGACCTTCTTGTGGCGTCCTTTTGATCGTGTATTCAACGCAACAATTCTCGCCACCCAGATCGAAATGATACATATTCAGGTGCTTACCACATTCCGTGGAACCACGGACCTCCCTCAGCGTATTGAGATATGCCGGGAAGCCGTTGAAACACTCGGAGCCATTCTGTCGACAGAGGTGATAATGCCAAAGAAGAATTCAAAAAGCCCCAAACGGTATCCTAGGAATAACCAGTAAGCTCCGGTAGACCGAACTCATTTATTCGACTTGGGATATTGTCGAAACAACGGGTTCAAATCGGGTCCGTAATTGCAAACGCCGATGTCGTTAGAAACGATTCTCGGTTGACGACGATCCCCTTCCGATTCGTCCTGGTACTACGGGACGGGGTGGATGGGGTGGACAAAAACACAGCAAGTTAGCTCCCGCTGCGCGGGAATAGCGGGTTAGCGAGTTAGCGGAACTGAGCGCGACTTCGTCGCGCTGGTTAATTTCTAAAAACTTGTGGATGCGTTTCGGCACGACTGAAGTCGTGCCCTTTCAAAGCAAGGACAATCGCAGGTCCTTCGACTGCGCTCAGGATGACAAGCAAGAACTCAGGCGATGGCCGCGATGCCGTTTTTGGCGGCGAGGGTGAGTAGCTTGGCGGCTGGTCCACGCGGCTGCTTTTCGCCGCGCTCCCACTTGCTGACGACCCCGGTGGACCCATTCAGATGAGCCGCGAAGATGGCCTGGCTCACCCATTCATTTTTGGGGGTGGTCAAGCCTACCCGACCCGCCGAACTTAATGTGAGGGATAGAAAAAACAAACGCGATTAAATTGCAGCCAACAGTTCCCCGGCCTTTGTAAGCTTCTCATTCACACGCAATGCTCGGCTGCGTGCCAATTCCTGGAGTTTTAAAATTGCCTCATAGAGGTTTTCCTGATCTATCCCGCCTTGAACCTTATCAAGATGGGCATCATCTCGCGTGACAGTAGCGTCAAGAATGACCTCTTGACGATCATCGAGCATCAGGAACCTGCACCTCTCGCCCTTGACCTGGACAACAAACGCCAACTTACCATCGGGCAACAGTGTTTTGAACTGACCGTCCTCGAATCCGGTGGACCAAGAGAGTTTTCCCCGTTCAGTTTTGTCAATCAATTGATTGATAAAGCCTAGCGACTGTTCATTCATTAGATGCCCCTCTCTCGACACTGGATCGTAGTTTGCCGCACTGACCGGCGAGTAAATCCATTATCGCACCTGTAATTTCCAAGAGTCGAATTCTTTCCGATTTGCTCAAATCTTTCGATTCCCGATTGAGTCCATCCGTCACCAGCGTCAGGTCCAATTGCTTCTCTTTCAGCAGGTTAAGCTGGTCGCCAAGAAAGGCCTCGTGAAGACGAATGGCCAAAGCCAATTCGGAGCGTAAATCCGTAGTGCGCAATCGAGCTTCGGACATCATTCCGCCCTCGACATAACCGTGAAGCTCCTTGGCCATGCGCGTCAGAGAACCAAAATCAACCTCAGCATTGTGTCGTATGACGCTCTGCTCGGCTCGCCGCGCGGCCTTTTTCGCACCGGTTGCCTGCCAGATGGCCCAGAGCGTCAGCGCCAGCCCCGATACTCCAATCGTAAAGTTCGTCCAATCGAACCAATCGCGCGGAATTGGAATATCGAGCAGAATCATTCTGAATACACTTTCACCTGCATCATACCTCACATACTGATAACCGGAAACTAAGAAGAGGGAAAAATCTATGCGCCAATCTCGCCTCGCCAGAGGTAGGAAACCGCGATCACATCCATAACTACGCATATCTCTTGCCGGGCTTACGCATAATGACGCATATATTCAGCCGGAATTACGCATAATGACGCATATATTCCCCAAAAACCCTATCCATATGTACGCATAAACCGCCCGGAACGAATTGGACTCATATTATCCGAATACCCGTCCCGAGCGCGAAAGACGATCACAGCCCGAGCTTCGTCCATAACTCATCCACGCGGGCTTTGGTGGCGCGGTCCATCTCAATCATTGCGGGCCAGGGACGGGTGAAGCCTTCGGCTTGCCACTTGCGGGTGGCGTCAACCCCCATCTTCGACCCGTAGTTGGGCAGGCGGGAGGCGTGGTCGAGCGAGTCGACCGGGCCGAGGGTGAATTGAATGTCGCGCTCGGGGTCGATGTTGTTGGCGACGCGCAGGACGACCTCGGGGATGTTTTGGACGTCGCAGTCCTCATCGACGACGATGATGATCTTGGTGAACATGGCCTGGCCGAGGGACCAGATGGCGTTCATCACCTTGCGCGCCTGGCCGGGATAACTTTTGCGGATGGAGACCAGCATGAGGTTGTGGAAGACGCCTTCGATGGGGAGATGGATGTCTACGATTTCGGGAATGGAGATGCGCATGGCGGGGAGGAAGATGCGCTCGACGGCCTTGCCCATCCATGCATCCTCCATGGGCGGCTTTCCTACGATAGTCGCGGCGTAGATGGGGTTCTTGCGATGGGTGACGCAGGTGAGATGGAAGACGGGGTATTGGTCGGCGAGGGTGTAGAAGCCGGTGTGGTCGCCGAAGGGACCCTCGGCGCGGAGTTCGCCCAGCTCGACGTAGCCTTCGAGGACGATTTCGGCGTGGGCGGGGACCTGGAGATCGACGGTTTCGCACTGGACGATCTCGACGGGCTTTCCGCGCAGGAAGCCGGCGATGAGATACTCCTCGACCTCAGGAGGCGCGGGGACGATGGCGGCGAAGGTGACAGCGGGATCGGTTCCGATGGCGACGGCTACTTCGAGGCGCGAGCCTTTCAGATTGCCGAGGGCGACCTGGGGCAAGCCGCCGATGGGGCCGTCGGGGATGGCGCAGGCTCCGCCGGCTGACTCGGCCATCGCGGCGACCATTGCATGGAGCGGACTTTCGGAGGAGTTCTGTGCTGCGACTGCGGCGCGGATTGCATTGCGGTAGTGCTCGGCGGCGACTTTTTGGCGCTGCCAATGCATGCCGGTGGTTTGGCCGTCGTAGACCTGCATCCTATACATGCCGATGTTGCGCTTGCCGGTGCGCGGGTCACGGGTGACGACGCAGGGGAGGGTGATGAAGCGGCCGCCGTCGTGGGGCCAGCACTTGAGGATGGGGAAGTAGTTGAGGTCTAGACTGTCGCGCCCGTCTATTTTACGGATGACTTCCTTGCAGGGAGCGTTTTTGGCGGGGACGGTTTTGGGGAAGGCGCTGGTGAGCTCACCGAGTTGGGGAAGCATTTTAAGCTTGTCGAGGAAGCCTTCGGGGGCTTTGAGGTTGAGCAGGCCTGTGATGCGCTCGGCGATGGCGTCCAGAGAGTTGACGCCGAGTGCCATGGCCATGCGACGCTCGCTACCGAATTGGTTGATGAAGACCTGGTGGCCGGGGTGGCCCTTTACGTTTTCGAAGAGGAGCGCGGGGCCGCCGGATTTGGAGACGCGGTCGGTGATCTCGGTGATTTCCAACTCGGGCGAGACCTCTTCGCGGATGCGCTTCAGTTCGCCGTGCTTTTCGAGGGTTTTAATCCAGTCGCGCAGATCGTCGTAGGCCATAGGGGGGCTCCTCAGGCGGCATGGCCGCACTCCCTCCACTAGCTTAATGCGTCTTGTGAGCTTTGCGCCTTATTTCGCCGGCTCGCGTCTTATTTCGCCGGCTGGATGGCAGGCGCGACGGAATCCAGCGGGAAACCGAGACGCTTCCACTCGTCGTAGCCGCCGCGCAGGGGACGCACGCGCTCAATGCCCAGCCGGAAGAGTGTGAGGGCGGTTTTGGCGGCAGTGGCTTCGCTGGGGCAGGAGCAGTAGAGCACGACATCGCGGTCGCGGGGGATTTCAAGGTGGCGCGCAGCCAGGTCATCGGGCGCGAAGTGGAGCGCGCCGGGCAGCGTGAAGGGTTCCGCGAGAAGTTCCTTAGGGTCGCGCAGGTCCACGACGTAGACCGGCTCGTTGGAATCGATCCAGTTCTTCAGTTCCTCCGGTTCCAGCCGTGCGGCCGCCAGCTTTTTGAGGATTATGCGTCGGCGGACAAGGCGTGCCACGAAGAGGCCCAAAGTGCCCAGGATCAGCAGCGCTCCGGAGAAGCGGCCTACCCAGTTGAGCAGGCCGGGATCATGGCGGAGCAGGTCGCCGAAGAAGCGACCCGCAGCCAGCAACGCGCCGAGCCACGCCGCCGCGCCGATGGCGTCGAAGAGGAGAAAGCTGCCGAAGGCCATTCCATTCTGGCCAGCCACGGGAGGAGCAAGCGTGGCTAATCCAGGAACAAACTTGGCGATCATGATGGTGATGGCGCGGCGGCGGCCAAAGGAGTTCTGGGTGCGGCGAACGCAGACGGTGGGTTCCAGGGAAAGCTTGCACAGCAGGCGCAGCACGTGGTGTCCGTAGCGGCGGCCGATCAGGAACCAGGCGCTGTCTGCCATGAGCGAGGCGGCCAGACCAGCCAGCAACGCGAGGGCAAAGCTCAGTTCGTGCTGCGCAGAGAGTGCTCCGGCGGCCAGCAACGCCGGCAAGGCGGGCAGCGGCAGACCCAGTTGCTCCAGCAAAACCCATGCAAAGAGCAGCGCATACCCATAGATCAGCAAAAAATGTTCCGGTAAAGCCATCAGGGAAGGTTCTGCCTTGTCTGTGGAGTCTCAAGGCCGCCCGCTCGTCTGCCAGCCAAAGCCAGACGGCAACCGCGATGAAGCCACACTATATCCGATGACGGCTGAGGCAAATTGGCTTCAGGAATGAAGATGCGTCGGGCTGGCCCCTGTCTCCTGCTTCTGCCGCACCCGTAACATTGCAGGTTCCCCTTGGGGTGGGAGTGGATATTGCATGTGAGCCGGGCTATTATGGAGGCTGGCGAATCTCACGCACTGCTCAGCGTGAAGACTCAAAGCATTAATACAACTCGTTCCTTCGCATGGGAGGATGAAGCGCCCGAGGAGCCTCTCCCTCGGCGTCATGAGCGGAGTGTGTCCCCTTCGGGGCGCGCGCTGCACAGCATGATGCTGGAGAGCAAAGCCCCTGACGGCGATGAAGCGCCCGTGGAGTTTATCCCGCGGCGCGAGAAGCAGAGTGTGCCCCTTTCTGGCCGCGCGCTGCCCAGCATAACGCTGGAGAGCGAAGACCCCGATGAGTTGCCCCTGAAGGGAAAATCTCGCTTTGGCGGGCCAAGCAAGCCCCGGTGGCGCAGGGTAAAGGCGGCAGGGCGCGTTGTTCTTACGCTGGCCGTAGTGGGCGGGCTGGCCACCTGCGCATTCTTTCTCTACACCTTCCTGAGTCGCGATGCGCGCTTCCACATTGCCGGGACAGACAACATCGAGGCTACCGGTCTCACCGAGGTGAGCCGCGCGGAGATGCTGCCGGTCTTCAGCGAAGACATTGGGCGCAATATTTTCTTTGTCCCTCTGGCCGAGCGCCGCCGGCAACTGGAAGAGATTCCCTGGGTAGAAAAAGCAACGGTGATGCGCCTGCTGCCTGACCAGATTCGGGTCACGATCGTGGAGCGTCAGCCGGTGGCCTTCGTGCTGCAGCCGGATGGGCGGACCGGCCTGGTAGACGCGAACGGCGTTCTGCTCACCATGCCAGCGGCGATGATGGCGCAGCGTCATTATTCGTTTCCGGTGGTGACCGGCATCAACGCCAGCGACCCATTGGCCACGCGCAAGGCGCGCATGGCGGTCTACCAGCGCCTGCTGGCGGAGCTGGACGCCAACAACCAGCATTTCTCAGAACAGATATCGGAGATAGACCTGACCGATCCCATGGACGCCCGCGTGCTGATGCCCGAACAGAACGGCGAGATCCTGGCTCACTTCGGCCAGGACCATTTTCTGGAGCGTTATCAGCGCTACAAGGCAGGCATCAACGATTGGCGTCAGCAGCATCCCGATCTGGTGTCCGTGGATTTGCGCTATGAACAAATCGCAGCGGTGCTGTCGATGCCCGCGGGCACCAACGCAGCGCAAGCTGGAGATGGGGAGCAGGCTGCATCGAATGCAGCGAATACAAAACAAAATACAGACAAACAGTCCGAAAAGCATACCTCAGGGGCTAAAGCCCTGGATGATTCAGGCAGCTCTGATGCCAGGGCTAAAGCCCTGGCCTACCATTCCCGGCCTACAGCCGATT
>Ga0302140_10012540_pt1 | contig 10384 bp, 13 predicted proteins | sample I_Bog_E1_1_FD_202095 | JGI IMG/M metagenome (GOLD analysis project Ga0302140, IMG submission 202095) | Peat permafrost microbial communities from Stordalen Mire near Abisko, Sweden - I_Bog_E1_1 | ecosystem: Environmental > Terrestrial > Soil > Wetlands > Peat | place: Sweden: Abisko, Stordalen...
TGACGATGCAGGTTATGGGTTCTGTACCGACAACATTGTTGGCGACATAGTCCTGAACGAACTCGCTCTGGCAAATCAGTTCATCCTCGCCACTTAGTTGAAATGTCACATTCCCAGCGGGATCGGTGATCGTCTTTCCCAGTCGGGTTTTGCGAAACCTGACCGGATCGTGATTGGCGACGAACTGCAACAGAGCCTTAACACCGCGATCCTTTTTGCGGATGTTGGCGGGCAGATCGAGCAGCTTCTGCCGAAACGCGTCAAACAATGTCGCGGTTCGCGGAGCATCCACAAACGTCATGACGCCGTTGATTTTCTCCAACGAAAGCCCAAGTGCGTATTTCGGGTTACCCCACATCAGGTCTGCGACAACGCCGCTTGTGCGCTTTGTTCCGTCCGGAACGGCCCAGGTGCGTTTCTCTTTAGTGACATCCTGAACGTCAACAATTGCGCCATGTGAGTCGATTTCGACGAGGTAGCCGATCCGAACCGGCTTGTAGCCGTCGAGCGGCAAAAGGTTACGGTTCTTGAGTGTGGTTGCGAGCGTTACGAGACTCTGTAAGATCATGACTGCATGTCCCGGATACGGATCACGCCCTGGATCATGCGGGCGGCAAAGAACGCGGCCTGCGGCCCTCCGGTGGTCCATGCATTGACCAACGGCATCATCCCAAATACGCGATCTTCCGCGATAGGTATGGTGTGACCATCATCCGCGATTACATCGGCGGCGAATTCGCGACAGCCGAATACGGGAACCCGGAAATGTTGACCGAGCTTCACCCGCCGACTGAACATCTCCACATACTTGGTTATCTCCTGGCGACCCGCGATACCTTTTTGGGTCAATGCCAAACTGGCTTCTATGATGTAATCAACGTCGCGTAAGATCATGGAATTGCGCTGGACCCGTTGCGTAGTAATATCCAGCGTCGGCAGATCACCGGATCGCATCGGGAAGCCTGTTTTGACCTCGTTGCGTCGAACGGACAAATAGCGAATCGGTGTCAATACTTCGATCTGTTCAATTGTAAAGGCGAACTCCGGTTTCCACAATATCGCTTCTGCCAAACCTTGTGCTGCAGTCGGGGTGATCACGTCATAGGACACCCGTTCGACCTTGAATTCAGGCCGCGTAAAGCAGGCGAACGGGCCACGGGCGCGAAATCGAATGCGAGGGGACTGACGGGCCATAATCCTTAAACCTTCTCTGTTAGGGAAGACCATATCCGCTAGAAACACAAATGTCAATCATTTTTTGCTGGACAGAAAAGAAAACTCCTCCTATGGTGATGGGGTCATGAAACGTTACCCCATCGCGCACACGCCTCGATCGCCCGGCCAAGAACCGCATGGGCTGGTGCACCATCTGCTCGATGTCGGCGAACTGGCCGAAGGGTTTACCGCCGTATTCGGTGCGGCCCCGTGGGGGGCCGCAGCCGGTCGGTGGCACGATCTGGGAAAATGGGGTCCGGACATGCAGGACTACCTGTGGGACAGTCTGGAAGCCAGGGAACAGGGTCATTCAATCAAGAAGCGGCGGATTGAACATTCGATCGCGGGCGCCCAACACGCCGTTCAGGAATGGGGGCGACCTGGGGAATTGTTGGCCTTTGCCATCGCAGGGCATCATGCAGGCCTGACGGATTATCCCAGTCAGACCACCCAGACGGCGGTTGGCGAGTCATCACTGGAATTCCGGCTTGGCAATACTGAGCGCCTGGAAACCGCACTGGCAGGTCTGCCACCAGATGAAATTTTACATCTTGCTGCACCCAGCCTGCCCGGCAACGTCGCTGATCTGCCTTTATTCATAAGGATGAACTTTTCCGCCCTGGTCGATGCCGATCGTCTGGATACCGAGCGCTATTGTGATCCGGAGATTTCAGCCGTTCGTGCCAAGGCAGCTACGTATGAGACCATCCCCATGCTCAATGCGCGGCTCCAAGCCTATATGAGCGCCTTCGTCGCTGGACTCGGTGCCGCCGCCGCCCGCCCGATCAATCGCCTGCGTGCGGGCCTCCTGAGGGACTGTCTGTTGACCAGCGTGTCCTCGGCCGGACTATTCTCGCTCACGGCTCCCACCGGCCTCGGCAAGACCCTGGCGGGGCTGGCGTTCGCGTTGAACCACGCCAAGATCAACGGGATGCACCGGGTCATCTACGTGGCCCCGTATATCAGTATCATTGAACAAACGGCGGCGGTCTATCGCAAGGCGATCGGCAGCGATAATGTTCTGGAACATCATAGCGTGTTCGATCCGGCCAGCCTGAAACGGGAGGTGGCCGACGCCGAGGATGTCGATCCTGGTGAAAATCTTGATGCGGCCAGCGTTGAGTGGAAACTGACCGTTGAGAACTGGGATGCACCGATCATCGTGACCACGGCGGTGCAGTTCTTTGAAAGTTTGTTTTCATCGCATCCAAGCCAGTGCCGCAAACTGCATCGCATTGCCAATTCGGTGGTCTTTCTCGACGAAGCGCAAATGATCCCGTCCGAGTTTCTGTATCCGATCCTGCGGACGTTGAGCGAACTGATGCGGGCCTATGGGGTGACCGTGATCCTTTCGACCGCGACGCAACCGGCCCTCGATCCGAGACGATTTAGCCAAAGTCTCAATTTTATCGGATTGACAGGACCGGTCAAAACAATCAATGCCGCTGCTGATCGTACCGAGTCGAACCAACGGACTGAAATCGTTTCCGATTTGCATGCCCTTCATCAGGCGACGCGCCGGTTCAAGATCACGCTGCCAGATTTCGATTCGCCGCCGCCAACCTGGGATGAACTGGCTAAGGAGATCAGCGCCCAAGGGTCGAGCCTGACCATCGTCAATACACGAAACTGTGCCCGAGTGTTACACGATTTAATGCCGGTTGGAACCATTCATCTCTCGGCATTGATGTGCCCAGCCCATCGTTTAGAGATCATCGAGGATATCAAGCGCCGTCTCGCAGCGCATGAGATTGTGCGGGTCGTGAGTACGCAGTTGGTCGAAGCCGGGGTTGATCTGGATTTTCCGATCGTGTATCGCGCCTTGGCAGGACTTGATTCTTTGGCGCAGGCGGCTGGCCGGTGTAATCGTGAAGGGATACTGGCTGAGGGGCGTTTGGTTATATTCGAAGCCCCCGATGAAGTCCTCCCTCCGGCCTTGCGTGCACCGCAGAACATTACTCGAAAGATTCTTCGTAATGTCGCCGATGATCCCTTCTCACCAGAAATGTTTGGAAAGTTTTTCCGACAGTTGTTCTGGATCAGAGGCGATGCACAGCTTGATAAAGAGAACATTTGTGACTTGCTTCCGCAGGCGGCGCTGCATCGAACGTGTTTTCGAACGGCGTCGGATCGGTTTCGCATTATCGATGACTACCGCGAGGATGTTATCGTGCCATGGGGCGAGCTAGGCCAGCAGATCGTCGATCAACTGGCGCTCGGCCCGGTCGAATTGGGTATCGAGGAATGGCGGGATTTGCTTCGGCGGGCGCAGCGCTACAGTGTCGGGATTAATTTGGGAAATTATGGAGCGATCGTGGCACAAGGTGGTATTTCGGTGGTAGGCAAGATCAGTCTGCTCAATATTCTGTTTTATGATGTGGTGATAGGCGTCACGGTATCACCGCGTGCCGCGAGTCTAATAATTTAAATTCTAAACGCGAACCGGAAGCTTGCTGTGCCGTCCAGTCATGCCGCCGAGTTTAGTGACGTTGGGCATTTCCTCGACGAGTCGTGTGGTAATCATAGCATCACTGCTGCCATGTTTCAAAAAATATTTACAATTCAAAGACCTAGCCAGAATCCCGCGTGATGCTCGTCCGAGGTGAAGAAGAACCCCAATACCGTGTTGCGGGGCGGCCGTGGTGGACCCAAGATGGCTCGGGTCGAACCGCTCGATTGGTTTCGAGGTGCCGTGATACCAATCATCATCCGGGGTAAACCCATGCTGGCGAACTTCCGACCATTCGCCTTCGGGCGGCTCATCGGCCTCAAATAATCGCATCCATTTTCGGAAAACGTGCATAGCGATTATTTAGACTATATTCGACCCGTGGGATCGCGACGGGTACATCACATTGTATGCAGGTGTGGCGAGGCATAACGGGGGACGGCGGCGTTCAGATCGTCAAAACAACTTTAAATAAGAGCAAACAGGATGGTTGACAAAGGCAGGATGGTTCCGCGAAATAGACGCTCCGGATGTTAAGGAGATTGAAATGAAACTACATTTTTTCCACGCCGCCATCGGGCTGGCCCTGCTGCCGACCATGGCAAAGGCGCAAACGGCCGATGCTAACAAACAGCCCACGCAAAGCCTCAGCCACGAAGACCCTCAGAAACAAAAGGCGCAGAGCTTGGCCCATGAAGACCCTCAGAAACAGAAGGCGCAAAGCCTCAGCCACGCCGATCCGGCCGCCGGTGTGAACAAACAACAATAAAACAGTTAACGGTTTCACCCGGCCTTCGGGCCGGGTGTCAATTTACCCTTCGGAACCCGCGCCGTCCCGATGGTAGAGTTCATCAAAGCGCGTTTCGTCCTCATTGAAGTCTGGCATGCCCATCTCCTCCCGCATTTTCTGGTCGCCCTTTGCCATTTCAATGATGGGTATTTCGATGAGGGCGATCTTTTTCGGCGCAATGAAGGTAGACCCGTCCGCGTCACTGAAACTGACCATCTTGCCCTCGACGCTGGGGCCATTTTCAAAATCTGTCTGAGCGAACATGGAAAAGTTGGTAAGCTCACTCGGATCATCCGCCTCGTAGGAGAACTGGTAACCATCGGCCAGATGTACCCTGGTGGCGTGTAGAAAATCGTCGATATCTTTACCCGCTTCGGCCTGCATGAACTCTTCGACCATCGCCCGGAGTGCATCCGATGCCTCATATTCCACATCGCCGCGCACCCGTGCCGATAGCACGAGAAAGAATTCATGAGGATAGGCTGATTGGACCTCGTGCCAATCCGGGCTATCGCCCTCATCAGGCAGAAAACAGACCCGCCGAACATTGAACGTATTCACCACAAGCTCGCGATTGCTGAGCGTCGTGATGGTGATCCAGGGTTGCTTTTCGCAGGCATCCTTGACCAATTGAAACGCCCGATTGCTTTCGTTCGCCGTGACGGGATACCATTTCGTGTGGACTGCGCCGTGCAGAAGGACACCGAAATGTCCCCAATAGCCGGAGGTCAATTGATTGCGACGCCGACGATCGATCTCAATCGTCGGCGCCGATCCCGACACAAGTCTGCGCCCCATTAGATCAGCGACCGCGCATCCGAACATCATCGCAAGATCACGGAGTTGGCCAAGCGTCGGTTCGCGGGACCCGTTCTCCCACCGCCCCACCGCCTGCTGGGTCGTCCCCAGAAGCTCGGCCACCTCGATTTGCGTATAGCCAAGTTCTGCTCGAATGGCGGCAAGCCGGGGCAATTGGTTGACCTTCTTCACCGCGAAGATGGGCGCGGGCTTCTGGTCAGACTTGCGGGCAATTGCCTTTCTGGATCGCTCTGTCTGGCGTGTGATGCGCTTGTCGTTCATGCTGACACCTCGGAAACTTCTAGCATCTCTATAAGACGCACGGTAAAAGACTCCTATGCAACAGATTCTGGATCACCTCTTCAGACGTCTCGTTGTCGTCGGGCGGTTAACCGTCGTTTGGCCCGATGGATCGCAGACCGGCTACGGGCAACATGGGGGCATGCCTCGCGCCAAATTCAAAGTGCATGATCAGCGAACCATTCGCCGCTTGGTGCTGAACCCCTCCCTGGGGCTGGGCGAGGGCTACATGGACGGAAGCATCACCGTGGATTGCGAGCGCGGCGACAGCATCTACGACGTGCTGCACGTGCTGCTGACCAATCTAGAGCGTGATCCGACCAGCCATCCGATGTTTCGGGTTCGCCAATGGCTGGCGAACCTTCTGCGCACACTCACGCAGTACAATCCCGTCGCGCGCGCCCAACGCAATGTGGCGCACCATTACGATCTGAATGGGCGTCTCTACAGTCTGTTCCTCGATCGGGACCGGCAATATTCCTGCGGCTATTTCGCACGCGGCGACGAAACCTTGGACGAAGCCCAGACCGCGAAGAAACATCGCATCGCCGCCAAATTACGCCTCGATCGATCTGATTTACACGTGCTCGATATCGGCTGTGGCTGGGGCGGCATGGCCTTGACGCTGGCCCGTGAGTATGGCGCCCAGGTAACGGGGAAGCCCGAACCTGGGCCAAACCGAAGCCTGCGAGGGCGTGGCGGCCGTCTTGGACAGTACGCGGATTTCCTGGCTACCCGACCAACCTAAACTAATTAAGCACACAGCAGTCTGTCCGATTCCGAACCAATTCAGTTGACAAACGCTTCGAACGTGGTATGAACATCCTGTCTTTCAAGGATGTTGGTTATGGCTCGTCGCCCCACTGTTCAGCTTCTTACCAAGCACGCCGCGCTGTCTTCCGACTTTGGACGCGAGTGGGCGACGAAGCTGTTTGGCGAGGAAGCCATCGCCAGCCTGCCGATCCTCCAAACCGGGAAGAACAAGGGCCACCCCAAGGGCCATGTCCAATGGCGCAAGGCGATGAGCAGCGGGTTTATCCCCGGCTTTGGTCCGGTCGCGGAGGGCCAGTTGGTTGATGCCTGGATCGGTGAAGGCATGCTTTCACCCAAAGAAAGTGCCATGGTAGGCGAGTGGATGGGGCGCAAGCAGAATCTGGCGGGGTCTGCCTCGATGTTGTTCCAAAAGGCGCGGGATGCTGAGGCGGTCCGCCAGCAACGGGACGCAGCCGAGCGGGCCGAAGAAAACGCCGGATACAGCGAGGAAGCTGGGCGCTATGCTAAGGCCGCAGGCTATTACGAAACGGCCGCCGCGATCTATGATGGGATGGGCAACCCCGATCGGGCAGCGCAATGCCGCACCGAAGCGGCCCGTATCCTGGCTCTGCAACCGGCTGCACCGCCATGCTAGGCGATATCAAAAAGGTCAAGTTTGGTACGCGCAAGATTCCTGTCACTGATGAATTGATGAGGGCCTGATCATGTCAATCGACGAAAGCCTATCCATCCACTACGAGGATGCCGCACATAAGCGCTATGCTGATCTGCTCATGCGGTATGGGTTTACCTTTGAGATCGTAGCGCCCGGCATGCGGGTCGGACTGGCGTTCACCCATCCAGCCAAGCTGCATCGGGTGTATTTGGAACGGGAGACTCCCGATGAAGACTGGACGCCCAAATTGATGATCTATCGGCTTGGGTCTGGCACTCGCGAATTTCCCAATCGGGACAATTTTGATGTGCCGATGCATCCAACACATTACAGCGATTTTGAATGGCGAGCGCTACAAGACGATAAACCGGACGATTTCACCTTCCTTGAACGCGAGCTACACATCTGGTTCAAGGTACGTCCGAAGTCGCTGAATACACAGTTGAGATTGGATTAACCAGCCACCGCGCTGGGTTGAAGGGAACATTGGAACCATGAGTAGTCGGCGTGATTTAACAGGTGCACTGGCAGCCTTGCTGCGGCTCATCGATATCAGCGACACGGTTGCGGCGATCCGCAATGGATCAGTTTATAAAATGGCGCGGGATGTTCTGGATCGGGCGGATCGTGGCCTGATCGAACAGGCGCCCTGGACACCGTTCGAGGAACGCACGCATCGGCCTCTGACCACCGCGCAGATCAAAGCGTTTATGAAACAAACCGATCTGTCCGAAGCCCAGGTGCTCGCCCATTTTGCAGAGCAGACCGCGAGCAAGCTGTTCGTCAACTCGCGCTATCAAGTGCTCCTGCGGGAAAGCGGCGACAACATGGTATATCTGTCGATCAAGCGCCTCGATCAAACGCCGATTCACGATTGGCGTGATTTGCAGCGCTGTAAAGATGAATTGGTGGGACCTGAGTGTGAGGCTATCGAGCTATACCCGGCTCGATCACGCCTCATGGATGCCTCCAACCAGTACCACCTTTGGGCCGTGGCCGATCCAAAGTTCCGATTCCCGGTTGGATTTCAAACCGGTGAATACTCGGGTTCAAAGGATGCCGATGAGGTGGGAGCGTCGCAGCGGCCCATTGACCCGGAGTGAATACAATGGGAATTTTCCGGCGCCATCCTCGCATCTCGACCGCCGTGATTGTGGTGGCGATGCTCTGGCTGTTCACGTCGTTTTGGTCGTTCTTTGGGGGCGAACACGATTCGCGCAGCGAGTGGCATTCTGATACTGGACTCTCCCGGTGACCTGAGGTGTGGTATGGGAGGAGTAGGCTGGCTGCTCTTGGCATTCTACGTGGTGATGCTTGCCGCACGCATAGCAGGGGTCATATCGCGGGGATTTTATCTGCAACTCATTATGGTGGCGACTGCCGCTAACCTGATGCCGCCACCACACAGCATCCCTGCGGCCATCGTTTGGAGTTTGCTAATGATCGTGGTCGGCATTATCGCCCGGATGCTCACCACAAGGCGATGAACGGCCGTAAAACAACCTCAACGCTCGCTCGGGTGAAATGCGAGGCGTCTCCACGTCATCGATCTTGCCCATGATCCGTGCCTGATCAATTAGCTTTGCCGCCCCTTCGAGCAACTTTGTGCTATCAATTCCTACGATAGCCAAAGCGGCATCCAATTCAGCTTCCGTCATGGCATTCAGCCGCTCGTCGGTCAGACTTTCGAGCAAAGCCGCGATTTGTGTTTCGTCCGCCTGTGACATGGGTAACCCTTCCAACTGTCGTGATCCTACCGAAAACCACTGTTCGAACAATAGCTGTGATGGGAGCGTGAAGATGAATGATTTTTGCATGCCGATCCCGTGCGCAGAATGCCCCTGGCGCCGGGATGTTGTGGTCGGTCGATCACCTTGTCAGCCGAACAACTCAGCGAGGCGCGCGGCCGGGCCGAGGCGGCGGGTTTGGCCGAGTGTGTGCACTTCCGGTTGCTGGATTACCGGGCGATCACCGGGACCTTCGATCGCGTCGTCTCGGTCGGCATGTTCGAACATGTCGGGATCGGCCATTATCAAGCGTACTTCGATGCGATCCACCGCTGTCTGAAACCGGATGGCATCGCGCTTATCCATGCGATCGGGCGCAGCCGGGGACCGGGCAGTACCAATCCCTGGCTCCGCAAATATATTTTCCCTGGCGGCTATGCCCCGGCCCTCTCCGAAGTTCTCCCAGCGGTGGAACGAACCGGTTTAAAGATAACCGATATCGAAATTCTCGGTCTGCACTATGCGCAAACATTGCGGCATTGGCGGCGCCGCTTTAGCGCCAACCGGGATGCGATCGCGACGCTCTATGATGATCGGTTTTGTCGGATGTTCGAATTCTATCTGATGGGAAGCGAAATCATGTTCCGCCATAGTGATCACATGGTGTGGCAAATGCAGCTTGCGCGCACCCATGAGGCCGTGCCGCTCACGCGTGACTATCTGGCAAACGCCGCCGCGCAGGCGTGCCGTGCGCCTCGAAAGACATTCTGATCACATGGTCACGGGTCTGTGTCTTGCACCCGGTTCAACCGGTCGGATATATACTTCATCGCGGGATAGAGCAGTTCGGTAGCTCGTCAGCCTCATAAGCTGGAGGTCATTGGTTCGAATCCAATTCCCGCTACCATCTACATCACATAAATGCGACCAACTGCCGAGTGCAGGATTTTGCCACAAAGGGCCGCCGCGCCGTGCGCCAAGTGTGCGAGAGACTCGTTCGCAGCATCCATGGATTGCGGATCGATTTGCAACTGCTTAGTCGATCTGGCACCGCGACAATCTAGCACGCTGGGGATCGGATTAAATTTGATTGTCCCGGTCAGCATATACTGCGCTAGCAGTTCAAAACAGAATTCGGTATCATCGCGGATAGCGTTGTCGCGGGCGGATTTGAAGGTGCCAATCGCAGTCAAGAGGGCGATTTGTGCGGCCTCAAATTTTTTCACCTTGGGGTTCGCTGATAAATAGGAGTCAGGTTTGCCCACACGATACCCACGTTGGAGTATCGTTTCGATACCCCTTCCTATATGGTCTCTGAAATCGCGGAAATATTGGTTTTTGCCGTAGCGCTGTAACGCATGACCAAACCGATGCGCCATGATCCAGGCAGTCATCGGCACCCGCTCAGCGCCGGTGTTGTTCGTGAAAATGATATTCACCGCATCATCACGGATTTTCAACTGGGGCAGCACGTCGGGCAGATTCTTGGCCAACCAGTCCCGGTTGACTTCACCTTCCTCCATGAAATTCTCGGCCCCTGCGGAATTGACGAAGTTGAGGTTGAACGGGACAATGATCTTGGCCCATTTGTGAACGATCTTGGCCTGCGACTTTGGATTGGTTAGCAGATGGCGATCCGCCGCCTGATCAAAGGACGCAGGCTTGTCCCAATCGCC
>Ga0302140_10012541_pt1 | contig 10384 bp, 10 predicted proteins | sample I_Bog_E1_1_FD_202095 | JGI IMG/M metagenome (GOLD analysis project Ga0302140, IMG submission 202095) | Peat permafrost microbial communities from Stordalen Mire near Abisko, Sweden - I_Bog_E1_1 | ecosystem: Environmental > Terrestrial > Soil > Wetlands > Peat | place: Sweden: Abisko, Stordalen...
TTTCCATTACGAAATCAAAAGCACTCACTTAATCAACCCAATCAACTACTCACCATTCACAACTCACCATTCACCTCAATAATCTATCCGCACATGGTAAATGCTCATCAGCATTTTCTTAAATATGGTTTTGATGGTTTCAAGGTCCTTTAACGTAATGTTGCTGTCTTTCAGTTGTTCCTGGTCGAGTTTATATTTAATAATCTTGTCAACCAGGTAGCTGATGGATTTTTCATCAGGTTCTTTTAAGGAGCGTGAGGCAGCTTCAACCGAATCGGCCAGCATCAAGACACCTCCTTCTTTCGAAAAAGGGATCGGCCCGGGGTATCGGAAAGTATTCTCGTCTACCATCTTCTCCGGGAAATTTTTAAGGAATGACTGATAAAAGGAGTCGACCCTGGTATCGCCATGGTGCGTCCTGATAAAGTCGATCACAATTTCGGGGAGGTTGGCCTTCTTTGCCATCTCAACCCCTTTGCGCACATGCCTTATTATGATCTGTGCGCTTTCCTGGTACGATAACTTATCATGCGGGTTAAACCCGGAAGCTTGGTTTTCAATAAAATACAAGGGATTTTCCAGCTTGCCAATATCGTGGTACAAAGCTCCCGCCCTTACCAGCAAGGCGTTGCCACCAATGGAGTATATGGCATTTTCCGCAAGGTTGGCTACCTGCAAAGAGTGCTGAAAAGTGCCCGGCGCGGTAAAGGCCATTTCACGCAACAAAGGCGCGTTGGTATTGGTGAGTTCAATAAGACTGATATCCGAAGTAATCGAAAATACTTTTTCAAAAACGTAAATGAGTGGGTAAGCCAGCAAGGTAAGTAATACACTTACTATAAAGGGCACAAAATCCATCCAGTCGATGCTCCCAAAACTGCCTTCGCGGATAAACGATATCCCTAAAAAAGAAACAAAATAAGTAAACGTGATAATAAGCGCCGAGATGAGGAACTGCTCGCGCCTGATCAGGTTCTTAATGCTGTATATGGAGACCATCCCTGCTGTAATTTCAGTAAACGCGAATTCAAAACTATTCGGGATAAAAAAACCCGCAATCATCACCACCAGTAAATGTATATTCAGCGCCAGTCGGGTATCAAACAGTATACGAATAATTATAGGCACTATACAATAAGGGATATAATACAGGTTTGGCAATTGCAGCTTTATCGCCATTGATAGTGTAAACAGCATGGCTGTAACTACAAGGAGTATTAAACTAACCAGTCTGTTATCATCGTAAATATCCCTCCGGAAAAGGTATAAAAACACCATCAAGAGCGTGATTGCTATACCAACAAGCAGAAACTGGCCGAGCAAAACAAGCCTGTGGTCCCCATTCACCCGGGCATTATCTTCGAATGCTTTTTTATAGGACTGTAGTCTTTGATAAACCTCATCGTTCACCACTGACCCTTTTGAAACGATTACCTCCCCTTTTTGTATCATCCCGCGGGTTGTAGATAAGCCCTCAACTACCTCTTTTTCAAGTCTAGAGGTTAACTTATTATCGAAAGTTAAATTTGGCTGTAAATGGTTACTGATCAGGTCTAATAAAAACGCTCTGTCGGGTACTTTCCTGTCGTTGAGTTTATTGCTGCAATACGATAGCGCTTTTTCTTTTGTAAAAAGGTCGGCCGTGCTTTTATCGGTTGCGGTATTTTTATTTAAAATAGTAATAGCATAATTATCGGCATTTTGCTGGTACCTCGGGTTCAGGTTTAGAATGTCTTTGTCATATATTTCCTTTAATAAATTATACCCGGCCACTTCATAGGCGGACTTTAACCGGTCTTTCAGTCCCGAACCATGCCATTTTATGTCGAAATCGCTTTTAAATCCTTCCAATTCATGCGCCGGAACTTCAGTATCCAGCTGGTATATCGGCGTTACGCTTGCCAATGCGGTTTTGCGGTCGCTTTCAATTTCTTCCGATGTTTTCAAAATGGCAAAATTATACGGAGAAATAAGGTCTTTTTGATTCCAGATACGACCTTTCTCTATATCATAACTAAATTTCGCCTGTTTTGGAAGGGTTAAAACAATAACACAAATACTTGCCAGCGTCATAATAAACTTAACATTCAGGGAGTATTTGCGCAATAAAGCCTTTTGGCGTGAAGAGGATAATTTTGCCATTTAAGTATTTAACCTGCCAAATTTAGTATAAGTTTCCATTATTCGAATTTTTACTTGTTTTTCATAAATTAAAATGATATCTTTACAATATCATTTTAACATCATTATTACCATGACTACTGAAAAAATTATTACCCCGCCTTCCGGTTACACCGCTTTTGCCCTTTTCCTGGCACTGCTTGCCTTAATGGTTTTATCCTTTGTTGCAGAAGCTGTGATTATAGGGACAATAATCGCGGCTGTAAATTTCATTTTGGTTTTACCAGGCTTAATTATCATAAACCCTAACGAATCAAAAGTGCTTACGCTGTTTGGCAATTATGTGGGGACGGTTAAACAGGACGGTTTCTTCTGGGTGAACCCGCTTACCATAAAAAGAAAAGTGTCGTTAAGAGCCTTTAATTTAAACGGGCAACAATTAAAAGTAAACGACAGCGTGGGTAACCCGATTGAAATAGCGGCAGTAATTGTTTGGCAAATAAAAGATACCGCCAATGCGGTTTTCGCAGTTGAAAACTATCTTCAGTATGTAAATATACAAAGCGAAGCGGCGGTAAGGCACCTGGCAAACTCTTTTCCCTACGATAACTTTGAAGATGAAACCGCTCAAATCACCCTAAGGGGTGGTGCTGAACAAGTAAGCCTGCTATTGGAAAAAGAGTTGAACGCGCGTTTGGACCGTGCAGGTATTGAAGTTTTAGAGGCGCGGATCTCCCATCTTGCCTACGCCCCGGAAATTGCCCATACGATGCTGCAAAGACAACAGGCATCGGCTATAATCTCAGCACGCAGGCTAATTGTCGAAGGCGCCGTCGGCATGGTTGAAATGGCTCTGGCACGCTTATCTGAAAAGAAAATAGTTGAATTGGACGAAGAGCGGAAAGCAGCCATGGTGAGTAACCTGCTGGTTGTTTTATGCGGCGACCGCAGTGTGAACCCGGTTGTTAATACCGGTACTTTATATCATTAATTATTATGTACGATATACTGGATACAAAAAAAACGACTGAACTGAATCTGTTGCGAAAAGGGTGGTTTAGTGCCGAATATGAACTGACAGACAATACCTATTGTTATGGAAAACTATGCTACAACGGACTTTCCAGGCGAACTGCAACCACGGAATCGGCAACTGGCTCCTGGACATTTAAACCAGACGGACTTTTTAACAGAACTATATCAATTATAGATCAAAATGGTATTTTAATAGGGAAATCAACCAGTGATTGGTTTATCCGCAGACGGCTTTTATCCCTCCATAATGGCTTCCAGGCAGAATTTTACAGGTCATTATTTTTGCCTCGTGAATATACCTGGGAATCAGTAACTGATGGCAAAATTATGCGTATTAAAAGTCTTCCTTTAAACTTAAAAGATACTATTTACATTGACCTGGCAATGGTTCCACCTGCTATAAAATTACTGTTAATCTTTTTAGGAGCGCATTTAACAATTTTGAATAGACGAAGAAGCGCCACGCATTAAATATGGCTGAAAAAAAAGCATTTATATTACGTATCAATCCTGATGTTTTAAAGGAGATTGAAATCTGGGCGGGTGATGAATTCAGGAGCACCAACGGGCAGATAGAATACCTGTTGCAACAGGCGTTGAATGACCGGAAAAAAAATAGCAGCAAGAAGAAACCGTAGGGGCGAAATGATTTCGCCCGGAATGAAATGATTTCGCCCGGAATGAAATGATTTCGCCCGGAATGAAATGATTTCGCCAGGCATGAAATGATTTCGCCAGGCACGAAATGATTTCGCCAGGCATGATCTCAACGCCGGGGTATGCATAAAAACGCTAAATTTGCCAATCGATATTTAATACCTTTATGAAAGAAGTAGTAATTGTTTCTGCGACACGTACCCCTATTGGCAGTTTCGGTGGAAGCCTGGCCGTTTTATCGGCCACACAATTGGGAGGTATCGTAATTAAATCGGCAATAGCAAGAGCTGGCTTGAAACCGGAACAGGTACAGGAAGTGTTTATGGGCAATGTTTTATCAGCTAATCTTGGGCAGGCGCCGGCTACCCAGGCTGCAATATTTGCCGGATTACCCTATATCCCGGCCACAACCGTTAATAAGGTATGTGCATCGGGCATGAAAGCCATCATGCTTGCAGCACAAAGTATAGCGCTGGGCGAAAATGATATTATTGTTGCCGGTGGAATGGAAAGCATGAGCAATGTGCCGTATTACCTTGATAAAGCGAGAAATGGGTACCGGCTGGGCAACGGTCAGATTATAGATGGCCTGGTAAAAGACGGACTTTGGGATGTGTACAATGATTATCATATGGGTTCGGCAGCAGAGTTATGCGCTGTTGAGTGCGGCGTGAGCCGGGAAGATCAGGATACTTTTGCAGTGGAGTCGTATAAGAGATCACAAAAAGCGCAAAACGAAGGTAAATTCAACCTGGAGATTACGCCCGTAGAACTTAAAGATAAGAAAGGGGACAGCTATTTTTTTGCTGAAGACGAAGAACCAAAAGCGGTAAAATTTGAAAAAATACCTTCATTGAAACCAGTATTTAAAAAAGATGGAACTGTAACGGCAGCAAATGCTTCAACTTTAAATGATGGAGCCGCGGCCCTCGTACTAATGAGCGCGGAAAAAGCCCATGAACTGGGCATAAAACCACTGGCAAAAATTGTTTCATTTGCCGATGCGCAGCAGGCGCCGGAGTGGTTTACTACTTCTCCTTCAAAAGCTATCCCGCTGGCTTTGGATCGGGCTCGTTTATCTGTTAGTCAAATAGATTATTTTGAGATCAACGAAGCGTTTTCAGTGGTTGCAATCGCGAATAACCGGTTATTATTGCTCGATCCTGAAAAAGTAAATGTAAACGGGGGCGCGGTTGCCCTTGGCCATCCGCTTGGGGCATCCGGGGCCAGGATAATGGTGACCTTAATTCATGTGCTGCACCAAAATGGCGGGAAATTTGGCGCGGCCGGAATTTGTAACGGTGGCGGGGGGGCAAGCGCAATTGTATTAGAGAATTTACGTTAAAAAAATAATGTGAATGATTTTAATTAACTTAGCGATTAAATCACCTCTGATTGGCAGTATCGAACTTGTTGGGAGCAGGAGGTAAGTACAGGACAAACACACCTAAATTATTTATAAAGTATACATTCGCAACAGTTCGTTACTAGGTGGCCCCGATGGAGCCAGGAGGCATTTGTATCATTTTCTATAAACACGCGGCTTCTTCGGAGCCGGTTTATCGGCTTTGTTAGAAAAATTTAACCCCAAAGACGTTACGTGTTTATAGAATAATCCAAATTAAGAAATTACGACGCCACAGGAGTGGCCCTGGTAACGCGAACGGTATAAAAAATGCTTTAAACTTTTTAGATGCGTTTGGCAAATGCTTAAAAAATTAGAATTTAAATAAGGTAGTTAAACAGATATGTTATACACTAAATACTTCGGATTGTGATAAGAAAATTTCTTTGCGTAGTAATCGCACTTTTACTTTCCTTCCATTGTTTTGCACAGCATTCAGATGATAGGGGGAACATCAAACAATTGAATGTTTACGAAGACAGTTTAAACAAATTGGGAAAGGAGTTTATTAACGACCAAATTGACCTGGAGCGAATAAACGCTAACCACGCGTTTATTAAAACACTGGTAAGCGCGCTAAAAATACCAAATTCATTCCTTTACCCTTTCGATTCAGTAAAAAGCGTAAGTATTGTTAATTCACCCGACAATCGTTTCCGTATCATAACCTGGCCTATAGCATATGACGATGGCAGTTACCGTTTTTACGGCGCCATACAAATGAATACCGGCGGCAGCTTGAAAATGTACCCGCTGAATGATTACTCCGCCCAGATCAAAAACCCTGAAGACACGGTGACTGATAACTTTAAATGGTATGGTGCCGAGTATTATAAAATAATACCTGTTTATTCTCCCAAACTTTATTATGTCATTCTTGGCTGGAAAGGCTACACGGCAAAATCAACCAAAAAAGTAATCGAGGTATTATCATTTAAGGATGATAAACCAGAATTAGGCCTGCCGGTATTTAATGCCATTGGCAAAATCAGGAAAAGGGTTGTTTTCGAGTATACCCGCCAGGTCTCAATGCTTTTAAGGTACGAGCCTAAAGACAACCTGATTGTTTTTGACCATTTATCCCCGCCCGATCCAAAATTAAAAAACCAGAAAGACACGTACGGACCAGATTTAACATACGATGGTTACAAATTTAAAAATGGCATGTGGTTCTATTTGGAAAATATGGATATGAGAAATTCACCCAATAACCACGACCTGGAATATAACGACCCTAAGAAACAGGCTGAACTTGATAAAGCTACTGCCGCGAAGAAGGAAGATAATTAGTTTGCTGGTTGATTAGGTGAGTGGTTGATTGGGTGAGTAGTTGATTGGGTGAGTAGTTAATAAGATTTGTTTTTAATCAACTATTCAACCATTCACCTAATCCAACCCATCCGATAACTATCGGATCAACTACTCACCTAATCCAACCTAATCAACCAATCAACCAAATAAAAGCAATATATTTTCCAACACTTTCCGTATTAAATTTGGATTTACGGGAAATATACTACTTTAGGGAAATTTTTACATGTTATAAGTAATGGATCAAACCTTAAGTGTACCGGCAGCCCCGGCTAAATCAAGATTTCCTAAAAGTGTGCCATTTATCATCGGCAACGAAGCAGCAGAACGGTTTAGCTTCTATGGCATGCGTTCCATACTAACGCTTTTTTTGGTAAAACAGTTTTTTAACCCTACGGGTAATACCGCGTTATCTCAACAGGCCGATGCACACGCCAATAAACTAAATCACCTGTTTGTAATGGTGGCTTATGCGCTGCCATTTGTGGGCGGCATGGTGGCCGACTGGTTTACCGGCAAATACAAACTGATACTATATATTTCGATGGTTTACTGTCTGGGACATCTTTTATTGTCAATGTTCGATGCCAGCCTCGGCGGCTTTGAAATTGGGATGCTTGTAGTTGCTATTGGCGCCGGTGGCATAAAATCATGCGTTTCAGCCAACGTAGGCGATCAGTTCGATGCCAGCAACCAGGATATGCTTTCGAAGGTTTACGGATGGTTCTATTTTAGCATCAACGCCGGCTCTATGATTTCAACTGTTGCTATCCCATGGACTTACGACAATTTTGGCCCCAAATGGGCTTTTGGTATTCCGGGCATATTAATGGCAGTTGCCACCCTGATATTTTTTTCGGGCCGCAAACGATACGTAAAGGTTCCACCGCAAGGCGTTAACCGCAATAACCTGATATTTATCACATTTTACGCATTGACCCACATGGGGCAGCGCAAACCGGGCGAATCGTTACTTGACGTTGCCAAAGGCCCGTTCGATCCTGAAAAGGTTGAGGGGATGAAGGCGGTTTACCGTGTTATAGCCGTATTCTTTTTCGCCCTCGCATTTTGGGCCGTTTGGGACCAATGCCTTTCGGAGTGGGTTTTGTATGCTGATAAAATGAACCGGGTTATCAATCTTGGTTTTACTAAATTCACCGTGCTTGCAGGCCAGGTATCAACTGTTAATACAGTTTTCTTACTATTATTCATCCCTTTATTTAATTACTGGCTATATCCGGCTTTTGATAAAATGGGATTAAAAACAACACCGTTAAGAAGATTGGGCACAGGTTTAATATTAACAGCGCTATCATTTGTGATTATCGCCTTCATACATATCAGCATTGACCATGGAGGCTCGCCTTCTATTTGGTGGCAGGTGTTTGCTTATATGATCCTTTCGGCAGCGGAGGTTTTGGTGTCAATTACCGGCCTGGAATACGCCTACACCCATTCGCCAAAATCAATGAAAAGCACCATGAACGGCATCTGGTTCCTGGTAGTTTCGTTTGGTAATCTTATTACCGCTCTTGTTAACGGCCTTATCGAAGATGGCGGATGGTGGGCGCGTAATCTTAAGGGCGCAAACTATGAGTGGTTCTTCGTAATTTTCATTTCTGTTTTTGTTATTGCGTTTCTGTTTGTTTCGCCAGGATTAAAGGAGCGCAATTATATAACCGACCCGTATATTGAAAACCAGGTAATTGCGGATACAGATCTTTTATAATATATATGTTTTAAAAAAAGCAGTAAAGTATTTGAGCTTTGCTGCTTTTTTTATTTTTAATAATACCAAAATGACTTATTTTAGGCGATTATTTATCTAAATTTCCTGCGTGCCAGACAGCATAGTAATTATACCTACATACAACGAAAAAGAAAACATTGAACGGATGATCCGTAAGATATTTTCATTGCCTTATAATTTTCATATTCTTATTATAGATGACGGATCGCCTGATGGCACCCAATTAATAGTTAAGAGTTTGCAGAACCTGTATACTGATACGTTGTTTATAGAAGAACGTGCCGGAAAACAGGGGCTTGGCACCGCTTATATACATGGTTTTAAATGGGCAATCGCGCGGCAATATGACTATATATTTGAAATGGACGCCGACTTTTCCCACAACCCAAATGATCTGGTAAAATTAAAACAAGCCTGCGTTGACGGCGCCGACGCGGCTATCGGCTCACGCTACATAAATGGGGTAAACGTGGTTAACTGGCCAATGAGCAGGGTTTTAATGAGTTATTTTGCATCTGTTTATGTACGTTTTATAACCGGTATCAATATCCAGGATGCTACAGCAGGTTTTATGTGCTATCGGCGTAAAGTACTGGAGACGATAAATCTCAATAAAATTAAGTTTGTTGGCTACGCCTTCCAGATCGAGATGAAATATACTACAATAAAGCATGGCTTTAAGGTTGTTGAGGTTCCTATTATATTTACCGACCGTACGCTTGGCACTTCAAAAATGTCGACAAGCATTTTCAGGGAGGCTTTTTTCGGCGTTATCCAAATGAGGATAAATAGTATTTTCAGAAAGTATCCGGAGGGGTAGTGGCGCATTTCCCGATTAATTCATTAAATTTGTTTAATTAAATGAAGTAACTATGTACACAACCTTTCATTTTTCTTCGGCACAGGAAGTAAGCCCCGATATTTTGGAGGCAATAAAAGTTGCTTTCAAATCAAAGCCGATTTCTATAACTGTGGAAGAAGAGCTTGACACCACTGCTTACCTCATGTCGAACCCTGCTAATAAAGCCGCAATTGACAAATCGTTGAAACAATTAGAAAACGGGGAAACTATCCTCGTAAAGTTTGAGGATTTATGAGAAATTTTCTTTTCTCAGCTAAAGCTTTCGAACAATACAATGAATGGCAAGTTGAAAACAAGCAAATCTTTAATAAACTCAAAAAATTAATCCAGGAAGCAGCTAAGACACCCTATGAGGGAACTGGCAACCCCGAACCTCTAAAATACGATTATTCGGGGTGTTGGTCCCGGCGGATCACCGATGAACACAGGCTCATTTATAAAGTAAAAGAAGATTTAATAGAGATCATTTCCTGCAAATTTCATTATAAATAATGAACGAACATCTTAATCCTGATGGCGAGCGCCTCTCCCCTGCCGAACGTGACATTGAAAAAGTGTTGCGCCCGCAGGTATTTGAGGATTTTACCGGTCAGCATAAAATATTAGCTAACTTAAAAGTTTTTGTACAGGCCGCCCGCCAGCGGGGCGAAGCGCTTGACCATGTGCTGCTCCATGGACCGCCGGGATTGGGCAAAACGACTTTATCTTATATTATAGCCAATGAAATGGGCGTCGGCATCAAAATCACATCCGGCCCTGTTTTAGATAAGCCTGGCGACCTCGCAGGTTTGCTCACCAACCTGGAAACCGGTGATATTTTGTTCATTGATGAAATACACCGTCTAAGCCCCCTGGTTGAGGAATATCTCTACTCGGCTATGGAAGACTTCAAGATTGATATCATGCTCGAAAGCGGCCCCAACGCCCGCTCGGTGCAGATTTCATTGAACCCTTTTACATTGATCGGCGCTACCACCCGTTCAGGATTGCTTACCGCGCCTTTACGGGCGAGGTTTGGCATAAATTCGAGACTTGAATATTATGACGCCAAATTATTGACTACCATTGTACTGCGTTCTTCATCCATTTTAAAAACGCCGATCAGCGATGAGGGCGCCTACGAGATAGCCCGTCGCAGCCGTGGAACACCGCGTATTGCAAATGCACTATTACGCCGCACCCGCGATTTTGCGCAAATAAAAGGGGACGGCAACATCGATACTGTTATTGCCAAATATGCCCT
>Ga0302140_10012543_pt1 | contig 10384 bp, 8 predicted proteins | sample I_Bog_E1_1_FD_202095 | JGI IMG/M metagenome (GOLD analysis project Ga0302140, IMG submission 202095) | Peat permafrost microbial communities from Stordalen Mire near Abisko, Sweden - I_Bog_E1_1 | ecosystem: Environmental > Terrestrial > Soil > Wetlands > Peat | place: Sweden: Abisko, Stordalen...
AGACTTGAGAGCCGGGTCGTCGGCTTTGGCGACCGGCAGAGGTGCGGGAGCAGCGGCTTGGCCATGGCCCGCTTGCGCTGCTGCAATCAGGACTCCACTCAGTAGCACTAGAGCGTTTCTGCGGAGAAGGGGCAAGCGCAAAGATCGTTTCATCAACATGCGTATCATCCTCTATTGGAAATATAGACTGGGCGGAAGGTTAGGGGACTGTTTTCAAGAGTACGACGGGGAGAAGGCGTATGTGTCAGACGCAGACGACCGGGAAAGTGTTCAATCTTTCGGCGGAAATCTTCAAAAAGGAGGCGGGGACAGTCCGGTTCGCTGCTCCAATTCGCGTGGAAGCCATGCAAAACGACGAGGTTGCGGTCTGAATAAGACAACTGTTCAAATCAAAATGAGCCGGAGGCGCGTCTAATCAGATGTAAGGGCGCGGCCACTGGGCTGGTTTCTTGGAGCCTGCGCTCGCCGACTAAGGAGCAACAAGAATGAAAACGTCAGGAATTGCGATTTTTGCGGCCGCCGGGGCATTGCTGTTGTCGGCGTCGGCCTTTCCCCAGGCAGAGAAGGTGGGCGACGGGCAGGTCATCGTAACGATATTGCCCAAGAACGCCAACGATCCCGCGCCGACTGTCGCTGCGCAGGATATGACCATCAAGGTGAACGGAAAAGAATCCAAAGTGACGGGCTTTGAGCCGCTGAAGGGCGCGAAAGACCCGGTTGAGTTGGTCATCCTCATTGACGGCTCGGCGCGCACCAGCCTTGGCCGCCAGTTAGATGAAATCACGCAGTTTGTGAAGAGTCTGCCGCCCAACATCAGCGCCACCATCGGCTACATGCAGAACGGGAACACGGAGATCACCGGTCCCTTCACTACCGATCACGCGGCAGTGCTTAAGGGGCTGCATTTGCCCGGCGGTTCTGCCGGCTCTAACGCCAGCCCGTATTTCTGCATTTCGGATCTGGCCAAGCGCTGGCCCTCGCAGAATCGCGCGACCCGGCGCGAGGTGCTGATGGTTACCAATGGCGTGGATGAATACAACCGCCGCTTTGATCCCGAGGATGTCTACGTGCAAGCGGCGATCGCGGACGCGGTCCGCGCGCATCTGGTGCTTTACTCGATTTACTGGGGCGACCAGGGCCGTGCGGATCGGACCGCGTACGCCGACAACACAGGCCAGAACCTGTTGCTGCTCGTTACCGAAGCCACCGGAGGCAAGAGCTTCTGGATCGGGACCGGGAACCCAGTCTCCTTCCAGCCGTATCTGGAGGAACTGACACGGCGCTTCCAGAACCAGTACGAGCTGAGCTTTACGGTGCCCACCAACGGCAAGCCTCAGGTGGAGACTTTCAAGCTGAAGTTGAAGACTCCGGGCGCGGATGTGGCTGCCCCGCAACAGGTGTTTGTGGCCGGACCGACCGTGGCGCAGGACTAAGCGCCGCGTTCCATCCCTCCAGTTTTCAAAACCCCGGCACATACGCAACTTATTGGTTGCGTATGTGCCGGGGTTTTTGCAATATGCAACTGCGAGGTTGCATGTGGACAGTGTTCTAAGTCAAACGAATACGATTCGCAAGCAGATCGAGCTTGCTGCGCCCGTGTCCCGTGTCTGGCGCGCTTTGACGGATTGTCGCGAGTTTGGCGAGTGGTTTCGCGTCAAGCTGGATGGCCCGTTTACGGCTGGCGATGTTTCGCGCGGGCGCATTACCTGGCCCGGGCACGAGCATGTGGTTTGGGAAGCAGGAGCCCAGCGGATCGAGCCTGAGAGCCTGTTCAGCTTCAAGTGGCATCCGGATTCGGTCGATCCTGAAATCGATTACTCGCCGGAGACGCCGACGCTGGTCGAGTTTTGGCTGGAAGCGACGGCGACGGGAACGCTGCTGGTGGTAACCGAGTCCGGCTTCGAAGAGGTTCCGGAAGCGCGCCGCGCCGAGGCTTTCCTGCGTAACGATGGCGGCTGGACGCAGCAGATGAAGAATATCGAGGATTATGTCGCGCAGCATCCGTAACAACGGGGAATCCGCACCCGATGCGGTAGCGCCGGTGTTTGCCGCGCTGGGAGATGGGACGAGGCTGCGGCTGTTGGCGCGGCTTTCGGAGGGCGATGCCTGCTCGATCTCGAAGCAGACGGAGGGCTCAGGGCTGACGCGGCAGGCGATCACCAAGCATTTGCGGGTTCTTCAAAAAGCCCGGGTCGTGCGCTGCGTCCGATCCGGGCGCGAGAGTCTGTTTGCGGTCGATCCGGAGCCGCTGACGGAGATTCGCGCTTATCTCGAACGCGTTTCGCGGCAGTGGGATGAAAGGTTGTTGCGGCTAAAGGCGTTGGTGGAAGAGTGAATGCGGTCTGGCTCGGTCTGAAGAAGCACATCGGCAGGAATCGAGAATCGTTCGCACGAGCGGCGACTGTGGCCTTGGCTGAGTTCACGTTTGCCGCTTAGCACTTCAGAGGCGACGCTGGCGTTGCCGAAGATGTCGACGCACGGCGTTTTGCAGGATGACCTGATTGCGGAGTTTCATGCATTGTGGACTCGGCAGGGTGGTACGGAAACCGCGTGGGCGGCGTGGAATCCTCCCGTTCCTGCGGAGACTGTTGCTGCCACGCAGGCCGGTGCGGAGCCGACCGCAGCCAACAAGGCAGCCATCCCGTCGAAGAAGCGTGCTCCCACAACCGCTCAATCCGAGGACGACTGGAAGAAGGTCGAGAAGAGGATGCCTGCCTTTGAGCTGTCGGATTTCTCGGGCAAGAAGTGGAAGCAGGGAGATTTGGCGGGCAAGGTGGTGGTGGTGGTCTCCTGGGCGACGTGGTGCGGGCCTTGCCATCTGCAGGACGCGCTGCTACAGAAGTTCTACGACAAGGTGAAGGACCGCAAGGACCTTGCCGTGGTGAGCCTCAATATCGACGAGAATCCTGGACAAGTGCTGCCGTTTATGCGGAAACAGGGATACACGTTCCCGGTGCTGGCTGCGTCCTCCTACGAGGAGGCTCATAACTATGTGCCGCGAACCTGGATCATCGACAAAGAGGGCAACTGGCGTTGGGTCAAGGGCGGATACGACGAATCGAAGACCTATGCTGAATTCGAGAAAGACCTGCTTAGCCAGATTGGCAAGACGGATACAAGGCAGTGAGCTTTGAAGGCTCGAATGATGCCGGGTGGGACTGGCGGCTAATCGAGAGGCACTCTCGATTTCCAGAGAATGAGGTGCTCGATCGTGCCAGCGTCGATCCCTGCGACCGCGAACATGATCATTCGGCGCTTGGAAACACGATGCAGCAGCCCGGACTCGTTCCGATTCAGTATGCTGCACGCATGCTCGTCTCGATCTCACATCCGTTTGTCTTTGCCGGTGCTCTTCTGTTGCGATCCTGCGGTTGTCTCCTTGGACAGACCCCGATATTTCAAGCGAAACAAATATGCCCTGCACAGGTTGTCGCTCAGTGAACTGGTGAAAGACAAGAGCCCCGACGGGGCCTTTAGCGCGGGAGCCCAGTGGCCGGGCGTCTGGACCAGGGACATCAGCTACAGCGACCAGACGGGCTGCGCGAAGGTGCGGACGAACTCTTACTCGGTGCCGTTGAAGGCCGGCTCACTGGTTGAAGCCCGCGTGTCTTCGACGAAGGTCGAGTTCCGGCACGACGGCAAGCGGATCGCCAGCCACGCGCGATGCGCGGATCGACGCCGCCGGCGCAGTGGCGGGCGCAAGGTCACGATTCAATGGCGAACGAAAGAACCCCGTTGCTCCCCGGACCCGTATTGCCCATTCAGCGGAGGATGTCGTTGAGGACAGGTTGCTGCGCTTCGGGCATATCGACGCCGAGTATTTTAGCGATCGTCGGAGCCACTTGAAGGTTGGAGACGGAGCCGGCTACAACTCCCTTCTTGATTGCTGCGCCTGAAGCCACAAAGAGAGCCTGCATGTCGGATGCGGTGTTGAGGTAGCCGTGCTGACCGAGTGGCAAGTTGTTGCGCGCAACGGGGCCGCTAATGCCGTCTTCGAAGGCATAGCCGGCGGAAGCGGTGAGATAGAGCTGAGGCGCCTGGTCCGTGTCCTTGTCGGATGGTATCCCCAGAGGACGAGCTTCTTCATTCGTGTAAACATGCTCGACTCCGGTCAGGCTGGCGAAGTAGTCTTTGAGGTTTGGAAGCAGTTTCACGCGAAGCTTTGCGTCAGGAATATAGACCATGGCTGCGCCACCCTCGGCCTTGACCCAGACGCTCCCTGTATAGGTCTCGCCATGCTTGTGAAGCAAACCTTGTTGGACAAGCGCGACGTTGGGACTGATGGTGTGCGTGTAGGTTGCGAAGCCATGATCGGAGAGAACGAAGAAGGTCGTGCGATCGAGAATTCCGGCGGCGCGCGCCGCATCGACGACTCGCCCCAGGCAATGATCGGCATACGCATAGGCGGTGTAGGCCGCTGCCGTCAGTGGCGCGTACTGGTGCTGAATGGAATCGGTCTGCAGCAGGTGGAAGAGGAGAAGGTTTGGCGTGTGTTTCGCAATAATATCTACGGCTGCGTCCGTCCACACCTCGTCGCGCCACGCGGAGCTGCTCTGCTCGCCAAAATGCTCGATCTGCTCGCGAGTTACAACACCGCTGGCGATCAACTCCTGCGGTGTTGGATCGCGCAGATCGGGTTTTTCGCCGAACTGCCAGCGCACTCCCTTCGCTCCATAGATGGCTACCCAGTCAACCTGACCGGTTGTCAGGCCTTTCTCCGCGGCGGCCTCATACAGGGTACGGGCGTGGACCAGCTTGTCCTTGGCGGTCCACGGTTCGACCACCGGCGCGGCGCCATCGGGAGGCAATACCACGAGCCCATTGGCTACAACGAAATGCCGACTGGCATCGACCCCAGTGATCATTGCCGTATGGTTTGGCCAGGTCACGGTTGGGTTGACCGGGAGCATTCCCTTTGCCACCGCTCCGTTTGCGGCCAGCGAACGGAGCACCGGCATGGGAAGACGCGGATCTTCCAGGGCGCGTGCTGGAAAGCCATCGATGGTGACGACTATGACGATCGGTTTCTTTGCGTCCGGCTCCGGTGTTATCTGTGCTGGAATGCATTGCGCTACGCCACTTACAAAGAACGCCCACGTAATAATTCGATTGAGTAGTTGAGTCAAAATAGACTTGTCCTTTTATCTTTGGCAATCTTCTGCAACGCAGTTCTCCTGCATTGGCGTCTTTGTCTTTTTGAGCAGCATGCCTTGCGGCTCAAGCGCGGATCTTGAAGTCGTGTTCACGCGATATTCCTGATCGAAGAGCTGAGAAGAGCGTGAACACGGCCTGGAAAGTATCCTAAGGCTGAGAGAGTTTCACCTTGAAGGAATAGGTTCCGGATGGAAGTTCATAGACGCGTTGCTCGGCCTGGTTTGGCGCTACACGCTGGAGGGAGCTATGCGCTAAGTCCTCGCCGTCGAGGGTGTAAGCTTGGGCCTCGATAGCCGATAAAGACAGGCGTCCTGAGGTGTTGGGCGGTATCGTGACCTTCCATGCGGCTTCTTCCCCGGTAGCGGTCCAGGCCGATCGTATGGCGCCATACGATGACTCGTAGGAGAGGTCCAGACTACCCAGGCGTGCGTCGAAGTTAGGGTGAAGATAGACGGTATGAAAGCCGGCATCTTCCGCAACGGTATCGATGCCTGCGGCGTAACGGTAAATCCATTCGGCAACGGCGCCGTAGGCATAGTGATTGAAAGAGTTCATGCCTGGATCGGCAAGCATCTTGTCGCCATTCCAGCGCTCCCACATCGTCGTTGCGCCGTGTGCCACCATGTATCCCCAGGAGGGGTACATGGTGTTGAGCAGGAGCCGGTAGGCTAAATCGGAGTGTCCTGTATCGCTCAGCACCTCCAGAAGATAAGGCGTGCCGAGAAAGCCGGTCCCGAGCCGATATTCGTTGGCCGCGATCCTGTCCACCAATCGCTTTGCCGCGAGCGGACGCATGGCTTCCGGCAGCAGATTCATGTGCAAGGCCAGAACGTAGCCGGTTTGCGTCTCTGCCGGTTTTTCAACCTGAGCCTTTGTTGCCGCGTCTGACGATGAAGGGATGGGGCCAACCAAGCCATCGGCATGCACATACTCGCGGTTGAAGGCCGCTTTGATGTTCTTAAAGAGGGTGGCGTATTGGCGTTCCTCGTCCGCGCGGCCGAGCGCGTGGGCCATCTGGCTCATCAGGGTTGCGTCGTATGCCCAGTAGGCAGTGGCGATCAGCGGCTGTGAAGTGCGCCCCTCGGGAGCAAGCCAGTCTCCAAAGGCTATGCCCGATTTGTTCTTCCAGAGATAGTCGGGATTGGCGTCTTGAATGGCCGCTAGATATTGGCGCATTGCTTCCCAGTTTTGTTCGACGATCTTTGTATCTCCAGTCTGAATCCATGAAGTCCAAGGGACGATCACGCCCGCGTCGCTCCAGCCCGGCCCGTAGCCGGGATTCGGCTTGCCGGTGCCTGGAGCGTAGATACCGTACATCGCGGTTCCAAGCTGGGTTCCGCGCAGGTCCGCGGCGTACTTGCGAGAGAATGCGGTAAGGTCCAAGTTGAAGCTCGCGGTGCGCCAGAACACCTGGGCATCGGCGCTCCAGCCGAGACGCTCGTCGCGCTGAGGGCAGTCGGTGGGCACACTCACGAAGTTGGACCGCTGGCCCCAGAGGATGTTGCTCCACAACTGGTTGATCATCGCATTGCCCGTAGTCAGTTGGGCTGTCAATGGAGCGTCGGTGTGCAGGGCGATTGCCTGGATGTGGTCGAGCGGAAGAGCAGCAGCCAGACCCGATACCTCAACATAGCGGAAACCGTGAAAGGTGAAGGAAGGCTGGTACTCTTCGATTCCCTTGCCGCGAAGTATGTAGTGGTCTGTCGCTCTGGCGTTGCGCAGGTTCTCGACATAGAGCGTTCCATCGCCGTTCAATATCTCGCCAAAACGCAACTGCACGTCCGTGCCGGCCTTCCCGCTGACTTCGATCTTCGCGAAACCGGCAAGCTCCTGGCCAAAATCGTAGATATAGACGCCGGGACTGGGATTGCTCACCGTTTTTGCCGCCAGAGTGTCGGTCGCGCGGACAGGTTGGAATGACTGCCATGCGATCTCCGGCTCATGCGGATGAATCACTTCTGCGGTGCTCCACTTGGTATCCCGGAAGGCTCGATTGTCCCAGCCAACTTGGAGCCGGCGCGCATCGTACATTTCGCCGTTATAGATCTCCGCGGAGAGGACGGGGGAGACATCGGCCTTCCACGAATCGTCGGTTACGATCCACTCGACCGACCCATCTGTATGCTCGATTCTCAACTGCGCCTTCAAGGCGGGAGGAGTCGTGCCGTAGTTGTTGCCCTGACCGATCCATTCAAGCGGCGTGGCATACCATCCTGGGGCGAGATAGGCTCCCAGAGCGTTCTCACCCTTGCGTAGAAGTGAAGTTACGTCGAAGACCTGATAGGTGACCCGTTTCCGGTAATCTGTCCATCCCGGCGAAAGAATCTGCTCTCCGACAGACTTACCGTTCAGCTTGAGTTTGTATGCGCCCAGCGCCGTCGCATATAACCTGGCCGATGCGACCGGACTGGCTATTCGGAAGCCACGCCGTAGAGCGGCAACTGGCGGAGTGGGCAGTGGATATCCCAATTCATCCGACCCGCCAAAGGCGTCGCGAGTCGACGGATAAGGCTCCGCCTGAGTCCAGGATTCGTCGCGAAACTGCGGCGCGTACCAGGCGCCTGACGCGTTGAGTGCCGACTTCCAGCCTGTATCCCCGGTCTTAACTAACTTCGTCGTTCCGTCTATCATTTCGACGTAAAGCATCGCGTTCATCGGTGTCTGGCTGCGATCTTTTCTACCGTAGAGAGTGACCTCGACTGCAAGTAGATTGCTGCCCGCATGAAGCTGCGAAGTCACGTCCTTGCGTGCATAGGTTCTCCAGGGCAATCTTCCCCATGGAGGGCGCTGAGTTGCGCTCAAAACCTGGTTTCCGTTGACCCATGCGGCGGCGGTGTCTTCTCCGGTTGCATAGAGGATGGCGCTTTTCGCAGCTTTGGGTAACTCGAACGCGACCCGGAAATCGTGCCGTGTATCTGCCTCGCCTTTGTAATCCTGGACCGTAGGATTGGTGACCCATGCTGCGGTTGCCGCGCGCACGGCGCGATGCTCGGCATCTTCATAACCGATCCATTGCGCACGCCAATTGGTGGCATCGAAGAGCCCGGTCTCCCACCAACTGACTGGGCTGGCCGGATATAGCCTGCCGTCCTTACCCCAGGTTTCGACCTTCCAGAAATATCGTTTCTCAGGTTTCAGTTTGGCTCCCTGGTAGCGAACTTCGGCTGACTGCCACGAGTTCACTCTGCCACTGTCCCAGACATCGCCAACCTCCCGCGCCAGCAGTTCCATCCGATCGGCCACAAGCACACGATAAGCCGTCTGCACTGCACCCCGGCCATCGTCCTGTAACTTCCAGGAGAAGACCGGCGTTGCCGAATCGTCGCCTAGCGGCGTGACCAGCGAATCGCAGCGCAAATCTGTGATTGCACTCGATGCAGAAGACTGTGCGTGAGAATACAAAGCTCCCATGACCAGCGGCGCTGCGGCAATGACTCGGAGTAGCTTTTTGCGAAACAATCGAGATTCCTCATAGAGTTAGAGCCATGCGTCCGGTGTAACCGTTTTTGTCACAGCGGACGCATAGCCGGGTAAATGTCAAACGCCCGACACAAACGCTTCTTGTGAATGATGCGCGATGCGGGAGACGAATAGAGGCCGCTCCATTGCGCCGATTCTGCAAAAGGCGAGCACAGCGGAACGGCCTGCGCTAACTTAGAAACTGAACCTCCCCGTCAACTGAATATTCCTCGGCATATTGTATTGCGAGTAGGAGGTGCGAGAGCCGAACGTTGAATCGGTCGCGCTTGTATCAGGTGGATAGAACTTTTCCGAGTTCGCCAAGTTAAAGGACTCACCCCGCAGGCTGAATCCAAGACGCTCGGATAGTTTGAAATCCTTTCCGATAGCGAAGTTGAGTTCCGGAGGATCTGAAATCCGGAAGCCTCCGAAGTACGGATTCAAATGATTGAGGGTATACGAAGGCGTGATGTACCAAGCTGGCGTCGATTCGTAGGAACAGTTCTCATGGACTCCGGTCGTCATAACCGTGCAGGTATTGAAGAAATGGCTAGAGGTCGGATGTTTGATGTGAGGATCGATTCCTGTCGACTGAACTCCGGATGGAGCGCCGTAGAGGTATCCAGACTGTACGCCGAGCGTAAGATCGGTTGCCCAGCCACTCAATGCGCTCCTTAAAATGCCATTTGAGCTGTGCGCGAAGAACGGCAATTTATAGCCAGTCGCGACCATCAATTTCTGTGGCGCGTTGTAGGCATTCTGGAAATTCGTAAGCTGAGTGTCCTGGCTGTTCAAAAACTCAGTATTGATGAGCTTCGACCAAGTGTAACCGACCATGGCATAAAGGCCGTTGGACATCCGCTTATCGAAGTGTACCTGCAAAGCGTGATAATGGCTGGTTCCGTTGGAAAAATACTTGTAGAACTGGGTATATTGAGGATACTGATACAACGATTGTTGCAGGCTTTCGGTTGCCGTATTCAAGCTGGTGCCAGGGACATATCCATAAAGCGGATTTGTTACCTGGGAAGCAAGCGTTGTGCCGTATTCCGCCAGTTGAGCCGGAGTCGAATAGTTTTGGGATCTTTCATTGGGCATGAAGTCTTCCCATTGGCCCGCATAATGCACGTTTAACACTGCGTTTGAAGTGTGCGGAACTTGCCACTCAAACCCGAGGGAAGCCTGAGTGAGGCGCGGTATCTTGCGTGTGTCGTTTTCCCAGTACCACCAGCCGCCTTGGCCATTGAGATTGGTGCTCGAACCGGCCGCTGTATTGAAGCTGTCCGAATACGGATTCGACAACCCTGTGGACGTGTCCGGTGTGAAGCCTCCATCGGTTGACGCAATCATGGATGTAGTTGCGGAAAATCCGTTGCTACTCGGCTTGTCGAAGGTCGGTTGATAAAGAATTCCAGCGCCACCGCGAAACACAAGAGACTTATTCATGGAGTAAGCGAAACCGACGCGCGGGCCGAAGTCTTTGAGGTCCCACTTGTACGCCGAATGGCGATATGAGTTATTGTCGAAAAGCACAGATCCCTGCCATCGTGTCTGGGCAAAATAGTAGTACGCGCTTTCGTCGAATCCAACATTTTGAGAAGAATCGGTCATAGGGCTTTCGGTGTCCCACCGAAGTCCCAAACTGATATTCAAGCGCTCCGTTACGCGCAACTTGTCTTGCACAAACGCGGCAAGGTAATAGTCTTTGAAATTCAATTCAGGACTCGACGAAACCGATCCACTGTCTGGGTAGCCCATCAGGAAATCCGCA
>Ga0302140_10012544_pt1 | contig 10383 bp, 10 predicted proteins | sample I_Bog_E1_1_FD_202095 | JGI IMG/M metagenome (GOLD analysis project Ga0302140, IMG submission 202095) | Peat permafrost microbial communities from Stordalen Mire near Abisko, Sweden - I_Bog_E1_1 | ecosystem: Environmental > Terrestrial > Soil > Wetlands > Peat | place: Sweden: Abisko, Stordalen...
AAGCGACGTCATCCTCGCCAGATTCCTCACAAACCGAGCGATATGCACTTCACAGAGCCGACTCCGGAGGCCATTCGTCCGACGGCGTAGACAAACGCGAGTCCAAATCCCAGGCTGATTCGGCCGTTTCGAAGGCTCCGGGCACAGCGGTTCAAATCGTTGCCGCACAACTAGCGCCTCCGCCACCGCTTCCGCAGGAAGAAGATGCTCACAAAATCTCGCGGGACGACCTGAAGGGTACGGATACGAATGACGAGTTAACCTTTTCAGCAACGGCTGGAAAAAGCCAAGTCAGCAAGGCCGACGACAGTAGCAGACCAATTCCGCTGCATTCGCAAGGCTCGAGCTCTCAAGAATCATCGAACCTAAGTAATCAGGAAGACTCGATCGCACGCCTCCTCCAAGATCCATCCGGCGCGGTCGCCCCAGATTTAAAAGCCGCACACGGAGTCACTCAGTCAACTCATCTGGACTTCAATGGGGCGGGCATTAGCACTGATGTTGACATCCCGTCCCAATCAACGCCGTTGTCCTCGACTGATCAGTTGGTTTCGATGACCGGTGTTCCCCCCGCCGTTGTTCCTCCTCCTTCCGTTACTGGGAATATCGAATCGACCAATCTCCTGGGAACGTCGCGCAAAGCGCTCTCTGCGGAATCTCGGCCGACCACAGGTCGCGAGACCTTGGATGCTACTCGAAAAGATTCTAACGGAACCGGAAGCACAAAAGTTCAATCTCGGAAGGATGACTCATCCCTTTCCACTGATTCAGCGGCGACCGCCCAAAGTGAGAGTGGCAATTCGCTCAAAGCGGCCGGTGCACCTCCCGCTTTTTTGGTGACTAGCACTGCACCGTCATCTACGACAGGTGACGGTAGGGGCGCTAGTGTCGACTCGAATCGCGATAGCAACGAGCAGCAAGGTGCCCTCCCCGGCCAAGAGTTGTCAGACCCGGCCCTGGGTCACCCGGCGGACGTCGGGGTAGCATATCCCTCGCCTCTGATCAACTCTGCAAAACTCGTCGAGCGACTGGGCGAAGCTGAACTTAGAATCGGGATACGAACAGAACAATTCGGAAACGTCGACATACGGACGTCGATGGTTCGCAATCAATTCATGGCCGAAATAACTGTGGAACGCGGGGACCTTGGCCGCGTGATGGCCGCTGAACTCCCGATTCTCCACAACCGGCTCGCCGAACAAAGAGTGGCTGTAGGCAACCTCTCAATCATCAGTAACGGCGACGGCCACTCCGGACCGTCTGAAGGGCACAAACAGAAGGCCGGACCGCAGTTGAACGCAATGAATAACGGAAATGCAGGGGGGGGCGCTTCAGTGTCCGCGTTGATGGCGGGTGAGGCCAACACCCCAGCGTTACGGCTCGATATTCATATGTAAATGTACTTGGAAAGCAAACTCGATAAAGCAGTTGTAAGGAGGATAAGTTAATGCACATTCACGCCATGCCAATCATGCCGGCAATGCCAGTTGTCGCTTCACAAGTCAGTAAGCCCGCCGCGAGTTCTGCAAGCTCAGCTACATCGGCTGGCTCAACCCCGGCGTTGAGTTCGAACAGCGCTGAACAAACCTTCATTCAATTGCTCGTAACCGAGCTGCAATCCCAAGATCCAACCTCACCTATGGATCCTACGACCATGGTTAGTCAGATGTTCTCGATGAACCAACTGCAGCAACTGATTGACATCAACCAGACGCTCTCGACGGCACTGGGTGGGTCACCTTCCAGTTCTGCCAGTAGCGTGTCATCACCATCAGCATCACACTCCAACTTGAATGCGGCCTTCGCGCAAGCGACTGCCGCATCTGCCTCAAATGCAGCCGCGTCATACGCGCAGCAATTACTCACGGGAGCTCACTAATGGCATCTTTTTCGATTCCTCTTTCTGGTTTAGACGCTACTTCGGAAGCACTGAACATCATTTCTAACAACCTGGCCAACATGAACACCGTGGGTTTCAAGGATCAGAGCGCAAACTTCCAGGATTTGTTCTATCAAAACTATGGCAGCGACGGCGCAAATGATCCCATTCAAGTCGGTGTTGGGACATCCGTTGGCTCTGTATCTACTAACTACAGCAATGGAACGTTACAGAATACCGGTATCGACTCGAACGCTGCTATCACTGGAAATGGTTTTTTTATTACCCAAGAAGCTGGCGGAGGCCTTCAGTACACACGCGCTGGAGACTTCACGGTCAACTCGGCGGGGCAGTTAACTACCGCGGGCGGCGAATTGGTCATGGGCTATCCCGCTGCCAACGGCATTGTGAATCAGGGAGGGGGGTTGTCCGCTCTGGAAGTGGGCGCAGGGCTCAGCGATCCTCCCGCGGCCACGACGACCATGCAACAACAGACAAATCTGAACGCCGGTTCCACGGTTGGCACGACTTACTCGACAACGATGGCAGTTTATGATTCCCTTGGTGAATCCCATAACCTCACCTTCAACTACACGATGAGTGCACCCAACACTTGGACTTATCAGGTCACGTTGCCCGCCGCAGACACTGGCGGCACTGGCTCACCAACGGTCGTGGCCACCGGCACAATGAACTTTGACAGCAGCGGGAATCTGACGTCGCCGACAGCCGCCATTCCGCTAAACATCTCGGGACTCGCGGACGGAGCTGCAAACTTGAGCTCAGCCTGGAACATTACTACTCCCGCCGGCGGGTCGCTAATCACACAGGTTGCATCGACGAGTGCAACTTCGACCACTGATCAAAACGGTTACATGGCGGGCACACTGCAGACTTTTTCGATCCTCGCAGACGGAACGATCCAGGGCCAGTTCAGCAATCTACAGACCCAGGCAATCGGCCAGGTGGCTCTCGCCAGTTTTGCGAATAACCAAGGCTTACTATCGGTCGGCGGCGACAGCTATCAAAACACCTTGTCCTCCGGCGCAGCCGTGGTTGGAACACCGAATAGCGGTGCGCTCGGAACGCTTACTGGCGGCTCCGTTGAGCTTTCAAATGTGGACATTTCCACCGAGTTCACGAACCTGATCGTCGTCCAGCGCGCGTTTGAAGCAGATTCTCGCGTGGTGACGACATTTGATTCGGTTACCAGTTCGACGGTCAACCTTCAGGCAAGTCCGGGGAATTAGTACCACATTAGACGAAAAGGCTGCGCGGCAACCAAGACCGCGCAGCGTTTTCTGTTCTTCTATTTCGCCTCTAATTGGTTGTTGCCGTGGTCGTTCGTGGCCTTTGGTAACCGTTCTCTCCAAGTTGTTGTCATTTCACGCCCTATCACCCCTGCAATCATGAAACAAAGCTCCTGCGGAGGTGCCGCCCCATGGCATCAGGTTTGCACTTATAGAGTTAGATCTACTCTTCGTTTGTGACCACACGACCAAAGACAAGAACCAGTCTCGTCAGGGAACACCGCAGTGCTGTCATCTGACTCGTGTTGCCGGTCGCGGTGAGATTGTAAGATCGCGGCTATACCAATCTCGGCGAAGAGGTAAGAGAGAAAACCAGCCATGAACGCTGCCGTTCAACTTGCCGAAACGAAGGAACCGGGTCCCGCGGAGCTGATTCCGACTGAACCGAAGCCGACGGTGGACACTAACAAAGCTGTGGTTGAAGACTTCGGGTGGCTTCCCTGCAATCTATCGTTTGAAATTTCGGCTGCTAATTTCACTGTCGGCGATCTACTTCGCTTGGAGAAGGGGTCGATTATAGAGACCCATTTCGCCGAAACCTGCGAAATTCCACTCCGGGCAAACGGGCTGCTTATCGCCATGGGCGAATTTGAAGTTATCGAGAATCGATTGGCTATCCGAATCACGGCGTTCGCATGAGCGAACAAATGGAGACTCGCAAACAGGAAGCAGTGGCCGAATGTGGACTGACAAAAGAAAAACATTTCGACGTCGGAGACTTGGCGTCGATGCCTTTCGCCCGTCCTGCATTTCCGCGCCAACGAAGACCGTCGAGTCGAAGAGCGCCGAAACAACCGAGGCGTTCCAACTACCCGGAACGAGTAAGAGCGATAGGGAGGCTTCCGTCAACGAGCCAAATTATTGTGGCTTGCGAAATGATCCTGAAAAATAGGCCGCAAAGAATGGGCACGCCCTCTGAAGTAGAGGCAAGTTTGGGATTCTCAACGGCAATCGGTGGCAGGCAATGTGGTTCCACGCAGCGGGTCCCCATAATCATTTCAGAAGAGAAGAATGACGAAGCCTTCCCGGAAATATCTGAAGTCCCTTTAAACCTGTTACAGCATTCAGAAAACTCTCAAGCGACGTCAAGTCGTGCGTCTCTCCCGCGAATTACCTGGCGGGTGCTGAGACAAGTCGTCGGCTGGTTGGCAGTTGGGTGGAATCGCGCTCGTCATCGGGTGCGATTTGAGCAAAGGCGAAAAAGGCTCCGCTTGTGCGAAAGCCTCTCGTTGGGAGAAAAGCGATTTGTTGCAGTGATCGAAGTTGACGGCGAGCAGATTCTAGTTGGTGGTGGAGCAAGCGGTGTAGCAACACTCGCCCGGCTCCAACCTTCACGGGAGTTCGCTGGAATGATGAAGGAGCGATGGATTCGGGAGCCACGCGAGGCATGAACACACTTTCATTCTCATTTCGGCGGGCCGCGATCTCAGCCTTCTTAGTATTGACGATAGTGGGCCTTCTGGCGAGCGTTACAGAAGCGGCCACACTCTCAGCGGGCCTGGCCGGATCTCCAATGGGCCAGCTTCACACTTTCCCGGCGATCCCTGCTGGATCGTCAGTGGGCCAACTTCACCCCTTCCCGGCGCTCCCCGCTGTTAGATCGGAACCGACGGATCCAAACGAGATTCGCATTACTGGACTTGGCAAAGGGTCGACATCATGGACCATCGTCGTCCTGTTGACATTCCTGACGCTGATCCCCTCGTTGTTGCTTTGCATGACGCCTTTCGCGCGGCTGCTGATTGTGTTTCACTTTCTGCGTCAGGCGCTCGGCCTGCAAACCACCCCCAGCAATCAGACGCTCATCGGTTTATCTCTGGTACTCACTTGCTTTCTGATGCAGCCCGTGGGTGCGTCCATTTATCAGACGTCGGTGTTGCCCTTACAAGCCGGTCAGGTTACGGCTATGGAAGCGGTCGAACGAGCCTCTGTGCCGGTTCGCAAATTCATGCTTCACTATGTTCGGGAAAAAGATGTCGCTCTCTTTGTTGAATTATCGAAAGAACCACGGCCCCGAGACCTCAACGATTTGTCTCTCAGGGTGATAGCGCCAGCGTACATACTGTCGGAACTTAAAATGGGATTTCAGATAGGTACGGTCTTGTTCCTTCCCTTCCTGGTCATTGACATGGTGGTGGCCTCCGTTTCGACATCAGTGGGCATGTTGCAGTTACCACCCGTCGTGATTTCAACACCTCTAAAGTTATTGCTGTTCGTAATGGTCGATGGCTGGCATCTGGTGATTGGATCTCTTATGAGGAGCTTTAACTGATGCCAGTAGAACAAGCGATCGACCTTGGCCGCTTAACGATGCGGGAGGTATTCATGATCGCGAGTCCAATTCTGGCAATCGCAGTCGTGGTGAGCTTGATCATCAATATCGTCCAGGTGCTGACATCACTCCAAGAAACAACGATCTCAGCTGTGCCGCGACTACTGGCGGTTGCGGCCGCAGTGTTTTTTCTGATGCCCTGGATGTGGCGACAACTTTGTCAGTTCACCTTACAGCTCCTGTCGGACTTTCACCCCTACTTGCGTTGAAGATATGCAAATATCGCTGGTACAAATTATAGGTTCCATTCTGTTAATAGGACTCCGAATCTCGGGACTCGTTCTCTTCGCCCCATTTTTTGGCAGCGCTGCGATTCCGCCAAGGATCAAAGTGGCGCTCGTGATCTCCATAACTGCGCTTCTTTATCCGGTCTATTCTCTCCATCTACCGGTTGTTTTACTTTCTGCTTGGCCGTTACTCGTGGTCAAGGAAACGTTTGTGGGCATAGCTCTGGGTGTTTCAACGAACTTAGTGTTTGAAGCGGCTCAGATGGCGGGTCAGGTGTTGAGCGTGCAGATGGGATATTCGCTGGTAAACATCCTTGACCCTAATACCCAGGTAGATAGCACGGTTGTCGCTTTCTTTCATCAGAGTGTCGTGATGCTTATCTTCCTGGGGCTTGATGTCCACCATTGGATATTGCGTGCGGTCGGGCACAGTTTTGAATATCTGCCTCCCGGTTCCGCAACCCTAAACCCGATGTTCGTTCAAGCGCTGCTGCACGAGGTCGCCATCGTCCTCGATCTGGGAGTGCAGATTGCAGCGCCGGTGTTGTCGGCGACGCTGTTAACGGACATTGTGCTCGGACTGATGGGAAAGGCCTCGCCGCAGATGCCGCTTATGCTACTCGGGCCAGCCGTGAAAAGCATGTTGGGAGTGACTGTCCTCGGAGTTACTCTGCGCTTCTGGCCGCACCTCTTTGAACGATACTTTTCCGAATCGATTGCTTACACAGAACACCTGTTGCACTTGGCGAGATAGCAACCATGGCTGATTCGAGTAAATCGGAAAAAGCGACTCCGCAAAGGCGTAAGAAAGCCCGTGAACAAGGCCAGGTCGCGCGATCCAGAGAACTCTCGAGCGCGTTGGCGTGGAGTGGTGCGCTGGCCTTGGTGGCGTGGCAGGTACCGGATGTAGCGCGGCAGTGGCGCGGGCTTCTGCAGAATTCCTTAGATCTTTCTCTTCAGGAATCACTGGGAACGCAGGGACCAATTCTGTTCTGGTGCGCAGCTGCCGTTTTGCGCTGGATAATCCCTGTGACCCTGACGGCTTGGGTGCTTTCCGTGTCGGCGGGTCTGGCTCAGGGTGGACTGGGCTTCGCTCCGGAAGCTTTGGCACCAAAAATTGAACGGATGAGCCCAGCGGGAAAGCTTAAGCAAATGTTTTCTCTGGCGGGGCTCAGCGGACTCTTAAAGTCGCTGCTTCCGTTCGCAGTCATCGTATGGATCGGCATCGTGACTGTCACCAACCATTGGGGGGCGATTATTCATTCCTCAGAGCTTACCGCGCGTTCTTACGCCAGCTTTCTCGTTAGCGTTATGGCCGAGCTCATCTGGAAATCTGGATTGGTTTTGGTTGCGTGGTCTGCGATCGATTACATCCTGGTGTGGGTAAAGCTCGAAGGAGACCTGAAAATGAGTCGTCAGGATCTGAAAGATGAGTCAAAGCAATCGGAGGGAAATCCTGCGGTCAAGGGTCGGATTCGACGCCTCCAGCGCAGCCTGCGAAGACGCAAGATGTTGCGCGATACCCAGCAAGCCAGTGTCGTGATCACAAATCCAACTCACTTTGCCGTTGCCCTGCGCTACGAAATGAATATGGATGCTCCTGTCGTGGTTGCCAAAGGTCGGGATTTTCTGGCGCAGGAGATCAAAGAAGTGGCGCGTTGGCATGAGATTCCGATCCTCGAAAATGCCCCGTTGGCACAAGCTCTGTACCGCACTGTTGAAGTGGGGCGTCCGATCCCGGGAGATCTCTACGCGGCCGTTGCGGAAATTCTTGCTTTCGTGTTTCGTGCGCAGGCGCAAGCTCACCAGCAGACTAGGGAGGGCCCGGCATGTTGAACGTGTTGAAGCATGGGGAGTCGCAGAATGGCATCTAAGCCAAAAACGCTTGGCCCAGTCCCCGGGGGAGCTGGAGATTGGATCGTGCCGGCGCTTGCAGTCAGCATGGTGTTTGTCATGCTGATCCCACTGCCCGCATTGCTGGTCGATCTCCTGCTTTCCGTAAGCATTACTGTATCGGTCTTGGTAATGCTTGTCGCCATCCAAGTGCTGAAGCCTGTACAGTTCTCCGTTTTTCCGAGTCTGTTGCTCCTGCTAACGTTGTTCCGTCTATCGCTTGGCCTGGCTAGCAGCCGACGTATTTTGCTGCACGGGAGTGAAGGTGCCTCCGCGGCAGGACGAGTCATTGAGTCTTTCGGACAATTCGTAGTAGGCGGGAATTATGTGGTCGGTTTCGTCCTATTTCTCGCCTTGATTGCTATCCAGTACATGGTGGTCAGCCACGGTGCGGTCCGCACTGCAGAAGTCACCGCTCGATTCACCCTCGACGCCATGCCAGGCAAGCAAATGGCGATCGATGCCGACATGAATGCCGGTTTGATCGACGAAAAGCAAGCTCGAGCCCGCCGCGCACAAATTGCCCACGAAGCAGAGTTCTATGGCGCCATGGACGGTGCGGCGCGATTCAGCCAGCGAGATTCTCTGGCGACCATCCTAATCACCGCGATCAACATCGTCGCGGGTTTCTTGATCGGCGTGTTTCAGCATGGACTTCCATTTCTGGAGGCCCTGAAAACGTACACAGTACTAACCGTTGGAGATGGTCTGGTAACGATGATCCCCTCGCTCTTGGTTTCTGTTGCCGGGGCGATCGTTCTTACTCGAGCATCTTCCGACAGTACTTTGGGAACGGATCTCGGACGTCAGTTGTTTCGCAATAGCCGTCCTCTGTGGATTGCCGCCTGCGTCATGGGCGGACTGGCGCTGATTCCCGGGCTTCCGAAACTCGCATTCATTGCCGCGGCGCTTCCCCTCGTCTACCTGGCGCGTCGGGTCGGCGCTGACCCACTTGCAGTTGGGGCAGCGGCAGAAACCGATTCTGCCAAACCTCAAGGTTCTGTCGCTGCGGCTCCCGACGCCCTGGACTCGATTCTCAAACTTGATGACCTAATGTTAGAAGTCGGACTGGGATTGGTGCCACTGGTGGATAGCAAGCAAGGCGGACAATTGCTGGGCAAAGTCCACTCTCTCCGGAAACAATTGGCGCAACAGCTCGGCTTTCTCATTCCCTCCATCCACATTACCGACAACCTCAGCCTGAAGGAGCGCGAGTACGTGATTTATTTGAGGGGAGTTGAGATTGCGCGTTGGGAAATGCGGCGCGAATGCCTCCTGGCGATCAGTTCGCAATCCTCTCCGCCACCATTGCCAGGGCAAGACACCCGCGAACCGGCTTTTAATGCACCGGCAAAATGGATTACTCGCGAGGTACAGCCCCAAGCAGTAGCGGCGGGCTATGTCGTTGTTGACCACACCTCTGCTCTGGCGACTCACTTGAGTGAAGTGGTTAAGCAGAACGCGTACCTTCTCTTGTCGCGCCACGAAACAAAACGCCTTGTGGACCGGATGGCAGACACACACCCTAAACTTGTAGAAGAATTAGTTCCCAAGCTGATGACGCTCGGCGAAGTGCAGAAGGTACTTCAACAGCTTCTGCGAGAGCAGGTTTCGATACGGGATCTCGGAACAATCCTGGAGACTCTGGTGGAAACTGCCGGAGTAAACAAAAATCCAATAATTCTGGTCGAAGCGGTTCGCCAAACTCTAGGTCGGGCAGTCGTTCGACCTTTGCTTGATGAGCATGGCGATCTCAAGGTTGTGACCGTCGATCGCACGATCGAAGAAGAGTGCGCCCGCACCCTGACTCCACAGCCAGTCATCAGCGCCCAGGCTGCTCTCCAACCTAACACTGCTCGGCGTGTTTGCGATAGCCTGCGCGCCCTCTTTGGCGAGCAAGTTCTGTCTGCGCCTCCCATACTATTGTGTCCTTCTCCGGCACGCTTTCAACTCAGGCGACTGCTGGAGCCGTTTATACCCAAAGTCATTGTTCTTTCACCCGCGGAGATTCCGCCGATGACACCAGTTCAGGCTATTGGAACTATTCAGTAACTCAACCACAAACGCTACGTCTTAGGCGAGGACAGCATGTTAGAGGTAGAGACAGCATACAAGGAACAGCAAGCGGGCGCGGTGATGGATCATGACCGAATCGTAATGGAAAACCTGCCCCAGGTTTATTACATTGCGCGAAGGGTTCATGAACGCCTGCCGCAACAAGTGCCTTTTGAAGATTCGGTTAACGCGGGCATAATCGGCTTGATCGAGGCGGTCAGGGGCTTCGATCCGAGTAAGTCAGTTCCGTTCAAATCGTACGCTAAGTTTCGTATTCGTGGGGCCATACTGGACAGCATTCGCGAGCTTGACTGGGGCTCTCGTCGTCTTCGTTACAAGGGACGACAAATTGAAGACGCCATCACGAAACTATCCCACAGTCTTGGTCGGCAACCCGGAGAGGACGAGATTGCAGCCGAGCTTAACATTTCGCTTGACGAGCTTTATGATACCGCGCACCAGATCGACGGAGCGATACTGGTAGGCCAGCAGGTTGCTTCAACCTACGACCGCTCTGAGAGACGGGATCTGATTGAGTCTGCGCCTAGCCGAGACGAGAACCCATTCGATGCTTGTCTTCGTACGGAAGTAGAAAACACACTTGCAAAGGTGATTGGGGCTCTCGGGGAAAAAGAGCGACTGGTGATCGCGTTATATTACAAGGAGGAACTCACCATGAAAGAGATT
>Ga0302140_10012545_pt1 | contig 10383 bp, 11 predicted proteins | sample I_Bog_E1_1_FD_202095 | JGI IMG/M metagenome (GOLD analysis project Ga0302140, IMG submission 202095) | Peat permafrost microbial communities from Stordalen Mire near Abisko, Sweden - I_Bog_E1_1 | ecosystem: Environmental > Terrestrial > Soil > Wetlands > Peat | place: Sweden: Abisko, Stordalen...
CTTCATCCGAGAGATCAGGAACCCGAGGTAGCGGCTGCATTTCGGAACGCGGGGTCGGGGAACGGAGCGCGGAGTCGCGTGGTGAACCGGGCACATCGCGTGGTGCGCGAACAGGCGCTCACGATGCGGGAACGGAAGAGCAAGTCACGGAGCCTGTGGGTTCCGCTAATGATTTCTTCAACGCTGATGGTGGCGATCTGTTATGCAATCTGGCGGATGCTGGATGGCTACGACTTGACGCCGAACGGGGTGCCGGACGCGAGCGACCAGTTGATGATTCTGCTACTTTGGTCGCTGCCGGTGACGGCCGCAATCCTTGGGATGGTGTGGTTCAAGCGGGCACGCACGCGCTCGGATAGCGAGGCATAGCGATGATGCCTAAGTGGATGGGGACAGGATCGAGTGCGAAGGATGCAGCGACGGCGGGAGATGAAGAACTGCGGATGATTCCGCGCTGGTCGATGGTGTTGGCTGTGGTGTTGTTCGCCGGGATGCAGTACATCTTCCACATAGTAATGCCGCACCATAAGCATGAGCTGCTACCGCTGCGGCTGATGATGGGGTATGCGTGGGGGTCGCTGGTGGCGAGCTATGCGCTGCTGCTGGGGTATGTGAGCCGGGATGTGAGGCGGCGGGGGATGTCTGCCGGATTGTGGATGCTGGTGTGCGTGCTGCTGCCGGGCGGGATTGGCGCGGTGGTGTACTTTCTGCTGCGGCAGCCGGTGTTGTCGCAGTGCCCGAACTGCTCGACGACGCTTGCGGCGAGTTACCACTACTGCCCGCAGTGCCAGTTCCAGATGGCGCCGGTGTGCCGCGAGTGCCATCGCGGAGTCAAGCTTACCGATGCATTCTGCACCTGCTGCGGACATGACCTGGCGCAGGATGGGGCTCCTGCGCGGCTACGGGTTTATAGCGATTAATGCAGGGACAGACAGTAAGGGATAGAGCGTAGAGACGCCGGTCTGCTCTGTGCCTGGTGCTCGGCGCGTACACTATTCGCAGTTATGACAACTACGCTTACGGCCCTGATTATCGATGATGAGCCGCTGGCTCGGCAGGAGCTTCAGTACCTACTGGATGCTGCTGGAGATGTGTCGGTATTGGCACAGGGGACAAACGGCATCGAGGCCGTTGATTTGATTCGGACGCATAAACCGGATGTCATTTTTCTGGATGTACGGATGCCGGGGCTGGACGGGTTTGCGGTGCTGAAGAAGGTGCTGGCACAGGACAAGAAGCTGAAGCTGCCGCAGGTGGTGTTTGCGACTGCGTTTGACCAGTATGCGGTGAAGGCCTTCGAAGTGAACGCGGTGGATTATCTTCTGAAGCCATTCGACAGCAAGCGGGTGAACCGTACGCTGGAAAAAGTTCGGGAGCGAGTCAACAGCGCGACGGAGATAGGGGCGGAGAGTCAGGGCGGCTCGAACGGAAGTGCTGCAGTTGGAGATGGGCGCGTGGCGAGTCGGGTGGCGGGGGCCGAGGCCAAGCTGGATGCGCTTTTGCGGATGGTGGAAGAGCGGACAGCGATTGGCAATGGAATCGCGCCGGCGGGAGTTGCGCCGCTGGGCCTGGCCGGGCTGGGAAGATCAGGCAAGGTCGTTGTGCGAGCTCAAAGCCGTCTGTTGTTGGTAGACCAGAAGGACCTGTGTTTCGCCACGATCGACGAGGGGCGGATTTCAGTGGTGACGAAGGCGCTGGAGGGCGACTCAAATTGCAGGACGCTGGAGGAGTTGATGGACCAGCTGGATCCAGAACAGTTCTGGAGAGTGCATCGGTCGTTCGTCGTGAACATTCAGCACATACGCGAGGTGGTGCCGTGGTTCAAGTCGAGCTACCAGCTGCGGATGGATGATCGCAAGCAGACGGAGGTGCCCGTCAGCCGGTCGCAGACCAAGCGGCTACGCGAGCTGTTCAACTTGTAGGGCGGGTTAGGGTGCATCCCAGACTCGCGAGCAAGCAACAGATTCCCAGAGAGCATAAAGAAAAGAACGAGCCTTCAAAGCTGGTGAGCGGTGGTGGTGGTGTCAGCTGCTGAGGCGGCTGCCGCCTTTCGGGCTTTGTGGTTTTTGTACTTCTGAACCGCGTCGGGATAGAACTCTTGCAGCAGGCCGCCGATGGTGCCCTGGTAAGTGATGCTGAGGCCACGCCGAAGGGTGGGGTAGAGGCCACGATCACCGTCGGGGTAATACAGGTTCGAGATCGAGGCGCCTATGAGATTGCCCGTAAGGTTGGAATAGGCGGGCTGCCACTTGCCGTTGTCGCCGCGGGTGCGGATCGAGGTTGAGATGGAATACAGGGTGCGATGGAGAACCGATCCGTGGCCGAGGCGGAAGTAGCGTGGATCCTGGTGGAGAAGAGACGGCAGCACAGCATTGCCGAAGAAGTTGCCGCTGAAGTTATCCCCATAGTTGGCGCCGTAACGGCGGGCATAGCCGGCGAAGCCTTGGTTATAGCCGGGGTTACTGTTTTCAGCTTGACCGATGCCGGCGTCGATGCCGGCTAGTAGGAACTGGTAGGGATCAAACGCACCCTTGAAGAAGAGATGGAACTTCTGGCCTGATGTAATCGGCTCTGCCTTGCCATTGTTGACAGTGTTGAAGTTGGGGATCACGCCAGCCATGCGCTGCTTCTCTTCCAGCTTGAGCTCTGCGTCTGCACGCGCTTTGCGCTGCTCGGGTGTTTCATCGGCCGGTGGCGCGGTGGTCTGCTGCTGATCGGGAGGTGGGGTGGTTGCTTGTTGCTGCGACTCGGGGTCTGAGGAGCTTGAGAAGGTAACGCTGCTGGAGGAAGTGCTGGAGGAGTTGTCGGGGAGCAGAGGAGTGGGAGCATTGGGCAGTATGACCAGATTGTTAGCTGCCATGACGGACTGCTGCTGTGCTCCGAGGGGAGCTGCAAGAGTGAAACCTGCAAAGATTACAGTTGCAGCAAGGAGCGACGCGGATTGTTTCGACACGATGATAGGTTACCTACTCACTATTTTCCCATAGACAGATACCTAGGATGAGATGGTGCGCGAAAGGAATAGGACTTGCGCCTATAGGCTGGACTTCAAGAGCGGAGGAATTTGAGGACCTTCGGGGGGCTGCTCTGCTAGTCTGCGAGAGCGCGAGGAACCTATGGCGGAGAATTTTGTAATTGAACAATACGCATTCAAGATGCTGATGCGAGCGGTTGGGATTCTGTTGCTTGGCGCGGCACTGCTGTATGTAGTGGACTTCGCCGTCTGGCGCGTGCGTCTAGCCTCTGGGGGAGGCATGGGGTCGGTGACGGTGGACATGTACACCGTGGCAGGTCTGAAGGGTGGGAAGGAAGACTATTACGCCAATGGGACCGTGGCGATGCCATGCACGAAGTCAATTTATCCGCAGGAAGGCAGCGATCCATGCTGGTGGCTGGAGCGGCATCGCGAGGTGGTGCAGCACTACTAGAAAAAGTCTTCCTCTGCTGCGGAATCGGAGAGAGGGCGTCCGTGGCCTATTTACTGCGAAAACGCTCCCTTAGGGTCTATCCCCGCGCCACATTTCACTGAACTCGCTCTAGTGAAGTTTGGCTTTGTTCGGATACAGGGACCCGAAGCGATAGACGACACCGAGGGTTAATGCCTTAGCGTAGATGCTGCCGCTGGCAGTGACGGGCGTGCCGTAGTGTTGAAACAGGCCGTCAAGCTTGAGAGCGAAGTGGTCAGTGAGGGTATAGTCTACGCCACCGCCTGCGGCGTAGACGTTGGAGATGGAGTCGAGATAAAGCAGCGTGCCGGCGGGGTTAGCGTGGCCGCCATTTTCGTAGTCAATCTTGCCGCGGCCGTAGAAAATGTCGACATAGGGGCGAAATTTTCCGTAATAGCGCTCCGCCTTAACGCCGAAGAGGATGTTTTCCTGGGAGTCTACTTTCCCTTTGTCCATGGGGTAAGTCCCACGGACTTCTACGGAGGGATAGAAGAAGCGATAGGGCCTGATGCCGATATCGCCACCCGCCGTAATACCGAGATTTCGGCCTCCATCGAGCCCGGTGTACGTGCCGGTGGCTCCCGCGAAGGCGGAGAAACCGACGGGTTTGTCGGCAGTGGGGACGGCCTGCGCGTGGACCAGGGAGCAAGCAACGAGTACAAAGCAAAACAGTGCGAGGGTGCGAAAACCGGTCTTCAATCTGGCTCCTTGGTGGCTAGTGGCACCCGAAGACTATCCTAGTCGAATTCAAGTGGTTAGACGGGCAAAGTTCCGAAGAGTGACAGGAGTTGGCACACGGAACAGATCGGCAGATTTGGCCTATCCTTGAAACCTCTAACTCCACCCGCTGCGCAAGATACCAGAACGGGCGCAATGTGAGCATTGTCGTTCACTCCAATGCGGCTGGGCGACGGGAAGAGGTTATTGATAGGATGAGCGCATTGTCGTTTTGCGATGGTTCATCGGATGAGGTGAGGAATGAAGAAGCTTGTGGTGTTGGCGTTGGGCGTGCTGTTTGGCTTGGGTATTGGATCGGCATCGGCCGAGGGACCGCTAAAGGTGGGAATAGTTGGGCTGGTGCATGGGCACGTGGCGGCGTTTTTTGCGGGAGGCGCGATGACGCCAGCGGGGTCGATTTTGAAGCGGCCGGATGTAGAACTGGTGGGAATCGTCGAGCCTGACGACGCGTTATTTGAGAAGTATGCGAAGGAATTTCATCTTTCTCCCTCGCTGCACTTTAAAAGCATTGCGGAGATGGCCGCGAAGGCGCATCCGAAGGCGGTGCTGGTGTTTACGTCGCCCGCTGACCATCGGCAGATTGTGGAGGAATGCGCCGATCTGGGGGTAAACGTGATGATGGAGAAGCCCCTGGCGTTCAAATATGACGATGCCTTGGCGATGGAGCGTGCCGCCAAACGAGGGAAGATTCATGTGCTCGTGGACTACGAGACGAGCTGGTACGGAAGCAATGCGGAGGCTAGCAAGCTATTGGCAGATGGCGACTTAGGCGATGTGGTCAAAGTAGTCGCGAGGGATGGACATGAGGGGCCGTTGAAGATCGGGGTGCAGCCGGAGTTTGGGAAGTGGCTGATCGATCCCAAGCTGGATGGCGACGGCGCGCTGACGGATTTTGGCTGTTATGGGCCGGATCTGGTGACGACAATGATGAAGGGGGAGGCTCCGCTGAGTGTAAGTGCGGTGACGCGGCGGTTGCAGCCGGAGCTTTATCCGCTGGTGGATGATGAGGCGGATATCTTGCTGAAGTACAAGAGCGCGGTGGTGATTGTGGAAGCTTCCTGGGACTGGCCGTTTGCGGTGAAACAGATGGATGTGTATGGGCGGACGGGATATGCCAAGACACTCGATGGCAAAGGGATCGTGGTTCGGCGCAAAGGGGATCGTACTGAAACGAAAGAAGATGCTCGTCCGCCAGCGGCTCCGTATGATGATCCGCTGCATTACCTGGAAGCTGTGTTGGGGGGATTGGATGAGGGGGATAGCTTGTCTTCGTTGAAGACGAATGTCACGGTGACAGAGATTCTCGACGCTGCGCGGAGGTCGGCGCAGACGGGGAAGACGGTGGCCCTGCCGCTGGCGCGGCAGGACTGATCCGGTTTATTTTACGGAGGCTACCGTGATGGTGTCGCCAGCTACTTTGCCGTCGACCGTGACGCTTTTGCCTGCGAAAGCGTTTAGTTTCTCTGGGTTAGAGACTTTGAAGATCTTTGTGCCAACGATGAGAACGGCGGGGGAGCCCATGCCGATGCACTTCTTGGCGCATTCGGCGTGGCCGGATGTCGAGGCTTTGGCAATGTCGTTATGGGCGCACATGGAGTCAGAGACGACGCCATGGAAGGTTTCTGCCATCGCGCTAACTGATAAGAATGAAAGACTTAAGATGGAGACGGCAAGTAGCTTCTTCATGGGAGAGACCTCGGGCGGGTACTTCGTACCGCGACATTGAGTATAGCTCTGTGGGCAGAAGGGGGCAGAATTTTTTTTGGCGAATGAGGGTGCCAACGCAAGAGAGCACGGGAGTCCGTTGGTTTTGTGTATGCCCCAGCCACGTTTTTTGCTGCAAAGGGGCTTGTTCAGCATGGTTTTGGGAAGCACTCAACGGATTAGAGTCGGGATCGGCCGCCGGTGACGAGTCGGATAAGGAAGGTGAGGATGACGGCTCCGATGACGGCGACGAAGACGGTGTAGAAGAAGCCGTCGGAGCCGGCATAGCCGAGGTGGGTCATCAGGAAGCCTCCGATGAGGGCTCCGAGGATGCCGACGACGATATCCATGAGGGGACCGAAGCCAGCTCCGCGCATGAGCCGGCCGGTAATGTAGCCGGCGACGAGGCCGATGAGGATCCAGACGAGGAGGGTGTGGCTGGAGACGTTGAGGCCCTGGATGTGATTGGAGCTGTAGCTGTTCATCGTAACTCCTGGGGTTGGGGTGACAAGTAGTCAGAGTAGAGGAATTGGGGGAGGGTTGTGCGGGGGAGAGGGAAGTTTATTTGACGGAGCTTGGCATGACGGAGCTTGGGCTGCCGCTGACGCTAGAGGTGGTGGCGAGCAGGAATACAGGGGTCTCTCCACTTCGCGCTGCGCGCTTCGGTCGAGATGACGATGAATCTTGCTGGCGCTTCCGTCGAGAGACGAGGGTCTTGCTGCGCGCTTCCGCCGAGAGACGAGAGGTTTTGGGCGCGGCGGTCGAGAGACGAGGGATTTTTGGTGTGCGCTTTGTCGTGAGGATGGGGAGCTGCTTCATGGGTTTGAAGCGACAGTGGGATAGCAAACAGTGGGACAGCAAAGAGTGTCCGGAGAAAAATTCACCCCCTCGATCCACGAATTTGCACTCCACCTGAATTCTGGCGGACCGAAACTGTTTCGAGGGGGCGGAGGAAGCGTGCTGCTCTCCCTGTCGCTTGGAATCTGGCAGGTCGTCACGACGGCACACCGTGCGAGCTGCCGCAGGAAAAATCAATTAGTCGATCGAGACGCCGCCGTTGGTGGTCTCGAAGCTGAGGGTGGGGCCACCGGAGCCGAGGTTCGTATCGATGGAGCGGCGATGGACGCCGTTCTGGTCGGCGTTGGGGAGGTTGAGGGAGGTTCCTCCATTGGTGGTGTTGGCGACGAGGTGGGCAGAGTAGCTGGAGGGGAGCTTGACACTGATTCCGCCGTTGGTGGTGCTGGCGGTGAGGCCACTTCCCTGCCAGGTGTTGCCGGCGAGGATGGCCTTGATGCCACCGTTGGTGGTGGTGACGTGGACGTCGCCGGCGAGGTTTTCGATATGAAGACCGCCGTTGGTGGTTTCGCCGTCGATGTGACCGCTGATTCCGGAGAGCTCGAGGCCACCGTTCATAGTGTGGAACTTGCCGGCGAGCTGGTGCGGGACGAGGAGCTTGTAGCCAACGGACCAGTTGCGGTTGCCGGAGAGGTGCGGGCCGTGGGCTTCGACGGTGCCTCCGGTTTCAATGGATATTTCATGGAGGATGGAGGTGGCCTCGGATTGGCTGCCAGCACGGACGCTGACCTGGGCTTCGAGGGCGATGTCGTTGCGGTCCTGGCCGATGACCTCGATGCCTCCGTTTGTGCCATTGACGTTGAGGTGTCCGTTAACGAGGGGGAAGGTGGTGGTACGGACTTCGCAGGCCTGCTCGCCGTTGAGCCAGTGGGCGATCATGCTGCCATGGTCCTGGTCGGTGCAGGGGTGGGTTGCGAAGTTCTGGGCGGTGAGAGGCAGAACGGCTAACAGGGCGGCGTAGGGGATTACGGCAGATAGACGCATGGGGCTCCTCGGATTTCGGTGTCGGGAGGAGATACGTCCGGGCTGGAGGGTTGGTTCCCCCAGAATTTTGGGGGCCTGTTTGGTGGGATTGCTAATCCCCTAGGCGCAACGTGCGCGCAGGAATGGGAGCGGGGTTTACCGCGAGGTTGCGGAATATCCCACTTCCTTTACATCTTTGCGAGGGACATAAACAGCCTGGTGGTCATCGTTGGCATCGACGAGATAGAAGCCCTCATCGGTCTCTTCGAGCATGTGAACCGGTGAAGCGAGACCAAACGGAGGTACGTCCCGTTCGAACTTGATCACGACGAGTGCACCGTGGCCACCTCCCCATTGCTGGGAAACGTCGCCATAAATCGCATGTGCATACAGAATGGGCGCGGCCAGCGCAAGAAGAAGAAGACAGGCTTTTCTCTTGACGGATAGCGTTCGAGGATTGCGCTGAATCAGCGTAAAGGCGAGGCGGACGAGCGCCACGAAGGCAATGAAGGCTAGCACGACCGGCCGAGCACTTAACGGGTTGGCATTCGCCTTGCAAGCGGTGATGAGAAAGAGAGCTCCTCCGGCGGTAGTCAGCGATGCTGCGATGACGACCGGAACACGCATGAATCTGGCAAGGGTTCCTCCTGTCGCCATGATGAGGAAGGATATCGCCATTCGAAGCGCATCGTTCATGCCTGGCAGCCCTGCTTGAGGCGGCGCGGCCTGAGATGACACAGTTGCGCCGGAATGCGCTCTCAGCATCTGTACTAATGCGTGTCCGACCTGGGATAGGCTGCCCTGAACATCTGTTGCGAAGATGAAGGTAAGGACGAAGGCAATGAGAGAACACTCCACGATCCAGGTTATGAAATAGGGGATTTTGAGAAGCCATGAGCGCCATCCCCTATAGCTGTTGCTCGCTGCTGCCCAGATTGAGCTATTGTTTACAATCTCTTCCACTTTGAACAGGACGACCGTGGTCAATACCTGAAGCCCAAAGGCTATACCCGTAAAGCCCACCTTGGACCGCAGCGGGTTGATATAGCCGAGACCATACCGTGAGTCGTAGTAGCTTTCAATGAAGTATCCGATGCCATAGAGGATAAGGAAGGCTTTGCTTCCAACATCTATCCACGACTTCGTACTCTCGAACTCGGCGGACTCTCGTTTCTGGGTCATGGGCTCTCTCCAGCCGATGAGAGGATTGTGCAACTTCCAGTTATGGATTTAGCTTCGTCGCGAATGGCGGGCTTGCGATATTGATGGACATAGACGGAATGGGGCGAGCGAAGTGTATGGACCAGCTACGACGTGGCGGTGTCAAAGGCAGCACCGGCAGACCGATGGACGCGTCGCACCTCAGGGGACAGGCACGCGCTATGCGGCTGTTCGACCCAATGCACCGATGGCCGTGAGCCTTTCGCGAAGGTGCTTGCGTGAGGCTATGCCTGCCACGGCCGAGAGTCCGCAAGCGAGCAGGAGGAAGCTGCGGGGCTCAGGCACTGAGGACACTGCGGCGATGGTGATCTTACCCGACGATGGGCTGATGTAGGTATCGGAGGCGAACTCGGTCGAGCACGGACCAGACTCGCAATAGAGATAGAGGTCGTTGATAGCATAGGTTCCAAGCGCTGGAAAGTTGCTGGAGTAGTACCAGGAGAGCGCTTGGTAGGTGGACGGATCGGTGCTATTGAACTGAAACGAATAGGTGGTCGTGGCGTATAACGCGACCGACCCCAGAATACCGGTGTTGCTCACGGTGAGGCTGCTTGGAACAATCGCATCCGTGGTCGCGTCCCATAGCCAGCTCGCGTTGAAGACATCCTTGCAGGTTCCACCGCAAGTGTTGTTTCCGATGTAAGTGATGTTCGATAGGTCGATCGAGACGATGGTATCTGCCCTGCTGGGCAGAGCGGCTGCGGCGAGCGCAAAGACGATGGCGATGGGGACGAGTTGCAGCAATGGACTAGGAACTGCACGAGAGGTCATAAGAACTCCTGAGCTGAATTTTCGGGGGCCGGGAGACATACCTAATTTCGCCGTTGCAGCCAGAAAATGCCACTGTGCAATCGCAAAATCTCACGGCAGGTATCAGCAATCGGTTTGCCAATTGGCGCGACGAAAACTCTAAGAAAAATGCGGGCAGCGCTTCGGGAACTGCAAGTTTCCTGCAGGACGTAGGGAAGTTCTTTTCCCTTAGAGATGTAGACGCAAGAGCCTCTGCGGTTGGGCATGGGTACGTAAGGACGCTATCGGAGGAGATGGTGGCGGAGGTAGCGGTTCCAGTACATGATGAGGCCGGTGATGGTTAGGACGGCTAGAGAGAGGCCTAAGAGGAACCAGAGGATTTTGATGGGGAGGCCCCAGAGGGTGCCGAAGTGGAGAGGGTGCTGGGACCAGAGCAACCAGTCCCCGAGGGTGTGGTTGGCGCCGTAGTGCCAGTTGGTGAGGACCTGGGCGTTGACCGTGGAGATGGCGATGATGTCGCGGTGGGAGAAGTCGGCGGGGGCGCGGAGATCCATCTGGGCGTAGGCAGTGGTGCCTAGGAGCGAGGGGTCGCTGATGGAGAAGAGGCGACCTTGCGGGGAGGCTTGCTGGGCTGCGTCAAGGACCGCTTGGAGAGAGACGCGGTAAAGGCCGGTGGGGGTGTTGGCGGGGAGGCTGGGGGCGTGCA
>Ga0302140_10012556_pt1 | contig 10377 bp, 6 predicted proteins | sample I_Bog_E1_1_FD_202095 | JGI IMG/M metagenome (GOLD analysis project Ga0302140, IMG submission 202095) | Peat permafrost microbial communities from Stordalen Mire near Abisko, Sweden - I_Bog_E1_1 | ecosystem: Environmental > Terrestrial > Soil > Wetlands > Peat | place: Sweden: Abisko, Stordalen...
CCCATATTTCCCCATCGCCATGATCGCCGTGCAAAAGGCGAGAAAGCAGGCTCCCAGGATGACCCCCGCTACCGTGACACTGCCAATTTTCCAGGCATTGGGCGTTTCAGATGGTCGCACCCTGTCCGTGGTCAGTGCCATGACCAGGAAGTCGCCCGTAATGAGTACAATGACCATCAGCATGGGCGTGAGGATCGCATGCCCGGTCATCATGAGGCCCACCGCCAATATGAGCACGAGCCCCATTTTCTTAATCACCGAATTTAGGATGTAAGAGAGGATTCGCTGAAAGGCGATGCGTCCCTCCTTTATCGCGGCGACGATGCCGGCGAGTCCAGGCTTGGTCAGCACTACTCCGGCGGCGGATTTGGCCACGTCCGTGGCTGTCGATACGGCGATTCCGATTTGTGCCTGGCGGAGCGCGGGGGCATCGTTCGCGCCGTCGCCGCACATCCCCACGGTGTGACCGTTCTTCTGTAGCAATTTGACGAGATCATATTTTCCTTCGGGTAGGATGCCGGCGAAGACGGCGAAATCCGTTGGCTGGAGGGCGGCGGGAAGATCCCCGGCGGGGCAGATGGGTCCATCCAGGCCCACTGCGCGGGCCACGATCCCGGCGGTGGCAGCGGAATCCCCGGTGACCATAATGGTGCGCACGCCGAGTGCGTGCAACTCCGAGACAAGCGCGACTGAGTCGGCACGCGGCGGATCGCTGAGGGCGATCAGTCCCATCAATTGCATCGACGCCGGCGGGCCGAACGCAACGGCCAGGACCCTGAAACCTTTCGCTTCGAGCTCGCTCGCGCCCGCCGCCGCCGCAGGTGGGCTGGCGGAAAGCGCGACCACTGCCGTGAAGGCTCCTTTGATGATGCGCACCAGCTCCCCCTTGGCGCTTGTTGCAGTGGCTTCGGACATTCTCTTTGCCGGATCAAATGGCAGGAACGTGGTCAATTTGGGCAGGTCCGACGCCTTCCTGTTCAGGGCGGCGGCGCGGATTGCCGCATCCACGTTATCCTGGCCGCCCTCGGAGCTTGCGAGCGCCGCCATTCCCAGTATGTACGCTTCATCGAAGCCCGGCATGGGCCTTACATTGGTGACGGTAAGTTGGTTGCAAGTGAGAGTGCCCGTCTTGTCCGAGCATAGGACATCGATCGTGGCAGCTTCGTCCACGGCGGAGAGCCGCGTTGGCAGGACGCCAAGCTTTGCCAACGCGCGGGCGCCGATGGAAGCCGCGAGGGTGAAGGTCGCAGGTAGCGCCACCGGTATTGCCGCAAGGATCGAGGCGAGCATCAGCGAGACAAGCTCTCTCCACGGCATCGCATGCGCATAAGCATACGCTCCCATGAGCACGATGATGCCGCCGTTGAATATGGTCAGGTTCCGCACGATTTGAAACACCGCCTTCTGCTGTGAGCTGACCACGTGAGCAGTGCGGACGAGTTCTGCCGTCTGGCCAAACTTGGTATGGAGGCCCGTCGCGGTCAATTCCGCCGTTGCTTCGCCGCGCCGCACTAAAGCCCCGGCGTACGTATCCGTACCGGGACCCGCCTCCAGTGGCAACGATTCGCCAGTGAGCATCGATTGATCGAGCGAAACGGCGCCGGAAACAAGATGGGCATCGGCGGGAACCACGCCGCCGAGCGATAATTTCACCAGATCTCCGCGCACGACCTCCGTGGCCGGCAACGTTTTCCATACCCCATCGCGGTGGACTGAGGCATTGAGTGCGAGCCGGGAACGCAGTGCCGTGAGGGTGGCCTGGGCGCGGCTTTCCTGGCTAAAGCCAAGCACGGCGTTGAAGACCAGAAGCGCCGCCACGACCCCTGCCTCCAGGTACTTGTGCGAGAGCAACTGCAATAGGATCGCCGCTTCCAGGAGCCAGGGGATGGGTGCCCAGAATTTGGACAGGGCATTTTGCACGAGATGCGCGGACGTATCCGGCATCGAATTCGGGCCATCCGCTTGAAGGCGGGCGGATGCCGCTGCGCTGGTAAGTCCACCAGGCTCGGGTTCCTGATGCTGACCTGGAGATTGGCTGGGGAATGCGACCGCCGGGTGTATTTTGGTAATCACACGATATCGATTCCGTCCGTGCTAAGACGCGATATTCGCATCATGCCATGGCGCCGGCAGGTTCCAGGATTGGATAATCTGTGTATCCCTTCGACCCGCCCGCGTAGAAGGTGGAGGCATCCGCTTGATTGAGCGGCGCATTCAGTTCGAGCCGGCGCGGTAAATCAGGATTCGCGATGAAGAGAACGCCGAATGCGATCGCGTCTGCCTCTTGCGCGGCAAGCGCCTGTTCCGCAGTTTCCAGATCAAATCTTTCGTTTGCGATCAATACGCCGCCAAATGCCTTCTTCAATTCCGGGCCGAGCCGATTGGCGCCGAGTGATTCCCGGGCGCAGATGAAAGCGATGCGTCGCGATCCCAACTCCCGCGCCACAAACTCAAACAACGCAACCGGTTCGGAATCCCCCATGTCATGCATGTCCCCTCGCGGAGCCAGGTGTACGCCAACACGACTGGCTCCCCATACCGAGATCGCGGCATCGGTGACCTCAAGCAACAGGCGCGCACGGTTTTCAATCGAGCCTCCGTAGATGTCTGTCCTGTGATTGCTTTTGTCGTGAAGGAACTGATCGAGCAGGTAACCGTTCGCTCCATGAATCTCCACACCGTCAAATCCTGCCACCTGGGCGTTTTCGGCTCCCCCGCGGTAGGCCTTGACGATACCGGGGATTTCATCCAGCTCCAGCGCGCGGGGCGTGACAAATGATTTCAAGGGACGAACCAGGCTGACATGCCCGGCGGCCGGTATCGCGCTGGGTGCCTCTGGTAGCACCCCGCCCAGGAACATCGGGTCCGATATGCGCCCGACATGCCAGAGTTGGAGTAGAATGCGTCCGCCAGATTCATGAACGGCTTGGGTCACCAGTTTCCAGCCTTCCACTTGTGCCTGCGACCAGATACCTGGAGTATCCGCGTAACCGACTCCCATTGCGGTAACTGAGGTGGCCTCGGAAATGATCATTCCTGCCGTGGCGCGCTGTGAGTAGTATTCGGCCATCAATGCATTGGGGATGCGTTCGGCGCCGGCACGCGAGCGGGTAAGCGGAGCCATGATGATGCGATTGGGCAGGCGCAGAGCGCCGATTTGGATGGGATCGAAGAGTGTAGGATGATTCATGATGTCTGTTGGGCGTGGGTTCAGGGGGCGTCGGCAGCTAGAATATCAAGGTGGGAACCGGTGTGAGTCGTGACGGTTACTGGCTGATCAGTGAGGATGAGGCTGGTCCCGGGGATAATGAGGGCACGAGCGTTTGCGAGAAACTGCTTGTCAATTTTGACCTTGGTAACAAGGGCCCTGATGTTCGGCGGAGTGCCACCAACACTCGTTATCGAGAGCCAGCTTCGGCGGCCTTGAGCATCCGCGTCGGCAAGGGCTGAGTAAACATACGATCCCTTCACCCCGTGAATTCCACCGACCGTTGCCCGGCCTATCTCAACCCCATTGCGATAAACGTAGGCAACGCCATCCGCACTGCTGACGACGACGGAAACAGGGCCCGTAAGTGCCTTCCCCGGCTGCCAGATTGTGCCACCCGGAGGGATGGTCTGGCTTGCCTCCGCTCCAAAAAGCAAACCAGGAGCAGCGGTATTGGAAGGTCCTGGTTTTTGTTTGGTTACGATTACTGTCGTGCCGTTACTGGTGACGGAGTAGAGCTGCTTCGCGAAATCGAGCGGTATATGCACACACCCGTGCGATTCGGGATATCCCGGCAGGTTCCCCGCGTGAATGGCGACTCCGCCCCACGTGAGCCGCTCCATGAATGGCATCGAGGCGCCATCATATACACTTGAATGATGCACCACGTTCTTCTCCAGGATCGTGAAAACGCCCGACGGTGTGCGCAGTCCGGGTCGGCCGGAACTGATCGTGCAGCGCCCGATTTCCACGCCGTTGCGATAGACATAGAGCTTTTGCGCATCCAGGCTCACCAGGATGACTACAGGACCCGCCGGCGACACCTCGGGCCGCCAAATGTATTCCGCCTGCTGAATGTGAGGTCTGAATGGCCCGACCTGCTGGCCACTCGTCATACCGATGGAGCGGGTTGACGTAGCAAGAATGACCAGGCTGAATATTGAAGCCCTGGTAAACGCGAGGAAATGACGGTGGTGCATGGAAGATCGGTGCTGGTTGGAGATCAAAGTTGATTTATTTGTCTGGTAATGCGGCGAGACCGGGCAGATCGCGGCCTTCGATTAATTCCAGCGAAGCGCCACCCCCGGTCGAAATGAAAGTCATCTTATCGGAATGCCCGAAGCGTTTCACTGCGGACACGGTATCGACACCGCCGACGTTGGACTTTCCATCGGCGATACGACGGTAAATGCGGTAAACATGGTTCCTGGCCGGCTGCTTTCCCCTTTTTGGGAATTCCACGCAATTACGCGTGTGCCGGTTCGAGTACGGCTGCAGGCTGCGTTGGTTTGATTCCGACCTTCGGGACATTTCCGGGCCCGGCTTCCCTTACCTCGGTCGGAGCATCACTGGCGTTCTCTTTGAAATTACTCTCGAACATTCCCGCAAGTTCGTGCGCTTTCTTGTCGTAGGCAGCCGGATCCTTCCAGGTATTACGGGGCGTGAGAATCTGCGACGGCACGCCCGGGCACGAAACTGGCACGCTGATGCCGAAGACGGGGTCCGTGTTCGTGGGAGCGTCCTTCATCGCCCCGGATAAGACGGCCTTGATTATCGCGCGCGTGGACGAGAGCTTGATCCGCTGGCCGATGCCATAAGGGCCACCACTCCAGCCGGTATTGACCAGCCAGACGGCGACGTTGTGCTTCGCAATTCTTTCGCCAAGCAATTGTGCGTAAGTCAGGGGCGGCAGCGCCATGAATGGCGCGCCGAAGCATGCGCTGAATGTCGCTTCGGGTTCCGTGACTCCAGCCTCGGTGCCGGCAACCTTTGCGGTATACCCCGAAAGGAAGTAATACATTGCCTGGTAAGGCGTGAGCCGCGCGAGCGGAGGCAGGACGCCGAATGCGTCGCAAGTTAGCATGATGATATTCCTCGGATGTCCGCCTTTGCCGGAGAGCGCCATGTTTGGGATTTGCGTGATTGGGTAAGCGCCGCGAGTGTTTTCCGTAAGCGAGGCGTCGTCCAGGTTCACGTGGCGCGTGCGGGCGTCAATGGCGACATTCTCCAGCACTGTGCCGAATTGACGGGTGGTCGCGTAGATTTCCGGTTCACCCTCCGGCGAGAGCCGGATGAGCTTTGCGTAGCAGCCGCCCTCGAAATTGAAGACGCCGTCATTGCTCCAGCCATGTTCGTCATCGCCAATCAAGGTCCGATCAGGATCGGCCGATAGCGTGGTCTTGCCGGTACCTGAGAGACCAAAGAACACCGCGACATCATTCTCATCCGTTCCGTAGTTGGCCGAGGAGTGCATGGCCATGACGTTGCGCTGGGGCAAAAGGTAATTCATCACGGTGAAGATTGATTTCTTGATCTCGCCGGCGTAGGCGGTGCCGCCAATGAGAATGAGCTTCTGTCCGAGATGCAGGAGGATAAAGGCTTCGGACCGCGTCCCGTCTACTTCCGGTTCCGCATGGAAATTCGGCGCATGGATGACCGTGAACTCCGGGACATGGGCAGCCAGTTTCGCGGCGTCGAGTTCGCGGATGAACATATTGCGCGCAAACAGCGCGGGCCACGCGTGCTCTGAGATGATGCGGATCGGCACCCGATAGCGTTCGTCGGCGCCTGTGTAACAATTCTGAATGAAAAGATCCTTACCCTGCAGGTAGGCGCATAGGCGCTCTTTGATGCCGGCAAACTTCTCCGGTGCGATCTGCCGATTCACCTTGCCCCAGCCGATTTTGTCCTGGCTCGAGGGCTCGCGCACAAAGAACTTATCGTGCGGCAAACGCCCGGTGTACTGCCCGGTGCGCACGACGAGCGGCCCGAGATGACTAAGCATGCCCTCGTGGCGGCGAATGGCCTCCTCGTAGAGCGCAGGCGCGGGCAAGTCCCAATAGACGTTTCCCAGATTTTCGAGGCCCAGTTGCGTCAGGCTTTCGGTTTTTTGAAGCGGTGCGGTATTCATGTTTTGTATCTTGTGGAAATGGTTAAGCAATCTTGCGGGTGGATACCTGGAATCCGCGGGCCAATTCGGTAAATGCAGCGACCTGCTGGGTCTGCCAATCGATGTCGTGGCCGAGCTCCCGTGCCATCAGCTCTGCCACTCGCGGGGCCATGCGCACGGCTGCCCTTGCATTGAGAAACAAGGCGCGGGTGCGGCGGGCCAGGACATCCTCGACGTCGCGGGCCATTTCCTCCCGGGCGGACCAGACGACTTCCCCTGCGACATAGGGGAGATCGCCGTCCAGTTGCTCGCCGAGCTTCGGGGATTCCGCGATTAGCGCCCGGATTGCGACTGCATCCGTCCCATAATAGGAAAGCGAACCGAAGATCGCGGCGTCGGTATGATAGCCGTGGACCTTAAGGTTCTTGGTAATGCAGGCTACTTCCGTCAGGTCACCCAGGGTGGCGGCCTGGTCCACGCAATCTTCTGCCATGTTTCGATAGGTAGTCCACTTGCCTCCTGCAATCGTCAGCAACCCACTGCGGTCGATATGGATCACATGATCCCGCGAGAGCTTGGACGTGTTTTTGCCTTCCCCTGACTTCGCCAGCGGACGAATGCCGGCGAAGACGCTGAGGATATCGGCACGTGTCGGCGCTTTCGCCAGGTAAAGGGCGCCCGTGCTGAGCATGAAGTCGATCTCCTGGTCGAGGGCGACAGGCTCGACCGGGATGTGGTCCATCGGAGTGTCCGTTGTGCCGACGAGGGTATGCCCATGCCACGGGATCGCGAACATCACGCGCCCATCACTGGTGTGAGGCACCATGATCGCGGTGTCACCAGGCAGGAATGAGCGGTCCAGCACAAGGTGCGCCCCCTGGCTTGGCGAGATCATTGCCTCAGCTCCCGGTTCGGCCAGCTTGCGCACGGAATCGGTAAATGGACCCGTTGCATTGACCACCACACGGGCGGTCGCAGTGCTTTTTGCGCCAGTTTCCGTGTCTTCCCATTCCACGCCATTGACCATTCCATCCTCGTCCTTCCGTAATGCCGTGACGGGGGCGTAATTGATGAGCACTCCGCGATGCTCGGCCGCTGTTGCGGCGAGTTGGATAAGCAGCCGTGTATCATCGAACTGACCGTCAAAGTAAACCACGCCGCCCATCAGGCCCTCTGTCTTCACATTCGGCAGCCGGCGCGCCGTTTCCTCGCCAGACAGATACTCCGAAGGTCCGAATCCGTATTTGCCGGACATTAACTGATATAACTTGAGTCCAATGCCATAAAACGGTCCCTCCCACCATGAGTAACTCGGGACGATGAAAGGAAGATCGCTGACCAAATGGGGTGCGTTCTGGCGCAGCAGCCCCCGCTCGCGCAGTGCTTCCATAACCAGCGAGATATTGCCCTGCTCGAGATAGCGCACGCCGCCATGCACCAGTTTGGTGCTGCGGCTTGAGGTGCCTTTGCCAAAGTCTCCCCGCTCCAGGAGCAGCGTGGCGTAACCGCGTGCCGAGGCATCCACGGCAACCCCGACGCCCGTGGCGCCGCCGCCGATGATAATGATGTCCCATGGCTCCTTGCGAGCCGTGGCCTGTTGCAGCATGGATTTACGATTCATAGATTATTTCTTATTCCGGCGCTTTGTTTTCGCGGGCTTCTTATCCTTTGGCGCCCAGCCCGCGGACCTCAGCAGCGCCTCGTTCCACCGCTCGCGCAATCCCTCGACAAGCGACGCGCCCATTTTGGGCTCAAATGTTTTATCTACCTTCCACTGGGTACTGATCTCACCGGTACTCTTCCAAAATCCAACGGCCAGCCCCGCGAGGTAGGCCGCACCGAGTGCAGTCGTCTCAATGATTGCCGGGCGCACCACAGGTACGCCGAGCAGGTCAGCCTGGAACTGCATCATCGGCTCGCTGCGAGATCCACCGCCATCCACCCTCAACTCCTTCAAATGCTTGCCAGTATCGGCGCGCATGGCATCTACCAGGTCGGCCACCTGGAATGCCACACCCTCCAGCGCAGCACGGGCGATCTGAGCCGCGCCGGTATCGCGGGTGATGCCAATGATCGTCCCGCGCGCATAGGCGTCCCAATGCGGGGCGCCGAGTCCGGTAAAGGCCGGCACCATCACAACGCCTCCGCTGTCCGGAACCGAGGCTGCAAGCATATCCACCTCCTGTGCCGAGCGGACAAGCTGCAAGCCGTCCCTCAGCCATTGCACCACCGCGCCACCGATGAATACGCTGCCTTCCATCGCAAACTCGCGTTGCTTGCCGATCTTCCATGCCACTGTCGTCAGTAGGCGATTCTTGGAGGCAACCGGCTTTGTACCGATATTCTGGAGCAGGAAACACCCCGTGCCAAAGGTGTTCTTGGCGAGTCCGGGGCCGATGCACATTTGGCCAAAGAGCGCCGACTGTTGATCGCCCGCTGCGCCGGCGATATTGACGCCGCTGAGACCCAGCGAAGTGCTGATTTCGCCATATACTTCGCTCGATGTCCGAATCTCCGGGAGCATGCTTGCGGGGATTTTGAAAAGCGCGAGCAGCTCTTTGTCCCATTCTCCCGTGTGGAGATTGTATAAAAGCGTCCGGGACGCGTTGCTGGGGTCTGTGACGTGGGCATGGTGCTGGCTGGTTAGTTTCCAGATCAGCCATGTTTCCACGGTTCCGAAGAGCAGATCACCGCGTTCCGCGCGGGCTCGCGCCCCGGGGACATTGTCCAGGATCCAGGCAATCTTCGTCGCGCAGAAATACGAATCGAGCAGCAGCCCGGTGCGCCTGTGGATCATGGGATCGTGACCTGCCGCGCGCAGATCGTCACACATCCCGGCGGTGCGGCGATCCTGCCAGACGATGGCGTTATGGACTGCGTCACCGGTCTTGCGATCCCAGACGATCGTGGTTTCGCGCTGGTTGGTGATCCCCAGGCCCACCACGTCGCTGGGCCGAATCCGGGCGCGCCCCAGTGCCTCGACGGCAACGGACATCTGCGTAAACCAAATCTCCTGCGGATCGTGTTCAACCCAGCCCGGTTTGGGATAGATCTGCCGGATTTCCTTTTGAGCTACGGCGCAAATCTGGCCGTCGTGGTCAAAGAGAATCGCGCGTACACTGGTGGTGCCGGAGTCAAGTGCGAGGATGTAGGGCATGATAGGGTGGGGGGGGAACTGTGGGCGGCGTCAACCAAGGAGTGCCTTGTATCCCAATGCACCGAGAACGCCGCCAACGATCGGGCCCACAATGGGAATCCATGCATAGCTCCAGTCCGATCCACCCTTGCCGGCGATCGGCAGGACGGCATGCGCGATTCTCGGCCCGAGATCGCGCGCCGGATTGATGGCATAGCCCGTCGGTCCACCTAGGGAGAGACCGATTGCGAAAATCAAAAGCCCGATAAGCAGCGGCCCCATGCCCGTCGCCCAACCGCTCACGGTAAAATTATGAACCGATGGGATCGCCAGCGCGCCAAACACAAGCACGGTCGTGCCGATGACTTCGCAAATGAAATTCGCCATCGGACATCGAATGGCCGGGACGGTACAAAACACCGAAAGCTTCGCGACCGGGTCGGGGGTTTCCTTCCAATGGGGATAATATGTCAGCCACACCAACGCCGCGCCGACAATGCCTCCCGACACCTGCGCCACGACATAGCCTGCAACTTTCGCCAGGGGAAAGAGGCCGATCGACGCCAGCCCGATCGTGATCGCGGGATTGAGATGCGCTCCGCTCAGGCTCGCAACGGCGTACACGGCCACCATGACCGCGAGACCCCAGCCCGTTGTGATGACTATCCATCCGCTGGAATTGCCCTTCGACTTTGCGAGCACAACATTGGCGCAGACTCCATCACCGAGGAGGATGAGGAGGGCCGTACCGAAAAATTCTGCAATGTAGGGGGTCATGAAGTCGTCCCGACAGAGTCGCTTGAAAGCGAGATGGCATGTGGCAGATACCTACGTCGGGACTCGGCAATCTTAGCCGAACCATCATCTCTTTGACCAATACCTCCGTTGTGCCTGTGTCATAGCCGCAAGCTATGCGCACGCCTTTCAAGAGCGCGCTTCCTCTGAGAATTGCGGGACCTGTCCATGACAGTCCGATAGCTATTGGCTATGTCATGCTTGATCCTCAATGAAGCGGGACTGCGTAATACTGCATAAACAGTTCCGGTGATGATCGCCTTTGGAATCGCCTGTTCTGGGGTGGAAAATCGTCGCAGTCCTCGGGAATCCGGAGCCCAATCCGTAATTCCGGGAAGGATGCGTTTC
>Ga0302140_10012557_pt1 | contig 10377 bp, 19 predicted proteins | sample I_Bog_E1_1_FD_202095 | JGI IMG/M metagenome (GOLD analysis project Ga0302140, IMG submission 202095) | Peat permafrost microbial communities from Stordalen Mire near Abisko, Sweden - I_Bog_E1_1 | ecosystem: Environmental > Terrestrial > Soil > Wetlands > Peat | place: Sweden: Abisko, Stordalen...
CAAATTCATTTTTTTATTAAATTACTGATTTTTTCAAATAGTTTGTTAATTAATTCAAAAAAACATATCCGAATCGGAATTAATGAAATTGGAATAATTTTTGCTAACATTGGATCCAAAATCCATTCATATTCTGAAAATTTTTCTTTATTTTTACATTCTTTCAAGCTAACAATGTTATCCATTTGAAAGGATCATAATATTGTGGAATGATTCCAAGCTGTAAAATATTTGGTTATTTTAAAAATATTTTATATTGGATAAAAAGTTTAATTTTAGTTTAAGAAAAATTTTAGGAAAACTTTGGGGAGGCGCCCCATTTAAAAAAAAAAATAAATAAATATAAATGTTTCAACTTTATAGAAAAATTAACAAATATTCATTTTTTCTGTGACCTCTTCTATGATATTCTAACAGATTCCATTATATGAACTTTGCGGTACATGGTTTCCTCTAAATAAATAATTTATTACCTAATTTTTATTGTGTTTTGAAAAAATTTAATACCACTTGGTTCAATTTCTCTATCAGTGTCTTGGAGAAGAATACTTTTCATATAGCGATTGTTAAGATGACTTTTAAACACAAAGCTTTCCTTATTAGTATTAAACAATCTTTTTCGATTCAATTTCTGCACAAAATTATTATTTATTCCATTAAAAATATTACATTTTCCTCCTCTATATATGCTAAGGAAATAATTCGAATTGTGCTTAATTCAGTGAAACTTTTATCTGAACATTTTATCTGGGATTTTACCTTCTTTGGCACTTTTATGATTTTTATTTCTGATTTCAGTTTGTCTTGATATAAAATATTTTTTTTTGGAGTCAGAAGAGGTGAGGCCTTTCGTAATCTAATTTTTTCTTCACTTTTTGGGGTTTTCCAGAAATTGAGTGTCATTTCTTCCTTTGTTTCATCATCCGCATTGGTTATTTCTTTAATCACAGGCATTTTTTTCCCGAACTTCTTCAAAATTTTCTCTTGAATTTGAACTAGAGTCTTTTCAGGAGGTGATTTTGAATTAGTTTTTTTTGTTTTTTCACTTCTTAAATTTTGCGGGCTCATGCTTCGGAGTGTTAATTTCTTGGTTCCACATCCAATATCTTTCAAGCAATTCCCATACAAATTAATTTTCCTATCACCACCTTTTATTTGTTCTATTTCTTCCTTTGTTTCCTTGGAACTTTTTAGTAAATTTATGATTTTAACACTTGTTGGCCAAATTCCGCTTTCAAGTTTCGAAAAAAACAGTTTCTCTGCGATTTTTACTTCAAAGGAGCCTATTCTTGGAAAAGTCTTCATTTTATTATCAATGCGATCCAGAAATAAAGGGTTGATGCCTTGGATTTTAAGGTACGACTTGGGTGGGTTGTTCTTATGAATCAATATATTGGGGTCAAAAGCCAACAGGTCATTCTTTACTACCCTTTTATTTATTATGTAAAAATATGGAAAATCATTACTTTTGTTAAAATGGTTGAGATATTTATTTTGGTGATGATGAGTGCACCATTGATGTTGATCACAATGGTCGCATATTTCGAAGAAGATTTCTATAGGCCTTTCATTCATTCCCAAGATGTGTTGTGATTTTTATTAATTTCAAATTTTTATTTTGTAACTTCATAAAAATTCCAATTATTTCGTAAAAATTGCTAACAAATGGCCTTCGTTTACAAATCCGAGAAAAAACTCAAAGAATCCTCTGATAATTTCGAAAACATCGGTCCTGGCAAATATCTCACTCATCAGGAATATAAATTTAAGGAAACCAACGTTCCTTTTCTCAGTAGTAGCGAAAGACTAGCTGCCTTACAAAAAGAAAAACTAAAAAAAGACCCAAATATAGATTTAGCTTTGACCACCAATTTCGTAAATTCACAGATTCATATGCAAATGCTTTCTGAGTCTTTGCATACTATCGGAAAGAAAAAAGTCGAGTCAAAACCAGAAAACGGTGTTTTCAAATCGTCAAGCAGAAGATTTGAGCCTGAATATAAAATTGAAAATTTCCCAGGACCTGGTGCCTACGTTTCTTCATCTTCTAAACCGAATAATGAGAAGAAAGAACCGAGAAAAAAAGAAAACTTTGTTGAAAAAAACACTATAATTGATGAGATAATGAATCAAGGAAACTACCAGCCAGTGCCTTCAATCCCCAGCAATATACATTGCCTTGGTTATGCAGATCTTGAATGTTTTTTAAATAACAAAAGACTTTTGTTTTTTATGATATCTAATAGGCAGTTCTTTTCCTGAAATGAAGGTGAATAAATGCATTAAGAAGGAAACAAAGGAAGGGGACGTAGGTCCTGGGTCTTATGAAGTGAAGGATTCTTACGATTTACGAAGAAATAAGGTATTTTCTTTTTTTAATTCATTTTTTAACATATATAATGGGATAATTAAGGGATACTCATGGGGTAAAAAACCAATATCTCATCAGAATTTAAGAAAGGTTCAGGAAGCTGCGAATTTGGGTCCAGGTGAATATATATTAAGAAATAAAATAATATAAATTATAGGGAGCTATGATATTAGATATGAGATGAAGCCATTATATCAATATAAACAATCTGGTTCGTTTTGCTCAACTAAATCGAGAGCTTTCCTTGATCCGAAACCTGCTGGGGAAAGAGTTAAAAAGCTCCTTTATCAAAGAATGCAGAAAAATTTGCAAAAAGTTGGTGCTACTTCTTCTGACAATTTATTGGATATAAATATGTCTAATGAAATGTATGATGTTAAGGTAAAACACGAAAAAAATTTAACAAACATAATTTTTCTAAGGAATCAGCTTCTCTCCGACCTGGGAGTTATTACAATGAGAAACTCGCCTCTTCCATAAAAATTCAAACCAAACCAACAGAACTGCAAAATTTCGGAAGTTCTTCTTTGCGCTTCAATCAGAAACAAGGCGGACTTAAAACGCTTGGACCAGGCAAATATGATGCAAAATTCCAAGAAGGAATCGTAAAAATTCTGATTTTGAGCATTTTTTAAGAAAGTAAATTAATAAAGAAAATGGCCCCACTTGTCTATGTTCCCTTTATGTCTTCAAATGAAAGATTTGAAAATAAGCTGACTTTCGGAATGCCTGGACCTGGAAGTTACGACCCGAAATTGAAGATAAAAACCACAAACGCTCAAAGTAAAGTTTCAACGAAATTGAATTTCGGAGTCAATGAACTCAGGTTCCAAAACCCCGAAGAAAAAGAAGTGATTTTCTTCTAAATTTACAAATTATTAATCTAGTTCTAGAATAAACCAGGACCTGGAACATATATAGACCCTCTTCAACCTAAAAAAGGCTCATCCGCAAGCAATTTTTACTTCAAATCTCAATCTGAAAGAGATGCTTTTAGATCCAACACAGGTTTTAAATATTTTTTGCTTTCTTATATTAATGAATTTTTTGCTAAAGTAACTCCTGGAGCTGGAACCTACAATCCTAATAATCATATGATAGAGATGAATTTGAAAATCATTAAGGATCAAGACCCAGAAATTCTAAAGAAAAAGCCTCCTTTCAATATCCAAGAAAATAGATTTTCCACTCCGAAAAAAACCCAAAGTTCGTTTTAAGAATATTTTTAATTTTCAATGTTTTTAACAAAAATAGATGATTTTGATCTTGATTTGGAAGTCGAAGAAAAAAACCCTAAAATTCATTCAAAAAGTCAAGGAGCTAAATACCTGAAAAAACCTAAAAAAGGAAAAACTATTCAAACCAACAACTCCAATGTCATTTTTTTGTTCTTTATAAAAATTTAATTTTTTTGCAAAGTTCTTGAAAGTCAAATCAAATGTCAAACCTCCTGGTCCTGGTCATTATTACGACCCTAATTGCGACCTTTGGAACAAAAAGACTTTCAATATAATGTTTGCTGACCTCTGAAAAATTACAATAATGATAATATTAATTCAGTAATAAATAAATTTCTAAGCCAAAAATGTTGACTTTTAATTTAATTTAATTTATTTTTTTTTTTTTTTTTTTTGAAAATACATATTCATTAACTAAAATTCAAATTTTTAATGGGAGATTTTATAATGGTTAATGGTTTTCTCTTGATTTTGTTATCAATTAATAAGAAAGAGAGAAATACAAAAAGAGAAAATTATTTTTTTTATTCCTGAGCATACATGTATTTTCCTTTTGGTCTTCTAAAAGCCTTCTTCCAATTTTTCTCGGGCATCGCTTGCATTTTGGTGTAAACATAAACATAATTCCAAATAGAAAAGATTTGAAAACATAGATAAAGGGAAGAAGCTACTATGAAACCATTATTCCCCTTTTCTTGACCAAAAATTCCAATAAATCCAAAAAAAGAAACTAATTTCAAAAGAATCGAGAAAAAAACCAAAAAAATGCTGATTTTCAAGCAATCTAATTTCCTCTTCAACGCAGCTATGAAATACAAAACCCAACCCAAAACAAACAATATATCAGCAAAGAGTCCTATTGAGGTGATGATGGCAAAATCTTTGAAGGACACATCAAAATTTTTTAACATAGCAAATAAGCGAATGTAAACGAAAAGAGCATTAATCAAGATGATAACGAAGCCGAAAAAATTTATGGTCAAAAGAGTCTTTATAAAAATCAATTGGTCCGGCTTTAATTTCTTCTTCTTCTCAAGAACTTCCTGATTACTTTCAAGTTGGATATGTAGAGGGTTAGAAAGAATAATTACTGGGTCGGTTAACTTTGAGTCCATGAGGGTGTCTTTGGAAGAATTCTCACAATTTCCCTTTTGGGAATTAATGGAGGGTGAAATTTCAAATTTGTCTTCTTTTGTAGAAAACCTTTTTGGTGAACTCATTGTTTTATAATTTTTATTATCTTGAAAAGTTTTAAACCTTTATAGAATTGAATTTTGCAGAAAAGAAAAATAGAAGCTTCTCTATTCAGATTTTTGATAGTAATATATTTTATTATGAATTATTGATAATTTTTATGTTTTTAAAAAAAAAAGGGGAAATTTATTAGTTTTTTGTTTTGGAAATGTTTCTTATAATTTTAAATGAAAGTATGATCTAAAGTTTGAAATTTTTGATTTATGTTCAGAAAAAATTTTTCTGTGTATTTTCTTTCTTTTTTCCAAAAAAAAAAAAAATTAATTAAATTCACCTCTAAGTTTTTTTATTTAAAATATATAGTTTTTTCACTATATAGATGATGTGTTAATATTTATACACTAAATATAATTATCCAGATGTGAACTTTGTGACTGCCTTGGTGCCTTCTGATATGGCATGTTTGGCCAATTCTCCAGGCAGCAACAATTTCACAGCAGTTTGGATCTCACTTGATGAAAGGGTCTTCTTGCGGTTATATCTGATCAATCTAATGGATTCCATGGAGATTCTATCGAAGGTATCATTAATGAAGGAATTCATGATGTTCATTGCCTTCTTGCTAATACCAGTTTCAGGGTGCACTTGTCTTAGGACTTTGTAAATGTAAATTGAGAAGGATTCGGTTCTTCTTTTTTTCATATGCTTCTTGTTGTCTTTGCCATGGGCCTTGATGGTCTTTTGAGCTGGGACTGGTGGCTTGGTTTCTGATGGGGTTTTTTTTGGAGGCATTGGATTTGTAGGGCTAATTTTGGGTTGATTTTATTTGGATTTTTTATATAAAAAGCAGAATCAGAAAGTATTCTTTATATAAGACCCGAAAATTACAAATTTGCTAATCTCAAATTTTATTGGCATATTTTGCTTGAAATCAAATTTTTCGTTTTTTAATTAAAATCCATTTATGGAACGTGAGAGGATTCCAATTCTTCTTTCTAAATTCGCAAAAATATCAAAACAGTCTTTTTAATTTCATTTATTCCATCTCTGCTTCGAATTATTGGAAGTTTTCGAAAAAACAAAAGAGTTTAATAAAACCAAAAAAAATTAACATTTTAATGGTTTTTTTATCCATTTTTTTTTCTTCTTATTTATAAATAATAGACAATTCATCAAAAATATATAGCTTGTCAAACTTTTTCTATCTTAAATGCTTATTATGGTATAAAAAAAAAAAAAGCCCATTAGAGTAAAAAATAACTTTTTCAAAATTTAAATTGTTTTGAAAAAAAAAATTCATATTTTAAGTTTGACCCAATAATTTTAGATATTGTTTTTTTAAATAAGGGTTTTGTATATTAAAGGGGGTCGGGTTGACTATTGGGTTATGTCCATAGTTTAAGGAGTTATCTTTTTTGGCTAGATTTCTCTCAGAATTTTTCTCATCTGGAATTCCAGATGATATTCTTTGATTTGGCGTGTTTATTAAAGCATTTTGAGATGAAAAAACACCCGGATTTCTTTTCACCAGATCTATTTTTTAGTTTTCAAAATAGAAATTAAGATTATTTATGAAATACCTCTTGATTTAGGCACTTCGTTATGAAAACCAATGTTCAGGGATTGGAGATCGCTGAAAGATTGATTTTTTTTATGATTATCATGATTGATTTCTGAGTTTTTGGGGTCTTCATTTGAAAACTTATTGATCAGATCATCTATTTGCTTTTTGCCTATGTTGCCAATTTGGGGATTCCATCCTGGCCACATTTTTGAATATAAATTGTTATCATTTGCTTTAAAGGCCTTTTTACCAAGTAACAAATAATATTTAGTTTCATCATCTGAGCTTTTATTATTTTACCTGTAAATCCTTTACATTGAGTAGTTTTTCATTTCTGTTCATTCTGTTTTTATTTATAACTTCCATAGTTCTTTGAACTCTCTGATATAAGTCATAAAATATAGGCAAAATTACAGTTAAAAATGAAACCTGTCGATCTAAATCTTCTCGATAAGAGTTTTGACTCTTGATTTTTTCTTCTCTGAGCCATCTTTCATATTCTTCGACTGTGTTATTCTAATTTTAAAAATAAAAAGACAAAATTATAAAAAAACGATTTTTACTTCTTGTTGAATATCTTGCATTATCTTCCTGTTCGTTTCATTTTTCAATTCCTTCATTTTCTTCTGGTTCTCCATCAATTCCTTATTAGCATTTGTATAAAAGAGATGTTCCTTTGTAAGATTAATAATGTTATTAAATTTTCATTCGAAATTCAAACTTCTTTGTTCTTTATTATGAGATTTTTTTCTCTTTCCTCTCTTTTTTCAATTGCTTCTTCCATATCCTTTAGTATTTTTTCATCCAAATTTTGAACTTTTTGCACTTCAGGCTCAAAATACCTATTCTTATGGACTTGATACAAGTTGAATTGATTCTCAGCCACATTTTTCCAAAACTGCTCAAAAAGATTATGAAAATTTTAGCGATTTTTTTACGTTTTTATAATTCGCATCCTTCTGCATTTCCTTATGATGATTTCTTTTCATTAAATCGTTAAACTCCTTTTGATCTCTTTGTTTTTCCATCATATTTCTATTAGTTCTCAATTCTTGTAACAAAAGATTGTTTCTTCCTTCGTTTTCCTCATATTTCCGTTTTTCAAACCGCATCTGACTTTCTTCTTCTGCTTTCATTCTATCTATTTGCAACAAATGACGATCCATTTCCAAAGATTGCGCCTTAGCTTCTTTTTTTCTATTTTTCAGCTCCATCACCTCGTTATCAATAGATTTCCTTCGGTTTTCTTGAAGAATTGCTTTATTTTGCATAAAACGTTGCGTTTCCTAAATTCTAGTTTAAGCATTTTTTATTAACATTCTTGAAATACATCGTAGTTTTGTTGGTTGACCATTCGAATCTGCTCTGCATCCATTAATTTTTTTTCTAATTTTCTCTTTTGCTCATTGTAATTTTCAATTAGTTTCAAATCTAGTTCTGATCTATAGAGGATTGTTTTTTTGTTAAAAAAAATATAAATTCATTTACACAAACGCCTTGGTTTTGATGCCCTTTAAAACTTTTTCAATTTTTTCGATTTCTGATTGAATGTCGTTTTGGTGCAAAATCAAAGCGTGCCATTCTTCTTTTCCCCCATTATTGTTTTTTGGATAACGTCTTCGCATGTTTGAAATGTTGCTTTGGTTCTATTGGGATTTTTAGACGAATGAATTTATTGGTTCAAAAATAACTTCAGATGGAATTTGAGAAGAACCATCCCTCATTCAAAAAAGGTTCAAATGATAACTATAAAAAAATATCAGTTGTTTTTCTTATTATTATTAGTTTTTTTTAATGTTAAACAAAAATTTTAAAATACAAAAAAATGAGAAAATTTCCCTATAATTTCTCTTAAAATACTAAGCCTGAATTTAAGAATTTCCCTTTAGATCTATCTATAATTCCTTTAAAATCCGCTTATAATAAGAAATTTCTGTTCTTAAATATATCAAGAAAAAACAATTTATAAAATTAATAAACAAGAAAAAATATTACAGACTTATATGAAAACTAAAAAGAATTGTTGCTTTCCCTTTAAAATAATAATAATTTCCAATAAATCAACTCAGATTTCCAATTCAATATTTAATCTAAGAAACAACCAAAAAATAAAAATAAAACCTCTTTTAAAATGCTTCAAAACTCCGTCGTTCTCATCGACCATCAGACATTCCCTGAGTCCGATTACATCCTAATTGATTCCGAACATTCCTCTAAATCTTCTTTTTCTAAAATTTCAGATGAGCTTCTCAAGGTGAACCCACCCCCTGAAGAAAACCCTTCGTTGAATTACACCATCAATAGTCCGACCTCACCTAAATCATTTCATAAACACTCTCATAACAAAGCCAAAATCATCCAAAACCCAACAAAAAACTTCAAATTCAAGAATTCACTCTCAATAAATGAGAGCTTTCAAGATCCGATCATTGATTCAAGGTTGTTCAACATTGGCGATCTTTCAGCGATTGAATATAAATCGAATTTACAGACCACCAGTCCAGAAAACACCAATCTCAATAACAGTTTTGTCACTGAACATGACATGGGATTGTTCATGGTTGAAGGGTCTTTGTTGGAGAAGGAAGTGGGGGGGTCGTGGCTTTGAAAGAGGCATTTGTAAGATTTTTGAACAAAAATTTGGTCATGATAAAAGATAATATCAACCAAATCAACAATGTTTTGGTTGATAATTTGACTATTATGTGGAATGTTTTGAGGATCTGCAATGAGAAAAGCGAGGCCCAAAAGTCCTTAGTGAGATATGTGATATATGTGTTTAAGGAAAATCTGATGAGAAAAGAGGGGTTTGTACAAAATTTCAATGGAGTTATGGGGTTAAAGGAAAAATGTGAGGGGCACAAAGTATCAGAGATCGCGGGGTTAGGACTCGGGACGTATGGGATCAGGATGGATTTGTATCTGGTGAAATCCTCGTTGAGAGAGGAAGCAATTTGTTTTCTTTTCAAAGTGAAGAATTTTGAAGAAAAACAAAAATTCATGAGCATTTTGATGAGCACACAATAGGTACTTTGCATATTAATATATTTTTAAGGCAATAACTATTTAATAACTATTTTTTCTTTTGAAATCTCTATTTAATTTAACCAAATAAATCGGAATGAACAAAAAAATTTTTTTTTTTTTAATTTTTTTTTCAATAAAAATTTCAACTACATATCAACTCCATCAATGGAGGAAAAAACATAATAAAGTTATTTCTTGGATCTCAAGTTAGCCTTCATAAACCTTTCCTGATTATTGCAATATAAATCCTCATATTCCTGTGGGGAAACGTTATTGCATCTCTGTTCGCAATGGAACCTCTCCTGTCCCATCATGAATCTCTTCCCCTTAATTTCATATTGTCCTGGTTCACACATTTTCTCGATCTTTCTCATATCATTTGCAAGCACTTGTAACTTTGGATCAGATTTAAATTCTTCGGCTTCAAATTCCTTTAAATTGTCATTCAATAGCTTTTTCCCCTCATTGTATTTCCCTTGATCAGACAACATCCTGGCATTTTCAATCACTTCAACTCCTTGCACTCTGAGGTAATTTTTCATAACTTCTGGATTGACTTTTTTTATCACCTCTCCAGGATTTCCTCATCTTTGTTATAAAGTGTGAACGCCAACTCAAGTTCTCTCTTGACAGTTTTCTTTTCTGTGATTGAATTCACTTCGAGTTCAGCTTTCAATAGGATAACATTTCGATCCAAATCACCCACTTTCTTCTTGATTGGAGGCACATTGATCCTTCATTAATTCCTTAGAAATACCCAGCCATAATTGATTCATATTGAAACAATAAGATTTATCTTCTTCATCGTGTTTCCATTGAGTCCCAAGACTTTGGAAATTCTGAGATCTGAAAATGGTGGCTTATTGTTAGCAGAGACCTTTATGGTTAATTTCTCCCCTATAATAAAAGTCCAGCCAAAGCACCAACAAAACTTTCATCAACTATATCTAATTTCTCTATATAATAGAAATTGCCATCTTTTA
>Ga0302140_10012559_pt1 | contig 10376 bp, 5 predicted proteins | sample I_Bog_E1_1_FD_202095 | JGI IMG/M metagenome (GOLD analysis project Ga0302140, IMG submission 202095) | Peat permafrost microbial communities from Stordalen Mire near Abisko, Sweden - I_Bog_E1_1 | ecosystem: Environmental > Terrestrial > Soil > Wetlands > Peat | place: Sweden: Abisko, Stordalen...
ATGACCCATGCCGAATCGTTCGGTCCTTGCTGGATGCTGACGCCATCCTTCTTAGCCTCGAACGAGGCGGAGCTGAAGGTCAGATTGTAGATGACGTTCCGCGGGCCGGTGGGGGAATTGAGCTGAACGATGTCGACAGGATTCCCGTTGGAGTCGAGGTGGTAGTCCAGCGTGCCTGTGAAAACGAAGTTGGCAGAGTTCGCGTCCGGAGCTTTGTGCAGCTGACCACTCTCATCGACGTTGTAAAAGAGGCCGGTTGTTTTCTGCTGGCCATGCAGGTAGAGAGCCAGCGTCCCGTTGACGGCACTCTGTGTAAGAGCAAGCACAAGGTCGTATCGCTCGTTCAGGTTGACATCGGCCAGTCCCACGCTGGACTCCTTTTGGGTTCTGAGATTGTCTTGACGACAGATCGGTGTGCGGGCCAGAGAGCCGAGTATACAAGAAACATTGTGCCAGAATCTCATCGTGGGAAGGAACCCTGGAATTCAGCGCTGCTTCGCCTGTTTGCGGCAGCCTGCGCGAACTGCGGTCTTTATCGAATGTGCTTACCGGCCTGCGCGTGGCGGAGCTGCTGGCATTAAAGTGGAGAGTAGGTCGTCGTTGGCACTCGTGAGTAAACCGCCGATAGCCGATCTGCCCGGTCTATGTAGGGCCGGTTTTGTTAACGTTCGCATCGTGACGTTTGCGCCATGGCAGCGACTCGAATTCACCACAACCGGACACTCCCCCTGTAGTCGGCAGGCCGGAAGTGATCCAGATTGCGATGTGCGGATCGGTGCCGACAAGTCGGCAAGTGTTTACTAAGCCGACCGCTTCACGTGGGCTAAAACCAGCCTATCGGACCAAAGCACTCAAAACTCATTGTGGGCTTGCCGACTAAACAGCGATAATACAAGGTAGCCAGCAACGCCTAATCGCGAGTCCTAACCCACATAATTCATATATTTGAAGACAACAAAGGCCTCCTCTGTTACAAACATGTTGTCAAGACAATGTTTGAGCAACAAAAGAGGCCTCTGAATGTCTGAAGATAACACAACACAGTGTTTGTTGTTCCCAGAGATTTTTCGCAAGCCTGTCGTAGCCCAGTTCGATCAGCGCGAAGGGAGTTCCGACGGCGGAGCCCTGCTGCTGAAAGCCGCCGAATCGTCATTATGGATTGGTGGCTGGACTAGCTTCGTGCCTTCGCGACGAGCGCCAAGCCGTCAAGGTGGATCACTCGTTGCGCGAGTTGGTGGCGCAGCGAGTGTTCTCGAATCGCCTGCGGCTACCCGGACGCCAACGATTCGGCCCGCCTGAGCGGGGATCCGATTCACAAACTGCTTCTGGATCGCGATCCGAATCGAGGGTCGCGACCTGGCTTCGCAGCCGACCTTGTCGCGTTTCGAGAACGGAGTTGGGGTAAAAGAACTCTATCGCGTGGGCGAGTTGCTGGCGGAGAGTGTAATCCGGCGTCACGCCAAGCGGCTGCGTCATCGCACCTATCGCGTCACCCTCGATCTGGATCCATCTAGGCCAATACTATATATCTGTACAGACGACTCAACGAGTCATTTTGTGAAGTGGTCGCGAAAATATTTTTGACTGGAGACAAGTTCAAGCGTCGCGCCACTCGCCGCACGAGCGGATTCTATTTCGTTTCTACCGGAGCGGTGGTGATTATCCTCGCCAAGACTGTCGTTGGTTGGGAAGACATAGCGGTCTGGGGTGCTGCGTTGACGGCTGCGGGATCATTGTGGAGCACGGCCAACCAGCAAAGAGTGCAGTCTTATCTGCAACGGATTTGGATGAACCCTTGGGGGAGCGCGAGGGGCAAGGGAAGGCATTGAGTCCCTCGCCCCCCGCTTAGCTATTAAGAGCCCGCGACATGCGCCGCCGCAAACTCGTTCGACGTGCCTCCGCAAAGCAACTGGAATTTAAACCGACACAAGGACCGTTAGCGAATGATAACGTCCTTTATCATTCACAAACTCGCACAGCAGATAAGGGAATTATGCAAGCGTCAGCTTCGACCGGCCACTGCCGTGTGAAGGCCGAGGGTGACTTTGAGGAGTTGCATTGAATCTGCACCAAGGCTTGACGAATCAGCGAGTTGCTGGCGGCTTACGTTCGGTTCAAGTACATAACGTGAGTGTTCTGAGTCAAACAACAGTCCACTTAATCGGCAAACTACTCCGTTCTGGTGCTCTCGTGCAACGATGCGGTACCGATCTTTGGATTGCGCATGGAATATGCGATTCTTCTCTTTGTGGATGTAGGGTTTGGCTCTTGATTCGAGCCAGCGGTCGACAAAGCCGACGAGGGTTAGCGAGCGAGCCCGGCGTCGAAGACTGTGCAACGAATCTGTTAGAATTCCCCACCTGGGATTTCATCGTTTCCAATCATCGCATGTCCGCTACCGCGAACCAGACGAACGGTTTGAACCCGTGGGCAGAAGGAGACCGAACAGATGAAGGCGTCCGTCTTGTTCGGGGCGGGGTGGGAGAACGATTCCGTAGAGGTCCTGTGGCGAGATTCCGGACGTGCCTTCTGCAAACTGTGGCGGAATGACACTCAGGGCGAAAAGCACGCGTTCATTCCCAACCCTGCCGGCGTTGAGCATCCGACTCTGGACAGCATTAATCGTTTCACCCACGAACACGACCTTAAGAGTCACCTGGACAGCGCTTGGGCGTTGCGGCCGCTGGAATTGGTACGCGAGCGCGGACAGACTATGCTCGTGGTTGATTACACGGGTGGTGAGCCGCTCGATCACCTCGTCCGCCAGCCGATGGAGGTCGGACAGTTCCTCCGCCTTGCCGTGGCGCTGGCAGGCGCAATAGGTCAGCTACATGGACGAGGGTTGATCCACAAAGATATCAAACCCCCAAACGTGCTTGTGGACTCCGCAACTGGTCACGTCCGTCTCACCGGCTTCGGCATCGCATCGCGCCTTCCGCGCGAGCGCCAAGCGCCCGAACCTCCTGAGTTCATCGCTGGAACACTCGCGTACATGGCGCCAGAGCAGACTGGACGGGTGAATCGCTCGATTGATTCGCGCAGCGACCTGTACTCGCTTGGCGTCACGCTTTACGAGATGCTAACCGGCAGCCTTCCGTTCGCGGCATCCGATCCGATGGAATGGGTGCATTGCCACATCGCGAGACAACCCGCAGCACCCAGCGAGCGGGTAAGGAACGTTCCGGAGGCTGTCTCCGCGATCACCATGAAGCTGCTCTCAAAGACAGCCGAGGAGCGGTATCAGACGGCCGCGGGAGTTGAACGAGATCTACTGCATTGCCTGTCGCAATGGGAGTCACGAGGATCCATCGAAGTGTTTCCTCTCGGGGAACACGACACCCCGGACTGCCTCATGATCCCCGAGAGACTTTACGGGCGAGACGGTGAGGTGGACGCCCTGCTCACCGCCTTTGATCGCATAGTAGCCGGCGGCCGGCCAGAGTTGGTGCTCGTCTCTGGATACTCCGGCATTGGCAAGTCCGCCGTCGTGAACGAGCTTCACAAGCCGCTTGTCCCGCCCCGCGGCCTGTTTGCATCTGGAAAGTTCGACCAGTACAAGCGTGACATTCCGTATGCGACGTTGGCACAGGCGTTCCAAAGCCTTGTCCGGCCACTCCTCAGTAAGGGCGAGGACGAGTTACGCAAGTGGCGTGACGCACTTCGGGAGGCACTGGAGCCAAACGGCCTGCTGATCGTCGATCTTGTCCCCGAATTGAAGCATGTCATTGGCGAACAACCAGCCGTTCCCGAACTACCGCCGTCGGAAGCGCAGCGACGTTTCCACTTGGTCTTTCGCCGGTTCATTGGCGTGTTCGCACGACCGGAGCATCCACTGGCACTCTTTCTCGACGACCTACAGTGGCTGGATGCCGCGACACTCGACTTACTCGAAGATCTGTTGACGCGCGACGATCTGCGGCACTTATTGCTCATTGGCGCCTATCGCGACAACGAGGTCAGCCCAACGCATCCGCTCATGCGCAAGCTCGATGCAATCCGTCAGGCCGGAGCAGCATTGGAGGACATCGTTCTGACACCGCTCGGCGAGGACGATCTGTGTCAGTTGGTGGTGGATTCGCTGCGCTGCGAACCAGAAAGCGCCGCTCCGCTCGCGAAATTGATTCATGAGAAGACCACAGGCAATCCGTTCTTCGCCATCCAGTTCATTTCCATCCTGGCAGAGGAAGGCTTGCTTAGCTTCGACTACGGTGAAGGCCGCTGGGTCTGGGACCTGAATCGTATTCACGCGAAAGGCTACACGGACAATGTAGTGGAGCTCATGGTCGGAAAGTTGAGCCGTCTCCCAGCAGACACCCAGGAGGTACTCAAGCAGTTCGCCTGCATGGGGAACAGCGCCGAGTTCGACACGCTGGCCATGGCTTACGAGAAATCGCTGGAGGAACTTCACCAGCACCTTTGGGAGGCAGTACGGACCGGACTTATATTCCGCTCTGACGATTCCTATCGATTCCTACACGATCGTGTGCAGGAAGCTGCGTACTCTCTGATCCCTGAAAAAATGCGTTCTGCGGCGCATCTGCGCATTGGGATGCTTCTGGCGGCACACACGCCTGAGGCGAAACGTGAGGAGGCTATCTTCGAGATCGTGAACCAACTCAATCGCGGCTCTCATCTCCTCACCTCGGTGGAAGACCGCGAGCGCGTCGCAGAATTGAATCTCATTGCAGGCCGGCGCGCCAAGGCTTCAACCGCATACGCTTCGGCACTCAAATATCTCGGGGCGGGACGAGCGCTGCTGACGGAAGAGACTTGGGAGCGGAAGTATCCCCTCATTTTCTTGACCGAGTTTCTGATGGCTGAGTGCGAGCTACTGACCGCAGACAAGGTTGCTGCCGAAAATCGACTCTCGCTGTTGCCGCAGCGTGCGAACAACCGGCACGATTTCTGCGTAGCCACGCGCTTGCGACTCACCCTCTACACCACGTTAGATCGGTGTGACCGTGCGGTTGACGTGTTTCTGGAGTGGCTCCGCAGCCAAGGCACAGAGTGGTCAAACCGCCCTACACGCGATGACGTATTGCGCGAATACGAGCGAATCTGGGCTCTGCTCGGCAGCCGGCAAATTGAAGATCTCATGGACTTACCGCTCGTTGTAGATCCTGATGTGCTCGACACGCTCGATGTTTTCACCGAGATTGTCACGCCATCGATTCTCTTTGATGAGCACTTCTCCACATTGGTCGTTTGTCGCCTAGTGACACTCAGTCTCGAACACGGAAACAGCGACGCTGCCTGCTTCGCCTATGTTTGGCTTGCGATGTTTGCTGGTCCGCGTCTTGGTAATTACAAAGACGGATTTCTTTTCGGTCAACTGGGTTATGACCTGGTCGAGAAGCGCGGCCTGACACGCTACCAAGCGCGAACCTACATGTCTGTGGGTGCCATGGTCACGCCATGGTCGGGGCACGTCGCCAACGGACGTGAACTGGTGCGTCGGGCGTTCGATCTCGCATATCGTATTGGCGATCTAACTTTTGCATCTTATAGTTGGGACCAACTTATTACGATTTGTCTGGCAGTCGGTGATCCGCTCGCAGAAGTACAGACCGAATGCGAAAACGGTTTGGCTTTTGCGAAAAGAGTCCGCTTCGGTTTGGTCATCCACCTCTGCGGAGCACAGCTGGGCCTGATTCGAACGCTACGTGGAGTGACACCAACGCTTGGGCGACTGGATCACGACGATTACCTCGAGCCTGAGGTCGAACGCGATCTCGCCAGCAATCCGAACTTGGTATTCGCCGAGTTCTATTATTGGACTCGTAAAGTGCAGGCTCGTGTTTTCGCCGGAGACTATGCTTCAGCGGCTGAGGCCGCGTTCAAGGGACAACGGCTGTATTGGACATCAGCGGCGATGTTCGAAACGGCAGAATTTCGTCTCTATGCCGGTCTTGCTCACGCGGGCGCCTGGAGTATTGCGTCGCCTGAAGACCGACCGAAACATTTCGAGGCTTTGTCGGAACATTACAAGCAACTCGAAGTCTGGGCAGTGCACTCACCCGAGACTTTTGAGAACCGCGCAGCCCTGATTGCGGCGGAGATCGCACGGATCGAGGGGCGCATTCTGGACGCGCAGGACCTCTATCAGAAGGCGATTCGATCGGCACATCTGTACGGTTTTGTCCACACTGAAGCTTTCGCGAATGAACTGGCAGGGCTCTTCTATGCGGCGCGAGGTTACGAGAAAATCGCGACCACCTTCTTACGGGAAGCACACTACTGCTACCTCCGCTGGGGAGCGGATGGCAAGGTCCGGCAACTGGAGCAACTCTACCCGCAGATCAAACCCGAGAGAGCGATTTCGGATGCGACGGCGACGATACGCGCGTCAGTCGAGCAACTCGATCTCGCGACTGTGATCAAGGTGTCCGAAGCTGTGTCGGGCGAGATCGTGCTGGACAGGCTGATCGACACGATTATGCGAACAGCACTCGAGCATGCAGGCGCCGAGAGAGGTCTACTTATTCTTGCTCGGGGAGATGATTATCGCATCGAAGCTGAAGCCACAACCAGCAGCAATCAGGTGGAAGTCGTTCTTCGACGGGCAAGCGTCACCGCTGCGGATCTACCCAATTCGGTTCTGCACTATGTCCTTCGGACCAAAGAAGGCATGGTCCTCCACGACGCATCCGGTCAAAATCCATTCGCCGCCGACGAATACGTTCGCGGGCACAGCGCACGGTCCGTGCTCTGCCTTCCGCTGCTCAAACAAACCCGACTGCTCGGGTTGCTGTACCTTGAAAACAGCCTCACACCTCACGCATTCACGCCCGCGCGAATGGCCGTCCTTAAGTTAATTGCTTCGGCCGCGGCGATCTCCATTGAGAACACGCGCCTGTATAGCGATCTCGAAGATCGCGAAGCGAAGATCCGCCGCTTGGTTGACGCCAACATTTTGGGAATCGCGACCTGGAACGTCGATGGCGCCGTTCTGGCATCCAACGAAGCGTTTCTTCGGATGGTGCAATACGGTCATAAAGATGTCGCTGCGGGTCGCGTACGATGGTTGGACATGACACCTGAGGACTGGCGCGAACGCGCTGAACGCGCTTTGGCAGAAGTGATCCAGACCGGTACCGTACAACCCTTCGAGTCAGAATTGTTCCGCAAAGATGGCAGCCGGGTGCCCGTGCTGATTGGAGCCACTTTGTTCCAGGAGGGCGGGACCGACGGCGTTGCCTTCGCCCTAGATTTGAGTAAACAGAAACAGGCTGAAGCAGAGATCAGAGCGCTCAAAGATCAACTCTATCGGGAAAACCTAGCGTTGCGAGACGAGGTCGACCGCGCTCAGATGTTCGAGGAAATTGTCGGTTCCTCCAAGCCCTTGAAGACGGTCCTCTCGAGGATTGCCAGTGTGGCGCCGACTGATTCCACAGTGTTAATAACGGGAGAGACTGGTACCGGCAAGGAACTCATCGCCCGCGCCGTCCACAAACGATCCCAAAGGGCTGCACGTGCCTTCGTCAGTGTGAACTGCGCCGCACTGGCGCCTACGCTGATCTCATCGGAGTTGTTTGGTCACGAGAAAGGAGCCTTCACAGGGGCTACACAGCGGCGGTTCGGCCGCTTTGAACAGGCTAATGGTGGCACGATCTTTCTGGATGAAGTAGGTGAACTTCCCCCTGACACGCAGGTCGCGCTCTTAAGAGTCTTGCAAGAGCGAGAGTTTGAGCGAGTCGGGGGAGCTCAAACGATCCGAGTCGACGTTCGAGTGATCACGGCGACCAACCGTGACCTGACAGCGGCTGTAGCCAATGGAAGCTTTCGCCAAGACCTCTTTTATCGACTCAACGTCTTTCCCATCGAGGTGCCGCCCCTGAGAGAACGGACTGAGGACATCTTGATGCTCGTCGAGTACTTCGTGCGGCGCTATGCTAGGCGGGCGGGCAAGAACTTCCGCTCGATCGACAAGAAGACGTTGAATCTGTTGCAGAACTACGATTGGCCAGGCAACATCCGTGAGCTGCAGAACGTGATTGAGCGGTCCGTGATCCTGAACTCCGGCGAGGTTTTTGCCGTCGACGAGTCATGGCTCGCAAAACAACCCACTCGAGGACGACCTGAAGTTGTTTCATCCGCGCCGTCTCAAGGCAAGCCTCGAAGCGAACGGGAGCTTATTGAAGCGGCGCTCTCCGCATCCCGGGGTCGTGTCGCTGGGCGCTCAGGGGCAGCTGCGAAGCTTGGCGTTCCACCATCCACGCTTGACCATCGCATCAAGGCGTTGGGTATCGACAGGACGCAATTTAAGTTTCGCTGAAGTCCCCACCACTTTCTCCAAATTCACCACATCCACCAGATCCGCCAAACTCGCCGCCCGGCAAGTGGCTGGATCTCTAGTCCTTTCAGTTGCGTTCGAATGGCACGCCGTTTGCCATTGTAATCAATGGACGGCAGGCTACGCGAGCCAATGACGTGCCGAATCGACCGACTTTCGACTGAACACGGTCTGGTCCTTTACATCAGCGGTCAGCTCACGGCGGAGGATCTGGAGGTCGTTCGCACTGCGCTCGACCCACGCCTAGTCGTCGCTGTCGAACTCGGAGAGGTAGAGTTGGCCAACCGTGACGCAGTGAAGCTTCTGGCACAGGCCGAAGCCGAAGGCATCGAACTCAGGAGTTGCCCGGCTTACATCCGCGAGTGGGTCACGAAGGAGCGAACGAGCAGCTAGCGCGCAGAGTATTCGCCAATGAGTTGAGCTATTGGAATCTGGGTTGATTCCGGGACAAAGCCGTGTTCAACCCAGGAACGATCCGCACATTGTTTGCAAATTCCAACATCACCGCAGAGGAGGAATCCATGAACACAACTATTACTGTACGAGAAGACAGCTCCACAACAACTGCCAACAGTGCGATTCGTCCGTTTCAGAAAATAAATATTCCAGAGGCGGAACTCACCGAATTGCGCAGGCGCATCAAAAACACAAGGTGGCCGGAACGAGAAACGGTCACCGATGCAACCCAAGGCGTGCAGCTCGCGACGACTCAAGCGCTCGCTCGATATTGGGCGACAGAGTACGACTGGCGCAAGATCGAGGCAAAACTGAACGCCCTGCCGCAATTCATCACCGAGATCGACGGACTTGACATTCATTTCATTCACGTTCGTTCCAAACACGAAAATGCGTTGCCGCTGATCGTTACCCACGGGTGGCCCGGTTCGATCACCGAACAGATGAAGATCATCGATCCGCTCACCAATCCCACCGCACACGGCGGAAATGCATCCGACGCGTTCGATATCGTGGTTCCGTCGATGCCGGGTTACGGGTTTTCAGGCAAGCCGACGACGACCGGCTGGGGCCCTGAACGCATCGCGAGTGCCTGGACCGTGCTGATGAAGCGACTCGGCTACTCAAAATTTGTGGCACAGGGCGGGGATTGGGGCGCGGTCATTACCGATTTGATGGGGGTGCAGGCGCCGCCCGAACTTCTCGGTATCCACACCAATATGGCCGGCGCGGTTCCTGCGGATATTTATGGAGCGATTTTGTCCGGCGCGCCGATGCCGTCCGGTCTCTCGGACGACGAAAAGACTGCCTTCGAGAGGCTTCAATACGTGTACAGCAAAGGCGTCGGCTACGGCTACCAGATGGGGCTGAAACCGCAGACGTTGTATGGAATCGCGGATTCCCCCGTCGGCCTGGCCGCCTATTTTCTGGATCACGATGCGTGGAGTTATGCGCTGATCGCGCGCGTCTTTGACGGGCAGACCGAAGGTCTCTCACGAGACGACGTCCTTGATAACGTTACGATCACCTGGCTGACGAACACGGCGCTTTCCGGAGCACGGCTCTACTGGGAAAATAAATTTCCCTATTTCAGCGTCAAAGGCGTGTCGGTCCCGGTTGCTGTGAGCGCGTTCCCTGACGAGCTCTATCAGTGTCCGCGGAACTGGGCAGAAAGCGCGTATCCCAAACTGATCCATTACAACAAGCTCCCCAAGGGCGGGCACTTTGCGGCCTGGGAACAGCCGAAGCTCTTTTCCGAAGAGGTTCGCGCAGGCTTCAGATCATTACGATCGGGCGTGGCAGCGGTTGCCGCATAACTTGATCGCGGCGAAGACTAGCCTTGTGTGCACATTGCCACAGGAGAGCGCAGACGACCGGGCTCTCCTGCCTTCGCCCCAACTAGATAGTGAAAAAACAAAAGCGAAACGCAAAAGGAGAGGAGAACATGGTGAATCCGACCTACGACGTCCACGCCAACGATGACGCCAGCGAGGCGAGCGTGGCGCAGTTCAACATCGACCGCACCTATCCGGGCCTGTGGACGATCACCTTCAGCAACCCGCCGATCAACATATTTGTTCCCGCGACGATCGTCGAATTGGGTGCGCTAATGACCGACCTCGAGGCG
>Ga0302140_10012560_pt1 | contig 10376 bp, 8 predicted proteins | sample I_Bog_E1_1_FD_202095 | JGI IMG/M metagenome (GOLD analysis project Ga0302140, IMG submission 202095) | Peat permafrost microbial communities from Stordalen Mire near Abisko, Sweden - I_Bog_E1_1 | ecosystem: Environmental > Terrestrial > Soil > Wetlands > Peat | place: Sweden: Abisko, Stordalen...
GCAACATGAATAAAGTTGTCTTCATAATGTATCCCGTTACCTTTGACAGATTGACATTAGCACCGTCACGATTTACTTGCAAATGTTTTTCGGGTAATTCACCACCGTCAGGCGCAAGATAAAATTCTTCCAAACGCTCAATACTTGAGGAATTCAAAGCAATTGTATCTAGGATGCCAATTTACCATTCACCAGCCGACGGCTTCCGCCACAGATGCTACGAATGATCGGCAGCGTATGTCCTCTCCTGGGGAGAGGAAGCAGGTGAGGGCGGGCAATTTACCCCCCGGCGCCCATATTTCCACTCGTGGACGAATTTTGTGGCGCACCCACCACCGTCGGCAGCCGGACAACCACGGTATTTTCTTCCCGAATATCGTTACGCGGTTCAACCGTTTTGCCGGGCGGCAGGATGCCGCCCGCTACGGCGGGCGAGACGGCCGCCCCCACACCGTTGGCGGCACTCGGCGGAGCGGATAATTTCGTTTGCCATCAGGCAATTTGGCTTTAGCCTTTATGCGATTCCTCGGTTGGCCGCCGATCAGGCCGTTGAGGTTTTCACAAGCAAACCAATGATGATCACTATGAAATCCCTGATGTGTCTGAGAGCCGGTCTGATGACATTAACCTTGATTTCGTCGGTGGGACTCTTGCCAGCCCAGGCGGATGGGAGCTTCTCCAGCCTGGCGAATTTAAGCCGCATCACTTCCGGCGAATCCCGGTCGGTCAGTCCGGAGAATTTCACCGGGGAAAAAGGCCAAGCCGGCATGGCAACCAATGGCACCGGCGAACATGCCGCCAGCGAATTGGGCCAAGGTTGGAAGGAATCGCCCAGCGTGGTCATCCGGGCGGGAACAACTTTTACTTTGGCTGACATCAAAGGTCCGGGCGATATCCAGCAAATTTGGATGACGCCCGCCGGTAATTGGCATCAGGCCATTCTGCGTTTTTATTGGGATGACGAAACGAATGCGGCGGTGGAAAGTCCGGTTGGCGATTTCTTTGCGTGCGGATTGGGGCAGTATGCCCAGATCAATTCGCTGCCGGTCTGCGTGAATCCCGGCAGCGCTTTCAATTGTTATTGGCAAATGCCCTTCCAAAAACGGGCGCGTATCACCATGGAAAATCGGGATACCGGGGACATGGTGCTTTATTACCAGATCAATTATGTCCGGGAAAAGATCTCGAAAAAAGCGGGATATTTTCACGCCCAATACCGGCAGGAATACCCGCTCAAAACCAAGGGCTTGTATACGATTTTGGATGGCGTGAAGGGTGAGGGACAGTACGTCGGCACCTATCTTACGATAAAGACTCACGAAGGCGGCTGGTGGGGCGAGGGCGAAATCAAATTTTATCTCGATGGCGACCGGGATTTCCCGACGATTTGCGGAACCGGCACGGAAGATTATTTTTGCGGATCGTATAATTTTGAAAGCCCCACAACCCACAAATACCAGACCTTTTCCACACCGTATTCAGGATTGGTACAGGTTTTGCCCCCGGACAAGACCTATGAGCCCGAACAATCCTTCGGCCTCTATCGCTGGCACATCGCCGATCCCATCCGCTTTAAGAAAGACTTGAAGGTGACCATCCAGGCCCTGGGATGGAAAGATCACGGCCTTTACCTGCAGATGAATAGTGAAATGTCGTCCGTAGCCTACTGGTATCAGAAATAATCAAAATCCACTCTTACTCAAATCGCCTTTCCAGCCCGGCACGGAAATCCTCATCTTGCAAGAGCTTCGCCAGGCTGGCCAGAGTGTTCAAATGTTTTTGGAACTGGCCTTGAGGGACCAAAAACAGCATCACCAAATTAACCGGTTTGCCATCCAAAGAATCAAATTCAATTCCGTTGCGCGAACGGCCGACCACGGTGACCAAATCGGAAACGAATTCCGTGGAAGCATGCGGGAGACCAACCCCGAACCCGATGCCGGTGCTCATGGAAATCTCCCGTTTTCTCAAGCATGTGCGGATGGCATCTTTATGCTCGGTTTGGATTTTTTGACGGACCTCCAGACTGTCAAGCAGCTCGTCGATCACATCCCAGCGGTTCTCCTTGTGCAATTCAACAATACTCAATTTCGGTCCAAAAAACTCATCCAAATCCAACTTCTGATCGGACAACGACTCCACCAGCTTCATCTTCATACCGCCAGTATGCCGAAACGGCGCACAAAAATCGAGCCTGCCTCCAATTAATGACTACACCATTGTTGTCATACCTGTGGCAAATTATGACTGGTTTTTAAATGTTTGTGCATTTGAACCATGATCAAGCCAATCCACGGGCGGGTTCTGTTTCGATCAGTGAGGCGAGTAAACCGTTGCCTTTTGTTAGATGGAAATTGTTATTTCCAGCGGGAAGCTGGCCTTACATTCCGCGCCGATGAAATCCGTTATGGGGAAGGGAGTTCATACGGTCGATTTTGCCACGCGTTGAAGCAGATGGTTCCGACGATCGGAGGTCTGGCACCCGCTTTGCGGGTGCAACTGGCTTTGGGGATATGGTCCGGAGGTCTTTGCTCCGCCACGACCTCCGGCTACTGGCTGGCAACCCTCCGGGTTGCGGGCCGTGTTCACCGAACTTTTCTTGCTGGTGGCCGGCAATGCTTCTCGATGGGATTCAGTCTAACGAAACGAAGCGCCCGTGACGCACCCTACCTCCGCAAAGCAAAAAGGATGACCACACAAACAATGATGGGATGTTTCTTTGCTCGATTATTGAACGTCCTTCGAAAAAGCGGCGGAGGGCCGCCGCACTCCACGACGCTTCGCGACAAACTACGAGGAGACAAACTTCACGCGGGTAAGTACGCCTATTTTTTCCAATCACCGCCGAGGGCTTTGATTAAATTGATGCTCGCCGCCTGGCGCGAATCATCCAGTTGCAACACGAGTTCCTCCTGGGAAAGCGCGGTCGTCTGCGCGGTGGCTACTTCCAGATAGGTGACCAATCCGGAATGATAGCGGTTATTGGCAATGGCCAATGCCTGTTGGGCCGAGATCATCGCCGCCGTGTCGGCCTTCCATTGTTCGACTAACAGGCTTTGAGCGGCCAGGGCATCCTCCACGTCGCTGTAGGCAGTCAATACGGTCTGACGATAGTTCGCGACGCTTTCATCCATGGCGGCTTTGGCGGCGGCGTAATGCGATTTGTTATAACCGCCGGTAAACAGGGGAAGGTCAATCGACGGCCCCACCGACCAAACCCGGCTCGGCCAATCGAAGAGCGAATCTATCCCCACTGACTGAAACCCCGCCAAGCCGTTCAATTTGACCACGGGAAAGAAGGCGGCTTTCGCAATGCCAATTCCCGCGTTGGCGGAGGCAACGCGACGTTCCGCCGCGGCAATATCCGGACGGCGCTCCAATAATTCACCCGGTAGGATCGTCGGCAGCGCGGCTAAAAAGTTCGTGGTCGCATGGTTGGTGGCCACCGCGAAATCGATGGGCGACTGTCCGCACAAGACCGCCAAGGCGTGCAAATTTTGGGCGGCCGACAACTCTATTTGCGGCAACTGTCCTTCGGCGCTGTGCAACTGCGTGGCCGCTTGCGCGACATCGAGATCAGAAACCGCCCCGCCCTGGCGCAGGTTTTCGGTCAGGTCCAAAGATTTTTGATAGGTCTGAATCGTGTCACGAATCAGCCTCTCTTCCGCCAGGAGGGTTTCGTACGTAAAATATTCATTGGCCACTTCGGTGGTTACTTCCAGCCGGGCGGTTTCCAGATCATCGGCGGCGGCGGCGGATTGGGCCTGCGCCGACTCCGAAGTCCGGCGGACGCGCCCCCAGAAATCCAATTCCCAACTGAGGTAAACGGGAGCCGTGAAGGTGTCATAGGTGTGCGTCTGCTTCGCGGGCAAGCCCAGCAGCGGCTCATTCATGCTCGTGCGCTGGCGATTGAAATCGCCTCCGGGGGTGCCACCGGCGTTGAGTTGGGGATAAAATGCGGAGCGCGCGGAGCCTATCAGAACCCGCGCCTGTTCAAAATTTGCCGCGGCCGCCGCCAAATTCTGGTTGTGCCGGGCCGCTTGCTTTTCCAATTGGTTCAGCGCGTCATCATTAAACAATTCCCACCAGGGCCCGCGAGAAACACTGGCGGCGGGCTGCGCCACTTTCCAGGCAACCTCGTTGGTGCTCTGGTCGCTGAACGTTTTGGGGGTGGGCTGATCCACCAGGGGCGCCGGCCGCTTATAATCGGGACCCACGGCACAACCGGTCAGCACCGCGCCCAACAAAAAAATGAGGACTGGCTTCTTCATTTGACGGCAATGGCTCCGGGAGTGGGCGCAATGATGACGGACATTCCTTCGGCGATGGCATCGGGCGGATTCAAGATCACCCGGTCACCGGTTTTGAGGCCGTCCAACACCTCAATGGTGCTGCCGAAGTCGCGGCCCAGTTTCACGGTGGTCAAGTGAACCTTGTTGTTCTCGTCCACCAGCGCCATCTGCAATCCTTCTGCGCGAAAGATCAAGGCATTGTCGGAAATGGTCAGGGGAGGCGTGCCGCCCGCCTCGCGGAAGCGGACCTGCGCATAACTGCCGGACAGGATCTCGCCCTTCGGGTTCGGCACCTGCAGTTCCACCTGCAAGGTGCGCGAGGTGGGATCCACCGCCCCCGCCGTGCGCGTGACCACGGCTTCAAAGACGCGGCCAGGCAATTCCTGGAACGTCAGCTCCGCCTTTTGTTTTGGCGCGATCGCATGAATCAACGGTTGCGGCACACGGACGTACACCCGGAGGGGATTCGTCTGGGCCAGATGAAAAAGTTCCGGGCCGGCATCCGCGGCGATCAACTGGCCGATATCCGTGTTGCGCACGGTGATGGTGCCGTCGAAGGGCGCCATGATCCGGTCATAATTCTTCAGTTCTTCGAGGCGCTGGAGATTGGCCCGGGCCGCTTCCATGTCGGCCTTTTTGAGATTCAGATCCGCAATTTTCTCGGCGGTTTCCTGGTCGCTCACACTGGAGGTTTTCAGCAGCGACTGCCAGCGGTCCGACGTCGTTTGGGCCAAATCGAGGGAGGCCTTGTTCTGATCGACTTCCGCGCGGGCCTGGCCGATTTGCTGGTCCAATTCGGGCGTTTCGATCTCGGCCAACAACTGGCCGTTCGTCACGGAATCGCCCATGTCCACGTACCATTTTTTCAAATAACCGCTCGCGCGGGCATGAATGGAAGCGTCGACGAAGGCCTGCACCTCTGCCGGAATGGGGGTGCTGGAACTGACCGCGCCGGGAACCGGTGAGGCGACCGCGACCATGACGACATTTTCATCGCGCGTCGCGGCCAGGAGGTCGCGGTGGGCAAACCAGCGCGGCACGCCGCCGATCAACAATCCGATAATGACGAGGATGGTGCAAACAACGATGACGCGTCCCCAATTATGGGATGGCGGCGCTTTTTCAGGAGGAGTGGAGTTCATGGTGTTACAATTAAAGGGTTGAAACAGGCTTGCGGTTCCGGTGCATGAAACTAAAGACCACCGGCACAAAGAACAGCGTGGCCACAGTGGCAAAAACCAACCCGCCGATCACGGCGCGCCCCAGCGGGGCATTCTGCTCGCCGCCTTCGCCGAGGCCCAGGCTCATGGGCAACATGCCGATGATCATGGCCAGGGCGGTCATCAAGACGGGGCGGATGCGGCCGACGCCCGCTTCGAGCGCAGCGTGAATCGGATCCAGACCTTTCAAAAGGTTTTCGCGGGCAAAGGTCACGACCAACACGGAATTCGCGGTAGCCACGCCCAAACTCATGATGGCGCCCATCAAGGCCGGCACACTCAACGTGGTTTGCGAGAGAAACAGGCTCCAGACGACGCCGGCCAGCGCGCCCGGGAGCGCGGTGATGATAATGAACGGGTCCAGCCAGTTTTGGAAATTGACGACGAGCAGAAAATAAATCAGCACAATGGCGCCGATCAATCCCACGCCGAGTCCCAAGTAACTGCTCTGCATGGTTTCCGCCTGGCCGCGAACCACCAAACTGGTTCCGCGCGGAAGGTCTCGGTTCGCTTTCGCCAGCACCGGCTGGATGTCGTCAATGACCCCGCCCAGATCGCGGCCGTCCACATTTCCAAAGACGTCGATCACCGGCATGACGTTGAAGTGGGAGACGACCGGCGAAATATTTTCGCGGACCAGCGTGCTCATGTTTTCCAGGATCTGGGCCCCCTGCGCGGGAGTTCGTCCCGCGCTAATCGGCATCGACTCCAACTGGTCGATCGAATTCACCGAATATTCGGGTGCCCGGACATTGATCAAATACTGGATGCCGAATTTGGGATCGAGCCAGTAGGACGGTTGGACCTGGCTGCTGCCGCTTAGGCCGAGCAACAAAGAATTGGCCACATTTTGTTCCGTCAACCCGAGATCGGCCGCCTTCGAGCGATCGACCTCCACGGTGAATTGCGCCCAATTGTTCGGCTGTTGCACGCGGACGTCCACGGCTCCGGGAATCTTTTTAATTTGATCCGCCAACTGCACGGCGATCGCGCGGTTGCCATTCAAGTCGCGTCCCACGACTTGAATATCGAACGGCGCGGGCAAACCAAAATTCAAGGTCTGACTGACAATGTCGGCGGGCAAGAAATAGAACGTGGTGCCGGGAAATTCCCGGTTCAAGCGGGCGCGCAGATGCCGCACGTATCCGGGCGTGGGATGATGGCCGGGTTTGAGCGTGACCAGAATATCCGCATCACCCGGCCCAATGACACCGCTAGTGTTGTAACTCAGATTGATGGAGGAGTTGGGAATGCCAATGTTATCCAAGATGCCACCCAATTCCCGCTGGGGAATTTCCTTGTGAATGGCCTGGTTGACCCGGTCCGTCAGGCGCTCCGTTTCTTCAATGCGGGTTCCCGTGCGGGCCCGCACATGCAGAAGAAACTGCCCGGCATCCACGGAAGGGAAGAAGTCGTGGCCGAGCACCTCAACCAGCATCCAGGACGCCACACACAGGATGAGAAAACCCAGGGCAAAGGTGCCGCGATGCTCAAAGCAGCCCGCCAGTATCTCCCGGTAGCCATGACGAAATTTTTCGAAACCAGTTTCGAAACCACGCTGTAATTTTATGAACGGACGCACCAGCCAGGGGCGGTGCGATTCATCCTGGGGTTCGCGATGGGTTTGGACGTTCCGATAAAACCACATGACTAAAGTTGGCACCAGCGTCCGGGATATGACGTAACTGGCGAGCATCGCGAACACCACCGCCTCGGCCAGCGGCACGAACAGATAGCGCGCCACGCCCGCCAGGAAAAACATGGGAACGAAAACGATACAGATACAGAGCGTGGAAACAAATGCCGGCAGGGCGATTTCCTGGGAACCCACTAAAATTGCTTCCTGCAAGGGCTGGCCGAGCGCCATATGGCGGTGAATGTTTTCGATGGCCACGGTGGCATCGTCCACCAAAATACCGACCGCCAGCGCCAATCCGCCGAGCGTCATCAAATTGATCGTTTCACCCAAGGCACTTAAAATCGCGATGGAGCACAGGACGGAAAGCGGAATCGAGAGCGCGATGATGAAGGTGCTGCGCCAGGAGCCGAGGAACAGAAGGATCATCAAGGCGGTCAAGGCGCCGGCGATAATACCTTCACGCAAAACCCCGCTAATGGCCGCGCGCACAAACAGGGACTGATCCGCGAATTCGCTCACGGACAAATCGGGGGTCACCGAGGACATCACATGCGGCAGGGCCGCCTTCACATTGCGCACCACCTCCAGCGTGGAGGCCGTGCCCGCTTTCATGATGGTCAGGAGGGCGCCGCGCACGCCGTCCTGGCGCACCGCGTTTTGCTGCGGCATGTAACCGTCATGCACCTGGGCCACGTCGCTTAAGTAAATCGTCGCGCCATTAACGACCTTGATCGGCAACTGGTTCAAATCGTCGATGAGCCGGGGATTGGAGTCGACCGAGACGTTGTATTCCACCGACCCAATCTTGGTGGTGCCGCTGGGAAGGATGATGTTCTGGGCGTTGACGGCGTTGACCACATCCTGGGCAATCAAATTTTTTGACTTCAAGGCCGGCAGGCTGAGGTCCACCGAGACCACGCGGGTCTTACCGCCATAGGGCCAGGGGATCATGGCGCCGCGCACACTGGACAAACCGACGCGCACCTGGTTGGCGGTCACGTCGAACAATTGCTGCTCGGACATCTTCGGGCTGCTGAAGGCGTACTGCAAAATCGGCACGGACGAGGCGTTGTATTGGATGATCAGCGGCGGGGTCATGCCGGCGGGCATTTGCTTCAACACCGTCTGGGCGGTGGCGGTGATCTGGGCGACGGCGGAATCCACGGAGGCGCCGGGCTGGAGAAACACTTTTACGACCGCGATGCCGTTGTACGAGGTGGATTCAATGTGCTCAATGTTATTGACCGTCACCGTCAAAGAGCGCTCATGGGTATAGGTGATGCGCTGCTCCATTTGGTGGGCATCCAAGCCGGTGTATTGCCAGATGATGCTGACCACCGGAATATTGATGGACGGGAAAATATCAGTCGGCGTGCGGAGCAATATAAACGGCGTCACCAGCACCAGGAGCAACGCTGCCACTACAAAGGTGTAGGGGCGGCGCAAAGCAAGTTGAACGATCCACATAATGACTCTTAAAATCTAAAAAGCGCGCGCTGTTTTTTGACAATACGCGGCTCGCGGCTGGCCTTTTCCCCCGGAAAAAGTTCGCCAATATCTTCGTTTAATTCTTAATTGGTTGCTTCTTGAACAAACTGACCGAGGACGGCAATGGCACGATCCAGTCGCGCACTCCACGGAAAACCGCAATTGATCCGGATATAGTTATGAAACTTGCCCTCCGGCGAAAACACCGGCCCGGGCGCAATACTGATCCCCGCGGAGCGGGCCCGCTTGGCCAGCTCTACGGCATTCACGGTCTCCGGCAATTTGCACCAGAGCAAAAACCCGCCCTGCGGCCGGGACAAACAAATGTCCGCCGGGAAGTTTTCGACGATCGCCGACCGCATCCGGTCTACCTGCTGGCGGTAAGATTGCCGCAACGTCCGCAGATAACGGTCATAGCCGCCGTTTTTCAAAAATTCGGCCACGGTCAGGCCGGTCAGCAAGGGGCTGCTGAAGGTCGTGGCCCGTTTCAAATTAATGGCTTTCTCGTGCCAGCGGCCGGCGGCCAGATACCCAACGCGATAACCCGGTGCGAGCGTTTTTGAATAGGAACCGCACAGGAGCACGGAGCCGTCCGGATCATGCGCCTTCAGGCAGCGGGGACGCGGGCCGGCGTGCTGCAGGTCGCCGTAAATATCATCCTCCACAATGGGCACCCCATGGCGGACGAGCAATTCCACCGCCGCTTTTTTCCGCTCTTCCGGCATCAAACAACCGGTCGGATTGTGAAAATTGGGAATGAGCACACAGGCGGCCAGGCGCGTTTTGCGCACCACTTTGGAGAGAATTTCAAGGTCGATGCCCGTCGCGCAATCGCCCGGGATGGGCATGGCCTTGAGCTGCATCTCCCGCAAAATCCGGGCGAGGCCAAAATAGGTGGGCGATTCCACCACCACGGTATCGCCGGGCCGGCAAGTCAGTCGCAACGCCAGCGAAACCGCTTCGGTGGCGCCCAGCGTGATCAGAAAATCGTCCGCCGTCAGGCCGCAGCCCCATTCGAGGGACCGCCGCGCCAGTTCCCGGCGCAAGGTTTCGTTGCCCGAAATCGTTTCATAGGCGGCGCTGGCCGGGCCCAATTTCCGGGCCACGGCGGCCATCGTGCGCGCCAAGCGAATGCCCGGCAGCAGATCGTTGGAAGGAATCGCCGCCCCCAAGGGAACGATGTTAGGATTCGTGTGATCGGCCATCAACGATTCCAGCGGGTCGGTATAGGCGAAATTGGTAATCTTGAGCGCCTTAAGGTTTTCGGCGGGCTGCGGAACCGGCGTGAGGGCCTGCGAACGCACGTAAAAACCAGATCGCGGGCGCGCCTCGATCAGACCGCGCGTCTCCAGAGTCACGTAGGCCTGCAAAGCGGTGGGAATGCTAACACCTTGCTGGGAGCTGAATTGCCGGACGGAAGGAATCCGCTCGCCGGGACGCAGCGAAAAATCGCGAATCATGACCTCAAGCCGACCGGCCAGTTTTTGATAAACTGGTTCGCCATCGGATTTGGTCACTCTGTTCATGCACACAAGATTCCCCAGAAGCGCCAACTTGTACAGATACAGAAAAGTGAAAACTGTACTTATACAGATTTCGAAATTCGCAGTCTGTGAAAAGGTGCGGGCGACTCCATTGCGATTGCCGGCGGGGCACCCAATTATTATCCAAGGCTTGAGCGATTCAAGATTTCAAACACAATGAGGCAACCCAAAAAACGGAACCTTGGGCCAAGAA